>Ga0247833_1001955_pt1 | contig 31643 bp, 25 predicted proteins | sample LaCruzMarch2015__7_FD_187117 | JGI IMG/M metagenome (GOLD analysis project Ga0247833, IMG submission 187117) | Freshwater microbial communities from meromictic Lake La Cruz, Castile-La Mancha, Spain - LaCruzMarch2015_8m | ecosystem: Environmental > Aquatic > Freshwater > Lake | place: Spain... | reverse complement strand
TAAGAATCTAAATGACAATATCAATAAAATTTACATGTGGCTTGTTACCATTGCAACAGCAAATCAAGGGTATGAGTTATTCTGGCAGTTTAAACAAAATGCAGTTATTATTAGAACTTAACCCAATCTTTATAACTAATAGCAAAAAATTAAACATTTCAAGTTAAACTAGCCGGCCGAAGATAATAAACATCAATATGAATGCTGAGGGCGATGACTCAATTAAAACCCGAATCCAATATCTAAAGCTTCACAACTTTGATACACTTACTTTTAAAAGTGGAAGTTTCGATTTCTAAAAAGTACATTCCAGCTGCTCCTTCTATTCTAAACTCAATTTCATTTTGATTAAAATAACTTTTCGTTACAATTAATTTCCCAGAAATGTCCAACAAACGCAAATCAATTTGATTTTCTGCAATAGGAGCTTTTATACGAATCAATCCTTCGCTTGGATTTGGGAAAACCGTAAATTGAATCGCTTCTTGTTCCGCCAATCCTGCAACAGGTTCATTAATGACTGTTACTGTAAATGTGCCAGAACTACTATTTCCTGAAACATCTGTTGATGTCAATACAACTTGATAAACACCTACAGCATCAAATGAAGATGGCGCAACAGTTTGATTGAAAGTACAATTGTCAGAACTTCCTAAATTCACTTGCGAAGCAGTAACAAGAGCTGGATTAGCAACAGTCAGATTTAGTGTGATGGATTGCCCGCTCGTAATTGGCTTTATCGTATCAAGCACAGTAACCGTTGCTGAAGTTGTGGAAAGATTTCCAAATGGGTCTTTTACCCCAAAAGTAACTTGATTTGCACCAAGATCTGCACACGAAAAGGTTGTTTTGCTGAGCGTCATCAATGAAATGCTACAATCGTCGAAAGAACCATTATTAATTTCTGAAGTAGTTAATAATGCCGTTCCGTTTGTATTGAGATATAAATCTTTATTTTGTCCATTCACAGTAGGAAAAATGGTGTCTATTACAGTAATAATTACATTAGAAGAATTCGTATTTCCGTGTACGTCTTTCGCTGTAAAAGTGATGACATTTGTTCCTGAATTTGCACAACTAAATTCAGTTTGTGAAATATAGATTGTATCTAACTCACAATTGTCGGTTGTTCCATTGTCAATATCACTTGTTGAAATAGTAACCTGGCCGTTTTCATCTAAATAAACAGAAATATTTTGCGCAATTATAGTTGGATTTTGTAAATCAACCACCGTGACACTTGCATTACAACTACTCGAATTTCCTGCTGCATCACTCACGGTCAATTGCACTAAATTACTTCCAATTTCTGCGCAACTAAAATTGGACTGTGAAAGTGCATAGCTTGTAATTCCAATGTTATCTGTGCTGTTGTTGTTAACTTGAACAGCAGATAGTATCGCTTCGCCACTTGTAGTTAAAGGCAAAGTAACATCTGAACACAAAGCAATCGGCGCTTGCGTATCTGTAAAAGGAGATTCAATTGCACCACAATCCACAATCAATTGTTGCACGCGGGCATTGTTTTGCAAATCAAGTGTGAAATTCTGAGCATAAAGATTGTTACCATAATTAACTGCTGGAGAACCAGTTTGCAAGGAATAATCATAAGTTGAACCATCAAATGGCGCAATCGAAAGCGAACCTGGATTTACAAAAAGTGGATTTGAAGTAATGATATTCACTCCTGTTGAATAACCATTTTCTACAATCGAATTTCGAACAATATTTCCAGCGTCAATTTGAACATTCAAATCTGAATTTGTATTTCCATAAATGATACAATTTGAAATCACCATCGCTGAATTAGATTGGTAAATTGCTTCGGCATAAACATCGAAAGCTGAGGTATTTTTATTGTGACAAATCGTTACGTTTGTCAAGGAAGAAGAATTTGCACCAGAAGTATATGAACTGATAATTGAACTTCCCCCATCTGGCACTTGATTTCCAACGATAAGCGAATTGTTGATTTCAAAACGGTTAACGCCTAGTGAAACATTAATAATATTGCCACTCGTTGTGGAAGTGTTGCTGGATATAAAATTCCGTTCCATGACCAATTCGTCACCATCAAAGTTAATTGCAGCGCCTTCTCTTGAGTTGTTTCCGATGATTGAACAGTCATACAAATAGATATTGGAATTTGAAACGTTTGCTGAGTAAATTGCACCACCACCATAGTTGAAAGAAGAATTATAGAGAAATTCGCAATTATTGAAAGTAGTATTTGAATTGTCAATCAGCATTCCTCCACCTGAGTGATAGGCATAATTGTTATACAAAATAGTATTTTTGATATTGATTGAAATCCCAGGATTATTAAATACATACATTCCCGCTCCTTTTCCAGATGATGTTTCATCGTAACCTGAAACCACTCGAAATCCATCGAAAGTAAAAGGTGCTGTAAAATTTTGAATTTTAACAACTTTGTAAGTGTTATCGGTATTATCGCCTTGCGCACCAATGTCACCCGACAAATAAGTCGGATTTGCTTCAATATTACGTTCGGTAATACTCGTTTCCGTGCCATTGAATCCACCGAAAATATCGACTCCATTTTTCATTACAAATGAAATCGTTCTTGTCGTTGTTTGCGTTGGCTTATATGTTCCAGCTGCAACCCAAATATCATCATTGATAAAAGCACTGCTCAAAGCGCTTTGCAAATCGGTATAAGCATTTGTCCAACCACTGCCATTATTGGTTCCGGTGGCATTTACATTAACATATATAATTGCTGAATAGCCTTTTACAGCTAAAAACAGGAAACCTATCAAAGAGGATATTTTATGCATAATTGTAGTATGTTCAGAAAGTATTTAGTCCCAAGTAAAGTATAAAACCTTCGCAAGATATTAAAAACCTGAATTCGATTAAAAATAGCTAATTGGTTAGTAATTGATATATCATATATAAAGTTGGTTTTTATGGAGAAAGCTAAATGCAATTAAACCATATCCGATTTGAAATAAAATTTCACACAAACACCTTGGGGTTGTTTTTTGACGCTGTAGTGGTGGTCCGTTGGCTAATAATTTTAGCGGTTTAATTGGTTCTTAGAAAATCATCCCTCCAGAGTCTGTAATGATGCAAAACTATCCATATCCATTAACTACATCTTCACATTTAAATTTCACATTGCGAAATCCGGTGATGTTATAATTACCGTATGTGACATTATCGGTAAAAAAGTAGCCACTATAAATTATGAAAAAATATCTTTACTTATCATTAATCCTTTTTACAGGAATTATCTTTTCGCTTGTTGTTGCTTTTTCTGAAAAACCAGCTTCTGCAGCACCAGGTTTTAAAGAACGCATGGGAAGAGTTGGACTTTCTGGTGAATGGATAAATACTAAGAAAGCAATTGAAGGATTGCTGGAAACTATTCGTAAGCAGCCCGATAATTATAAAGCAATGTTAGAACTCTCTCAAGCTTATGTGCAAGAAGCAAGAGTTACTGGCGACCATGCGTATTATGACAAAGCGAGTTTAGAATTATTAGATAAAGTATTGGTAAATCAACCTAAAAATTTTGAGGCACTTTGCCTAAAAGCAACAGTTTTACTTTCACAACATCATTTTGCTGAAGGATTAGAAATTGCCAAAAAAGCACAACCAATCAATCCCGACAATGCATTTATTTATGGAATAATGTGCGATGCCAATACAGAATTGGGCAATTATACCGAAGCGGTGAAAATGGCTGATAAAATGGTTGCTATGCGTCCTGATATTCGCTCTTATTCAAGGGTTTCTTATTTAAGAGAAATTCATGGTGACATTAACGGGGCAATAGAAGCAATGAAATTAGCTGTAAGTGCTGGTTATCCTGGTTTGGAACAAACAGAATGGTCACGCATTATTTTGGCGCATTTGTTTGAATTAAAAGGAGATTTAAACGCTGCTGAATTTCAATACAAAACAGCCTTAACAGAAAGACCAGATTATGCTTATGCCATTGCTGGTTTGGGTAAAATTGCAGCAATTAAAAAAGATTATAAATCAGCCATTAAACAATATGAAGAAGCAAGAAGCTTAACTTCCGATTACGCATTTAGCGACGAACTTACAGATTTATATGCTTGGAACAATGAGCCTACAAAATCTGCTGCCAATGCAAAAAAAGTAATTGAAATGTTAGGGGCCGATGCAGGTAACGAATCGGATAATCTACACGGACATTACGCAGACAAAGAACTTGCTTGGGCATATTTAAAAATAGGTGATTTAGAAAAAGCTGCAACTCATGCTAAATTAGAATACGACCGCAGACCAAAGAACATTGAAACCTGCGAAACCATGGCTTGGGTAGCTTACAAACAAGGTAAATATAAAGAAGCAAGTGTTTACATTACAAAAGCATTGAGCACAAGTTCTAAAAATCCAATGTTACTGTGTCGTGCTGGAATTATCTGGTTAAAATCTTCACCAAATTTAAATGCTAGAATAATTGTAAAATCTACCTTACCTATTGTTAAAGATTTGGAGCCAAACCTTTTTGTAGATGCTAACAATGCTTTAAAAAGTGCCATTTAAATCTTACAAAAATTTAGAATTATGAAACCAGCAGCTATTTCCCGCAAGCTTCTTTTTCTTTCTTTTCTTTTGCTTCCTGTTTTAGCTTCTGCACATGCAGGAAGCATGGAATTAAGCGGATTTTCGCGCACAGATGTGGCCTTGTTGTACCTTAAACTTGGTTTCGAACATATTCTTCCATTGGGTATGGATCATATATTATTCATTCTCTGCTTATGCTTGTTAAATCCCACATTGAAGCCACTTTTAATTCAAGCAACCACTTTTACTGTTGCACATTCTATTACGCTAGGATTAGCAATGTATGGATTTATAACACCTCCAAGCAATATTGTTGAACCAATTATTGCACTTTCTATCATGTTTGTGGCATTAGAAAACATCATTACCGATAAACTAAAAACAACCCGTTTACTCATCGTTTTTGCATTTGGCTTAATTCACGGAATGGGCTTCGCAAGTGTGCTTACCGAACTTGGTTTGCCACAAGAACAGTTTTTTAATGGATTAATTGCATTCAATGTAGGTGTTGAATTAGGGCAAGTTGCAGTAATTCTCTCTTTTTGGGCACTCATTGGCGCTTGGTTTGGAAAAAATATTGCCTACCGAAGATACATTGTAATACCTGCATCGCTTGTTATTGCTTTAGTTTCATTGTATTGGGTAATTGAAAAAACAATTATTCCTTCCTAATAAATCCAAATTTAAAACTACTTCGTAGATAAAATTAAGTTATAAAATCAATGAAAACCGCACTTGCACATTTACTTTTATTCTGCTACATAGTAGGGCTGTGCAAGCCTGTTTCACCCATTGTGGAAGATGTATTTTCACATACCTTTTTCAAGCTGCAACATATTTCTTCGGTGCATTTAGAAAACGGACATTACCATGTTCACCAAGAATTAAAAGAAGCAGGAAAAGATGTAGCTTCTCCAGTTGCAACGAACAATCCACAATCAAAGAAAACAGTTTCTTTTTTGGCCATTCATATTTTACCAGAATTACCTGTCACTTCATTACAATTATTATTAAGTTTTAAATTGGTTTTTCATAGTGTCACATACCTTTTACTATCCGGAATAGCCGGTATACCAGCACAACCACCAGAGTATTGATGGATTAAGTTTGTTTTTTATTTCTCAAAGATTTTGCAACAGCAGAACTTTACACTTATTCATCTTTTTTCTTTTCAACTTATAGAAAATACTAATACTCTTTACCATGCTCTACTCTACAAATATTTTAAGAGGGGCGGCAACTGCATTTATCTTTACTTTTTTTACTTTACTTGCCAACTCTCAAAATTCGGTTATTAGCGGACTAATTACCGATTCTTCTTCCACCAATTCCATTCCTGGCGTTACCGTTCAATTATTACCATCAGGAAATGTTACCAATACCGATGCATTCGGACGCTTTACCTTCAAAAATTTAAACGAAGGAAATTACACCCTTTCTATTTCATTATTAGGTTATTCCCGTGTAATTAATACCATTGTCCTTAAAAACAGTGAGCAAAAAAACATCAATTTTATTTTAAAACCTGTAAGCTTTTCACTCAAAGAAGTAGTTGCAAATGCCAATAACGAAGCAGGACAAGGCATTTCTGTTATCAACCGCATCGATATGGAATTACGTCCAACCAATTCTGCGCAAGACCTTTTGAGACTTGTTCCAGGTTTGTTTATTGCCCAACACGCGGGCGGTGGCAAAGCAGAGCAAATCTTTTTACGTGGATTCGATATTGACCACGGAACCGATTTCGCTGTAAGTGTAGATGGAATGCCCGTTAACATGGTTTCTCATGCGCATGGTCAAGGTTATGCCGATTTTCATTTTGTAATGCCCGAAACTGTAGATGAATTGCAGGTTTTTAAAGGACCTTTCAATGCAAAATTTGGAGATTTAGCCACTTCTGGTGCGGGAGCATTCAACACTAAAAATTCAATTTCAAAAAGTCTTATAAAATTAGAATACGGACAATTCAATACCCAAAGAATTGCCACAGTTGTGGATGTTTTAAGAGGAAAGCACCTTTTTACCAAACGTCAAGAAAATGCCTATATAGCTGCAGAATACAATTATTCTGATGCTTATTTCGAAAGTCCCCAGCATTTCAATAGAATCAATATTTTTGGAAAATACACTGCAAATTTATCCGAAAGAACCATCCTTTCTTTTTCAGCATCTACTTTTACCTCTAAATGGGACGCATCAGGTCAGGTTCCAGAACGCGCCATACAACGCGATGCCATTACCCGTTTTGGAAGTATAGACAATACTGAAGGTGGAAACACTAACCGCAGCAATGCCAATATCGTTATAACAACTGCGCTTAAAAATGGAGGAACCATTAAAAACCAAGCATTTTATAGTCATTACAATTTTAACCTATTTTCCAATTTTACATTTTTCCTAAACGATTCAATCAATGGCGACCAAATTTACCAACGCGATAAAGGCAGAGATATTTATGGCTACAATGGAACGTTCGAAAAAGCAGGCAAAATTGGTTCAAAAACACTCAATAGTATTATCGGAGTAAGCACAAGAATAGACCAATCAAATTTGGCTTTATACAAATCAATAAAACGAACAGTTTTAGATACTTTTTCCTTAGGAGATTTATACCAGCAGAATGCAGCCATTTACATAGATGAAACCATTGGTTTAACCTATAAACTTTCACTCAACCTTTCTGCACGTGCCGATGTGTTTGATTTTTCTTACAAAAGTGCACTAAGCGATACCTTATCGGGACGTAAACAAAATGCCATTATAAGTCCTAAAATGAACATCGTTTTCGATGCCAATAAAGATGTACAATTATATCTACGCGCTGGTTCTGGCTACCATTCAAACGATGCCCGTTCAGTAGTTCAAAACAAAATAAACAATAGTCTTTCCCGCGCCATTTCAACTGAATTTGGAAGTACATTTAAATTGGGGAAAAACCTTTTGGTAAATGCTGCCCTTTGGAGCATTGATTTGCAAAACGAATTGGTGTATGTGGGCGATGAAGCCATTGTAGAAATTAATGGTGCTACTCGCCGCTTAGGAGCCGACCTTTCTTTACGCTGGCAATTAAGCAAATGGCTGTTTGCAGATATAGATTTAAATTACAACCATGGCCGCTTTAAAGGTTTACCAGAAGGAGAAAATTTCATTCCATTGGCACCAACATTTACCAGCAACGGCGGACTTTCTATTAAACAAGACAAAGGTTTAAACGCAAGTTTGCGTTATCGTTACATGGATTCGCGACCGGCAAACGAAGCCAACACAGTAGTTGCTTTAGGCTATTTTTTATTGGACGCTGTTATCAATTATACGCGACCCAAATACCAGTTAAGTTTATCTGTACAAAACATCCTCAATGTAGATTGGAACGAAGCCCAATTCGATACCGAAAGTCGCCTAAAGAATGAAACCGCGCCTGTAAGTGAATTGCACTTTACACCAGGAACGCCCTTCTTCTTAAAAGGCGGTTTAACCTACTTTTTTTAAGAAGAATAAATCATTTTATTTGGGCGGCTGCCGCTTCGTTCCTCGCGTCACCGCGTTTTCGCTGAATTCCCTTGGGTTTAAACCCAGGGCTATAACCGCGGGCATTTGAGCATGTGTGAAGCAGACATCGTATTTCCTGATATTTTAAAACCAGCAAATTTTGAAAATTAAGTTAAACACCACATTTATATTTTTTTAAACGATTTTGAATGAACCCTAATGATAAATATAATAAAGCTACCCCCAATTAAAAAACCAGAAATTGACGGGATTAATAGAAAAACTGAGTAATTATTTTTCCAAACTATTGTGATAAAAACTAAGATAGAACCGAATAGGTAAATACCACTTGTAAGTAAACCAAAAATTCTACCCCAAAACAAATTTTTTAAAATACCATAACCTGTTATTAATGATATTGGACCTGTAAAAATGATGTCTGCCCATGGTATTAATACTTTTAATAACTCAGTTTGAGAGAAAACACTTCCATCTCCCCAGGTGTATAAACCACCTACTACAGCAAAAATGCCAGTAAGGATAAATAGTATTCCGAATGTCTTAGTCATGAAGATTAGTTGTCTTTTACTAAAAACTATTTATCTATCTTAGTTTTCAAATTTATCAACATAAATTATTTAAAGTTCTTTTTTTGTTATAAATAATACCTTGATTTTAAATAGTAGAGGTTGTGATTGGTACTTTGCTTATTTGCAATATTATTGAAGCATCATCTTTTTATACACAACTTCGTTATTTTTTGTCATGATTTTCAGGTAATAAATTCCTTTAGGAAGGGATTGCAAATTTAAAGGAGTATTTATTTCGTTTTCCATTGTAGTTAATACTTTGCCTTCGAAATTGTAAATGGTAGTTGTGCAGCTGGAATTAAGTCCCTTGATATAAATTAAATCGTTAGTTGGGTTGGGGTACAAACTAATATTTAACTCATTTAGTGTATTTATTCCTGTTACTTCGAAACACGAAATATCGTGAGGATAATGGCTTGACGTGTCAATGACTATGTTTGTATCACCTGGCAGGTAGCTTGATAGATTCAAGTATATTAAGAACATTTCATCTTCTGTCCCTTCACCCAATCCAACATCTTGTGGAGGATTGTTTGGATTGTTCGGATTGTTTATAGTATTGTCGTAAATAGCTTCGCCATAAATAACACTACCCGCAGGAAGAAGTATAGGTTTTTGAAATTGGTAGAAGTATTGCCAATGAAAATCCCATTCGGGAATATCTATTAAATGAATTGTATCATTTGTCGGCGTTACGCAATAAGCTTTTATTGACTTTCCAATTAAATGCATGTGAGGCATAATGCCAGTCAGTGTTCTGTTTATCGTATTATTTACCTGATTGTTAAAGGTTCTGACCGTGTTTGCCGGAATAAACAAGGGCCCGTTTGTAAGTGTTAAGCCATGATTTAATGCAGCAACAGTTGTTACATTTCGTAAAGATGGTAAGGCATATTTCAACCTTACTTCTGTGCTGTCTACCTGCCCGCTTACACCAGCTGGATAATGCATTTGAATAATTATATAAGAATTTGGAAGCATTACTGCACCAAAGTTGGGTGCGAAATTGAATGCACCTTGTCCGGGAGTATAAACAGAAAGCAATTTAGAAGTAGCAGAGCCTGTTCCACCAAAAGCAGAATAGCCTGGTAATGGGTCGTTTTGGTCTAATGTAAAAGGTACAGAAGAAGTATCCTGAAATACAAGTGCATGATGAACGATTTCTCTGTTTCCCGGATATACTTCAATGCTTTGGATTGTTTGCTGTGTTGAATTGTTAACTGGGATGACAAACATTCTATAAACATCATTACTTGACGTGACTGTATAAGTTGGAATTTGTCCAGAAAAATCAGGGTTTTGAAGTTGATACCCTGTAGAGTAGGTTGGTGCAGTTGGAATATTATTTGCGTCGCCAAGAGGGGCGAAATTGTTTACCCAATCTACAATTTCGTCAATTTCGTGTTCACTTAATGTGTTTACGTGTGAATATTGTCTTTTTTCCTGGCTTGCAGGAAATGGCGGCATACTTTTGGCCTGCACCGATGCAGCAATTGAAAAACGATTTTCAAAAACATCATTGTAATTCATCAATGAAAAAGGGGCAATACCGTTTTGATTGTGACAGCTCGTACAATGCGAATATATAATACAAGCAATTCCGTCTGTCCATGTTGGATTATGGGCCCGAGCTGGATTCTGAAACAACATTATTAAAGGCAAAACAATGAGTGAAAATTTTACTTTCATGTTATTTGATTTTTGTTGTAAAACTAATTATTTTTTGTAAAAGGTCTTTAACTGAAAAAATGGTTCAAGTATTTCATTTATCAAATTTATCAATTTGTTTTAGATTCGATTACTTATAGAAAAATCTGAATTTGTAAATAAAACGTTGAGCTTCTCATTTTTAGCTTTCAGAATAAATGAACTTAGTCATGATAACAACAAGTGTTTTGTTGAAAATGGACCTCCATTTAATCAAACAATACACTGTTAAATAATACTACTAACAGCGACTTCCAATTGTTTCTAATGGTAAAGAATTTTGAATCATAGACAAGTCAGCTTCATTTAACTCCACCTTAAAAGCACCTAAATTCTCTTGAAGGCGATTAATTTTTCTAGTGCCTGATATGCTCACGATTTTCATATATTTCACAAGAGAATCAGAAATCAGATTAGAAAACCTTAAAAGCAAATATTGAAATACTACGATTAGGGCTGTACGACTAGCCTAACGGGCTTATAAATGGCACCAGAGCATACAACTTCAATTATATAAACACCGGGAGGATACTGTTTGAGTGGCGCACTTACTCCTCCTTGCAAATGTATTTGTTCAATTATTTGGCCTGTAGAATTAAATACTGACAGATTAATTTCACCCTTTAGAGACCGAAGGTCTATGCTAGCTATGGATTTAGTAGGGTTGGGATATACTGTTAGTTCATTTACAGCAAGCGGATTCAAACCTACATTGTTTTCATTGAAGGCAAATAGAAAAGCATCCGACTCCCCTTGTGATTGAACTGTCTCACTGCCAAGACTAGGGTCTAGATCAATATCGTTTCGAAAAAAACCTGATAAGATTACATCAGTTCCTTTAGATGCGAGTGCCTCTCCGAGTGAATTGCCAGCTCCTTGGAGAGCGAGTGCGGAGACAAAACTACCATCCCCATTAAGCACACAATAAAATGCATCGAAATCGGTTTGCTGAGGCGTTTGTGTGCTTAGATTAAACAAACTGTTATCCGGATCGAAATCGGTGGTTTGGCGATGCTGACCTGTGATGTGAATTTTACCATCAGCCGTTTCAACCACACCATGACAATAAGACTTACTGTCGCTATTAAACCCTTTAGCCCAAACGAGATCTCCTTGATTTGTATAACGGGCAATGAATCCTAAATCAGTAGCATTACCAGGACTCAAAATAACATCCGCTGCGGTGAAATCAAAGTCCATCGATCCCTGAATGCTGCCTGTAAGAAGAATATCTCCATTATCGGTTAACTCAAGAGCATTTAGATAGTCAAAACTACTTCCCTCCAAGGTCCAATCAGCGTCCAAGGTTCCGTCTGGCATAAAACGAGCGCAGTAAATGTCTTGATTAAAACTATTGGTTTGCGCAAGATTGAATTCTTCAGGATACAACGTTAATCCAAAGGTAAATTGAACCCCCACAAATACATAATTATTGGGATCAATCTTTACGGCACTAGTAACCGCATCGCGCTCAGGATAAGCAAACTGTGCAGACCACAAATAATCGCCGTTGGAATTAAGCCGAATAACAATACCATCGGTAAAACCAACTGGGGGGAGTTCCGTATCAGTAGGGCTAATGCTCGAAATAAGCAAAGTATCTTTAAAGTAACCACCTAATACCACCTCGCCTTGGTCATTCACATCCATTGTTTGGCACTGATATCCCGAAAGAGTTCCCGCGGTGTGGACGCTTTTGCCCCATATAAAATTCCCATCATTGTCAAGCTTTACAACGAAAACGCTGAAGCCATTACCTTGAGAAACTTCGGTGTTTGTCTGTAAACCTGGGTCAAGGTCAATTTCTCCAAGATAGTACCCTTGGAAATACACATTCCCTTCTGCATCGTTATCGACTGAATAACCAAAAGCCAACAAGGTGTTGGTAAATTGAAACGCATTAAGTAAGACTCCTGAAGGTGATAGCTTTAGCAATATTGGGGTGTTAATAGCTGTTGCATTGAGCGTGGCGACTCCGTTTCCGGGGTCTGCATCTAAGTTAGTACCCATAAACCCAGCAACCCAATAGTTTCCTTCAGAGTCGATAGAGACATCTTGAATTTCATCTATTCCAGACCCTCCTATTGTTCCTTTCCAAAATGTTAATTGACTGAAGGCATTATTGACACTAATAAATAAAATGCAGAGTAGAATATTGTAAAAACTTTTCATAATTGAAGTAACAAAGAAAACAACTGTAAAAGATAGCTATACAAAGAAAAAAAGGGTTTGGTTTTATGGATGCAAAATAGAAAAAAAAATAAATTACAAACAAAAAAATGATTAAGCCTTAATCTAAATTAAAATTGATTTACTGCTTTTGGCCTTATTGAAATGGTGCGCTTCGTATCAGATTTATAGAGCAACCGCAAACTACCATGAGTTTTAATTCATCCATAAAATTTGTTACTGTTTAAATAGTTTGAACAGGAAGAAAAGCGGTGTAAGTCACCCAAAATTAAATACAATAATTACACCTTACTAATAGCGACTTCCAATTGTTTCTGATGGTAAAGAGTTTTGAATTATATCCAAATCAGCTTCAGTTAACTCTACTTTAAAAGCACCTAAATTCTCTTCAAGGCGATTGATTTTTCTAGTGCCTGGAATAGTCACGATTTCATCGTTTTGAGCCAGCAGCCAAGCCAAAGCGATTTGTGCTTTTGAAACTTTTTTGTCATTCGCCATTTGCTCAACAACCTCTACAAATTTTAGATTTTCCTTAATTGCATCTTCTGTAAAACGAGGAAGCGTGAGTCGCCAATCACTTGATTCTAAATCTGCCCTGCTTTTGATTGCACCTGTTAAAAAACCCCGCCCAAGAGGACTATACGCAACAAAGGTAATTCCGAGTTCTTGACACACATCCAAAACCTCTTGTTCAGGTTCTCGGCTCCATAAAGAATATTCGTTTTGCACGGCAGTAAGTGGGTGAATAGCATGTGCCCTTCTAATCGTTTCTGCATTCGCTTCACAAATGCCTAAGTGCTTTACCTTTCCTTGTGTTACCAAGTGGCTCATTGCGCCAATAATTTCTTCAATTTCTACTTTCGGGTCTTTTCTATGCATATAATACAAATCAATGCAATCGATTCCTAAATTTTGAAGACTTTGTTCGCAAGCTTGTTTTATGTAGGCTGGTGTACCGTTAAGTCCAAGAAATTCACCGTTGGGCCCACGCATTACTGCAAACTTGGTGGCCAAAATTACCTCATTCCAACGTTCTTTAAACGCTTTACCTATTAGCCGCTCATTTGCTCCCCAACCATACATATCGGCTGTGTCGAAAAAATTTACGCCTAAGTCGATAGCTTTCTGCAATGTATTAATAGATTCTTCTTCGTTAAAAGAACCATAAAACTCTGACATACCCATGCAACCAAGTCCAATTCTATTCACTTGTAGCGCACTGTGTCCTAATGTTGTTGATTGTTTCATAAATTTCGTTTTAGCAGTTTATTGTCTTATGATTTCTTTTCTTGTAAATATCATTATTACTGTAACAATAGTAGCCCAAATAAACCATTTACCAAAATCATTTTTCTTCTCCGATTGCACCGATAATTATTCCTATTGCATTATTGATTTATAAAAGTTTTTTTTGGGCGGCCCCTAAAGGTCGCGTTTTGCCATCCACAGGTTAAAACCTGTGGCTAGTCAAAAGAGCTCAAACAGGTCGCTCAAATGCTGCCGCGGGCATCTTGATATAATAATTATATCATTGATAAAATGATTTTTAATAGCTAAAACGGTTATTGGTTTAAAGGTTTCTTTTTCTTTAAAATAATCAACAATAAAATAGAAAAAGCTCCTGTTAAAAATGCAAACTGTTTTTCAAAAAATGTCTTTGCGAAAATATTTCCAATTGTATTCAAAACGAAAATAACAAAGAAAATCCACAAAATTACATTTACTACTTTGTTCGGAAATCTGTATTTAACAAGGTTAACTTTCATTAGTAAAATCCAACATAAAAACAGATTTATTAATATTGAAATTGTTTCGAAAACATACATTTCATTATCGTTTTGAAGTCTTCCGCCCCAAGTAATATCGTAGGGAATAATCTTAGTAATAATGCAGAGGTGAAATAAAATTATTGCAATTTGAAATCCTAAAAATATCTTAATTGCATAGTTGTAAATTAAATTCATATTTATTGCTTGTGATTATTTTGGTGAAATGCTAAATAAATTAATTGTGTAATCCAGCAGTTTTTTGTTTCCATGCGTTCCGTGCCCTGGTACAACAATTTTCACGTCTTGATATTTCTTTTTAATTTTTTCAACAGTATTTGACCATTCGTTTACATTCGCGTCTCCTAAATAACCTTTGCCTGCATTTAATTCTTTTATTAAACATCCGCCAAATAGTACATCTTCACTTTTAAAATACCCAATTACATTGTCTTTGGTGTGTCCTTCTCCGAAATATTTTGCAATTACATTTTCGCTGCCTACTTTTAAAACCAGTGAATCTTCGAAACCGTTTTGTGGAACTTCAAATTCATTTTCTTTGGCAAGTTCAATTGTTTTGTAATTGGCAAAAGATGGAATATTATTTTCATGAAATGCCTTTAATCCACCTAAACAATCACCATGAAAATGGGTCGGGATAATTGCATTTATTTTACTATGAAGCGAATCATTTATCCATTTAATTAGCTCTTCGGAACTCTCATTTTTGGTTGGTGTATCGAAAATAGTTGTTTCTGTTTTGTTTCTCACAATGAGACCATTACAAGGAACATTTCCGAATTCATCCGTTTGCAAATAGGAAGTATGTTTAAATGAATTGGGGGAAATTTGGGTAATAATTAAATCCTTCGATTTGTAAATCTCTTGAGGTTTAAATCCTTCTTTTTTATTAATACTCCAGTTTAAATTTATGATGGAAAATAAAATAATTATTAAAGTCCCTATTTTAAATTTCATGTGTTTATTTTCAATTTACAAAATCAGCAATTGCTAACAATAATTTTCAAAAGTAATAAAATAGCAAGCAATAATGTTTCTGGACAACACTTAAATGCCTCTCAGTAGCCGCCGCGCACCTGATAGAGCCAAATACCGCCTGAGGTACGAAGGCAGTATAGGCGATAGCAGGAATTTGCGCCCAAAGCATTTTAAAACTTAGTTGTGCAATTTTTATAGAAAAACAATGCAATTATTAATACATTACACACCACAATTAATAGCTATGAAAGCAAGTATTTTAAGTTTAAGTTTTATTCTCTTTGGGCTCACACTGCAAGCACAGAACAATGCACAAGATTCTTTGTGGATTTTAGAAAACTACATTAAAATTGAACGTGAAATTCCGATGCGCGATGGTGCAAAATTGTTTACCAGCATATATTACCCGAAAGATACTGTTGAAAAACACCCAATTTTAATGAACCGCACGCCTTATTCTTGTGCACCTTATGGGGAAAAAAACTGGGGTGCTTTCTGGAATGATTATAGAAAATATTATTTCAGAGAAGGCTATATTTTTGTAAAACAAGATGTGCGCGGTCGCTGGATGAGTGAAGGGCAATTTGTAGATGTGAGACCTTTTAACCCAAATAAGAAAGGCGACAAAGACATTGATGAAGCGAGCGACACCTACGACGCCATTGACTGGTTGCTAAAAAACGTTCCGGGAAATAATGGAAAAGTGGGTGTATTTGGAATTTCTTACCCTGGTTTTTATTCTACAATGGCAGCTTTAAGCAATCATCCGGCATTAAAAGCGGTTAGTCCTCAAGCGCCTGTTACAGATTGGTTTATGGGCGACGATTTTCACCATAACGGCGCATTTTTTCAACTCGATGCTTTTGGTTTTTATTCAGGTTTTGGGAAGCCACGACCAAAGCCAACTACAATTGGCCCCAGCTATTTTGAATCGCCAATCAAAGACAATTATAAATTTTTTCTTGAAAATGGTGCTATTAAAAACTTAAATGCGCGCTATTTGCACGACAGCATTGCTTTTTGGAAAGATATGTTTGCACATCCAAATTTGGACGATTGGTGGAAAGTTAGAAATCCGCGTATTTTTATGAACGATATTAAGCCTGCTGTGCTCGTTGTAGGAGGTTTGTTTGATGCGGAGGATTGCTTTGGAGCCTGGCGCTTATATGAGGCCATAGAAAAGCAAAGTAAGGGCAGCAGTAGCAGATTGGTAATGGGCCCTTGGAGCCATGGACAATGGGCAAGTGGAAAAGGAAATTCACTTGGAAACATAAATTTTGGCGACAATACTGCAATTTGGTATCAAAATAACATAGAGATTCCTTTCTTTAATTACCATTTAAAAGGCAAGGGCAGTAATGCTTTGCCAGAAGCTACCATATTTTTTAGCGGAGAAAACAAGTGGCATAATTTGAGTGAATGGCCTCCAAAAGAAAGTGCGAATAAACCAATTTATTTACAAGCTAGCAATAAGTTAAGTTGGACAAAACCAGCTGTTACGAATAGTGCTAGTGAATACACCAGTGATCCTTCAAAACCGGTTCCTTACACAGAAGATGTGCACGATGGCAGAACCCGTGAATATATGACAGACGACCAGCGATTTGCTGCCCGCAGGCCCGATGTACTTGTTTTTGAAACAGAAGTACTGAAGGAAGACTTAACATTGGCTGGACCTATATTGGCCGATTTGCTGGTAAGTATTACAGGAACAGATGCAGATTTTGTAGTTAAAGTAATTGACGTTTTTCCGGATACGTTCTCTTATTCAAAAAATGATGAATATCCGATGGGCGGCTATCAAATGCTGGTTCGTGGTGAAATAATGCGGGGCAAATACAGAAACAGCTTTGAGAAACCAGTTGCTTTTGAGCCAAATAAAGTGGAGCGTGTAAAATTTGAATTACCCGATGTGGCACACACTTTCGTGAAAGGGCATAAATTAATAATACAAATTCAAAGTAGCTGGTTTCCTTTGGTTGACCGCAATCCGCAAAAATTTGTAAATATTTATGAATGCAGCGATGCCGATTTTCAAAAAGCTACAATTAAAATTTATCACGATGCAGTAAACGCTTCTAACATTGTTTTACCAATTTTAACAAAGAAATAGGGGCAGGGTTGAGGTGAATGTTACACTTTTACGCACTCATGCTCATGTTTCTCTATAATTTGGCTACAATTTTTTTCATTAACCATTCTGCCTTTAATACTGCGGCTATTTGATTTAAGGAGAAAACAATACTTAAATCTCTATCAGGCGCATAATACAACATTGCTCCATAAGCACTCGTATGTCCATAAAATGAAAACCCATTGAATTCCTTTTTCTGAATTCCTAAACCGTATTGTTGCGACCTGTTAGTTTTGTCAATAGTAGAATAACTGTTTTGAGTGTTTATAAAGAATTCGAGGCTTTCTTTGTTTTTGAATAAGTTGCCTTTCATTAAACTGCGAATAAAAATATCAAGGTCTTTCGTGGTAGAAACCAATCCGCCGCCGCCCCAGTCAAACGAAGAATTTACATTTTCTAATGAATAAATACCATGATAAGGATAAACCTTTGGCGCAACTTGGTCGGGCAACTCATAAAACTCCAAAAATGTATCGTTGAGTAGGAAAGGAACTGTAATTCTTTCTTTGTAATTGTCTTGAAGTGTTTTCTTTGTGATTTGTTCAATCAAAATGCCCAGCAACAAATAATTAGTATCTGAATAATGAAATCCTTTTCCCGGTTCAAACTTAGCTTTTGTATTTAATTCTAATTCAAAGTACTTTTCTATGACCAGTTTCCAGTTCCAAAATTTTGATGGATTTTGCATTACTTCATTTAAAAAACGCGCATCTTCCGAAAAATAGTCAGCCAAGCCGGAGCTGTGTTGCAATAAATCGAGTATCGTAATTTTATTAGATAAATCGGTTTGTACTGAAAAATGCAACTTCGACAGACTTTCAGCTGTTTCCTTATCAATTAAATCAAAGAACATATCTTCCAGTTTCACTGATCTTTCTTCTATTAACTGAAGTATAATGGTTGCAGTAAAAAGCTTGGTAATACTGCCTGTTCTAAATCTGTGAGCTGAGTTTACAGCGTTACCTGATGCGTCAGTAGTTCCAACTGCATCTGAAAATAGCTGTCCATTTTTTTCATTATTCACATAAAGTAAACAGTTATAAATAGGCGCGTTTCCTTCAGTATTAATCACCAAATTCATCATTTGCTTTAGTTCATCTTTCATCCTTCTAAAAAAATAAATTGTTAAGCTGCGCTGCCAATTCATAATCGTTTCTCACATGTGGAATCTTTTGTTGCAAACCAGTTTTGCCCGAAGCTTTCAGGAATTTTTCGAAGCTGCCTTGCGGTAATATTTTAATTTTTAAGGGTTCAATTGCTTTATTCACTACCAAATCTTTATATGAAAAATTAAAATTGCAAATACACTGGTCCAGACTACTTGCAAATTCTTGGATATTTTCTGGTAACTGCCCAAATTCAATAAACCACTCATGGTAAGGCAATGTTCCATCTTTTTTAATGTTTGGAGCAACGGTATAATCTACAATCGTAGCTTTAAATTTCATGGCAGTTTCAGCAATAGATTTATCTGTTTCTTCCAGCGTTACGTGCTCTCCAAAGGCCGAAATAAAATGCGAAATTCTTCCTGTAATTTCAATCCTATGCGGAAAAACACTTTTAAACCGAACAGTATCACCATTTAAATAGCCCCATAAACCTGCATTTGTGTTTAAAACCAGCGCATAGTTAATTCCAATTTTTACATTTTCTATTAAAACTCGGCTTGGATTTTTTTGGTGCAATTCACTTACAGGAACAAATTCAAAGAATATCCCATTGTTGAGCACCAATTGCATTCCTCTTTCTTCTAAGCAATCCTGGTAAGCAATAAATCCTTCAGTAGATGGATACGTTTCCAGAACATCAAAAGGCATTTTTATGTAGCTTTTTATTTCTGCTATAAATGGCTCATAATTCATCCCGCTCAAAAGCAAAAGCTTAAAATTAGGAAACAGTTCTTTAAATTCCTTATTTGCATTTTTTTTGATAGCCCTCAAGAATATGAGCAACCAAACCGGCATTGCAACAATGGTTCTAATGTCTTTTCCTTCACACGATTTAACCATCGCATTCATTCTACCTTCATAATCTGGAATCGCATTAATGCTGTTTGAAGGTAAGCGCAGCCATTTGTAAATACCAGGCACACTTGCATCGGCAATTGTAGAAATAGGTGCAGCTTTAATTCCATTTATATTTTCAAAAAAATGCCCATCAGAAAACAACAATATTTTCCCTTTTAAAAAATCATATTTTTGGTATTTAAGCGCGTAATTTAAAGCAGCATTTTGTGGCGCATTTACCTGATTTTTTAGGGAAGCCTTTGTAACAGGAATTAACTTGGTTTTGCTTGTTGTACCAGAAGTTTTACCAAAAAATGCAGGCTTGCCTTTCCATAAAACATTGCGTTCGCCTGCTTTTATTTTTTCAATATAAGGCAGCAAATCTTCGTAGTTTCTTAATGGCACCTGCCGTTTAAAATCTTCGTAAGTCTTTATTTTCGAAAACGAATGTTCTTTTCCAAAAAGCGTGTTACCAGCTGTTTCCACAAATTCCAACATCAGCTTTTCCTGACACTTAATTGGGTCTTTTAGCATTTCGCTAATTGGCCTGTGTTTAAATTTAATTATGGAAGCGAGTATTGAATTTAACAAGTGTAGAAAGAATTGTTATTTATTTTAAATATAGTCAAACCCTGAAACAAATATGGGCCTTGCTGCTACATCACTTATTTCTTTTTCATTTAAATCGTGAAATGCAGCCATAATATACACATCAGAATCTTTTATAAAAGAGTGAATAAGTCCCGTTTTGGTATTTTCTAAAATCCTTTTGCGCACCTCACAACTTTTACCTAACCAATACATGGCCGATTTTAGTTTCTCCTTGGCTAGCAATCCTTCAAACAAATCTGTTAAGCTATTTTCGAAACCCGGTTTTATATAAATACCTTCAAATGCTAAAAACTCAAACCTTTTCGGATTAAAAAGCTTATTTAAAATCGGAATTAATGGAACCACATTCATCACTATTTTACCCATAATTCCCGGCATTTTATTTATTACCCAATGCACCTTGTGAAACTGGCATCCAGCGACTATTTCACCGTTTTTACGCATTACATAATAATCGCTATTCAGAAAAATAGAATTAAATTGAGTAAGTGCATGTTCTTGATATTGATTTTTCAATAAGCCAAGCACTTCATTTTTTACAACAGCTGAATTTACTTGTTCTATGTTGCTATTTAATTTCGGAAAATAGCGGCTAAATCCATTCGTTTTTACAGTTCCTATATTTCTATAACCAGCACTTTCCACAGTTTTGTAAGAAGCCCTGTTTCCTTTTTCAATACAGGCAAAAAATATTGTTTTTTCTTTTTCATCTTCTCTAATGGCTTGCATTACTTTGATGCCGAATTTTTTCATCACACCTTTTCCTCTAATCTCCTTAGATGAAGCGAAATAGCGAATATAAAAACAATTATAACTGGCATTTCCAGCAGTTATGGGTGTATTACAAAACACGGCGGATCCTTTCATTTTTTCACCTTCATTTACGCTCACCAGCGTAGGTTGGTGAAGTAAACGAATATGTTCTGCTGTATTTTTATGCTCATACAAAGCGCCTTCGTTGCCCCAGGAAATACTATCTAAAAATGTAAAAGCTTCGGCTGGAATACCTTCATGTCGCCAGATGCTGTATTCATTTTCCTGAAGTATTAATTTCTTATTCATGCTATTATTTAATCCGTTCATTAAAATTTCCTTTTCAATATTCCCTGCTCTTCCAATTGCATACAACTCAGTTTTATTTTCTCTTCCAATAAAGCAAGTATTTCTGGTGTATGCGCAGGAGAAAGAAAACAATTTCGACCTTCCCAAACATAAACGCCATTCAACAATAACTGATAATACAAAAGACTCAATTTACCAGGAGTATTAAATCTAAAAAGTGAGGCAAAATGATTAACAGAAATTGGGTAATTTTCTTCAATAAAATAACTGTTCAGCCTTTTGCAAAATGCATCAGTTGCAGCATTTAATTCTCTTAACACTTTTCCATCAGATTGTTTTAATATTTCCAACGTTTTAAGTGAAGCGGCCATTGCCAGCGGGTGGTGGCAAAAAGTGCCAGCCACAAAAGTAGATTTTACCACAGGAACAGAATAATCGCCATATTGCCAAAATCCACCATCCGTCGCATCTAAGTATTTTGCTTTTCCTGCAACAATACCAATGGGCAAACCACCTCCAATTACTTTTCCATAAGTTACAATATCGGCACTTACTCCAAAATGTTTCTGGGCGCCCCCAACATCAACTCTAAAACCTGTAATTACCTCGTCAAAAATTAACGCAATTTCACCCTTTTCAGTAATTTCTCTGAGTTTATGCAGATATTCCCTTGGTTGCAAAGCAGGATTTCTACTTTGCACCGGCTCCACCAATACAGCAGCAATTTCATCCTTGTGTTTTTTAATAAAATCTAATGAATCTTCAGAACCATATTCCAACAAATAAGATTCATTTAAAGCAGATTGTGTAACCCCCGGAACAATTTCTTTGGCAAGCTGCGAAACCGGGTCGTTTTTCAAAGAAAGCAAGGCATCAAAAGTGCCATGGTATGCACCTTTAAAAAACACAAAATACTTCTTTTTTGTAACTGCTTTTGCAATGCGTAAAGCCACCATTACCGCCTCCGTTCCCGAGTTAAAAAACGCCACTCTTTCTACACTAGTAGCGAGCGATATTTCTTTTGAAAGCAAACCAGCCAAGGGCGAAATTGGGCCCACCGACCAGCTTTTGGTAAATTGCGCTTCAATAGCTTTGCGTACCGGTGCGTAATTATGCCCAAACAAAATAGAGCCGAATCCCATCGTAAGGTCTATGTACTCGTTACCATCAATATCATACACAAAAGCCCCATCAGCGCGGTCGCAAACCAATGTATACACCAACTCTTTCATCTCCTTACTGAAACCAGCAGCATTGCGATTCAATGCAAAACTGTTTCTATACTTCTGGGTATGTTCCTTGGTAAGTCTATTTTTATCTAGCAGCAGCTCCAGCATATAATTGATATTTGAAAAATTAATAAGTCTTTCAACCTGTACCTCATTTTTCAAAAGTAATAAAATAGCAAATAATAGAACATTTTTTTGGGCGGCACCGAAGGGTCGCGTTTTCGCTGAATTTCCCTTGGTTTAAACCCTGGGCTATATGCTCAAACATGCCGCTCAATCGGCTGCAGAGGTATTCAGGGAAAATATAATGTTTGTCAAACAAAAAGAAATCACACAAAATAGAAACTATTATTCCAGTTTTATTTTAGAGATTATTATTTCACAATTTTCAATTGCAATTAGTTCTAAATCATTGATTTCATCTTTCAACAAAAGAAAATTACCTTCCTCTAAATTAATTATTTCATTTTCATTTTTTATATTTAGCATTCCTGCAAATAAGTAAATTCCTACATGCGTAAATTTATTATCTAAACCAATTCCATGTTTTGCATAGGCAGCCAATACAAGCGGTTCCACTTCTCCCTGAGTATTTCCGCGGGTCATTAAATTAAAATCAGTTACTTGTCCTTTTGCTGTAGTGGGCCATTCACCATTAAAAACATCGGTATCAAATTTACTTAACTGTTTTTCGTATCTGTCAATATGGTTAATATTTAAATCGCCTTTTAAAATCGTTAAATGTCTTGTAACTCCGGGCATAAATGTAAAAGTAGATTCGGGTATTTCAACTGTAGCATAGCTTATTCTAAAATCGAAATTAAATTTTGTGTACTCCGCTTCTTTTGGAAATATTGCCAATTGCGTAGTGGTTCCACCAGCCCAAGTTTTAGTAATAAGTGCTGCTCTTTTTGTAAGTATATAATTTGCCATATTTTATTAGTTAAATTTTCTATTTCTATAATACTTTAATTTATTTCACTTTTAACTTTTCACTTTCCCCTTTCAACTTTCAACTTTCAACTTTCAACTTTCAACTTTTAACTTTTAACTTTTAACATAACGAGTAATTCCTTCTAACGATTGCTTAACAAAGTAAATTTAACAATTAACATTCTCATTCTCATAATTATTCAAATCATTTGCCGTTGATGACTTGATTTTCTTCAATTTGCTTCATTGTAAATCATGCCCAACATTCAAATATTAACCATATGGAAATTCATTCGCAAACCACTGTTGGTAATGCTTGGAAGTTTCGTTGTAGTAGTTTTGGGTTGTTTGATAATTGCTTCTGTCTTTGAAGAAGAAATAACAAACTATTTTATTCAGAAAATAAACGAACAACTCAATACCAAAGTAAGCATTGGTAAAGTTGAATTTTCATTACTTAGTAATTTTCCAGATGCAACTGTTAGACTCAGCAACGTTGCCGCAGATCATTCAAAACCATATAAAAGTGCTGGAAAATTATTGCAATTAGAACAAATAGATTTCCGTTTTGGAATGCTTGATTTTTTCAATAGCAATTATTCCATTCAACGCATCGACCTAAAAAATGGTGCAATAAATATCCTCAAAAATAAAGATGGAATTATTAATTATCAACTTGTAAAAAAAGACAGCTCTCAAACACAAAGTCAATTTTCATTTTCGCTCAATGCATTAACATTAAGCAATATCAATATATTAATTCGCGATGATAAAGCTAATCTATCAATTGGATTTTTAGCCAATAAAGCCATTGCAAAAGGAGATTTTACCGAAACCATTTACGACGTAGAAGTGCAAGCCGATTGTCAGGCAAATGCTATTAAATCGAATAAAATAACCTTACTCGAAAACCGACCTGTAGAGCTGGATGTAATTTTAAAAATTGACCAGCAAAAAGACCTTTACACTTTTATAAAAGGCAATTTCGTGATTTCAGATTTAACTTGCGCAATTACTGGAAATATTACTGATCAAGAAGCCACCACAGTCGATTTATTAGTAAAAGGAAAAGACATGGAGATAAGCACCTTACTTTCCTTATTGCCAACAGAATATGACGACCAGATTGAAAACTTCAAGAGCTCCGGGAATATATATTTAACCGCCCAATTTAAGGGTGAATGGTCCAGCGATATTACCCCAAAAATTAGGGTAGATTTTGGAATTGATAATGCTGATATTCAACAGAAAAAAACAAATATCGAGTTAAAAAATGTATCCTGCACGGGTATGTATTCTAATGGAAGAAAAGCAGATTTAGCAAGCAGTTCCATTGAATTAAAAAACATTAAAATGAATTTAAATGGTGGAAATGTAAGTGGCAATTTTAATCTGCGGAATTTTAATTCTCCTTATATTTCATTTGCCAGCCAAGCAAATATTCAATTAAAAGATGTGCAGGAATTTCTGCAAGTAAAAAACATTCAAAGTTTGCAAGGCAACGCTGCTATTGATTTAAGTATGGAAGGAAACTGGAACAATTTTTCTGGTGAAGACCTAAGTGCTTACAATCAAGTAAAATCAAAAGGTTATATTCAAATTAGCAATTGCAATATAAAACTTACTGGCGATAGTCTTAATTACAGCAATATTCAAGGTAATTTACAATTTAGCAATAATGAAATAACTGTTGAGAATTTCAGGGCAAATGCAGGAAAATCAGATTTAATTATAAAAGGAAGAATAATTAATGCATTTAATTGGTTGTTTGATGAAAAAGAATCTATAGAAATCAATGCGACTTTGCAAAGTAAATTAGTAGTTTTAGATGAGTTATTTCAAAGAAAGTCGGAAACAGCAACTGCCAAAACTTATAAGTTTGGAATTTCCCCGAGAATCAATTTAAAATTAAACGCCAGAATTAATGAAATTAAATTCAGAAAATTTTCTGCAAGAAATATCGTGGGTGATTTTGCTGTAAATCAAAAGCAATTAATTGCCAATAAATTGCAATTCACCACCATGTCGGGAAATGTTTCACTCAATGGAAAAGTAGATGCATCAGAGCTAAATAAATTAAAGCTTTTAGCCAATATCAACTTAAATAAAGTTGACATCAGAGAACTCTTTTACCAATGTGAAAATTTTGGTCAAAATGTATTGGTCGATAAAAACATCAAGGGAAAAGTTACTTCTAAAATCATGCTCTTGGCAGCCAGCGATGCCGCTATGGAAATAGATTTAAACAGCATTAATAGCACCGCCGAAATTGAAATAAATCAAGGTGAATTAATTCAATTTGAGCCATTACGTGAGCTTTCAAAATTCATTAGTCTCGATGAGCTTAAAAATGTGAGTTTCTCTCAACTCAAAAATCAAATTGAAATAAAAAACAGGACCATCATTATTCCACAGATGGATATTACCTCAAGCGCCATCAGCATCAGTGCTTCCGGAACGCATACATTTGAAAACCAAATTGATTACCACCTTAAACTTTTACTTTCAGATGTGCTTTCTCGCAAGGCAAAAAAAGCCAAAAAAGAAAACGAGGAATTTGGTGTTATTGCAGACGATGGTTTAGGAAAAACCAACATTTTTATTTCCATGAAAGGCCCAATCGATAACCCCAAGATAGCTTACGATAGCAAAGGAGCACAACAGAAAATAAAAAACGATTTAGTCCAGGAAAAGCAAAATCTTAAGAAAATTCTTAACCAGGAACTTGGCCTATTTAAAAGAGATTCTGCTGTAGTAAATTCAAAAACAGAAAAGGAAAAAAAGAAACAACAAAAAGTGATTATTGAGTTTGAGGAGTAGTGGAAAGGAACAAATAATTATAATTGGCTTTTACTTTCATGCTTCATTTTAAAAAATGCATTCTAAACAGAACAATGTATTTAGAAAGAAATCTATTGTTCTATTTGCTTACTGACTTTTCGCAGCTTCGAGACATTTTCGGAAAAGCTAGCTACGATTTGTTCGACAACACAAAGTTCTTTAATGACCCAAAACTTTACTAGATATGGGTTATTTAAAGCTGAAATAAAATTTTAAGTTTATTGTTCAATTCCCTGATGTCATTTTTAGAAAGTCTTCCAAGTAATCCTTGCGCTAAATTTTTGTCAATTGTTGCAATTTTACTTGTTCTTATTAATGATTGTTTCTTAATTCCATTTTTATCACTTGGAAACAATAAAACATCTGTTTGTTCTTGCCAATTAATTTGTGAGGTAATAAAGCAAACTGTAATATCAAGATTGGTTTCAATCAAGATAATTGCTGGACGCAATTTACTTCCACTTAAATTTGTAAAAGGAAAAGTAATTAAAACTATATCACCTTTAGCCATTATACTTTTCTCTTAAATCATTTGAAGAATAAAGATCTTCGTCGTCGTTTAAAAAATCAAAGGCTTGGCTTTTAGATGCATATTGTTGAATACTTTCATTAATACGATTATCCTCAAACTTTTTAATTACATAGTCTGCAAAATCAGAGATCTCTTCTGCTTTATCTTCAGGAAGTTGGTTTATTGCTTTTATAGTTCTTTCAATTATTGCTTGCCTAGTCATAATCTTACTTTCTTCAAATTTAAGACTTTTTATCTTTCAATGTTTTTTTTGGTGCAATTTTCATATTATTACAACTGACACTCAAATTACCGTGTAATTTGTACCAGCTCCAGAACCATGTTTTTCTATTAAATTCATTTTAACAATTGTTGTTAAAAGCCTTTTCACTGTTGGATTCGGTATATTTAATTTTTCAGAAATTTCACCTGATTTACATCCTGCATGATTCTCAATATAGATAATTATTGATTTTTCTTTTGGTGACAATTGAACTTGATGCTCATTTATTGCTAATTTTTTCAAAAGCTTAGTTTGAATGTTCATTATTGCATCGAAGAAAAATGTAGTCCATTCTGTAACATTTTCATTTGGTCTCAGTGCTTGACAATTTCTCAAAACTCTATAGTATTCAAGTTTTCTTAATTCAATTTCATGCTCCAAACTAATGTATTGAATCCAATTATATCCACCTTTCAATAACAGTAAAGTAGAAATCAGCCTGCTAAGTCTCCCATTTCCATCTTGAAAAGGATGAATACTAAGAAATTCGTAAGTAAATAAGGCACATTTTACAAGCGGGTGCGTTTCATCTTCATTATTATACCACTTCACAAGGTTTCTCATTGCGTCTTGGGTTTGAAATCCTGCGGGAGTAGTCTCGAAAATAATTTGTTTTGCCCCATCTGCATAATTTGCCTCTACAGAATTATTTTGCTTTTTGTATTCTCCTTTATGCCATTCATCTTTCTTACTGAACCGCATTAAAATATTGTGGAGATGCTTTAAACTGCTTTCAGATATGTTAATTTCAGCATATGATTCAGATATAGTATCAAACGTTTCGAAGTATCCAACTACTTCTTGCGAATCTCTGTCTTCAAGCTTTGTAATATCTATATTCTTCAAAAGCATATCAACTGCTTCATCTGATAGTTTTGATCCTTCAATTCTCGTAGAAGAACCAACGCTATTCACTGTTGCTATAAATTTTAATTGTTTAAGACTTTGTCCCTCACGTCTTTCTATTGAAGTCCAAGATGCATCAAAACGGTCTATTTTGCTAATTATACCAATTAACTTCCAATCAACATCAATTTTGAAATTGTAAATACTGTTATTCATTTTGCAAATATATAAATTTAAAATGATACGATACGATACGTAAATGATACGTTTCGATACGTTTCGATACGATATTAATAAGATATGATACGTTTTAATACGATAAGATACTATATTAATACGATACGATATGATACGATTTAATACGAAATTGATACGAAACCAATTCTTAATTTATCTCTTCAATTGCAAAAAATATCCTGAATAAATAAGTTTTTCGTTTACAAAAATATTCTGCCTCCAAACCTCAAATTATTAATAAATTCAAGTAATTTCGCCAAAAATTTCATCACAACTTATCTATGGAAGAAGTAGTAATCGTTTCGGCTGTTCGAACGCCAATTGGGAGTTTCAACGGATCTTTGGCAACAGTTTCTGCCACACAACTTGGCGCTGTGGCTATAAAAGCTGCAGTAGAACGCGCTGGTATTACACCTGAACAAGTGCAGGAAGTATTTATGGGAAATGTAGTTTCTGCCAACTTAGGTCAGGCTCCAGCTACACAAGCAGCAATATTTGGAGGCTTGCCGCATAACATTCCTAGCACAACCGTAAATAAAGTATGTGCTTCGGCCATGAAAGCTGTTATGTTAGGTGCACAAAGCATCATGACAGGCGCTAACGATGTAGTTGTTGCAGGCGGAATGGAAAGCATGTCGAACATTCCTTATTACTTAGATAAAGCAAGAAGTGGCTACAAATTAGGCCATGGACAAATCACAGACGGCTTGGTAAAAGATGGCTTATGGGACGTTTACAAAAATTATCACATGGGTAGCGCAGCCGAATTGTGCGCCAGAGAATATAAAATTAGCCGCGAAGCACAAGATGCATACGCCATAGAATCATACAAAAGAGCCGCTGCTGCTGTTGAAGGCGGGCGATTTAAAAACGAAATTGCAGCAGTTACTATTCCTCAGAAAAAAGGTGATGCGCTCATTATTTCAGAAGATGAGGAATACAAAAATGTACGTTTCGATAAAATTCCAACCTTAAATCCAACATTCGAAAAAGACGGAACGGTTACAGCTGCAAATGCTTCAACTTTAAATGACGGAGCTACTGCACTGGTCTTGATGAGCGCTAAAAAAGCAAAAGAATTAAACTTAAAACCTATTGCCATAATCAGAGGTTTTGCGGATGCACAGCAAGCTCCAGAATGGTTCACAACTACTCCTTCTAAAGCTGTTCCATTGGCCATTGCAAAAGCAGGATTAACCAAAAACGACATTTCATTTTACGAAATAAACGAGGCGTTTTCTGTGGTTGCCATTGCCAATAATCAATTGTTAGATATCAATCCTGCAAATGTGAACGTGAATGGTGGAGCTGTAGCCTTAGGACATCCATTAGGAACTTCTGGTGCAAGAATCATCACTACCTTGATTAATGTGCTAGACCAAAACAATGGTAAATACGGTGTAGCTTCTTTGTGCAATGGAGGCGGCGGTGCTTCTGCAATCGTAATTGAAAAAGTGTAACAGTGCAAAAATAATCCAGCAATGACGCATGGCATTTGTAATTTAAGCGTAATTCCCGGAAGAGCGGAAAACAGCGACAAAAGCGAACAAATTACCCAGCTGCTGTTTGGTGAACATTTTTCTGTGATAAAAAAAGAAGGAAACTGGTTGTACATCCGTTGCGCCTTCGACCAATACGAATGCTATATCGACGTAAAGCAGTGCCAGGAAATTTCTGAGGAAACCTTCAATGAATTGAATTCCAAAGAAATAATTTGCAGTACCGATTTGTTGCAACTATTAGAAGATGTAGAAAAGAAAAGTTACTTGCCCATTCCTATTGGGTCTTCCCTACCCTACTTCGACGGACAAACCTGTAACCTCGAAGGATATGAATATAACTTTGATGGAAATACAACGCTGAATCATGCCAACGAAACCAAAGCAAATATCATTTTAGACAGCGCATTTGTTTTTATGAATGCGCCGTATTTGTGGGGTGGCAAATCACCTTTAGGAATTGATTGTTCGGGTTTTACACAAACAGTATTCAAAATTGCTGGATTGAAACTGTTGCGCGATGCTTATCAACAAGCAGAACAAGGCGAAACCATTAATTTCATTAGCGAATCTCAAACAGGAGATTTAGCCTTTTTCGACAATGCCGAAAGCCGTATCATTCATGTCGGAATTATAATTGGAGATGGTAAAATAATTCATGCATCAGGAATGGTGCGCGTAGATAAAATTGACCACCAAGGCATTTATAATGAGCAAATTGGAGCGTACACTCACAATTTACGCCTCATCAAAAGAATTTTGTAATGCCATCGTTCCTGGAAAATAGCAGCATAAAAAAGACGCTACAATTTTTCCAGCAGCCAGCAGTAATTGTAATAGTTAGTTGTGTTATTTCCATTCTAATTTCCATTCAATTAATCGTTGCAACTAAAGTTGACCCAAAACCAGGCTGGCCAACACGCTACAACAACTACGAAATTTTCAGCAACAGTTTTTTACACCTGCTAGAAAACAAAGACTTATATACCATATATCCCGAAGAACATTACGATTATTATAAATACAGTCCTTCCTTTCCTGTGTTCATGCTGCCATTTGCCATGCTGCCAGATTGGTTAGGTTTAAACTTGTGGAATTTATTAAATGTCTTGGTTTTAATTTTCGCAATTTTAAAAATCCCCTATTTTCTTCCACCCATTAGAGCTGCAATTTGTTATTTAATTTTACCAGAAGTTATTATCTCTGTTCAAAATTCCCAATGCAATGCTTTGCTAGCAGGATTAGCCATTTGGACATTTATTCTGCTCGAAAAAAACAGGCTCATTGCAGCCAGCATTTTAGTAGTAATGAGTGCATATATTAAAATATTCGGAGTTCTGTTATTTATCATTTTTCTATTTTATAAAAACTATTTTAAATCATTTTCTGCTGTATTAATTTCTGCCATTATCATTGGAATTTTACCCTTATTTTTTATCGATTTAAATCAGCTAATTTTCTTATACAAAAGCTGGCTTCACTTGCTCAGCTGGGATTACAACGATAGCATTGGACTTTCTGTGCAAGGTTGGCTACAAACCTGGTTTCATTTCACGCCAGCATCAATATTCATATTATTAGTTGGCATTATTAGCCTTTTATTGCCCATTTTCCAATTCAATAAATGGAGCAACACTTCCTTTAAAATTAATTACCTCGCAACCATTCTCATTTGGCTGGTAATATTCAACCACAAAGCAGAATCTCCAACGTTTGTTATTGCATTTACAGGCGTTTTATTATGGTATTTCAATAGCCAAAAAAGAAATTGGGAAACCATTTTATTTCTTTTTGCATTTATGCTTGTAAGCCTAAGTCCGACAGATTTATTTCCGCGTTATTTGTTAAACGAATGGGTAAAACCATATGTATTAAAAGCGGTTTCTTGCATAGCAATTTACGTGGTTTTAATTTTTGAGTTAATCAGAAAAAAGAATTCAACCACTCAATTAAATTAATTTTTTGGGCGCATTTACAAAACAAAACAAGCATTAAATCAAAAAAGAAAAATTACGGTATTGTTTTGTAAACCGTGCTCATATCTTTGTAGTCTAATATAATAGATCATTAAAACCGAAGTAGCAAATTCTGTCCGTGCTAGTTACAACTACATGTTGATAATGATGAGAAAGGATAATCTACT
>Ga0247833_1001950_pt1 | contig 31691 bp, 30 predicted proteins | sample LaCruzMarch2015__7_FD_187117 | JGI IMG/M metagenome (GOLD analysis project Ga0247833, IMG submission 187117) | Freshwater microbial communities from meromictic Lake La Cruz, Castile-La Mancha, Spain - LaCruzMarch2015_8m | ecosystem: Environmental > Aquatic > Freshwater > Lake | place: Spain... | reverse complement strand
CGCCCCGGATCCCGGCCTTGATCCACTCGGCATCGGGCGGCGTAAATTTCTGCAGCCGAATCGTAGGGAAGTTTCCATCCTGGACCGCCTCAATTTCCGGGAGCAGGGCAGAGAGCGAGCGGATCGCGTCCAGGATTTCGCGAATCGACAGGCAATAGCCCGCGTGTTCGAGCGACTCGTCTATTGGCAGATGCTTCCCGACCCCGTCGATGCGCAGTGCCCGCAGCTGGGCCTCATAGCGCTCAAAACCATCTGCGGCCCTCTGTAGCAAGGCGGCGTGAGATCCGGAGAGCGGGCTTGGACTTGCCAGGCTGGAGAGAGCCAGGCCCAGGACCTCGTGCATCTCCGCCGCCTCACGCTCGATATACCGGCGCAGCGACGACTCGGCCGGAAGCGTGCGGCCCAGGTTTGAGATCGCCGTCATCAGGATCCCGAGTTCGGAGACCACCGCATCCACCTGCGTGCTTTTGTCGCGAAATGCAGAGCTTTCCATGCGGCCGATGCGGATCATCTTCCGCAGCTTCGCGAGATTTCCGCCGATCGTCCCGAGCACATCGGCGGGAGCGGCGCGTGATCCGGAGAGAAACCCGTCGGCCCGCTCGCGAAAAAGCTCGCTGAGCCGCCGCAGGGTGCCACGCACTTCGGCGCCGAATTCCTGCCTGGCATAGCGCGGCCAGAGGCAGGTCGTGACGACCATCGTAACCAGAATCCCGAGGATGACCTCCTGGCATCGGGCGGTCCCGACGTGCCAGGAAAACTGCGGATCCGAGATCCCCTGCGCGGCGACCAACGTCGCCGTGTACCCGCATTGTCGGAACCCGTATGGCATGAGGGTCCCGCCGTACATCGCCGTGCCGATCCCGACGAGCAGGCCCATCGAGGCCAGGAAGAGAACCGGGGTCTGCTCGAGCGACCCGGTGATGAGGTAGCCGATCAGGGCCCCGGCGATCGCGCCTCCAATCCTCAGCACCGTCTTCTCCGCAATCGCACCGACAAATTTTGGCGTCGAAAGCACAAAAGCCGTCGTCACCGCCCAGGTCGGCTCGTCGAGGCGGATCAGCAGCGCCAAGAATAGCGCAAGCGTGCCAGCCAGCGCAAACTTGATCCCGCTCCTCACCGCCGGATCGGCTGTCGCACTCGTCCAGACCTCCCCGCTGCTGCGCGCGAGTGCACATGCCCCGGCGCTCGCACGCCCGGTCAGCGGGATCGTAGGAAAGCGGATGTGGTTGAGGCTCACAGCCAAAATCGTGGCATGGGCATCCTGCCCAAGCGAGAATTTCCGCTCCGCCCGGGCAGGATGGGGCGCATCTCCGATAGTTGCAAACCGTGGCATGGGCATCCTGCCCATGTCTTACCGGATTGTTTTTCGCATGGGCAAGATGCCCATGCCACGGTCCAGGGGAGCATGTTTGTCGATTTGCAGGAAACGGAGATGCGCCCGGCAGGATGGCGCGGAATGTCTTCCGGATTGCGTACGGGTGCAACCTTTGATACGGTCCCGCATGTTTCTTCCCATTCCGCACCTCATCGTGCAGCCGGACGACGGCGTGCCGCCCGTACTGGAGTTCATCCGCCTGGCCCGCCAGAGCCTGCTCATCAAGCAATTTACGTTTACGCAGCCGGAGCTGATGCAGGCGGTCGTCGAGCGCCACCGGGCGGGCGTCGCCGTGCGCGTGATGCTCAACCCGAAACGCTCGGGCGGCGACCGCGCGAACGATGCCACGTTCCAGTTTTTTCAGGACGCCGGGGTCGAGATCAAGTGGGCGAGCCCGAAATTTTATGTGACCCACGAGAAGTCGATCGTCGTCGATGGCCAGGCGGTCCTGATCGCGACCTTCAACCTCTGCGACAAGTATTTTACGCTGACCCGCGACTACGGGGTGATCGTGCAGGATCCGGCCAAGGTCGCGCAGGTGGCCGAGGGATTTCAAGCCGATTGGGACCAGGCCGACTGGAAGCCGTCCCCTGACAGCGGGCTGCTGTGGAGCAACAGCAACTCGCGCGAGGCGATGTCACGGTTCATCGATGCCGCCAGCATCACTCTGGACATCCAGCACCCGAAATTTGTGGACGCGACGATCCTCGACCGCATCCTCGACGCCCGGCACCGCGGGGTCGACGTGAGGGTCCTCTGCGGCGGGAAGCACGGCATCAGCGACTGGGATATCCTGGATACGTTTTCCTCTCTGCGCGTCCTGCACCGCGGCGGCGTAAAAGTGCACAAGCAGAAAAACTACCGCCTGCATGCGAAGCTGCTTATCGCCGACCGGGCGCGCGCGATTGTGGGCTCGATGAATATCGACCGCTCGGCATTTGACCTCCGCCGCGAGCTGGGGACCCCGGTGAGCGATCCCGGCATCGTGACCCGGCTGCTTGCAGTTTTTGAGGAGGACTGGGAATCCTCGAAGCGCTACGAGGCCCCCGATCCGCTGGATCCGTCCCTGCACCATGAGGACGACTTTCCTCACGATCAGGACCTCAATCATGAGTAACCCGCCCTCGCTCGCCGAGTTGGCGATCACGTTCAACCACATCGCTCTGGCGTCGTTTGGCGGCGGGCTCTCAGCCTGGTCGCGCGAGGTGCTCGTCGCGGAGAAAAAGTGGATGGAGGACGAGGAATTTTTAAGCGCCGTGACGATGTGCCGGATCCTTCCCGGCGCGAACCAGGTGAACCTTGCGGTTTTTGTGGGCGTCAAGTTTCAGGGGATCCCGGGCGCCTGCGCGGCGGTCTTTGGGCTGACCCTCATCCCGGTCATCATCGCCATCGCGCTCGCGTACTTTTATTTTCAGTACCACCATGTCCCGGCTGTCCAGGGGATCCTGAAGGGGGCCGCCGCCGCCGCCGTTGCGCTCACCCTCTCGATGGTCTTTAAAACCGGAAAAAAATGCCTCACCGGGCTCGTCCCGGTGGCGTTTTTTCTTGCGATTTTTGTGATGAACGGGGTCCTGCGATGGCCGCTCTTGGCGTGCCTGTCGCTATTGGCTCCGCTCGCGATCGGCTGGGCGTGGCCGCGAAAGGCGAGGGGATGAACCTCCGCACGCTCACCCAGATCCTCCTCCTCTTCAGCTCGCTCTCGATCCTCTCGATCGGGGGCGGAAATACCGTGCTGCCGGAGATGCACCGCAAGACGGTCGATAGCTACCACTGGCTCAGCGACAAACAATTTGCCGATGTCTTTGCCCTGTCCCAAGCCGCCCCCGGACCAAGCATCCTGATCGTCACGATCCTCGGCTACAAGGCGGCAGGCGTGACCGGGGCGATCCTGGCCACGATCGCGATGATGCTCCCGGCCGCGATGCTCGTCTACCTCGTCAGCCGGGTCTGGGAAAAGGCCAAGGATGCGCCGTTCCGCAAGGCCTTCGAAAAAGGCCTCGCCCCGCTCACCGTCGGGCTCATCCTCGCGAGCGGCTGGGTCATGAGCCAGGCCGCTGACCACGACTGGCGGGCGTTCCTCCTGACCGGCGTCTGCACGGTCATCTTCGCCACCACAAAAACCAACCCGCTCATCCTCGTCGCAGCCGCCGGGCTCATCGGCTGGCTCGGCTGGGTCTAGATTCCCTATGTCCGCTCTGCCTCCGCTCCTGAAAATCGGCTCTGCAAAATCGTGGGTCCTCCCGGAGGTTTCCTCCGTGTCCCGGCTCCCCATGCGGGCCACGCTCTACCCGTTCCCGGACGTCGCATCGGCGCGCTCGCTGGAGCGGGAGAGGTCGCCATGGTATCTGCCGCTCAGTGGCGAATGGTCGTTCAAAATTGTCGACCGGCCGGAGCTGGTGAAGTCCGGCGACGTCGCGGCTCGCACGAACCGGTCGCGCTGGGACCGGGTCGCCGTGCCAGGAAACTGGACGATGCAGGGGTATGGAATCCCTCACTACACGAATGTCCAGATGCCATTCCCCGAGGAGCCCCCGCAGGTCCCGCATAAGAACCCGACGGGAATCTATGCGCGGGAGTTTTTTCTTCCTGCGGAGTGGTCGGGCCGCCGGGTTGTCATCCACTTCGGAGGCGCGGAGAGCGTGCTGTATGTCTACGTCAACGGACAGCCGGTCGGGCTTGGAAAAGATTGCCGGCTCAGCTCGGAGTTCGACATCACGCCTTTTGTGCGCTGCGGGGCGGAGAATGTCGTCGCGGCGGTCGTCGTCAAATGGTCGGACGCCACGTTCATCGAGGACCAGGACCAGTGGTGGATGGGCGGGCTGCATCGGGAGGTGTTCCTTTATTCGACCGCTGAGGTTTATATCGCCGACCTTTTTGCGACGGCCGGCCTTACCGCCGACTACCGCGATGGGCGGCTTCAGGTGGATGTTTGCGCTGGTTTTACAGATCAGCCGCAGGAGGGCTGGAGCGCGGAGCTGCGGCTTTTTGATCCCCGGGGAAAAACGGTCTTTAAAAAGCCGCCTACCGCACCGGTGGTCGTTGCAAAGTTTACCGCGCGCACCCGGCTCCTGGCGCACTTTGAGCTGGACGTGCCGAAGCCGTGCCTTTGGTCGGCCGAGCTTCCGAGCCTCTACACGCTGGTGGCTATCCTGCGCGATCCGGAGGGCCGGGCGGTCGAGTGCACGTCGCTGAGGATCGGGTTCCGATCGGTCGAGGTCCGGGACCGCCAGCTCCTCATCAACGGCCGGCGCACCCTCATCCATGGCGTCAACCGCCACGACCACCACGACACCCAGGGCAAGGCCGTGGATCGCGAAACCATGCGGCTGGATGCGCTCACCATGAAGAGGTTTAACATCAACGCCGTCCGGTGCTCCCACTACCCGAACGATCCCTACTGGCTCGACCTCTGCGACGAACTCGGCCTCTACGTTATCGACGAGGCGAACCTAGAGGCCCACGCGTACTACGGCCAGCTCGCGCACGAGCCGCGCTGGGCGTCGGCATTCCTCGAGCGCGCGGTCCGCATGGTCGAGCGCGATAAAAACCATGCGTCCGTCATCCTGTGGTCGCTGGGCAACGAGACCGGACTCGGGGCCAACCAGGAAGGCATGGCTGGCTGGGTCCGTAGCCGTGACCCCTCCCGCCCGCTCCACTACGAGCCGGGGATCTGGGTCCAGGCGCTGAGCGATGCCGACCAGCCCGGACGGGCGGTTTATGATGGCGGGTATCACGTGACCGACATCGTCTGCCCGATGTACCCGCACCCGGATACCCTGCTCAAGTGGGCGAACGATCCCGACCATCCGGACCAAACCCGGCCGATGATCCTCTGCGAGTATTCGCATGCCATGGGGAACAGCAACGGCGGCCTCGCCGACTATTATAAATTGTTTGAGACCGTCCCCGGACTGCAGGGCGGATTCATCTGGGAATGGATCGACCAGGGAATCCGCCGGACCACGCCGGACGGACGCGACTACTGGGTTTATGGGGGAGATTTCGGGGACGTGCCAAACGATGCCAACTTCGTCTGCGACGGCCTCGTCTGGCCGGACCGGTCCCCGCATCCCGGGCTCTTCGAACTCAAAAAACTCGCGCAGCCGGTTGGTGTCCGCCTGCGCCCGGGTGCGCTCGAAATCACGAACAAAAACGATTTTCGCCCGCTCGGCTGGCTCACCGGCGAATGGGAACTTCTGGTGGACGGAAAATCCGCCGGCAAGGGAGCGTTTTCTGTACCGGATGTTGCCGCGCACCAAACCGGGAGGATTGCCTTTCCGAAGCTGCCAAAAACCCTGATAGGCCGCGAGGCGTCCCTGCTCGTGCGTTTCCGGGCCTTGCGAAACCAGCCCTGGTGCCTGAAAGGCCACTTGGTCGCATGGGAGAACCTGCCGCTGCCGGCCTCGCTTGTGACTCCCCCAAAAAAGGTAGCCTCACATCCCGCGCACGTCGAAATCGAAGCCCTGAGCGGCAACCGGTTCGCGGTGCGCTCGGGCGACCTCTCGCTCCGCCTCGACCCCGATGCCGGCGGCCTCGCCGGCCTGCGCTCTCCTCAGGGAGACATTTTGATTTCCGCCCCGCAGCTCAACGTCTGGCGCGCGCCGACCGACAACGACGGGATCAAGCTGTGGACCGGACAGGATCACAAGCCGCTCGGCCGCTACCGGGAGCAGGGGCTCGACAAGATCGCCACCCAACTCGTCAGCTCCTCGTTTGCGAACGAAAAATCCGCCGGCCCGGTCTGGACGTACCGGTTCCGATCGTCCGGCCGCGACCGCTGGGACGATTTTACTTGGAGCTACCGGGTCTCCCTGACTGCGGATGGCTCGGTCCGCCTCTCCGCCAGCTTCGCCACAGGTGCTGGCATATCGGATCTTCCGCGCATCGGTCTCCTCTTCCAGATCGCGCCAGGGTTTGAGGGCCTGAGCTGGCTCGGACTCGGACCGCAGGAAAATTACCCCGACCGCACCGCCTCCGTCTGGAGGGCGCTCCACCGCGGCTCCGTCACCGGACAATATGTGCCCTACATCATGCCGCAGGAACACGGGCTCAAGTGCCAAACCGATTGGATAGAGCTTGGCAGCGGCGATGCCAAATTCCGGGTCGCCTCCGCCCACCCGCTCGCATTCTCGGCCAGCCATTTCCATCCGTCGGATTTGACGGCGGCCACCCACACCGTCGACCTGCGCCCGCGCCCGGAGACCTGGCTCTCCCTCGATGCCGCCCACCGGGGCCTGGGAACCGCCAGCTGCGGGCCGGATACGTTTGAAAAGTACCGGATTCACAGCCGGAAATTCCACATCGACCTCGAGTGGTCGCTGGCCTGATGCCTGGAGTGCGCAGACGGAAAAAATCAGGATTGACCCAGCCAGACCATGCGTTACGGTAAAAGCAGTTTCGCGGGTATAGCTTAGTGGTAAAGTTCCTGCCTTCCAAGCAGGCCATGCGGGTTCGATTCCCGCTACCCGCTCCCCGTTTTGCTGGGTGGAAATACCCTGTAGAACATCTCAAATAAAGGATCTGCGGGCGAAGGGGTCCGGACTCCTGGGTGATAAAGATTCGTGTGCTCTCACTCGAAGTTGATCAAAAAAGCCAATCCCCTTGTGCAGTCGTTTACCACGGGGAATTCCTCCACGGCCTATCAAGTGACCAACTTGAGCCTGATCGCAACCGGTGCAAACAACTCGGCCACGGACAATTTTTCCGTCGCGATTTACACCGATGTTCTGGGCCTGCCGGGAACAAGCTTGTTATCCTTCACCGGTCCCAACCCGGTCGCCGTGGGTCAAACCCAGTTCAATTACTTGCCCGCCGGATCCGTGCCCTTGAATGCATCGACCACTTACTGGCTGGTGGCCACATCAAGTCACCCCTCGCAGTTCATTAGTGGAAATTTCTACTACTGGGTGTCGCCGAACAATTCGAATTATGCGGCGCTGGAGGGTTGGACAATTCCTGGGAGCGGATTCGCTGCCAGTTCTGCCAATGGGTCCTCGTGGTCTTTGATTTCCACAGAGGATCAACCCAACCCGTTCCAGTTTGGTCTGGATGCCAACGCGGTGCCCGAGCCTGCCATCCTGGGTCTTCTTTGTGGTGCTCTGGGAGTTTTGGTCCTGAGACGGTGGTTGCGTGCGGGGGCCTCCGAGAAGTCCACTCCGGTTTGATGGGAGTTTGGGTGGACGCTGCGGGAAACGACCTGCGGCCCGCAGATCAGGCGGCGTCCCTGCAGAGACGGCGCACAGGAGAGCCGGAATTAATTTCATGGTTCCCTTTGTATGCTGCCAGCGCCCGACCATCAAGCACGCTTCCCAGCCTTGCGCTTGGGCGGGGATCGAGCGTCTAGAGCTCACCCCGGCTACAGGACGGGTTCGAGCTGGATCCCGGCGCACTCTTGCCACCGAAAAAACGCACGAAGCGGGAGAAGATGCACGCAAAGAAGAAGATCCTTCCTCGGCGCAAGACGGCGTGACATGCTCATCCGATGCCGGACAAGGAATTCACGCAATGGCTGGATGGGGCGCTACTGATTGCTTCATGGAGCACAGTGCAAGGCGAGATCGTTTCCTTTTGCGTCATGCTTCTTGCGGAAATTGACGGCCGAACACATTGCGTGGCCCGCTACGACTCGGCGCATGGCACCCCACATCAGGATATCCTTGGGCTGAAAAAAGGACTTCTTGAAAAGGAGTGGTTTTTCGAGTCTGGTAGGGCAGAGGTTTTTCAACATGCCATCCGTGATTTCAAATCCAATGCAGCAGAATACTTGCGCTTCTATCGAGCGAACTGATTCCGGCATCGCCTTCTTACGGGCACCGGCTCAAAAGTTCCCGCCTTTCATGGAGGCCGATGCGGAAATCTTTCTCCGCGATCAGGGGTTCCTCCCCGCGACCGAGGATGAGTCACGCATCGCCCGGGAAGCAGTCGCCGCTCTCGACGCGAAGAATGCGCGGTAGCTTGACGCTGCCTGATTTTTCGAGATACCCACGGAGGCCGATCTGCCGGATTGCAGCTTCCGTGCGAATAGCGACCCCTTGGTAGAGGCACGCGTCGGCGGACTCTTTTTCGGTTTCTGAGCGCGTCGAACGATACGGGGTTTGAAGGAGAACTGCACGACAATGGCCCCCGCCGGGTGGAGTCAAAAAATCTTCGGACAAATTTGGACAAGCAACCCTGTTTTTGACTGCGCACGATTGCGAAGCGAGAAAAGCCCTTGTGAGTGGCTTAAATGCTTATTTCTAGCAGGATGCGCGAAAAACCACGCAATGACGCGAAGTATCAAAAAGGGCAAAAAGCGGGTTTGATTCCCGCTCCCCCCTCCCCGTCAGCACATAAAGAGCCAGACATGTCAGATATTCACTATAGTGCGGCCACTTGGGAAGACCTTCCGGCTATCATGGAACTGCAGGGGAAAAATCTTTTTGCTAACCTGACCCCGCAGCAGAGGGAGCGCGGCTTCTTAAGCCAGGAGTTCTCACGTGAAATGCTTCAAGAGGTCATGGAAGATGTTGCGATTGTAAAAGCGTTTACTTCTGAGGAACTGGTGGGCTTCCGGATGGCTCAAACGCTTGCATTCAACTTAAGATTTCCCCTTTGGCGAGCCATCATTGATCGATTTCCCCACATCGAGTTCGAAGGAAAAAAACTGTCTGAAGCGGAGGTGTTCATCACGGGCCCAACCTGTATTGCAGAAGCATGGAGAGGCAAAGGGGTTCACGAAGGGATGTTCAAAACAATGCGTTCGTTGGCACGAGACCGGTTTGATTTTGGAGTGATTTTTATTTCCGAAAACAATCCGAGATCATTGGCAGCCGCTCAGAATAGACTTGGAATGCAGGTCGTGGACCATCTCACTTTCGATGGGAAAGATTATTCGGTTTTAGCTTTTTCCACGAAAGGGGAGGGCTTGACTACCGCCCGGGAGTGAGGCTGAAGGGGGTGGCTTCGAAGGTGCTGGTTACGGAGGACTTTTTGAGCGCATCGAATCGAGCCTGGGCGCGCTTGTCGCCTTTGAGGGCGGCTTGTTGGTAATGCCAGATCGCCGTCTGGATATCCACCTTCACGCCGAGTCCTAGTTCATATATAGCACTCGGCCACGCAGAGCATTGCTTGGGCGTTGCCTTGTTGCGCAGATTTTTTAAACCATTCAAATGCCAGAGCTGCCTTCGGGACCGCGCCCTCACCTTTGATATGCATGATGCCCAATTGAAGTTGGGCGTGGGGATCGCCGAGGTCTGCGGCCCTAGCATACCATTTGAGGGCCTCCGCATCATCGCGAGGGACCCCGCGCCCCGAGGTGAGCATCCATCCCAGCTCCCCCTGCGCCTGCGCCAGTCCGAGACCAGCCGCGATGCGGAAGCGCCGGACAGCCTCTTCCTCGTTTTGTTTCATGCCGACTCCATCGGCAGCCATGAGGCCGAGCAAAAACTCGGCGAGTGGCAAGCCCTGAGCGGAGGATTTTTCCAACCACCCGATGGCGTCGGCCTCATTTTTGGGAATTCCCCTGCCACTCAGGAGCATGAGCCCGAGGGCAAACTCACCCGGGGGGAAACCCTGCGCCGCGGATTTGGCGAACCACTCAGCAGCCAGATTGTCGCTCTGTGCAATTCGGGTTCCCGTGGCGTACATCCATCCGAGCACCACCTCGGGCTCTCCCGCGACAGGCGGCCGTTTCGATGTGTTTTCGGAGGCATTCAGGGAAGAGATTTCAGAAGGGAAAAGCCCGTTGGTCCGGTATTGGGCCATGCTCGGAAATGCGCTGGCAATCGGGGCTTTTTTGGACCCATGATCGTTGCTCTTTGTTGATGCGGCCAGGCTTGCACACCCAAGGGCCAGGATGCCAACCACGCAGGAAAAAGTTCGGTTCAGATGTGCAGGCTCGAAAGACAGGAGATCATGGGTGATGATCATTGGATTCCTGCGTTACTACGCAAGGGTGACTCCGACCGGGCAGTGGTCGCTGCCGGGGATCTCGGGCTGGATGAAGGCGGATTGGATGGCCGTCTTCAGGCGGTGGGAGGCGCAGACGTAGTCGATCCGCCATCCGATGTTCCGTTGGCGGGCGCCGCTCTGGTAGCTCCACCATGAGTAGTGGCCGCCGGATTTGTTGAAGGCCCGGAACGAGTCGAAGAACCCGAGGTCGAGGATCGAGTCAAACGCTTCGCGCTCCTCGATCGTGAACCCGGCATTCCGGGTATTTTCCTTCGGGCGGGCGAGGTCGATCTCGTGGTGGGCGACGTTCATGTCCCCGCAGAAAATGACAGGTTTTTTGGCTTCGAGGTCGCGGAGGAAACTGGCGAATGCGGGCGTCCAGGACCGGGTGCGGTAGTCAAGGCGGGTGAGTTCACGCTGGGAATTCGGGGTATAGACGTTGACGACAAAAAACTCCGGGAACTCGGCGGTGATGACCCGGCCTTCGCCGTCGTGTTCGGCCTGGCCGATCCCGTTGGTGACGGCGAGCGGCCTGGTGCGGGTGAGGAGGGCGGTGCCGGAGTAGCCGGGTTTTTGGGCCGGGTTCCAGTGGACGTGATAGCCGCGGAAGTCGTGGTCAACCTGGTCCGGGCGGGCTTTGATTTCCTGGAGGCAGAGGATATCCGGCTGGGCCTGTTCCAGGTAGGAGGGGAGGCCTTTGCCAAGGATCGAGCGCAGGCCGTTGACGTTCCAGGAGACCAGCTTCATTCGGGCCGGTCGAAAGAAAATTCTGCGCGGACCGCGTGGTGGTCGGAGGCGAGCGTCGGGATGACGGCGCAGGAGGCGAGGTGAAGAGGGGAGTTGTAGAACAGGTGGTCGAGGATGAACGGCTTCCGGCGCCAGGTGATCGCATCATTTTGCACCGTGCGAAACCCGGCGGCATCGAACTGCTCGACGACCCCTTCGCCCGGTGCACTGTTCAGGTCGCCGGCCAGGATCGCGGGTCCGGTCTGCGCGCGCAGGGTGCCCTCGACGATGTCGCGTTGCGCCCGGTGGTCGGCACTCGACGCCCCGATCATAAAAAATGCCTGGAGGTGGGTGTTGAGGAGCCGGACCTCACGGCCAGCGATGATCGCTGAGGCCGAGATGAGAAGGCGCTGGGACGGGTTCCGCGTGGCCCCGTCGAACTCAAAGTCGATATCCGCCGCCGGGAGGTCGACCCGCTGGAAGTCGCGCAGCTTCGACTTCGAAAAGATCGCGAGCCCCAGGCCGAACGGGATTTCTTTGGCGTTGGGAACCGGGTAGGCGAAGACCGCGTCGTAGCCTTTCAACTGCGATCGGATCTGCGTAAAGTGCGGTGGGGGATCGATCTGGTTTCCGCCCTCGAACCCGCGCTCGACCTCCTGGAGAAAGATGAGGTCGGCATCCTGGTCGCGAAGGAAATCGATGGTTTGCTGAAGTTCGATCCGGTCGTCATCTGGCTTCGCCTCGTCCCAAGGCTGGCCGTTCTGCATGTTGAATGTGAGGGAGCTGAATGTCATGAAGCGGTTTCCTTGCCAATCCCGGACGACTGGCTGTATAAACCATGGCTCACGTATTTGTAAACCATGTATAAACTTGTTCTCATCCGTCACGGCGAAAGCACTTGGAATAAAGAAAACCGCTTCACCGGCTGGACCGACGTCGAGCTCAGCGACAAGGGTCGCGGCGAGGCGAAGGCTGCCGGCGAGCTGCTCAAAAAGGAGGGTTTTTCCTTCGACATCGCCTACGCCTCGCTCCTCAAGCGCGCGCTCAACACCCTCTGGTCCGTTCTCCAGGAGCTGGACCTCGTGTGGATCCCGATCGAAAAGGAATGGCGCCTGAACGAGCGCCACTACGGTGCCCTCCAGGGCCTGAACAAGGGCGAGACGGCCGCCAAGTACGGCGACGAGCAGGTTCTCGTCTGGCGCCGCAGCTACGACATCCCGCCGCCGCCGCTGGAAAAATCCGACGAGCGCTGGCCCGGCCACGACCCGCGCTACGCCGGGATCGAGAACCTTCCGCTCACCGAGTGCCTGAAGGATACGGTGGACCGGTTCCTCCCGCTCTGGCACGAAAAGATTGCTCCCATGGTGAAGTCCGGCAAGCGGGTGATCATCGCCGCGCACGGGAACAGCCTGCGCGCGCTGGTCAAATACCTCGACAACCTTTCTGAGGAAGAAATCCTCAAGCTCAACATCCCGACCGGCGTGCCGCTCGTCTATGAGCTGGATGCCGACCTCAAGCCGATCAAGAGCTACTACCTCGGCGACCAAGAAGCGATTGCCGCCGCCATGAACGCGGTCGCCAGCCAGGGCAAGGCGAAGTAATAATCAGCTGAGGATAGCCAGGCAATCCCGGCAGTAGGCGGCCGGGTCGGCGGCTTGCAGGATGCCGGACACGATGACGGCCCGGCGGGCACCCGCCGCGACGACCTGGGGCAGGTTCTCCCGCTTGATCCCGCCGATGCAGAAAATTGGATGTGTGACCCGGCGGTGGACTTCGGCGATGTCCTCCAGCCCGATCGCCTGGTAGTCGGGCTTTGTCGGAGTGGCAAAGAGCGGGCCAAACCCGATGTAGTCAGGCGCGGAATCCTCCGACGCCAGCGCTTGCAAGAGGCTGTGCGTCGAGAGCCCGACGATCGCATCCGGCCCCACGATTTTTCTTACCTCGGCGACCGGCATGTCGTCCTGCCCGACATGCACGCCATCCGCCCCCGTCTTCCCGACTAAGTAGGGATGGTCGTTGAGAATCAGCGGAACCCCGGCCTCGCGGCAGAGCGGGAGCACCTCGTCCGCCACCGAGCAGATGACGTCATCTCCGCAATTTTTGGCGCGCAGCTGGACAATCCCGACTCTGCCGGCCAGCAGGCGGGCGGCCATCGCCGCCGCCTCAGCAGGCTTCACGTAGCCGAGGTCGAGAATGCCGTAGAGCCGGCAGGATAATGGGATTTTCATGGGCGGGTGCGCGCGCTCAGGCGGCGACGACGTTGATGTCTTCCGGTTGGATCCGGGCGATGACCGTCTCGCCCTCGTGGAAGTCCATTTCTTCCTGGCCGTCGTTGGCGAGCAGCGCCCCGAGCTCGAGGCCGCCGTGGGTCACGATCGTCAGGTCATCGACGGCACCCTTAAAAATCTCGAGCGAGATTTTTCCGGGGAAACAATTTTCGCCTCCCGGGCTGGTCCGGTAGAGGCGGACCTTCTCCGGGCGGAGCGAGAGCAGGATTTTTTCTCCGGGCATCTGCGGGCCTTTTTTGAGGCGGAGTTCGAGGCCGCCCTCGACCCGGCAGAGCGGGCGGCCGTCGTCGACTGCGACGACGTCGGCCTCGACGATATTCGTCTCGCCGATGAACGTGGCAACAAACCGGGTGGCCGGCTGGTAGTAGATCTCGTTGACCGTACCGATCTGCTCGACCTGTCCCCCGTTGATCACCGCGACGCGGTCGCTCATCGTGAGCGCCTCCTCCTGGTCGTGGGTGACAAAAATAAATGTGATGCCGAGGCGCTTCTGGAGGTGCTTGAGCTCGATCCGCATCTGGCTCCGGAGCTTCGCATCGAGCGCGCTGAGCGGCTCGTCGAGGAGGAGGACCTTGGGCTCGCAGACGATCGCCCGCGCAAGGGCGACCCGCTGCCGCTGCCCCCCCGACATCTGCGCCGGCTTGCGGTCGACAAACTGCGTGAGCGCGGTCATCTCAACGACGTTGTCGACCCGCTTTTTGATGTCGCCAGCGGATACCTTTTTCATCCGGAGCCCGAACGCGATATTTTCGTAGATCGTGAGGTGCGGGAAAAGAGCGTAGCTTTGAAAGACCTGGTTCACGTCCCGCCGGTAGGGAGGCACGAGCGTCACGTCTTCGCCCCCGATCACGATGCGACCGCTCGTCGGCGTGTCGAACCCGCTGATCAGCCGCAGGCACGTCGTCTTTCCGCAGCCGGAAGGACCGAGAAACGTCATGAACTCGCCCTCTCGGATCTCGAAGCTCACATGGCGCAGCGCGGTGAAACTTCCGAACGACTTGCTCACATCTTGCAGCTCAACCATGTTTCCCATGGGCAACGACACTAGCGTGGAATTCCATGCGAATCCATCGGGAAATCATGCGGGCGCAGCGGTGGTCGCATCTCCGAAAGTTGCAAAAACGGGCTGCGCCTCAAGGAATCTTGTTTGGAGTTCCGCCTTGAGGCGGCTGGCGAGTGAGGAGGCCGCCCAAAAGGCACCGCCTGACCACCGGGAGCACCGGGAGTGCTCGGGGGAGACTGCACAGAGTGCAGCCCGCAGGGCAAGACAAGCGGGAGCGAGCGCGTCAACGCGGAACTCCGAACCCGGAAGCCCCTCGCCTGACAGGAATGCCACTTTCGGAGGTGCGCCCGGCAGCGGCGCCGCAGAACCAGGTCTTGAACGCCTGCGGAATCTCGTCTAGTTTAATCGTTAATATGCAGCTGTCCATGCGCACCGACTACGCCCTGAGGGCTCTCTTTACCCTGGTCGAACACCATGGGGGGACGCCGATTCCTATCGGCGAGCTGGCTCGGAGAAATGATGTCCCGAAGAGGTTCCTCGAGCACATCATGCTCGACCTGAAAGAGCGGGGTTGGGTTGCCAGCCATGCCGGAAAACGCGGCGGCTACCTTCTGAAAAAAAGCCCGGAGCGAATCACGATGGGTGAGGTCGTTCGGCACTTTGACGGCTATCTTGCGCCGATCGCTTGCGTTTCGGTGACCGATTACAAGCGATGCACCCAAGAATCGGTCTGCCGGTTTCGCCGCATTCTTCTTGGCGCCCGAAATATGGTCGCCGAGCTCATGGACCGGACCACCTTGGCCGACGTGATGCGCGGGGCTCCAGTCGCAGAGTCCGAGGTCCTCGGGCTCTGCGGCGAGGGGATCTGATCAGCGCCCCGAAAGCGACACCGAGGCGGTCTGCCCGATCCGGAGCGGGACCGGAGGTTTTCCAGTGACCTGAACCCGCACCGGAAACCGGTTCGGCAGGCGCACCCAGTCGATCGTCTGGCTCACGTCGGGAAGCAACTGAACGGTCGACCCATCGGGCACAAAAATCCCCCAGGCAACGCTCTCGACCACGCCCTCGAACGGCTGGACGTCGTGGCCCATGAGGCGGATTTGCGCTGGGGCTCCCTCGACCACGTGGCGGAGCTGGGTCTCCTTGAAGTAGGCGGCGACCCAGAAGGAACTCGAATCGACAAGCGCCAGGATCTGCTCGCCGGCCGTCACGTACTGGCCGGGCGAGGTGACGACGTTCGTGAGGTACCCGTCCACCGGCGCAAAGATCTTCGTGTAGCTGAGGCTCAGCTGGGCAAACTCGAGGGCGGCCTGGGCGGCGGCAACATCCGCCTGGGCGGCGATGTATTGGTCCTGGGCATCCTGAAGGTCGCGCAGGTCGACAACTTTGGTTTGGTAGAGGACGGTCTGCCGGTCGAGGTTTTGTTTGGCCTGGACGGCATCCGCCTGGACTTGCTGGAGCTTGCCGGTGGCCGTGTTGACCCCGGCGATGTAGGTGGCCGGGTCGATCTCAAAAAGAAGGTCCCCCTTTTTGACCTGCTGGTTGTCGCGGACCGGGATGCTCGTGATCGGTCCGCCGACCCGGCAGGCAACGCCAACGATGTTTGCGCGGACCTGGGCGTCGCGCGTCCAGGGCCGTGTGACGTAGCGGTGGTACATCGCCAGGGAGGCCAGGATGGCGGCCAGCACAACGACCGTGGTGACCAGGTATTTCGAGGGCGGAGTTTTCATGGGGCAAAGGCGAGGCCGAACAGGCAGCCGCAGAGCACGGCGAGAGCGACAAAAAACAGCGGGACATGCCAGATCCGTCGCGTGATCGCGCGCCGCTCGAGCTCCAGCACGATCAGCCAGGCCACCAAAAATCCCATCGCGCTGATCACCATCCCCCAAGGGAGAAGAAAATCACCGATCTGGAACTCGGGGGTCCGGAAATATTCGAGGATCCGCATGGCGCGGGAAAACCGGCTACAGGATGCCGAGCTTCATTTTTCCGGCCTCGCTGATCATCGCCTGGTTCCACGGCGGATCCCAAACGAGATCGACTTCGGCCTCGGCAATCCCCTCGAGGGAGAGAATTTTTCCGCGCGCGTCGGCGGCGATCGTTGGCCCCATCCCGCATCCGGGAGCGGTGAGCGTCATCTTCACCTGCACCGCAGATTGACCGTCTTCTTTCGCGGTGACCTGGCAGTCGTAGACGAGGCCAAGGTCGACGATGTTGACCGGGATCTCCGGGTCAAAGACGGTTTTCAGTTGGTCCCAGACCGCCTTCTCTGTGGACCCCTCGACCTTGACCTTGGCGGTAGCCTCATCCGGCGAGAGGCCGAGCGCGTCGGCGTCCTTGAGCTCGATGCGGGCGAGTCCGCCGGGGGTCGCCACGGTGAACGTGCCGCCGAGCGATTGGGTGATGACGACCGACATGCCGGCAGGCAGGACGAGCGGATGGCCGCTGGGGATCTGGATGGCGTCGCAGTCGCGCGCCAGGTTGATTTCTCGTTGGGATGTCATGTGTGGAGTTTGATCGTGACCCTAGCGGGCGGTTGGAAGCTGTCGAGAAGAGAGGGGCCGGACGCCGGTGAAGGGGAGGCGGACGCCTCGCCGGTCAGAGCATTTTTGAGCGCGCCCTCGACGAGCTGCGCGCAGTGGATTTTCATCGGGGGGAGCGGGCCAAGCGGGGCCGCGAGCTCGGAGCCGGACATCGCGAGCGCCTCCTCGGAGGTTTTGCCTTTGATCATCTCGGTGGCCATGCTGGCGACGGCGATCGCCGTCTGGCAGCCGAAGCTCTGGAACGTCGCCTTGTCGATGACCTTGCGCCCGCCCTCGTCACGGAACTTAATCCACATCCGGAGCATGTCCCCGCAGTCGCTGCTCCCGGCGGTCCCGACCGCATCGGCCCCGGACATCTCGCCAAGGTTCTGAGGATCCCTGATCGCGTCTTCGATCTTGTCGTTCATTCGAGCGAGTATCGGGGCAAAGCGGGATCAACTTCAAGGCTCCAGGCGTCAATTCCTCCTCGCAGAGCCCGCACGTTGGAAAACCCGTGCCCGGAAAAATACGCGGCCCCGTCGAGGCTCCTCGTCCCGGCATGGTCGTAGATGATGATGACGGCATCTTTCGGGCAGGATCCCATCAGGGCCTGCAGAGAATCCTGGCTGAACAGCTCGCTTCCGGAAATGTGGACCGCCTCGTGCTCTTCGCGGGTCCTGATATCGAGGAGGCGGGCGGATCCCGAGCGCACCAGCCCGGCAGCTTCGCCCGGCGAAATGAGAACCTTCTCATCCTGCGCGTGCGCCTCGCGCACCTTTTCGAGAACGTCCTCCAGCGTGACCCCCTCGTTGCGCGCGCAGACGTCAGAAAGCTTTTCCTCCGGCCCGAACCCGCAGCTCGCGCAGCCGCCGATATGGAAGTGCCGGAACATCGCGCGCTGCGCCCCCGGAAATTCCGCCAGAAGCTCGCGCATGGTTGTCTCTTTGGTCATGAGGTGCAAGAAGGTAAGGGTTTTTGCGCCGAGATCAACCCCGGTCAGCCAAGAAATACCCTGAGGATCTTATCGAATGAACCCCCACCGGTGGGTGAATGGCCAGTAAACGAAGAACCCGCGGCCGGCCACGTTTTTTTCCGGTACGGAACCCCAGAACCGGCTGTCGCTCGAAAAATAACTATTGTCGCCCAGCGCAAAATACGAGCGCGGAGGCACAGTGTACGTGTCCTCGGGGCTCTGGAGCAGCGAAAATTTCCCTCCGCCAAGCGGCCCGTTGGAATAGCCCCGGTAGCCATCCTTCATGCTCATCACCCTCTGAAACACAAACTGCTGAGGCACCTCGCCATTCACAAACAGCTTGGGGGGAGCGATCCGCAGCGTCTGTCCGGGCATCCCAGCCAGACGCTTGATGTAGTGCTGCGAACCCATCGCCGGATTCAGGCCCTCCTCAATCTTCCGGATCCCGGTCGTCTTGAAAACAAAAACGTCCCCGGCCGCCGGCTTCGTGAAGTTGTAGCTCACCTTGTCCACGAAAACCTGGTCCCCGGTGTCCATGTGCCCGCGGGCAATCGTTTCCCCCGCCTGATACTCCCGGCCCTCCGCAATGTGAAAAGCCAACTGAAGCGGACGGCTCGGCACAAAGAGCGTATACGTCCTGTTTCGGCACACAATGTCCGTGAAGGTGAAAAAGTTGGCGTACGTCCGCTCGCTGACCTTCACCACCACGTCCTTATCGGTCGCCTTCAGATCAAAATAATGCCGCCCCAGCCAGACAAACTCGAAAGCCCTCACCAAGAGGTTGGGGGGAGGGGACTGCGTCGGCGTCGCAACAATCCCAAAAAGCGTTGGCTGCATCGAACCGGTCGGGATCCGAAAGGGCTGCAAAATAAAGGCCTTGATCCCGGCCGCTACCACGATCGCCACCAAAAAAACCTCCACGTTTTCCCGCCAGCCGGCATCCCGTCGGGGCGGCTCGATTCGCACGATAAGCGAATCAATTGAATTAATTGCGGCGCTCACGTCCTCCCGCTTTCGGGCCCTCATGGCGAGACGGAGGCCGGAGACGGAGTTCGCTAAATTTGCGATGTCTGCATTATTAAGCGTGTCTCGCTTATAGTGCAAAAACTTTTGGGCGCCATGCAGGTAATGTTTGGCGTCTTTTAAATATCTTGGTGTAATTAAAAACATTTTAATAATGAACTTAAGTTTAGTTTTTATTTAATAATTTATATAAAGCATAATTAAACTTCTCATTGTAATATGTTTGCGTAAACAACAATGCTAGAAGGTTTAAAGAGAAATCTCTAGAAATTTCCGGCTATCCGGTCTTTAAAACCTCAATAAATGCCTCCTGCGGAATATTCACCGTACCAATAGCTTTCATGCGCTTTTTACCTTCTTTCTGCTTCTCAAGAAGCTTCCGTTTTCTGGAGATGTCTCCACCATAACATTTGGCGGTGACATTTTTTCGTAAGGCGCTGACATTTTCCCGGGCGACGATTTTTCCACCGACGGCTGCTTGGATGGAAACTTGGTACAGTTGGGTGGGGATGACTTCTTTGAGTTTTGCGGCGAGAGCGCGTCCGCGGGACTCGGCTTTATCGCGATGAACGATACTGCTAAAAGCATCGACCGGTTCCCCATTGACGAGCATGTCGAGCTTCACGAGTTTGTTCGGACGATATCCGCCATGTTCGTAATCCATCGACCCATAGCCGCGCGTGATGGATTTCATCTTATCAACAAAGTCCACAAGAATTTCATTGAGAGGTAGTTCCGTGGAAAGGATGACTCGTTTGGTATCGAGCGACTCGGTGTGCTTGATCTCCCCGCGTTTGTCCATGATGAGCTGCATCATGGGCGAGATGTACTCATTGGGGACCATGATGTAGCAGAGGACGATGGGTTCCCGGATTTCTTCGATGACACTTGGGTCTGGAAGTTGCTCGGGATTATCGACTTTAAGAAGTTCGCCATTCGTGCGAAGCACCTCGTAGATGACCGACGGATAGGTCGCGATGATATCCATGGCAAATTCCCGGCGGAGGCGTTCGAGAATGATTTCCATGTGGAGAAGTCCGAGGAACCCGCAGCGGAATCCAAACCCGAGGGCCACGCTGGACTCCGGCATATAGTGGAACGCAGCATCATTGAGTTGGAGTTTTCCCATGGCCGCCTTGAGACGTTCGAAGTCGGCGGTATTGATCGGGTAAATCCCGCTAAAAACCATGGGCTGAACAACTTGGAAGCCCGGCAGTGGGGCTGCGGCGGGAAGGCGGGAGCTGGTGAGGGTATCGCCAACCTTCACCTCGGCGCTGGTTTTGATATTCGCGATCACGTACCCGATGTCGCCAGCCTGGAGTCTGTCCTTGGCAAAAAACTTTGGTTGCTGGGGCTTAAAGACCCCGACTTCTTTGACGTCGTACGAGGCGTTTGTGGCCATCAGACGTACCGGGTCGCCGGCCTTGATGGTCCCCTCCATGACCCGGGTGTATATGACGACGCCGCGGTACGTGTCGAACGTGGAATCGAAGGTCAGCGCCTGGAGGCGGGCGTCGGATTTTCCCGACGGGTGGGGGATCCGGATGATGATGGCCTCCAGGATTTCTTCAATTCCGATCCCGGCCTTCGCGCTGGCGAGGATAGCCTCCTCCGCAGGGATGGCGAGGATGTCCTCCAGTTGCCGTTTCGCCTCCTCCACGTCGGCATTGGGAAGGTCGATTTTATTGATGACCGGGATGAGTTTGAGCCCTTGTTTTTCCGCCAGGTGGACATTTGCGACCGTCTGGGCCTCGACCCCCTGGGCGGCGTCGATGATGAGGAGAGCCCCCTCGCAGGCAGCCAGCGACCGCGAAACCTCGTACGAAAAATCCACGTGACCTGGCGTGTCGGAGAGGTTGAGCTTGTAGCGCGTGCCGTTTTTCCCGGTGTACTCCATGGCGATCGGGTGCGACTTGATCGTAATCCCTCGCTCCCGCTCCAGATCCATCGCGTCCAGGAGCTGCTCCTGGGACTCGCGCTTCTGGATCGTACCGGTAAATTCCAGCAGCCGGTCGGAAAGCGTCGTTTTGCCGTGGTCGATGTGGGCGATGATACAAAAATTGCGGGTATTATGAATGGACATCAGCAGGGCCGGGAATATCGGGCAGAGGAGGGGAACGGTCAATCCCGCGCTTGCGGATTGCCAAGGAATCTGGTTTGTCCAGGCCGAAAAACGGGCATCCACCTGCTCCTCTCCCATGTCCACCCTTGCGTATTGGCCCCGCCTCATCCACGTTAAGACGCACCTGCCCATGAGCGCGCCGTTTCGATTAAACCCTCAGGTCGTCCAGATGCTGGCCGTGGTCCTCGTCGCCCTTGCGGTTCCTCTGACCGTCGTCATCCTTGGCCTCCGCCAGGTATCCTTGCGTCCGTCGGGCCCGTCGCCGGAGATTCCAGAGCTTCGCGCCTCCCTGGAGCAGGTGGCAGATCAGCACCTGCGCCCCTCGGGCATGATGGCAGGCGAGGCGATTGTTCTTCATCGCGCCAGCTCCGAACTGCCGGGCCTCCGCCGGCAGATCGAGGTGGCGGCTGCCAATGCTGGCGGAAGCGTTCTTGTCTCCGAAATCCCCGAAGGCGGCGTTCGGCTCCTGGTCAAGGTGCCCGCCTCATCTGCGGGGGTCTTTGAGAACTCGGCCCTGCCTCAGAATCCCTCCGCAGCCCCGGGCCAGGGGCTCTACGAGATCCAGATTCTTCCCAAGCCATGATCTCCGTCGTTTTTGCTCTCGAATTTGAAAGCGCCGGATTTCGCGCCCGATTCCAGCCCCGCCTGTGCGTCTCGGTTTGGACGCTCGGCGTCATGGGGTACCGCACGGCTCCGGCCCTCGAAAAGCTGATCGCGCGCCAGCGGCCGGGCATCGTCGTCTCCGCCGGGTTCTCCGGCTCTCTTCAGCAGGAGATCCCCGTCGGCACGATTCTGCTCGGCCAAAACGTCTCCGACCCCGGCCTCCTCAACTCTCTTTCCTCAGAGAACTTTCTCGTCGGTCCGCTCGCAACCGCCGATGCCATCCTGGAATCGGCAGAGCAAAAATTCTTGTTCGGCCAGCAAACCGGCGCGCTGGCAGCGGACCTGGAATCCTCGCACCTGTTTTCCGTCTGCCAGGCCCACAACATCGCGATGCTCTCCCTCCGCTGCATCAGCGACGCGGTCGACCAATCCCTGGCCGTGCCCGGCGAGGTCTTGCTCGACCCCGAAACCGGACGATCCGATCCCCAGGCGATTTTCCGATTCCTCTTCCGCCATCCTTCCAAGGCCGCCGATTTTGCCCGCCTCGTGCGCAATGCCAAGTCCGCCCAAAATGCCTTGGCCTCCGCCCTCCAAACCATCCTGCCTATCCTCCTCAGACAATCAGGCGGTTTTCGATAAATACAGGCTCGTTCTCAGACTCGGGACCATACTCTTCTAACTCTATTATACACTACATATATTATGTGATGTTATAATTATCTACCTGGCGGGAAGGTAGTTGAGTTCCTGTGAACAAGTTGTGAAGGAATCCCAGCCCCCGGATTTCGGTGCGGCAAGAGACAGAGATATTCGCTGCGGGATCTCAACAATAACGGGGACGCAATTTGGGGAGGAGCCCGAAAGAATGAAAAGATTGCGGCATCTTGAAAAATCGGCCAAAGACCGGAACGGACGTGAATCTCTCGGGATTTACAAATGATTGATGCGGCCGCACCAATCATCTGTCATGCGTTCTTGGGGCGCAGCTCTGCCGATACGGGCAGCTGCTATAACCCGCCGTGCTTCCAGATCGAGAGCACGAGGCGGAGGCACATGTAGGCTCCGAACAGGAGGCCGATCATGCCCGGGATGCTGACGTTGGCAAGGTGCGGCGGGACGCTGGCGAGGAGGACGATGCTCGAGCAGATGAGGACAGCGGCCGTCAGGATGGCGTTGGCGAGCCGGTTGGCAATCGAGTCGAGCGTCTGGCGGAGCGGTTCGAATCCTTTGGGGTCAATTTTGTGTTCGAGCGGAATGCTGATCTTTCCGCGGCGGAAGCTCTGGTAAAGCTGGCGGAAATCCGCCGGGAAATCTCTCAGGAAATCGAGAGCTTCGACCGCGACGCCGCGAAGGATGCCGCCGACCCGGCCGGCGCCGAATTTTCCGAGCAGCACGCGGGTGGCGTAGGGCTCGCCGAGCTTGATAAAGTTGAGTTCGGGATCGAGCGAGCGGCCGATGGCCTCGACTTGGGCAAGCGCCTTGATTCCGAGATAAAAGGCTGGCTTCATTCGCAGATGGTTATCTCGCAACAGGTCGAGCAGGTTGTTGAGAACGGCTCCCAGGCTGATGTCCTTGAGCGGCCGGCTGAGGTTCTGCTCGGCGAATTTTTCGACCTCCGCCTGGAGGAGCATCTGGTCTTTTGCGATCCCCTCCTCCGAGAGGTCCAAGATGGAGCGAGTCGTCTGGTTGTGGTTTTTTTCCGAAAGGCCGCTGACGAGGAGAGCGATGCTCTCGCGCATCTGGGGGGTAAATTTCCCCATCATCCCGTAGTCGTAGAGGGCGATGCGTCCATCCTTTACGACGGTCATATTGCCCGGGTGAGGATCGCCATGGAAAAAGCCGTGGGTGAAGATCTGCTCATAGATGAGGCCGGTCATCGTGACCGCGAGCGCTGCGGGGTCAATCCCCTCCTCCTTCAAGGCAGCGGTCTCCGTGATGGCGGTGCCGGTGAGAAATTCCATCGTCAGCACGCGTGCGTTCGAGCGGTCGCGGTAGATGATGGGAACCCGGATTGAGTCGTTTCCCTCAAACTGCTCGGCAAATCGCTCGGCGTTGGAGGCCTCGTTCTCAAAGTCCAACTCGCGCTGGAGCGTCTGGGTAAATTCTTCGACGATCCCGGTCGGATTGAGCCCGGCGGATTCCGGGACATGTTTTTCGACGAAGCGGGCGAGGTCATGGAGGATCGCCACATCCAGCTCGATGGTTTTTTCGATATCCGGACGCTGGACCTTCACGGCGACGGCGGTCCCATCCGGCAGCTTGGCGCGATGGACCTGGGCGATGCTTGCGCTGCCGATCGGCTTCTTGCTGAAATCAGTGAAAAGCCTGCTCATCGGCTGGCCGAGCTCGCGCTCAACGATCTGTCGGGCCTCCTCGCCGGAAAACGACGGAACGCTGCTCTGGAGCTTGGTGAGCTCGATGAAGTAGTCGTCGGTGATGAGATCGCGGCGGCTGCTGAGGATCTGCCCGAACTTGATAAACGTCGGGCCAAGCTCCTCCAAGGCCAGGCGGAGCCGCTCGGCAAGCGGCTTCGAGAGGATGGCATCATCCGGATGGATCCTGATCGTTGCGTCCTCGAGACGGAGGATGTGCTGCAGGGCGACGAGGCGGAGCACGTCCGCAAAGCCGTACTTAAAGAGAACCGTGATAATTTCGCGGTAGCGCGGGAGGTGCGTGTAGAGGTCCAACGCGGACCGGAGTGTGTCGAAGATCACCCCCTCAGCGTACTTCGTCCGGCCCCGATGGCAAAGCAAGGAATTGGTGGGGATCCCCTGCCCGCTCAACGGAAGATGTGTTCCGTTGGGCTAGGCCTGACGTATGTTTCTCAACTCTCTGCAGGCTTTTTTCAGGGCATCGGAGAGTTCCGGCCGGCGGATGGGCTTGCTGATATAGTCATTCATCCCGGCGTCTAGGCAGCGCTGGCGGTCCCCCGACATGGCGTCCGCCGTGAGGGCGATGATGTAAACCGGAGGAAGCCCCGGGTGAGCGGACTCGAACTGGCGGATCATCTCCGAGGCCTTGAGCCCGTCCATGACAGGCATCTGAAGGTCCATAAAAATCATATCGTAGCGGAGTTTTTCGTGGGCTTGGGCACCGGCGAGCCCATTGGGCTGCGAGTCGCTCGGGAACCCAAGCGAGGCGAGCATGCGTTGGGCGAGCATGCTGTTGACCGGATTATCCTCCACCACCAGCACTCTCCAGTTATCGGAGTTGTCCAACGTTGGGGGGGCGTCCTCTTTTGGCTGGGACGATTCGGGGGCTGTCGGGACCGTCACGAGAGGGAGCTCGAGGGAGAACAAGCTCCCCGAGGGGGAGGATTTTACAAGGCATACGTCGCCGCCCAGCAGCTCGGCGAGCCGCTTGCAGATCGCCAACCCAAGCCCGGTCCCCCCGAACCGGCGGGTCGTGGACGAGTCTGCCTGAGAGAAGGGCTTGAAGAGGCGGCTGATCCGGTCGGGCGGGATCCCGATGCCCGAATCTGCGACCTCGATCACCAGTGGAAAACGGCCGTCCTTCGGATCCTTATCGCTGCGGCGGGCGGAAACGGCAATTTTCCCGGCCGCCGTAAATTTTACGGCGTTGCCGACCAGATTGAGAAGGATCTGGCGCAGGCGGCCGGGATCCGTGCAAAGAGACCGCGGCACATCGTCATCCACCGTGACCTCCATGGCCAGCCCCTTGACCTGCGCCGTCGCACGGTAAAGATCCACCACGTCGCGGAGGCAGGAACGAATCTCGACCGCCGACGGCTGGATCGGCATCTTGCCAGACTCAATGCGCGAAAAATCCAAGATGTCATTTAGCAGCACCAGGAGCGCATCTCCGCTGCGGCGGATCATATCCACCTGCTCCTGCTGGCCGGAATCCAGAGTGGATTCACCAAGCAGGTCGGCAAACCCGAGCACGCTATTGAGCGGGGTGCGGATCTCATGGCTCATGACCGCAAGGAACTCGCTCTTGGCGCGGTCGGCTGCCTGGGCTGCCTCTTTCTCGCGAATAAGATCCTGCTCGACCGTCTTGCGCGTTGTGATGTCCAGTCCCGCTCCGCGGTATCCGGAGATCGCGCCCGACGCATTCGTGACCGGCACGCCATTCACGCTCAGCCAGATGGTTTCCCCATCGCCGCGCACCATGCGATATTCAAAATCCCGAAAGATTTTTTGGCGGGCCAGGATTGCCTGCGACTCCCGGTTTACCAGATCCCAATCTTCCGAGGGCACCAGCGAAAACGGGTTTCGGCCGATGAGTTCATCCACCGGATAGCCAAGGACGTCCACCACGCGTTCGGAGAGGTACGTATAGTGCCCGAGGGCGTCGACTTCCCAAATGTACTCGCCGGCTGCGTCCACCACATCCCGGAGCCTCCGCTCGGTCTCACGGAGCGGGGTCAGGTTTAAAATCGTTCCTATTGCCACGGATCCATTCCTTTCAGCCTCGAGGTGCTGCCCCCGGTCCAGGAGCCAGTGAATGCGGCCGCCCTTTCCAAAGATCCGGTACTCCACGTTCCACTTGCCCCCTCCTTCCCCGTTCCATGCCAGGCGGCAGAGCGCGACATCGTCCGGGTGGACGTTGGCCAGCCACCCGGAACGGGTTTGCGGAACGTCTTTGGGTTCGGGCCAACCGAGATCGGTCAGGTTCCCCTGCCAGGCGATGACATCGGAACCGGACTCAAAACGGTAGATCGCCTCCCCGATCGCATCGATCAGCGCAGTTTCCGCCCGGGCGACGCTCGCCAGCAGGTTGGCGTCAACCAGGTTCCTGCGACGGTAGGAGTAAACGGCGAGCGCGACGGTCAGGGACACCACCGCGCCAATGAGCACGGAGGAGAGGGCAGCGGACCGCAGCGAGGCAAGCGTCGGTTGGAGGCGGTCTGCGGTGGATTCCACAATCAGCACTCCCGCCGGTTTCCCGGGCCCGGAAAGAATGGGAACGATGGCGACCACGAGCGACTCGTTCGACCCGGGGTACGCGATTTCTCCGACCCAGCCCTTGCCGGTTTTTTGTACTGAGAGGGCGCAGAAATAGAGGGTTTCCTTGGTGAAATCGCCGCTTTTGCCGGGCTCTATCGGCAGGCGCTCCCAGGTCCGTGCGGGGAAGCCCTCGCTGTCCAGAACCATCCTCGGCTTGTCGCCGTCAAAAACAACAGTGTAAACGCGGGAGAGGATTTTTTGCTCGGCGCGGGACTCTTGGATCGGCGCCTGCTGGACGACATAGTCCCGCGGGTCGAGTTCGTTGGCGGGCGTCTCCGAGAGCTGCTGGTGGGCAGGCTGGTTGACAAGGTTGGCGGTTCGCCAGGCGATCGACTCCAACTGCTGACGGTTGTGGATATTGTTGCGAGCGCTGGCCTGGTTGTAGATGAAGTAGGCCGAGGCGATGAAGCACAGGAGCACCGAAAGTCCTACGTAGAAGGCATCCCTCAGGGGCGTGCTCGGCGTGCTGAGGGTAAATTTCACTTCGTTGCGGGGGAGATCAGAAAGGTCCGGCGGTCAGGGAAAAGTCGTGGGAGGAGGCAGGGGGGGCGACCCCCCCTCACTCGTGAGAGGTCGTGTCAGGCGGGTTTGAAGTCGGATCCCTGGCTCGCGGACAGGGTCTTCTTCTGGGCTGGAGTTAAAACACGGAGGAACTTTTTGGACTCGTTGATCCTCCAGCAGCGGAGGGTTTCCAGGCGGTCCTGAAGCCCAAGCGTGCCAGCCTCAAAATCCGCATTGACTCCGGAGACAAACTGCTCTCCCTGCTTGCGAATGGCTTCGATTGCGCTGATCTGCTTCCCGGAGAGCTGCAGCGCCATTTGAATGCGAGGGATCAGGAGCATCCAGCCCCCCAGCGTCTGATGCCCGATCTGGTCCAGGCGCTGAGCCTGCGCGGCTGTGAGGACGGCAATGGCCTTGGCATTAAATTGGCGGTTGACCTGCGCGAGAGCGGAATTTGCCGCCTTCTTTTCGGTGAGGGTTTCCGGATGCCGTGCGGTGACGCTGCGGGCGGTTTCCTTGTACTGGGAGCGGATTTGGTCGAGTTGGCCGCACTGGGACTTCGAGAGCCCAAGGTCGCGGCGCACGGAGGCATTTCCCAAAATCACCGGGGCGGCCCCGGGAAAATCATCGGCGGCGCTTGCGCCGGCGAGGCCGGCGAGGAGGAAAATGCTGAGAAGGAATGCGAGGGAGGACGATTTCATAGGTTTTTAGCGATGATGGCTTCGAGCTTCACGATGTCCGCACCAAACTTCCGGATCCCATCGGCCAGCTTGTCGGTTCCCATGGCATCCTCGTTGAGCATCCAGCGAAATGTTTTTTCGTCCATATGGAGCTTTTCGACGTCGGAGGCCGATGCGTGCGCGGGGTCGAGCTTGCGGGTAAAAACCTCGGTCGAGTTCTGCAGTTCCTCGAGCAGGTCGGGGCTGATCGTCAGCAGGTCGCATCCGGCAAGCTCGCGGATCTGCCCGATGTTCCGGAAGCTGGCCCCCATCACCTGCGTCTCGTACCCGAATTTTTTGTAGTAGGTATAGATCTTTCCGACCGACTGGACACCGGGATCTTCCGCCCCGGAAAATTCCTTCCCGGTCGTCGCCTTGTAGTAGTCGTAGATCCGGCCGACGAATGGCGAGATCAGTCGGACCTGCGCCTCGGCGCAGGCGATCGCCTGCGGGAGCGAGAAAAGAAGCGTCAGGTTGCAATTGATCCCCTCCTGCTGGCAGACCTTCGCCGCCTGGATCCCCTCCCACGTCGAGGCGATCTTGATCAGAACCCGCTCGCGGGAGATGCCCGCCTTCTCATAAAGACCGATCAGGTACCGCGCCTTTTCAATTGTCGCCGCGGTATCGAACGAAAGCCGCGCGTCCACCTCGGTGCTCACCCGCCCGGGCACGATGTCCAGGATCTCCCGCCCAAACGCGATCAGCAGGTCATCGATGATTTTTTTGATCAAATCCCCGCCCGCGAGCTGGCTGGACCGGTTCTCCGCCAGGACGCGGTCGAGAAGATGCTTGTACTCGGGCTGCTGGACCGCCTTAAAAATCAGCGTCGGATTTGTGGTCGCATCCTGGGGCGTGTATTTTCGGATCGACTCGAAGTCGCCGGTATCCGCAACGACGGTGGTGAAGGTTTTCAGCTGGTCGAGGGACGTTGCAACGTGGCTCATGGGAATTAGATTGGAGTGGTTGAGGATTGAGGGAGGCAGCGTGCCCGCTGCACCCCACAAATGCAACATCATAAAAAATGCGCGGGGGAGCGGGGGCGTCTCGAGGACCCGGACGCGCAGTGCCGCTCGTCCTCGCTGTCGCGAAGGCGGGTGGTCCGTTTGCCCGCCACAGCGGGAAAATTCTGCAAATTGAGGAGTTGCGCGGGATCGATTTCTTCTGTTATCAACTCCCTTCCAGCACTTCGCCGACGTAGCACAGTGGTAGTGCAATCGATTCGTAATCGATAGGTCAGGAGTTCGAATCTCCTCGTCGGCTTTCCGCACCGCCTGTGGCGACTTGAGCCGCGCCTGCTTGATGCGGCGGGACCTGACGGAAGGGAACGCGGTCGCCACAGGATGCACGTTCGCGCCCGTCTCTTTCAAAAATTTATGACCCGCGCGGAAATTGTATCCCTTTTGCCGCATCCCCAGCACGGCCCCCATGATCGTGTCGGTCGGGTATCGGCCGGCGGCCGGGGGGGAAGGGCTGCCGCCGCTTCAATGAGTTCTTCTGACTCCACCCAGCGCATGGGGAGTGGGCAAATACACGCTTTCTCGTGCGTAAATTAAAAAAGAAAAACTCTTTAAATCCCTCCGGCAATCGGATGGACTCATGGGCATGCACTTGCATGAGATGGTCAGCTACCTGGACGAGCTTTTGGGGATCCCTGGCTTCCGTGATTATCCGAATGCCCTGAACGGTCTTCAGGTTGAAAACTCAGGGAGCCTGTCGAGAATCGGGGCTGCGGTGGATGCCTGCGAGCAGAGCATTCGGGAGGCAGCCGCTGCGGGCGTGGACCTGCTCGTCGTCCACCATGGCCTCTACTGGGGGGGGCTGTCTCCGTTGACCGGTTCGGCGTACCGGAAGGCCCGGATCGCGATCGAGGCGGACATGGCGATCTACAGCGCGCACCTCCCGCTCGACGCGCACCCGCGCCTCGGAAACAATGCCCTGCTCGCCGAGCGCCTGGGCCTCGCCGGGGGCGAACCATTTTTTCCCGCTCAGGGGGAGCCGATCGGGCAAAAGTTTGATGCCGAGATTAACCGGGAGGTTCTCCGTTCCCTCCTGGAAAAGGCCGTGGGCGGACCGGTGCACCTGGCACCCGGCGGGCCGGCTCTCTGCAAAAAAATTGGAGTTGTCACGGGCGGGGCCGGGGCGGAGGTCGCCCGCGCGGCGTCCGAGGGCATCGACACGATGGTGACCGGGGAGGGCCCTCACTGGTCGTTCACGGCCGCCGAGGAGCTGGGCATCAACCTCTTCTACGCCGGCCACTATGCGACGGAGACGTTTGGAGTGAAGGCCTTGGCGACCGAGCTCTCCGAGCGGTTCGCCCTGCCCTGGGAGTTCATCGACCATCCGACCGGGCTCTGATCCCGGTCTAAAACTCGACCTTTGCTCCGACGTACCAGTTCTGCGGCATCGCGGGGTCGATCCCATCCGGGCGGATCCGCGCCGTGCGGATCAGGGATTTTTCATCGCCTCGATCTGCTCGGCGACATCTTTTGCCGGGATCAACTCAAACGCCTGCTCGTACTTTTTGAGGGCCTCCGGCTTTTGGGAGTTATCCGCCAGCATTTTCGCTTCGTCGCGCAGGAGCAAAAACTTGCTGACGTCCCCGTTGACCCGCGCTTGGGCGCCGGCGAGCGATTCAGTTGTTTTGACGCCTATTGTCGCTGCCTGTCGGACGAGGGTGTCCAAAACCGACTTCGCTTCCAGGAGCTGCTTTTCGGAGATCTTTTTTTCCAGAACCGGAAGGTTATCCCCGAAGGAGGTCAGGGCATCTGCAAGTGGAAGGGGGACAGAAATCATCACGGGCGGGGATCCGGCGCGGTAGGCCTTCACGCCGGCGGTCATCGCCGCGAGGCTGGCTGAGTGGTCGGGGGAAAGCACCGGAGATGCAGTGCCTGGATCGGACATCGCAGCTTCGAACTGCGACTGAACTGCCTGAATCTGTGCCGTAAGCTGGGCGGCCTTCGTGAGGGAGGCATCCCAGCTCTGAACGAAAAGGTTCGCAGCCGCATCCTCCTGAGGCTGCAGGCCCTTCAGCTTCTTCACGAGATCCGAGGCTTGCTCAAAGCTGATTTTCGGAGAGTTGAGCTGGCGGAGGATCTCCGCCCGCTCGTCCTGGCGGACCCGGCTATTGTACAGTACCTGCACGCCGGCCATCACGGTGCTGACTGAGGGCTCGGACTCTGCGAGTTCCTTGAGCCCGAGAAAATACTGGTCCTCTTCGAGAACCAGCTCCTTGATCTTCGGTGCGGTAAGGATCTCCTGCTTCAGCCCGTTAGCCAGGGTTGCCGCTTTCTGCTGGAAATACGAGCTTCGGGGAAGCCATTGCCCGGACTCCTTCACGCTGCCAGCATCGTACTTTTGCAGATCGGCTTTCAGCGGAGCCGCCGCCTGGTCCAAAAGACGGGCCGCAGAGGGAAACTTCTTGGCCGATGCCGCCAGCTCGTCAACCGTCTTTTGGAGGGCAGCCCGCTGGGATGCGGAGGACAGCGTCGGCGGGAGGTCGGGAGATAAAATCAACGTGACCACCTTGGCCGTCGGCACCTGAAGCGCTGATTGCTTGGCCGTCCGGAATTGGTAGTAGCCGGTGTGGTTCGATACGCCTTGGAATTCGAGGGCTGTCGCCTGGTCCTCTTTTGACCATGGCTGAGGTTTTACCAGGGCGATGCCGGGCTTGTCTGCGGGGGCACCGCCTTGCTGGGCGAGGGCCGATGAAACTGGCCCGAGGGCAAGCAGGGTCAGAAGCCCGGCGAGGCAAAGGAGGGATCTTATCATTGAGGGTTCTCTCACTTTACAATGTGCGCAACAAATTTCAATACCAGTGTCGGCGACGGAGCAAAAGTGGAATTTTTGCCGGAGCAAAAGTGAACAGATTTCAGAGTGTGTAAGAAGCTAACACCGTGGGCCATACGTTTTTTGGAGAGTGCTCACAGACCCAAAAACAC
>Ga0247833_1001939_pt1 | contig 31848 bp, 21 predicted proteins | sample LaCruzMarch2015__7_FD_187117 | JGI IMG/M metagenome (GOLD analysis project Ga0247833, IMG submission 187117) | Freshwater microbial communities from meromictic Lake La Cruz, Castile-La Mancha, Spain - LaCruzMarch2015_8m | ecosystem: Environmental > Aquatic > Freshwater > Lake | place: Spain... | reverse complement strand
TTAGCCAAAGAGAAAAATTATGGGAAAAAGCCTTGTCTCGATTGCCTGGCGAAAATCAAGTGGATGTTTTAAAATTGGCCAATGATTATGAAATAGCAGGTGGATTTATTAATAATGCAGTTCAGTTCGCCTGGTTGAATGCCAGAAAGAATAATTCAAAAATAATTACTAATCAAGATGTTTTACTTGGTATAAAAAGAGAATATGCTAAGGAGGGTAAATTATTTAATAATTAAAAGCTTATATTTAAGTTTAATTACCAGAAATAAAGGAAATCTACCATGTGTTATGGCCTTAAATTACCTGTTTTAACAGTTTGTTTTTTGACTTTTTTAAAGTTCAATGCCTTAGCTCAATGTGATCAATCTGCTCTGGTTGCCGCAACACAAGATTACGAAGCAGGCTTGTTTTCGGAGGCAAAACAACCCATCATTCGTTGTTTTATGAATGAAAAATTTTCAGATTTAAAATTAACAAATGATGCCTATAGACTGCTTTCATTAATTGCGATTGCCGAAGATTCTATCGCGCTTGCTTCTAAATATATTAGGAAAATTATCCAGTCTAATCCTGATTATCAAGGTCCTGCAAAACATTTTATTTTTGATGGTCTCGTTAAACAAGTACTCGAAAAAAATCAGGTGATTACAGTAAGTGCCGTTTCAAAAAAAGCAGAAGATATAAGGGTTGCCCCAGCTAGTGTGCTCATTATTAAAAAGGAAGAAATGGTGGAACGGGGTTACATTGATTTGATTGATGTGCTATCGAATTTACCCGGATTTGACATAAGTAAATATTATGGAGTAGTTTATGCTAACGTTTATCAATTGGGTTTTAGACAGGAAAATACAGAGAGAACCCTGCTCATGATCAATGGTATTGAAGAAAACGATAACTGGTCAAATATTGCTTATATTTCCCGACAATACCCCTTGTCAAATATTAAGGCAATCGAAATTTTATATGGTCCTTCGTCCACTATGTATGGTCCCAGAGCTTTTGTAGGTACGATCAATATAATCACTTATGATACAGGGGAAATTATTCCTTTTCAGGGGAAATCAAATAAATCCGTTGATAAACCAAATAATAATCCATTTTATTTAAATGGTACGGTTTTGGGAGGTAGTTACACTACAAGAGACGCTGATTTTACCATTGGTTTTAAAAAGGATGCTATCAATACTACGTTTACTTTTAAATCATTTCAAAGCGATCACCGAATAGACGACTTCAACGAATTTTTTGATTATCAGCCAGACGATGTTAATCAGCTGAACTATGATCATTTGAATATTAAAAAGCCTGTTCCTTTAAATATTAATGGTACTTCAAAAACGTTTTCTATCGATGAATACGCTACTTTATTTAACATAAATAGTAATTCTTTTATTAATGTTTTTAAGAATGTGAATGGTATAACGGATAGCATTAAATTAACCCCGGAGGGCGTCTCCAGAGCAAGATTACTTGATAAAGATGCTTATACAGGTCTCGTAAATGGGCAACCTTCAGGCTATTCTAATCAAATGAGAGATTCCTATATTGGAATAAAAATTGGTTTTCCAAATTTAGTGATAGGCATAAGAGCCTGGAAAACATCTGAATCATTTGGCTTTTATCAGGATCTTTATAGCGCGGGTACGAAAAATGGAAATAAATGGGCTGTTTCAAATGCCACGTTTTACTCTATGTTTAATAAAACCTATAACCGTTTTTCCTTTTCAAATATTACTTCTTTTACAAATAACAGACTAGATAAAAATACGGCCAGAGTTAATTATTTCTTACTTGGTAACAAATCACTGCCTCTTCATCTTGCTCATTTTGTATATCCCGATTCCTTGCTGCCCAACGTTACGGGCGCACCGGTCAGGCAAGGTTATGGTAATTTGTTTTATTATTATGATGCTCAGTTATTTAGAAATGATTTCAGATTTTTTTATCAGAATGACAGATTTAATATCACTAGCGGCTTAGAAATTAGATTTAGTCAGCAATATGGAGACTATCTTTATTATTTAGATTTTCCAGCAGGGAATGATGGATTATTGCCTGAAAATGTAAATAAAGCACAAGAGTTAGGGGCCACGTTAACAGAAAGTCCTGGTGGAAATATTTATAATATTTTTGATATGGCGTTGTATTTTTCAGGAACCTATAAGATTATTCCTTCAAAACTCAATGTTTCTTTCGGAAATAGGATTGATAACAATACGATTCGTGGATCTGGCGGCTTTGGTGTAGAGTTTTCCCCCCGATTGGCTCTTGTTTTTTTAGGAAAAGAAATATCAGGAAAATTGGTTTTTTCACACGGTATCCAAAATGTTTCACAATTTCATAAATATTCTACCGGAAATAATCGTAAACCAAATCCACAACTTGGTACGGAAAAAATTGACTATTTTGATTTATCCCTAAACGGAGCGCATAAAAGCAATAGGATAAGATGGACGTTTCTTTTATTTAATTACTTTATTAGTGACGCAGTTGCCTCGGTGACAATCAATGAACCTCCATTTAATAATCAAAATAAAAATGTAGGTGTTTATCGCGTTTCTGGTTCTTTATTTGATTTTAATTACTCATTTATGGATAGAAAGTGGTCTGTTTTTTTTAATCATACCTTCAATTTACCATTTCAACAGCCACCCATTCGCGGCGATAAATTTATCAGAGTGGCTGATATTAGTTCACAAAGTGCAAATTTAGGTCTTACGCATCGTTTAAATAAAAAAAATTTTCTTTTATCTACCCATATTTATGCCAATTATGTGGGTGAAAGACCAGTGGGCCCGGGAACAACGGCGCCAAATAATCTGGGCTTATACGGAGAAAATATTCCCGCCTATTTAATTTTTAATACCACCATAAATTATTCTAACTCGTTACTGAAAGGGACTATGTTTTCGTTGATTATAAATAATTTATTAGATACAAATCTTCTGGATACAAAAAACAAAACCTATTTCCATCCAGGAATCAGGACGGCTAGCGGAGCTCCTATACCGGGTAGCTTTAATGGTTTAGCTCCGTTTTTTCCCCAACGTGGCAGGCAAATATCCCTTCGAATGCTCATTAATATTGCAGGAAGTTAAGATTATCGCCAAAGAACTACAAGCCTCTCTTTCATCCAGCTCATTTGAATCATTTGAATGCCCCAGGGTAGCGTTTCCAATAGTAAATCGTAAGCCTTTTTTTCAACTTTCAATTCCCACCGATTATTCATATAATACAAAGAGCCATTTCGCTGTAAAAATGTCTCTCGGAAGGTGCCAATTCTGGTTCCTTTTAGTTTCTCCCAATTGGTTATTGCACCCGTTAAAAGGGAGTTGGATAAATTGATTTCCTCCTCGGTAATGTCAATTTCCATATCTATTTCCATGTCCATACTTGCGCCACATAGTAATTTATTCAGGGCCAATTCATATTCAGGTGCTTCCTTTTTACCAGTAACTAAATATTGTATTAATAAGATGGCTCTCATTCTACTTGCTTCATCATTAAATTCTTTGGCTCCCACTAAGTTTAATCTCCTAAAATACCTTCCTAAAAATGGCCATAATAATATTAGCCCTGCATTGGCAATGTATATCGATTCCGGTGGAAGTCCTTCAGGGATAGGGGGTACTTCCTTTTTCACTGACTTTTCTACCTGGGTGTCTTTAGCAAATTTTTGAATCTCTTTTATAATTTGTATTTGTTTAGACGAAACATTTTTTACCTTTTCGATAACCAAAGACAATAATACACCGGGCTGAATTCTCTTTTTTTCAACGTACATTGAAAATAATTTATAAGTTATAGGTGTTGTATCTGGTTGAAGTTTTGACATCTTACTCCAAATAAATAATATGCCCTTTAGCGTATCTGTATCATTCTTAAAACCAAGTTTGAGGCTGATTTTCTCACCCGATACAGCCTCAATTGATTTTTCAAGTAAGAAAAAATGATCCACCAGTTCCGGGTGAATGATTGAGACAATGGAAAGAATCGTTTGTATTTTTATTAAATCAAATAATCTATTTATTTTTTTTGGTGATTTTGACCAGAAATGTAGTTTAAAAAGAAGGGCTCTTGGGGTATTTTTAATTATACGGGATATCACAATTTCCCAATCTATGGGAACCATTCTAATGGATTCAATGGGAATAGAACCATAAGTTAGGTAATAATCAATGAGTTCAAGATCTTTTTCCCACAAGGTAAAATTGGATATTTCTTTTAATTTTTTGTGCTTTTCTTTTACTTCAGGAATGACACCCTCCAATGCTTCTTGGATCAAATCTTCTATTTTCCTACCCTTTGGTTCTTTAAATAATAGGGAAGATAATAATACATCTAATAAAATATATACATTGCTTTCCAGGATGAAAGTGTTTGATAGAATTAAATACTTATTAATGATGGTTTTTAAAAAAATGGAGTCAATATTTTTAAACTTCATTAGCGTATTCAAAAGTAAACCAATTTCCTTAAGCGTGAATATTTCACGGAATAAGGTTTGTTGAAATGAATAGTAAGGTATTGATTCTGTTAACTTAATAATAGCATCTGGTCTTTCTGTCAGTGTATTATGAATAAATTGATAATAGGCTTCTTTTGTCGATTCGTTAAATCCTTGTGGCCACATTCCTGTTTCCAAATAATAGGATAACCATTCAAGTTGAAACGGTTTTTCTTTTATGTTGATTCGTTCGCTTTCTATTTTTACGTTATATATTAGATTTAAATTATCTATCATTATTTCAAAACGGATTATTTCACTGGAGATATTCCATATTTTTTTTTCAAGAAATAATTCGATTATGACTGTATCTATGTTCGCAGAAGAGATGTGTTTTTTGGCAAGAATGCTTAGAGATTCATAAAATGCAACGATACTTTTTTGTGGTTGTAAGTTATCTATGACTCGTATGAAATTCAATGGATCTGTTTTGTCCAATAATTGAAATATTCTTTTTAGTCTCGCCTGGTTCAACGAAATAGATAGAATGGCTTTTATAAAATGGGCATTTTCTGACTTTAGAGCGTCACTAAACAAATAAATAAGCTCGTTGAGCTCTAAATATGGTTTAATTAACCAAGGTTGAATGACGCCTGTTGTAATATAATGCACGATAAGATCAGTAAAAAATTGTTGATCTCTCCACGATGTAGGGGTTGGTAATTGATTTTGATCAGAGATAAAATAAAGGATTTCAGATTGTAAATTTTCGGGTATATGTTGAATGGTTTGTTCTAATTCCTTCCATTGTAGCAACCTTTCTTTCTGCAGTTTTTCTAAAATAAAGTAGTAATAATCTTCAATTTTCCACGGTTTTTTTCCAAATTGAATTAAAAATAGCGTAGAATTTTGCTTTAACCATAGATTTAATTTGTTTTTAGGTAATTTAATGATGTTATATTGCTTAATCCATTTATTTATCTTTTGTATTCCTTCCATAAAAACATGATAGGTTTCTCCTGCTAATTTCATTTGTAAAAACTGGAGGGCTTCTTCCGGCAAACCACTTACTAAAAGAACGGGCAACAATGGGTTAAATCTGTTTTCAACTATTTTTGAAAGAATATCATTTTCTTTTAACCATAAAATTTCGAGGAATAGGGTCGCTTTGTCAATATCTGCTGGTAAACTGTCGTCTTCAAATAAATTTGCACCTAATATCTGAATCAACTTCTCCAAAGATTCATTTGACTTAAAAATAGGATCTACTGTATCGGAATAGGTTGGACTTTTTTCTATTATAAATGCATAAATCTGTCTTAATTCTTTGATTAATCTACCGGGTATCAATATATCCTTGCCTAAGAGGGGGTACAAGAATGTTTTTACTGGAATTTTTGCTTTTTGTGAAAGTTTTAAAATAAATTTTAATAACCATTTATCAGTTTTATTCACATCAGACGGCGTGATTAGGAATAACTGAATGGCAAAAATAAAAAAGGCCTCTGACTGTATATAAGAACTAAGAGTAGGGTGAACAATCCTGATTTTTTTTAGAAATTCCTCAAACAGCGCCAGATTATTTTTTAACAGTCCATGTAAAATATTTCTTAATGCTTCCAAATTGAGTTTATCCAATGGCCTGGAAAGCGTGCCTAATTGCTTCAGTCCCTGCGTTGAAAGGTCTGTATTTCCTTTTAAGGATTTAACTAATTGATTTCTTAGTTTTGACGAAATGGAATCTTTACTAATGAGTAGACTTTTTTGGAAATCTAAAGTGTTTAATGCTATATTTTTACTTAAAACGGGTGCTATTTGGTTGATAAAGAGATAAAATTCAGGTCTTGTTGTAGATTTTTCTGATAATAGCTGAATAGCAAAAATATAAAATACCTCTGATTGAATATAAGAACCGAGGGTGGGGTGAACATGCCTGACTTTTTTAAGAAATTCCTCAAACAGCGCTTGATTATTTTTTAACAAACCAAAGAGAATTTTCTTTAGTTCTGATTTATTTGGATTTTTAACGGCATTTTTTTGCTGCACTGTAAGCCTTAATTTAGAAAGGTTAGCGCTTGAAATTGCAGGAATATGAGGGATTAAATTTTTAAATGGAAGATGATAAATCTTTGCAATATTTTTTAATACCTGCAAGGTAACTTCTTCAGACGAGTGACTTTCAGTAAAGGTTTGAAATAAAAATTGAGTATATACAATACTTTTAATACTTAATGGGCTTGAGGAAAATACAAAAAATTTATGTTGTATTTTTTTTAAAGGTTCGATTAGGGAATCAATAGTCTCAATGGCAATGGAGCTTCCTATAGTAAGTAATTCCATCAGAACATTTTCCGAAAAAAGCAAGGCTGTTTGCTCTTTATTTAATTGAAATTTCCTGTGGATTTTTTTAAGTAATAATATGGTTTTTTGCTTGTTCTGCCTGAGCATTTGCCTTAAAAATCGGTCTCGTTCGCGTATCGATTTATATTTACCCGATATCTGCTCAGGTTTACTGTGGTAAAACATTTCCAGTATTTCAGCATAATCAGTGAAAGAGTAGGAGGAAATGTTTTTAGGTATCGAAATGGGGTCAAAATCTTGTTTTATTAATTTTTTAACTATTTGCTTTATAGTAGATTGACTTGTAAAATGTTCAGGTAATTTTTCAATAATACCATTTATTCTATCTAAAATAGTTCTGTAATCTATACCATACTGCTTTGAAAGCATTAATAATTGCTTTCTAAAAAAGGCAGTTTGGTCAATACTTGTGGCTTTATGAGAGATTAAGTAGGTTAAAATGAGTTCTTGTAACACCTTTTTGAAGGCTAAATCTTCTTCCTCGACTATTTTTTGCTTCTGATGAATATAGGTTAATTCGGTGGCATATTGTCTGAAAAAGGATGCTGGCCTTGGGCTAAGAATGCCAAAAAGCTGATAAAGAGTATCTTCTTTAAATTGATAAATAATTCTTTTTCTGGTAGATTTTTCTCGTCCTACATCGAAAACAAGGTTTTTTGTTTTCACTGCTGCTTCACGAATGTATTTTTTCAACGATTCGTCCGGAATAAATGGAGGATTTAATCCCCACCAGGGGATTTTGCCATAGGAAATGAAGTATTTTAATAACGTAAAATCTCTTTCCTGCAAAGAAAAGGTTTTTATATCCGATGATTTTTCTAAACTTTCTGACGAAAATGATTCTTTGAACCAAATTTTCAAAGAATTTTTAAACTGAGAGATGAGCTGACTTCGAGATTGTGTCAAAGAAATATCACCTAAATCTAATTCAATTTTTTCTATTTGGATAGTTTGATCTTTAATTTGGTAGGTATCTAAGAGCTCTTGTAAAAATAGGGGAAGTTCGACCTCTGTTATACTGGAAATAATATCAGCCACCTGTTGATAATCTTTTTCCTTAGGAATTTGAATGTCAAAAGTCAGTATATCAATAGTATGTCCGTCCCTGGCATTTTTCATACCTTACTCGTAAGAAAGAATTAGCTGAACTATTTGCAGCGAAAGATTATCCAGTGAATTAAAGTCAGGATTAGGTTTTTGTTTTTCTTCCAGCCATTTTTGATAAACCGTTTCAAACAGGCTCATTTCTTCAATATCAATAAAAAAGATTTTAAAATTAAAATGGGCGGGTATCAAATGATCAACAGTTTCTTTTAACAAGCTTTTGAAATCATCATTTTGAAAACGCGCGGGCCATTTGGGGAATATTAAACTCCCTGCATTTGAAAATTCAAAGGCGAGGGGAAACATAGTAGCTGGCGAAGACTGCTGAATAATTTCAAAGGCAGATTCCAGCTCTCGCTGTCCATCTAATATTTCCTGAAATAACTGGATTGCTGCATCCATTTCCTTTTCTGCAGCAAAGGTTGAGTAAAATTCTTTTTGGATCTTACCAATAATTTCATTTTTATTGTTATATATAACTACTTGATATTTTGTATTTTGCTCTATCTCATTGAGTCCATAATTTTCTTTTTTTACTCCTATAAACGGAAAATCCTCCACTAGATTTTTAAGTTTAACCATATTATTTGAAGTGTTACCGACGATGTAAATTTCGCCTTTGATATCAAATAGATGAAGGGTAAATTGTACGGATTCAAGGGGTCTAAGTAAAATGTGTTCTATTAGGTGGAAACCTTCACAGGCTTGATTCAGCGTAATGAATCGTGAAATGGCTTGAGTTAATTTTTCACGACAGGCACTTTCGTCTGTTGATTCAAATATTACAGATGCTGCAAATGCTTGTGGACTTTTATATATTAGATGATAAAGATAACTGGGATACTGTCCTGTTCTAACTATTTTATAAAAGGGAATTGAGATACCATGTAAAAATAAGTCGTGTATTACCCTACTTTGATTAGAATAGAAAGACACTTTATCTGGTTCATACGATCCGTCCTTTAGTCTTAAAACCTCTATTTTTTCGTTGTTTTCCAGTATCAATGTACTAATTATCCACTCATTTTTTAATGAGTCATCTTTTTTAATATTTGCTTGTTGAAGAAGGGGTTTAACAAATGATCTTGTGCCCAGACTTTTTATATTCAATAACAGGCTTAATTTATTTGCGAGGCCAGCATTATTTTGCGTATCCCAAGAGGGAATTTGGTAATTAAAGCCGAGACCACGGGAGTAGCCGAGCGGTAAAATTTGCTTTAAAAAGCGAATTTTTGCCTGAATCATTTCCAATTCTATCTGATTTTTGGTGGTTAATCCACGCAAATTTTCAAATTTTTTCAATATATCGTCAGGAAATGTTTCACCAAAGCGAGCTAGTAAATGATCTAAAACTCTGTTGCGCCGGTCTATATATGGATCTATTTTTTGGTTGATCTTACCTAGATTTTCTTTATATACATCTATATTTTCTTCGCTTAATACTTTTTTAAGTTGAGGGATGTCATTAGGAACCTGATAGAAATAGGTTTGATTCAGATCTTCATTGATTGAAAATAGTTTTTTTGTATTCACTAATTGAGAAAGATAATTTGCCAGTATTTGCTCAAAGAAAGTTAGATAGGCTTTCAGTTGAAAGGCCTGGGCTCTCCTTTGTGGAGTGGCTGATGAAGGCAATGAGCTATCTTTCAGTCCATAGATATCGGGTAATTCATTTTGAATAGAAAAATAGGCTTCAATTTCTTCTGCGGTAAACCGTCCTTGTATAATTTCCTGAGCTGCTATTTTGGGAGTTTTATAGTTTTGTAAACTATCGGCCATTTGAGCATTAAAAAACTGTTGGGTAGTGAGGGAATCCGTTTTATATTGAATATTATTTTTAAGAATAACTAAATAGTTACCAGCATTTTCGTCTTGAATTAAATTTTTATCTAAAATAGGAAATTCATCATTTTCAAAAGTGATAAGATTTTCATGACTTCGTACTTCATTTTTCATTAAAATTAACTCTTCTACTAATTTTACCCCGGGCACTTCTGAAATTAATTCCTTCACTCTGGACAAATATATTCCTTTAACGGAGGGTTTCAAGTCGGCATCTGAAATAAATCCAAAAGGAAGAGAGGGACCTTGGAAAACAATATTGGGGTCAACGCCGTCATTTAATAAATCATTGGGGTGTTGAAATTTAATTTCTGGATTTAAAAAATGATTTATTTTTGAAAAAATCTGAGCGAGTAATAATTCCCCTACGACATCAGGATCTATCTGTATTTTTCCCCGTAGGCTTATTTTTACTCCGGTCATAATGACCACTTTATTAATATCAAAACCAATTAATCTGTTGGCATTAAATTCATTTCTAATTTTTGTGATTAACTCTTGTTTTTCATTTTCATTAAGTTCTTTCCCCGATTGGACTAAAATATCTATAAGACCCTGATAACCAGCGGCGTCATCTTTAACAGGATCGACCCAGCAATTTTTTATTTCAGGAATTTTTCCAATAAGTAATTTTCGATAATCATTGATAATAATAGGACTTGATGGAAATATCTTAGAAGGGGGAAATAATAGGTTGTCAGATTTTAAATGGTCCTTATCATTTTTAATGTAAAGTAAATCTGTTATAGGAAATTGCGTTCTGTAAGCCAAATCAGTAATGGCGTAGCACAATTGCTCAAGAAAAGTAACCCCTGGGTCGTGATAATTATAATCTGTCCAGGTATTTCCTGAAAATTGCTGGGCAAAGGCCATAGCTTTCTCTCTTAACCATTCATAGTCAAGGGAGTGAACATCATAGTTAGCTTTGCTTACCGTTTGTGCTTTTTGCATAGATATTTATTCTGTGTCAGACCAAAGTTGGGTAACATTATAACGAATAGCGTAAGGTTCGGCATTCTGATCATTCAAACCATAGTGCCTTCTCGTTCTCACTTGTAAAGCGTAATTATTTACTCCTCCTGTCCATCTGAACTGAAGTTGATTTAAAAAACCTCCATAATTTGCAGCGGTTTTTCTAATTGACCATCTTGATAAATAGCCTCCAAAGGTAGCCAGAGCTAAAGCATGGGCGATAGCATACCGTCCACTTCCTTTTTTTCCACTTATCTGAGCCATGATTTCAAAGGCATTTATGCCATCAAGTTCTTCCAGTATATTATGCCATTTAGCATCGCCGGGTACTTGTCCTATTTTGAAGGTACCTTTCCTGGCTTCCATCCCAATACAACCTTTTACTTCCAGTTTTGAGGTAGGATTTGAAATACCTATCCCAATATTGCCGCCACTTTTTAATACTAATCGGTTATCATTATCTGATTCATGAAAGGATAAACCTTTTGTATTTCCATCATTTAAACTGATAAACCAGTCTGGTTTTACTTTTTGAGAATTTTCATAGAAGGAGAGGAGTTTTTTGGAATAGCCCATGGGTGCAATTCTAAATCCATCATCAATGCTTCTTCCAATGCCGTCTTCTACAATATTTATGGAGGAGTCAATTAAGTCTGCAAAATTAGTTTCAGTAGGAACACTACCTTTCCTAAAGAAATTTTTCAAGGTTATCCTATTTAGTATAGCCATGACAGATTAAAAATTAAGGGTAAATAAAATGGGTGTTTGATTTTCATGATCTTCCAGAACCTTTCCCGTTTCCAATTTGATCTCTTCATCGACCTCGGGAATATCGGAGGCAATAACGAGGGTATCACCTATTCGAAAATCAGATAAATCAGCCGGGACGGGCGCATAAAATTTAGGTTTATCCAGTATGTCAATATCATTTGAAAAACTAGGTATCAAAACAGACCAGGGTGTTCCTCCCTTCAATAAACTATCTGTTGATTCAGTATCAGCCGCAGTATCTTTTAAAAGATATAAACCGTTGTCATTCATCTGTAATTGAATCACAGAGAGACCTGTTAAAAAGGATACATAAGGTCTGGATTCTACAAATTGAATAAGTTCTGATTTTTTAATGGACCCGCCCAGGGAGGCATCAACATTATCGTTAAAAAACCAGGGGCAAATAAACTGTAGTAAATCTTTTTGTAGCTCTCTAATATATCGACCCGTTGATTTTCCGTTAAAAATAATCTTAGCTTTTAGCCGGATATATTCATAGCTGGGATTTCTTATCTCCATTTTCAAGAATGGACTCGTATGCTTTCTTAAGTAATCTCTTATTTCCTCAATAAGTTCTGGACTTAACTTAGGCTCAAAAAATTGTTTTTCTCCAAATACTTTCGGAATGGCTACAATAACTATCTCGCCTTTTGATATAAAATTTTCATGTCCGTTATAACCAATACATTTTACCTGATTTAATTCATCAAATCTATCTAAAAGCATGTGTTCTATATCCCATCGGGTGAGGCAACGATTTTTATGCCTGATTCGCTCTGCCACCCTGTTGTGAAAAATAGATTCTACTTCGTGTCCGGTGCCGTTATGTGAATCCAAAGGCTGAATAATGTTCATTATGCCCTCCATTGGTTCAGCCAGTTCACTTATACTATATGCTGGTAAACTCATTGGGTGATCTGATGAATTTTCGTCAAAATGGTACGTTGCCGAACCCGCATTGGTGTATATATTGATTATTTCACTATGTAAATCTGCTTTTTGCCGGGTTTTGGCTCTAATCCAATAATTATTTCCAGGTAGAATATCATTTTGCTGTGTCATCTTGGAAGGTAATTCAAAACTAATAATACCGGTTACCATTAGATTTCTGGTACTATCATTTAAAATTCCCTCCGCTTCAAAATCAATCCATTCTTCTCTTGATAAATATTGCCATTTTACCTCCGGGTTATGCCCGATTTCCCACTGTTCACTTCTTTTTGTATGAAATAAAAGATGTAATTCCTGGGGAAGTTTTAGATTTTCCAATCCAATAAATAAATAACCTTCCTCTGATAGCTCAGGGATAAAATTTTTCTTTTTCGGTTTGCCCTCAGAAAAAATATTTTCAATGCCAAAAGGATGTAGGTGATAACATTTTTCTTCCTTCAACGGATTATTTTCAAACAATTTTTTTTCATCAAATTGAAATTTACTCGTTGCTTTGTAAGTGATTTTTACATCAGAAACTACTGGGTAAAGGGGACTATTAGGGAGAAGCTGTTGAGGTTTGTCTCCGGAAAGGAGAGAATTTGGCTTTGCATTTTCTGTTACCGTACTGACGAATATTTTTGGATATAGGTCAAATCCAAAACCCATGGGGGGATTTGTTAAGGTGAATTTAAGAAATCCCGTTTGCTTATCCTTATTATACTGACTTATAGCATCATCGGAAAGCAGGTAATTTGGCTGAATTTGTAATTTCGATAAATCAATATCGTCAAATATAGTGTTTTCAGGAACACCTTGATCTGGCTCATTTTTAAAAAGGCAAAAGTCTTGAGCCTCAGATTTTTTAACAGGGTTAAATTGAAAATTTGACAGGGCGGAAAGACTCACTTTAAACGATTGAGCTTGAATATCTTTTCGGTAACCTTCATAATGGGTACTAAAATTTCCACCATCTAATGCCATGGGTTGATAGGTTAAATCAATAATCACATCGGTTAGATCTTTAGAAAATAATTCGGCACTTCCAATGACAAAATAAGAGCCAATACTCGGAATTGGTCCTAAAACTGGAAATGGATTAGAAGAATCAACGGTGCCTAAATGATTAAAAAAATGAAGATTTTTTAGTTTATCGACCTCAACTTTCACTTCAATTTCATTCATACGCATTTTTTCCAAATATGAATAAGGGTGGGTTGTTAAGCCCCCACTCATTAAAATACGTAGCACCGGATGTTCCGTTTGGAAATTCCCACCATGAATGGACATGTTATATGGCGTAATAGCGGGGACAGATTCATTCAGCGAAAATGTAAGGGTAATAGGATCTTTCGTCCAATCTGCCGGTGGTATAATCTGATAAGAATTTGGCGATATCCATTCATTTTCACCTGTTAAAGATATTGAAAAAGCGTAGGCAAAAACTTCATGAAAAACTTCCTCGGGCTTGATAGACCTCTTGTTTGCTATGTCAAGAAGTAAAAAAGTAAGATTATCTATTGATTCTGCAGAAAAATAAAGAAAAAGGCTGACGGAACGTAGGCCGCCGCAAAGCTTTAATGTTGGTGATGACAAGGCAAAGCCAACTTGAACAGAAGACATGGTTTTCTCCTCCTCTGTTAAAAAAAGCTGTTCTGATCCCAGAGAAGCAGTAGGTTCCATCGAGGATAAATCTGAAATTTCTTTACCATAGATACCAGAAACTAATCTGAATTGAGAGTAAACATCGATCAACGGATTTCGACTTACGTAAAGGGTTATAAGTTTTGAAATACTGGCTTGCGTTAACTGGATAGTTTGATCTATTTTGTATTTCTCGGCAAAGCCCAAAGTATTTTGACCTGCATGCAAAATGGTATTTTGCTCTAAAAGGACATCATTATATTCAGGATTCAGCAGGGCATACACAAATAAGGTGTCTGGTCGGCCTTTTTTAGGTTGTTGGCCCAGTATTTTTGAGTAAAAAAAGTCTAAATGTTTGTAGGTTAAAGTATTTAAATCTTCCTTTAAAATGGCATAAAGCTCCAGGAAAGTAAAAAGCAATCCATTGTGAGGAGGATGGTCATCATTTTCGGCGTAAGATTTATTGAATAACCCTGGAGCTTTAAAATGCAAGCCTCTCAATAGGGAAATAATGGGTGGGTAAAGTAGGATAACCTCCTTAATGGCATGACTAATCTGTTCTAATTCATTATTTCCATTATGGTAAATGGATATAGGCTCCGTTTCTTCAATTTTCCATATTGATAAAAAGGAAGAATAATCATTCTGCATGGTAATGGGCAAATCGCTGGACATTTTAGCCATATCATAAGCAATAAGCTTTGAAAGTAGCGTAGTCCCCTCTGCTGTTATGGCAGTATAAAGTTCATTTTCTATGGCTGTCGATTGAATACCTTTATTTGTCTCGGAGGCCCTTTTGTACCAGGTGTTTAATTGCTTCAAAAGGTTTAGACAGAAAATAAAAAAGCGTTCATATTGACCAATTTTTGAAAGCAGTTCATCATAACCCTCGAAAGAATTTAAAATATTAATTTTTTCTTTTTCAATGTCATCAATAGGAAAGCCAGCAATTTCGGCAAGTAAAAAGGAATCGTCACCCTCGAAAAATGGTTGCCAGGTTCCCGTTTCGTTCCCTTCCACTGAGTAGAATTTTAGCAGATGAGATTGTTGGTGAATAAACCTTAGAAAATCACCGGTAGTGCGCTCATCAGTCAAAAAATACTGACTATGAAGTGCTTTATTTAATCGATTTTTTCTCGACGAACCTTGATAGGAGGACAAAGTGTTCAAAATAGCTATGATTTTTAGGTGATCTTGGTTCCTTCAGCAAAATAATATGGATACACTATATTATTTCTAACATTGGTGCTTTCAATTTCATAATCAATGGTAATATGTAAAATACCTTCCATTATTTTGTCCTTGTTCGCTGAGATACTGTGGATAAATAGACGAGGTTCATTGATGCGAAGAGCAATGGCCAAATCCTTTAAAATCCAATCGATATTTTTCTCTGTTGACATTTCGAAAACATGTTGAAATAGCGGATTACCATATTCTGGTCTCATATCTCTTTCCCCAAGTCTGGTTCCCAGAAATATTTCAATACTTTGTTTAATATCCACTTCATCACTAACCATCTGAACACCTTTTAATTCGACGTGAAAGGTGGGAGGGAAGCTCCATCCGGTGCCAAGAAATGATTTTTCTACAGACATAATTATCCTCCTATGATTACCGTTGGACAACCCAAAACAATACTTCCACCGTGAGCACAGGTATCACCCATTCGTGCCGCTGGTTTACCACCAATAAGTACCGTAGCGGAACCCTTCATGATAGAATCTGGTGGACCCACACAGATAGCGGAATCACCCATAATGGCAGCAGGTAAAAAGGCAATTAGCACGGTAGGCGATCCAGGACCAATGATAGGGCCTCCAACATGAGGAACGGGGCCGGTGGTCATCGGGCACACGTGAAGATCAGTTATTCTGGCGGCAAATGGCATATTTTTTTGTTTAATTTATCATAACAACACCTCCTTTAACAACGGTTTGACCCGAGGCTACAAGTTCTGCCTGGGCAGTACCTTTAATGGAAGCTTTAATTTGAGCCTCAGCGGCCACATTTAATCCTTTTAGTCCGACATCTCCCCCGGAACAAGCAATATCCACTCCTGTAGTACCAGAAATAGCAACTTTTTGACCACTTTTAATGGTAATATTAAAATCACTGGTAATTTCAATGCCGGAAGTCGATGTTTTTATTTTATTCCCATTTAGGTCTTCCAGCGTAATTCCTTTACCTTTATCAGAAATAATAAGGGTATTTCCCCCCGGAGTTAATAAGGTAATAATTTTATCTGTATCGTCAAATTCCAGTTTCAACAGAGATTTCGAAATAATCGACTTTTTAGGATTTGCGGCACTAATGGTTTCCGGAGGTGCATTGGTACTATTGTATAAACTGCCTAAAACGACAGGGAATCGGGGGTCCTCATTTAAAAATCCAATGACTACAGAGGAACCAACTTCGGGAATAAAAAAACTTCCTGCACTGGCCGTAGCATAAAGATGACTCAATCGAGCCCAAATACCTTGTCCGGTTTGTTTTAATGTAGGAATGAGTACTTGAATTTTATATTCACCCGTGGGATCCGCATCAATTTTGGTAACTTTTCCAATGTGTAATCCTCTGACGGGATTATATATTGGCATTTGATTGGGGATTTTTTCTCCTTGTAAAAGATTTGGTTGTAAACCAAATTGTATCTTGGTAAAATATACCCCGTCTGCCATATTGTGCTCTATGCCAGTAACTAAAGTTTTACCATCAAAATGGCTTCCGAAGCCTTCTAGAGTGATAATATCTCCCAAAGAAAAACTATTTAAACCTCTGAAGGTAACGCTTCCTCTAATTCTTTGTATTCTTGATAAAACGAGTAGGGCATCGGCATATACTTTTAACTCAGCTGCCAACATCGGTGAATTATAGTTTAATTCCAGTGTGGCCGGGCTGGCAACAGCGCCTAATACTTTTCCTGTTAAATCACCCTGAACAGGGAATCCACTGGGTTCTGACCCAGTTTGGGTCACCGCTGCGTTACTGTAGGGATTATATGTAGCGGATGTAACCCCTTGTAACTGGGTTGACGCATCTATTTCTCCTTCAAAACCTGAAATATTATCGCCGTATATTAAGGTGGTTTTTGAAAATGAGAACAATGCTGGAACAGGCTTTCCTACAATTATCTTGTTTTGGCTATTAAAAACTACATAGCCATTTGCTTTAGCACGTAATAACAAGAAATCCCAATCGGTCATTTCATGTTGAACAAGAAAGGGATGGGTATAGGTGGTGCTGGTTATCGTTTTAGTAACACCTGGAGCCGAAATAAGTGTTGTGAAAATGGCACTATCTGTCTTTTTCTCATATATTTCTGAATTTTTCTGATAAGTCATTGCAATGGCTTTATCAGCACATTCTAATACTACCAGATTTTTGTAATAAGCATTTTGATACCCCGACTTAACAGATATATTGTGTTTTATAATGATTCCACTAAAAACGACTTCATTTAGTTGGTCAAATCCAAGACTTATTTCAACCTCAGCCCCGGGTTTAAAAGCAGCCTCTTCACTTTCAGGAAATAGATGTAAAGAGGTATCTCCTCCAATAATTTCAATCCTTGCCCGCGCTATTTTATTTACCTCTTCCCAGGTAGATATTTTGTAAACCATTAAATCATCGGATAACGCCGAACCATTAAAAGTAATGGTGTATGAGGTGGGTTTGCCAGCAGAATCTAAAGGTGATATTCCAAACATAAGTATTTTTTATTTTTCCAAAGGTGGAAATAATAATTTTTCTCCAAGTTTAAGTCTTCTAAAAGAAGGAAGACCATTTATTTCTGCAATTTTCGCATAGTATTTTTTGTCGCTATAAAATTCTTTACAAAGAGCAGGAAGGGTATCACCAGATTTTATGGTCGGAATTCTGGTAATATCCGGACTTTGATATTTAGATTCTTCAACATCTCTATTGATAAACTCTTCTATGGTGATAGAAATTTCGGCTCTAACAGCACTGCCCATTGAGTTGAAATAGGTGTATTCAATGCCTAAATCGGTAACTACCCCTTTCAAAGAAATATCTCCCCATACCAAGTGAACAAAAGGCGGTGCATGAGTGGAACGCAAGGGGTATATCGTAACACCTTTCAATTTCTCAATGGAATCATCTAACCCCATGAAGTAACTTATCTCAGAAGGCAGCATCCAATACCAATCTCCGTCGGGCACACTGGGAATAACACCTGTTAAATCGAGCGTGAATTTAAAGGAAACCGTTTCCTTAAAATAGGTAGGTGATTTTTGGGGAATAGCACCACCATTGGCACTGGCTGGTTCGTCGTCCCCTTCATTTTTTCCAAAACTACAAGAAACGCTACTCGGATTAATTTGCAGCTGATATGAATCGACACTCCAAAAATAGCCCCAGGCGATATCCTCATACGTTTCGAAGGCCGTAATAGAAAGATTGAAAAATGAAAGCATTATTGATTGGTTTGAGTCTTGATTTGTTCCATAACTCTTGACACTACCTCATTAATAAGTTCTTCTTTCTCATAAAACCCCAATGTATCTTTTGATTTTTTACCCTGGCTTTTATTGACACCCTGATTGGGAGTTGGACCAGTATCAGTATCTTTCACATTGGCTTTGACCACTAATTGTCTAATTTCTACAGGCATAATTCAATATATTCGGGTGTAATAGGAATAACTAAATTCAATAGATTCAAAAGCATATTTTGAATCCTGCGCGTCAAAGTCACTTATCGTCCATTTTGTCGGATAAGCATTGTAAAATGCCCAAGCCATAGCAGGAGCAGAGGTGGTCGGTTCAATCAAATATACTATAATGGTTGCTGTTTGAATGCCGCCCATTAGCATAGACATAGAACTGGTGCACCAAAGCGTTAATGGTGAAAAACCCGCTACTATTCCTCGTTCAAGTACGAGTGGACTATAATTTATATCTGTCGGCAGATGGTAAGTAGTCATATTTCCAGCACCTGCCTGAACCGCATTCGTATTTCTGGTGGTTGAAATGCCAGAAATTTTACTAAAATAATTATCTCCAACTAATGGAACGGGAACACCAAAAGCAGTAGTAACAATATTTACTGAAAAGTTATATCCTGGAAGTGGCTGTAATCTGGGATTCGGTGCGCCTGCCATTTAATGTAATTTTCAGGTTTTAAAAAAAAAATATATTAAAAAGAAAAATCCCAGGGAAGGGAACCTCCTCCAGGATTTTTCTAATATACTTTATCCCACTTTGCAGGGAATGTTATTAAGCGGCTTCAATAGTAATTCCTTCACAAGCAAATACAATAGATTCAATCGCTGCATCACTTGTTTGAGAGTTCATATCAGTAGGCGTAATTTTCTTTGGAAAGGCACCCGTTACCGTCCATGTCATTTTTGGAGAAGCATCCTCATCCAATAATTTGATAACCAAGGTAAGTCTCTCATAAGTGTTCAACTGAATTTTTATCAACCAGTCATAGAAAGAATTATCTGTAGTAAATACACCTTTTTTGAGGGTAATATCACCATATTTCATTAAGCCCGGCATTTTGATTGTTGAATGAACAGGGCTATTTCCATGACGATATTCTACTACATCAGTTTCAATATCTAAACCTGAGACTTCCTGGAAAGGAAGATCGGTTTGATCACCTATGTCAACAGAAAAATAAAATTTTGGTAGAGGCCAATTTTGGTCTTGATCTGCACCAGTGCCTGGCGTTGGAGCTGCCATATAATTAAGTATTTATTGTTAGTTAATTAGGATTATGATTTTTGTTGTTGTTGCTGGAACGTAATGACGATGAATTCTGCCGGACGAACAATCGCTACTTTTACAGTAAGTTTTAACATACCGTCAAGTATATCATTGGCCGTCATTGTTGAACCTAATCCAATTTCCACAGAAAATGCATCGGTTGGCGTACTTCCCGCAAGAAGACCTCCCTGCCATTGATTGTTTAGGAAATTCTCTATAGTTGCCTTGATAGATATCCAGGTGGTGGCTGTATTGGGTTCGAATACGTATCTTTCAGAAGCAATTTTAATGCTTTGCTCCAGGAATGTCATGGTCCTCCTAACTGAAATATATCTCCAGTCCTGACTATTACCATCTAAGGTGCGCGCTCCCCAAACAATAGTGCCTTTTCCTGTAAAGGATCTGATGGCATTAATAGCTTTACCGTTCAATGGAAGATTTAACTCTTCCTGCGCTTCATTGGTAATATTAACTACCGGAGATATCACATTACCAACACTTACATTGGCTGGTGATTTTGCAATATTTATAGAATTATCCACCATGGCATAAACGCCAGCCATAGCTGCACTCGGAGGTAATATATTCAAAATATCACGCATGTCAGCTAATATGCTTTTAAAAGTAGGGCTTATTACTTTTAAGGTATCACTTAGCAACAAAATTTCTACAGGGGTGGATGCAGTAGCAATTTTTGCAATCTCTAATTTTATCAATTCTGCCCTTGCATCTCTAACTAATCCAGCAGCTACACCATCAACAACTTCCTTAGTAAGTATTTCAATCAAACCATCTTTATTGCTGATATTTGTAAAATCAACATCACCTGCTTGTACTACTGTTGTCTGTAAAAATGGGTAATAAGCCGCACCCCACTGAAGGAAATTGGCGCCAACTCCTTCTCTAAACTTATTTATGATATCCTCGTCGTCAAACGTTCTTTCTTTGTCGCCATTGAAAACATCCAAAATAGCAAACCTATTTTTCATGGTGTAACCACAATGTAACAACATAGCTTGCTGAAGAGATGCACATTCAGCTTCTTCAAGTAAAATAGCCTCTGGAATCACTAATAAGGTTGGTTCCATGTATTTCAAAAGCGTCACCAAACCTTTACCGGTAGCTGGGTCGTTAAAGTCAATAGCTTTTATTCCATTTCCATAATTACCTATGGATACAACATAACAATCACCACCACCATTTGAATAAAAATGACGTAACGCACTATGCAAAAGATACCTCGATCCCTGGTCAACAGACAGGGTGTAACCTGTATTATCATTTGGCTCTATACTGAATTTTGTTTTTGGTGCACCACCAAACATTTCTTCATATTCAGCCAATGAGGTAATTCTGGTTGGTACGTTGGTAAGAGGTTTGTTGCCTCTGGACGCACGTGAAGTGTAACCAATAAACGCGGGTACTGCGGTTGATACTGGAACCACAGACGAAGAAAAAGCACTCTTTTCTTCAATATAGACCCCAGGCGTTGCTAATACTTTTGCCATGCCGTTTTAATTAATTTGATGGTGTTTTTAGAATTATGTCTTAAAACTAATAATTATTTAGTAATAATTAGTTTTAAGACATTTATTTATATAAAAATAAATTCCTGAACGAAAAACTTATCTTCCTTTTTGTCGTATTGTACCGATGTTGGATTGGGACAAGGCAAACTTTTAATGAGTTGATTTTCAGTATTTTTATTTTTATTTAAATACAGACCAAGTATTTTTGTCGGCCTCTCTTTTAGAGGTAAACTATTTTCAGATATAAATAATAATCCATTTCTTCCATTAGGTAATTTTACCATCCCTTTTGAAATAAAAGTAATACTATTTATTTGGTTTTTTTCAACAATACATAGATAGTCAGCCTCTTCCATGTATCTGCTCGGGCCATAAATAAAATATTTCCAGTAAACGTTTCTTTCTTTAAATTGTATAGCGTGTTTAATAGGTAATAGGTTGTTTTTTTTTACTGAATTGAGACCAAAAAGTTCATTTTCCTTGTTAATACTTATACATACTTTACCAATTATTCCAGCATCGTCTGATTCGCGGCAAATCTCAATGGACACTATATCAGTAGGATGTAATAATTCTCTGCCTGGAGTATACTCTAATTCTATCAGTTGATTTGAAATAAATGGAAGGTCAGTGAAATTTAAAAATTGGGGATTTTTATTTTTTAAGTAAAAAGTTAAGTTCAATGCTCCACTATAACAAAAATGATTAAAGTCTTTATTTGCATCTATTATTAGTATGATTTTATTTGATTCTTGCTTTGAAACTATTCCATATTCCCTTAATATCAAAGAGGTTTCGTTATTCATCTCAAAGGAAAAATCGCCACAATTATTATGGCTATAATAACTATGGAAAATAGAAATAGATAAAAGTTCCTGAAATTGAACGGTATAATTTATTTGCATTCGGGGTTTTGCCTTTTATTTTGGTGTAAATAATAAAGGTATAATTTCCTCATTCATGGCATATTGATTAAAATTTAACATTCTAAATTTATACACAATGGAAGGTAAATATTTACCACCTAACATACTCCATATATTACTTAAAACAGGAAATTCCAGATTAATTATTTCTACGGTTATTTTGTCTATTTCAGCGGGTAGAGAGGGGGTGTTTTGTGGGTTAAAAGTATGCTGACCTTGAAAAAAATAGATAACGGAAGAGAGAAATCTCAACCCTTCCCGATAGTTGTTTTCAGGGAAATTAGCGGCAAATAATACATAGAGATTGATATAAATGGATGGGTTTGATCCACTAAATTGGTTATACCCCGTGTTTCTAATGAGTTTTTCTTCTTCGACATTGATCAGTGTAATGGTTATTTTATTTTCTGAGTCAATGGCGGAAGCACCAGAACTATTCCCAATAGAGGTAACTATGACGCGGTCATCCATTTCGCCAAAGGAACTTTTTAAATATTCATTCAATTGGTTCCCAATAATAGGAAGAACATTTTGTATCATGCTTATGGGTTTCCTGAAGTGGCATCATGTACACCAACTAATTTTAATAATGCTTTAACGACAATTCTAACAATATAAACACAAATAAACATTACCAGCCATCCAATCATAAAAAGCTGAATGGTAAATACCTTTTCCACCTCGTTTAAACTTGGGTTTGCGCTGGTTAGCTTTAGCAACCCCAGGAAAACAAATGAAAGGGGAACGGCAAGTACCGACGCTATAATAAACCACATGAGTTCTTTTAAAATTGTTTTTTTCATACAGAAGGTCAGGGTCTTTTTATATTGATGTTAACTTGTAATTTTTGAATAAAGTAAAATACAAACGCACCAAAAAGAAAAGCTATTAGAAGGGAAATTCGTTGATCGGTAAACCAGTTCATTACACTGAGCAGGGGTACAATGAGCAATGTCATGATTAGCATAAAAAGATATCTGAAGAATTGTTGGCCTAAAATTCCTGTTCTGACGCGCCAGTCTGCAAAGGCTATGACCCATCCAATCACCACAGAAAGGGCAAAAAGCAGGTATGTTAAAGTTAGGATGTCTCGGTATCTCATCATAAAACTGCCCATCGACACAGGGAAGCCATCGGCCTCATTTATTGGATTGACCACAGCTGTTGTATCTGTGGTAAATTGGTTGTCAAGCAGTTGCCATAAATCTGTATAGCCATTATCATAACCTAAAGCCCAGATACCCACTCCTTTTAGTCCATAGCTTAAGGCTAAATTATACTTTTTCTCTAAAGAGGCGGCATTATCAAACCAACATTCCACCGATGTGCTGTCACCAAATTCCAGGAAAAAGTAATTGGTCATACTCACAAAATCATATTGAGGCGTATAATTTGTGCCGTAAAGATTCATTACTTCCCGATAGGGAATGTCCTTATCGTAGTAGGTGTCATATACCCCTTTACTATTTATTTTACCTTTCCATTGAGCGCCGTAATAGGGTAGAGCTAATACGGTTTTACCCATATTTAGCTGATTTTTAGCATAATAATCTAAGGTACTTTGTAAACTGATCCCATTTCTATTGGTGGTTCTTAAAGGCGATACAGCGCCGGTAATTCCTTTTCCTTTATGATAATCATATCCCATAATAACCATTAGATCTACCAATTCACCCAATTTTACATGGTCAAATGCTTCCCGTGTACTATATGAAGGTAGGGTTATGGATAGAAAAACCTTACCGGAAGGCATTTTATTTGACAGGTTTGACCTTAGTAAAGACACAAAATTGACTAAAGATCCTTTGTGTTTTTCAGGAACATTCTCAAAATTTAAATCGACGCCATCTGCATTTCTGGCAAGGATTAGGCTGGCAATGCTATCGGAAAAGGTATTCCATGACGCTGGGTTCGATAAGAATTGATCGTTTTCAGAGACACCATGACTCGCCATACTAAGTAATACCCGGGTTCCGTGAGCCTTCGCAGAATCGATCATAGAGGTCGTTCTCCATTCTTGCATTTGCGCAGGATTAGTGTAAGAACCTGTCTCGGGATCAACGATATAAGCAAAATAGGCAACGGTACTCAATAAGGAAAAATCATACGATTCCCAGGCAGAACCCATCCAATGTGGGTGCCAGCCAAACACCTCATATTTTTTACTTAACTTCCTGTTTGTAGGGCTTTTAATAAAATAAATTTGCTGAACAGAATCCCAGTAAAAATTATTTGCCTTTAATTTATTGGGGTTATCAGGATTTAAAAAATCGTATAAATAGGCATACCTGTTTAGCATATTTTGCTGTGCGGGTGAAGCCAGACTTTCTTTCATTTTTTTTTGATCCTCAGAAGATAATTCTTCGTTGCCCATACCCAGCGCCTTTTGAATTTTTGACGCATCTTTATATATGTAACGCAAGGTAGATTCGGTCTGTCTGGTGCTTCTTTTTGCTTTAAAATAGGCATCTTTTGCCTCACAGGAAAAAAACAGAAGACTTAAAACGATAAAATAAATGACAAATCTAAAGGGTAGGATTTGCTTGATCATTCTGTATATATTTTAAAATATCGAACCAATGCCGGTATTTTGTTTACAACTTGTTCTGTAAATGGCTTTCCTTCCAAATAAATACTTTTAAAATAAATGGATTGTTCTACTATTCCATTGGTATTGAGGCATGCCAAATATAATAATTTTTTATTGTATTTGGAGGTGGGCTCTATAATCTTCCCATAATTTGGACCGTTATTGGGTGCGAAGGTTAAGTTGGAGGGAGAATATTTTTCGTTCCGAGTCAATTTTAACGCATTAGATTCATTTACAAAGGCGCAAGTAAGTCCTTTGGGTTCAGAATTAGGAAGAAAATGAATTTTTCCAGAGGCATAATCAGTTAGTGCCTCCTTTTCAGAAATTACAGACTTAAACTCATTGATGTTTTTTTGCTGATAACCAATCCAATAGGCCCAACCTTTCCCGTTTTTTGCCTCATTAAAGGGTATAGGAAACATAAAATAAGGTGTTTTTGTGAGATCTAAGGTGGCCCCAATAGTGAATGATTGTTCGGCTAAAGGTAGGTACTGCAATTCTTCCCTTGTGACCATCGTGGTATCGAGGGTAAATATGGTATCTACAGCCTCATTGATTACTAATTTCTTTTCCCTTTTTAAATTTCTCACAAACACCTTTGCTTTGAGAGGAAAATAATTTCTGTTATTCAGTTTAACAGTTATTTCCCCCGTTTCCATGGCGGGTATTTTTACGTAAACCTTTCCTCTTTTTGTCAGCTTTAATTTTGAATAAACGGGTATTTTTCCAAAAGATACCTCAACAGAACTTAATTTAAAAAAAGATGAATGTTTAATATATATCTGTAATGTATCCCCTTTATTTACAGGATAGGTATATTCCAGTTTATCTTTTTTTGGTATTAATACTTGAACAGTAGGATAAGTAATGGAGTCTTTTTTAGGATTTTTGATTATTGATTTAATCTCAGCTAAGGTATAATTTAAAATTAAAGTATCACCTGATGTTAATTGATCCTGAAGACTGTCAATCACTGATTTTTTTGGAAGCGCTTTATCCTTTAAATCGCTTGGTTTTATTTGAGCTGAAACATTTGAGTACAAAGATAAAAGGCAAATAAAAAATAGAGAAGTTTTAAAAGTCATTTGTATCATTTTGCTTGCCTTATTATTTTTTATTTAAAAGTTGCTTAACCAATTTTTCCTGAAGTTGAGCTAACTGAAGGGCGGCTTCTTCTTTTTTTGACTTTTCAGCCGTCGGTTTTTCTTGATCTTTTTTATGCGAGGCATTTACTTCTTTAGTCCGTTTTAAACTGGAATCAGGAGATAGTTTTGTTTCTTGAATCTGTCCAAAATAAGCTATTTTGTAGGGATATTCTTTTCCTTGAAGTAAATGATCATAAGGGCCAATGGGCGCAAACAATTTAGATAAAATAGGGGCAGTTTCCAGAAAAATAAAAAGTAATAAAATAGCAAAAGAAGTATTTCCGGATAAGGCAGACAAAGCCTCCAATCGGGCCAATAATCCTTTGGAAAAATGCTTATTTAAATCTTGTTTTTCTTTATCTTTATCAATATTCAACTTTGCTTTATCTTTAGACAATAAAGATAATCTCGAATTTATTTTAGATTCAATGACCTGATGTTCTTTTGTATAAGATTCATATTTCTGTTGTTTTCTTACACATTCACTGCCTCTTCCTGAATTACCTGTACCACAGGTGCCATCACATTCACATTTATATTGAGCGTAATAGGTTTCTTTTAATTGGAAACTTTCATTTAATTCAGACTGATATTTATTTTCACTAGTTTCAATTTGTTTAAATTTAAATTCATATTGCGCATCAATAAGAAGGGCTTTTTCTCTTTTTATTTCCAATAATTTAAAATCAATTTCAGATTGAAACAATTTTAGTTCAAGAGGTTTTGAAATGACTAAGGCAATAAAAACAGCCATTAAAATTCTTGGTAAGGCTTGTAAAAATTCTGCTAAGGGCTTTCCTTTTTTGCGGAAACTGGAAACTAAAAATCGGTCTAAATTAAAAATTAGTGCGGCCCAGAGTATGGATAAAAAAATGGAGGAGAAAACTTGCTCAAAAATAAGATAAAATGCAAAATAGGCTGACAGACCGGCCATTAACGTAGTAAAATACACACTGGCACCAATGCCTGCATATTTTATTTTTTCCGATTCAGGACATTCTGCCATAATGTCCTTACTGACGCCCGCAGCAAAATGAAATATTCTGGACATTTAAAAAAATTCAATCATCTAAATAAAATAAAGGTATCAAATATTGATTAAAAAAGTAGTTTTCTTCTTCTAAAGAAGCTTAAAATAGAATGCCCGGTTTTTTCTGTTTTTGGCAATTCTTCCTTTATACCTTCGTCTAAAATATAAAAATGAAGATCTATATTTTTTATGTCAAATACTGTTTTCCATTGGAAATGTAGCACCGTATTTTCATTACATTGCATATCTCTAAAACCATTAGAGGGTATTTCCCCCCAGGTATTTTCATTTAAAATACCCATTTGTTCTGCTTCCCAATATAGTCGAAGGGTACAAGCAGGAGGAATGGCATAGTGAAATGGAATGTCGGGATGGGTACTCAAAGGAATAAATTCTTGTGAAGGGTCTGTGGCTATAAAGACAGAAAAGGTAATTCCTAAAGACGTTAAAGCCTTTATAAAAATTCTTTTTTCTGTTGTTATATTGTCATTTTTAGCTTGAATGCTAAATAAACAGTCGTTGTTTATCTGTATTTCTATGCTCCCTTTAAGAGGTAGCTCTATTTTTTGTGGATATAAAATGACAGATTGAGCCTGTTCTACTTCCCAAAAAATATGTGTTTTTTCTCCCTTTTTAACCCACTCTTGTGAGGCATAACCAATTATTTCCGGACTACCGCTTTGATGAACAATAAGTTTTGCGTTTTCTTTAACCTTTTGATATATGGCTTCTTCATGCCTTAAATGGGTTTGAATATCAGTGTCAATGTGGTAATCAACCCCATTTGAATTCAGGGCGATTCGCTTATCTATATGAACAAAATTGGCAACCTCTTCCACGCCGTCTTCTAAACAATATAGTTCGCCGCCAGCCGCGGACATGCGCATAAGGGTGTTCGTTGTTTTAATTGATTTATTCCCATTTTCCATGATAACGATGAATTCAACAAAGATTCCCTTGCTTTGAAGGTTATAAATATTTGGTGATATTTCTTCTAGTATCGCATAAGGGATTATACCAATCATGTGAAATTGACAAGAACGTAAGGCTATTTTAATTTTATTGGTAAAAGCGTCGAGCATAATTATGAATGCTTTCCTAACTAATGGGTTAGAATTGGAAAATTACTTATTTATTTTCGTTATTTTTAATTTTTGTAATAAAGTAATATTAAATTGTTCTTTTTTTAAATTAAATTTTTTTATGGCAGCTAAAGCCAATTCACTTATACCTTTTCCTGGTTGCAGATCATTTTATGAATCTGAGCAATCTTCTTTTTTTGGAAGAATCAAACAAGTGGATGATCTTTTGTTACTCTTACATAAGCATAAATTTATCGCCTTAACGGGTCAGATTGGTTCAGGAAAGTCTTCCTTCTTACAATCAGGCCTCATTCCGGCCCTCAGAAAGGGTCATAACGGTCTTGCTGGTAAGGAATGGGTAATATGTAATACCAGACCAGGATTGGCACCCATTAAGAATCTTGCTTACGCCTTATCGGAAAATAATTTATTAAACCCTTCCGTTAAGTCCACACCGGAGCAACGTTTATGGATAGAAAAGAACCTGAATGAGGGAATTTCAGGATTGGAATCGGTGTACCGTCGTTCAGAAATTTTTGGAAAGAAAAATCTCATTATCATTATCGATCAGTTTGAAGACTTGTTCTTGCATACTGATCGATTTAATAACGCGGCTGTTCTAAATGAAGAAACCAATCAATATATTAATGCTATTACAGGCGCTACTTTTGCAGAAGATATTGCCGTCTATGTAGTCATTGCATTGGGTGCAGAAAATATTATCGACATTTCTCCTTACCGCCGTTTACAAGACCTGATGAACCAAGGTCAATATCTATTACCAAGAATAAATGGTCTGGACGTAAAACGATTGATCGTCAATCCCTTGTTAGGCACAAACCTGAGTATTAGCCCTGAATCAATGGATTCTCTTATTGCTCAGTTTGGCTCCGATATGCGCCTCTTACCAAATCTTCAGTTCTTATTGTTTAAGATCTGGACGACTTTTCAGCATACTACCGATGGGGAAATGGTCATTCAACCAGAAGATTTGGCTGAAGTGGGAAATTTGCAACATTGTTTTGCTGTACATTTGGAAAATCATTACGACAGCCTCGATACCAGACAAAAGCTTGTTTTTGAAAAATTGTTTAAAGCTATGCTGTCTGAAGATTCTCTGGGTGAGCTTACTCAACCGCAGACATTAACGCATCTAAGCTCTATCTGTGAGGCTTCCACAGATGAAATTTCATTGTTGTTAAATAATATTTCTGAAGGTGAAAGTAAGTTCTTAGATATTTTACCTCCCGATGTATCTTTGTTACAAGGAAATTCCACCAACAGCTACCATAGAAATAGTCTTGTTTTTTTGAAAAATGAAAATATTTTTATTCATTGGGACAGATTTAGAACCTGGCTCGATGAAGAAAAAGAATCCAGAGATATTTATAAACGTCTTATAACAGATCAATTAAGGTATGACGAAGGGAAAACCTCTTTGCTAAGACCTCCCGATCTGGATTTTATCTGGCAATGGTACCAAAATACTCAACCTACAAAAATTTGGGGTGAATTTCTTGTTCCAGGTTATCAAAACGCCATCGATTACCTTATTTTAAGCCATTCTACCTACAAAAATGAAATGGTTTTAAAAGAAAATGCCAGAAAAAATGAGATAAAACGGTATCGCCGTAATATGCTGATTGGGGTTATTCTTGCCTTCGTTATTCTTACTGTGGTGTCTTCCTTATATCTAAATGCCGTCGAGGAAAGAAAAGAAGCAGAAAGGGCAAAGGCAAATTTAGATAAGGAGAAAAAGCGAATCGAAAAATTAAATTCGTCATTGCAGGAGACACAAGATAGTTTGAACGGAACTATTGTTCAACGAGATAAGGTTGTTAGTGAGTTACTGAATAAAGAAAAAACCATTAAAAATCAAAATGTTGATTTGATTCGTAAGGGGTCCCAGTTAGAAAAATCTGCAAGCACTATTAAAACCCAAAATGAATCACTTATAACTAAAATTAAGGAAACAGAAGTAGCAAAATCTAAAGCGGAAGCCGCAAAGGAAAAAGAAATTATCGCTACTAATAAGGCAACGGATCGAGAGAAATTTAGTAATATCAAAAATGATCTTTTTGCCCTTACCAGCGAAATGGCTGCCTCTGAAAATCCATTGGAACTCATTGCCAGATTAAATTCCGTAGTTAAAAATTATGAAACGTTTTCTCTTAAAGTTGAAGGGGTTGTATTGCCTAATAGCAGTCTTTTCAAATTATTAAATCTGGCTTCAAAAAAATTAGAAATAAAGAATAATATATCTTCTCAATTGATAAAATCTAATGCCGGACTTAGATCCGTTGTTGCCAATAGTGGTGGATTTATTTGTGCAGGTGATGAAGGTAAATTGTTTAGAAATACTCAGCAAAATGTATCAGGTGTAGGGCAGAGAGTGAGAACCATATTGCCTTTAAAAGGGGAAAATGGATCGTTGTTTGGTACGTTCGATGGCGTTGTATATGCTAGCTACCCGGGAAAATCTCCTGTAAAGGTTATCAGTTCCTCTTCAGTAAAACCGATAGTTTCACTGCTGAATTCTTTTCAAAATGGAACCTATTTGTTGGCTGGGCAAAACGAATTAACAATCTTTTCTTTGGAAAAAGGCGTCCTTTCCAAATTATTATTAAGAGATGATTTACTGGCCATTTATCCAATGAACGGACGGGGTGAGTTTTTGATTTCAACGCGTAAAGGACTTTATACCTGGAAACCAGGCGAGGAGGTTAATCTACTGGTTTCAATAGGTAAAGGGGAATTCACTCACGCTGTGTCGGCTATTGAAATATCAGAAAATATAGTGTCTCTTGGATGTAAAAATGGAAAAATCCTTCTCTTTCCTTTAAATGCTTTTCTCCAGAATTCTGAAATATTTCCTTCTCATAAGTTTGTTTATCACAATGCTGAAATTACTAAAATGGATTTGTTTAAAGGAAAACTTTTTTCTGCCAGTCTGGACAAAACAGTACAATTCGTAGATCTTACTTTACCAATTCCTAACTCTTTCGTAGTTAAATTGGTTGAAAATAATAGTTGGATTTGGGATATATCTATTCAACAAAATAAAAATGGCGTGGATTATTTACTCTGCGCAGATGAAAATGGATCACTGAAAAAATATTTTATTACAGCGGATGATCATTTAAATTATATCAATGATTTGGCAAAAAAAAATTAAGGAACGCTTTTAAAATAACACTTCATTATGACAGCACTTAAAAAAATTGTTTTTCCCTTCTCTATCCTCTGCCTGGTTCAAGTAGGTCTTGTACATGCACAAACCACGCAAAAACCTGTCATTCATGGTAAACATTGGATGGCCATAACGGGTAAACCTTTAGCTGCAACAGCTGGAGCAACGGTTTTTCAACAAGGGGGAAATGCGGTGGATGCTGCCTGTGCTATGCTCGCGGCAACGGCTACCATGTGGGACGTTCTTAGTTGGGGCGGAGAAACACAAGCCCTTATTTATAATCCTCATACAGGTAAAGTAATGGGCGTTAATGCTTTAGGTGTTGCACCAACAGGTGCCACTCCCGCATTTTATAAGTCGAAGGGTTATGATATCCCTCCAGCTTATGGTCCGCTCGCTGCCGTTACCCCTGGTACTCCGGGTGGATTATTTACTATGTTGAGCGAATATGGTACCATGTCTTTGGCCCAAGTGCTGAAGCCTGCCATGCAAATGGCTGAAGGTTATCCCATGGAAACTTCTACCGCTGATATGATTGAAAAAAATAAGG
>Ga0247833_1001936_pt1 | contig 31917 bp, 36 predicted proteins | sample LaCruzMarch2015__7_FD_187117 | JGI IMG/M metagenome (GOLD analysis project Ga0247833, IMG submission 187117) | Freshwater microbial communities from meromictic Lake La Cruz, Castile-La Mancha, Spain - LaCruzMarch2015_8m | ecosystem: Environmental > Aquatic > Freshwater > Lake | place: Spain... | reverse complement strand
TGCCATGCTTCAATATGCCCAATCCACTTCTTTGATAATGACATTGGTGTTCCTCATCCAAAAGGGCAAGGATGACAGCTCGTATCAGGTTTGCGTAGGTGGGCGGGTTAGACGTTTACTTTGCGCCGCATCCGCTCCCGTATCCTCTTCGAACAAATGCTCGGACGCGCCACCCGCCGCTGTGACGACATCGGCAAAATCCGTCTTCAAAATCTATGACCCTGTCGATATTTACGCGGCATTGCAAGATGTCAGCACCATGAAACCCTTGGTCAAAGACCCCAACGTCACCCTGGAGCAATTGCTGCAAGAGCTGAACGATCCCAACAGCTTGACCGCCCCCGGCAGCAAGGACGACACCAGCCACGCCCATGACGTACGCGATGCCATCAGCCAGAAAGTCATGCGGATATTGCGTAAAGCCGTCAAATCCGCCGAAAAGAAACCGCAACTCAAACAAAAATTGGCGGAACTGGAAACGCTGTGGGGCGTGGAACCCAGCAAACTGCACACACACCTTCACCAGCTCAGCCCAGAGCAAGCGGCGGACTTTGTGCTGAACCACAGCGGCTTGCTCAAGCAATTGGGTGAAGTCAACGCCTTGCTGGGTTCAGACCGCCTGCCGATCATTTACGAAGGTAAGGGCGAATTCAAAAGCCGTAGCCAAACTTACGGTGTCAACGAAAAACCCGCCGATTATTTGGACAGCTTTAACCACTTTATCCGCAACCAGCTCAACCAATCCGTTGCTTTGGGTGTCATCGTCAACCAACCCAAAGACCTGACCCGCGAACAATTGCGCGAAGTGCGCCTGCTATTAGATGAACACGGTTACAGCGAAGCCAAACTGCAAAGTGCCTGGCGCAACCAAACCCATCAGGAAATCGCCGCCAGCATTGTCGGTTACATCCGCCAAGCCGCCTTCGGCGAAGCCTTATTACCGTTTGAGCAACGTGTGAATCTGGCGATGCAAAAAACTCTTTGTACATGACAAAAATGCTATTTCTTTGAAAGTATTGCAAAATATCTGATTTGTAACAACACAAGCGACGGAATGCACCAAATCAGCGAACTATCGAAGCGGTTAAACCAACATTTCAACTGGAACAAGGCCAAGATGGATTGCTTTGTGGGGATGTTGATAGGTTTACTTAAGACCCGAAGCATCAACCTGGCAGAAATCGCCATCGGATTTGCCAGTGACATACAGCCAGGATCACGATACCGGCGTATCCAGCGTTTTGTCCACGGGCACCACATCAACTTCGACAGCGTGGCGTGGTTTGTGATGGTGCTGTTCGGCTGTATCGGTAGCCCTTACGTGTGGCGATGGATAGGACGAACTGGAAATGGGGTAAGAAAAACATCAATATCTTAGTGTTGGCCGTGGTTTATAAAGGCGTGGCGATTCCGGTGTATTGGCTGCTGTTGAATAAGCGGGGCAATTCCAGCACACGAGAACGGGTTGCGCTAATGAAGCGGTTTATCAGGCAGTTCGGCAAAGGGCGGCTACAGGGGTTGTTGGCAGACCGCGAATTCATTGGGCAAGAGTGGCTGGCCTGGCTGAAGTCCGAACAGGTCGACTTTCACATCCGCATTAAAAAAGATGCCAAAGTACCCAACAGCCGGGGTGAACCGGTACAAGCCAAGCGGTTGTTCCAGAGCCTCAAAGCTGGGGAGGCGCTGGTGTTGCTTGCCGCCAAAACCATGACGGGGGTCGATGTCTATCTGTCCGGGCTGCGTTTGGCGGACGGCGAACTATTGATTGTGGCCTCCAGCAAAGCTTGTCCCGATGCCATTGAAACTTATGGTAAACGCTGGCAAATCGAAACGCTGTTTAGTTGTCTGAAAGGGCGCGGGTTCAATCTCGAAGAAACACGTGTCACCGACCGGACCCGCATCAAGCGGTTATTGGTCGTCGCCGTGGTGGCCTTTTGCTGGGCGCACCGTATCGGGGAATGGCAGCACGCTTACGTCAAGCCCATCAAAGTGAAAAGGCACCAGCGTCTGGCAAAAAGTATTTTTAGGCTAGGGCTTGATTTACTTCGCGACGGTTTATTAAAGCCAGTTGACCCGCTCCGATTGCTTTGCCAAACATTCTTGCAATTTATTGATTTAAAACAAAATCATTGCAATTGTTAATTTTTTGTCATGTACAGAGTTGAATCTTACATAAATGCTTTCGAGATATGAATTATGATTTTTGTCCTAGTACATGGTTTTAATGATACCAGCGTGAAATTCAAGGTGATGCAAGCAGCCCTTGAAAGCCAAGGCCACCATTGTATTGTGCCGTCATTGAAACCCAAAAATGGTGGCAAGGGCTTAGCGTGTTTGGCGAAGCAACTTAATAGGATTATCTGTGCGGCATTAGTGGATTCCAGTACTAAAATTTGTCTGGTGGGATTCAGCATGGGCGGTTTGGTTGCCCGCTATTATTTGCAGGAATTGGCGGGATATAGACAAGTCAGCCAATTCTTTTCAATTTCCACACCTCATCATGGCAGTGTTTTAGCCTATTTATCGTCAAATTTGGGTGTCAAAGATATGCGGCCAGGTAGCAGGTTCTTACAGGTGTTGGCGCAAAGTGAGACCAATTTGCAAGGCTTGAAGTGCTATTCTTACTGGACGCCATTTGATTTGCTGATTTTACCTGCAACAAGCTCGATATGGGCAATGGCTAATAACAGTAAAATCAATGTCTTATGTCATCCGTTGATGGTAAAAGATAGACGGATAATTGCGGATATACTTGCCAAAGTCGAAAAATCAGTGGTTCTATAGTGTAATTGAAAACGATCTTATTTTTTAAATAACCCCAACTTTTGGCAACAAAAGCTGGGGTTCATTTAAAAAAATACTACCAAACCAGCCTGTATATCTGGCGGATTTTATTAAAAATTCAATTACGGAGTAACAACGCGGTTTTTTTCAACGATCATTTGTTCAAAAATAAATACGCTTGGGTTGCTAACATCGACAGTCGCTTTTACCCAATGCGTATTAGGATTTCCGAAAGTTTCGACGCGGGTGAAGTTTTCCAGTCTATTGGCGGTAGATTCCCAAGGCATAATGAAAGGAAATTCAGTGCCAATCACGTCAGAAGGCAATTTAGAAGGAAAAGGCTTATCGATACGGAAATAATGGCTGTCACCGTGGACTAAGACAACAGGTTTGCCAAATTTGCGGGTTTCTTGTTCAAGTAAAACCAGAAAATCTTCAAATCCGGTCAAGTTTTCTGCTGGAATAAAATCCCAAGGGTTCGCCTGGATAGTGATCATAATGCCAGGGCTTTGTCTTTTGGTTGCCAGTGCAAATGAATTTTTCAACCATTTTAAATTTGCGGCGTTACGCGATTTATATTCCGCTTTAGCTTGGTCAAGATATTTTGGGTCAGTATTTAAGCCATTGTTGCTGCCTGGGATGTGCAAGCCGACAAACATGACATTGTTATGGAACCAACGTAAATTTTCAGGAAATGCTTCACTTTGTCTTTTTACGGGCAATTTAACGGCACCTAAGCTTGTTGGTTCACTAAATTTTGCAAACAGGCTACGCAATAATGCCAAGCGTTCAAAAGGATTGTAACCGCCCGCGGCGGCACGGTGGCAATCAGTCCATTCGTTATCCCCGAACACAAAAAACAGCGGGTGTGTAGATTGATTGAACGTAGCTAAACGGTCGCTATAAATTTTATCGTCGCATAGAACGCTGCCGCCTTTGAAATCACCGTCATGAATAATAAATGACAATTCTTTATGGGCGTCAAGGTCGTCCATAAGGTTTTGCGATTCGATCAATTTAGCATCGGAGTAAGGCAAATCTCCAATGAGGGCGATTGAAAAAGGCATGGATTGGGTTTCAGCTTGCAGATCGATTGATGAACAAGCAGAAAATGCTACTGCAGAGGCAATTAATAATGACTTGATTTTGTTATTCATTGTTTTTCCCGTGATGTTGTAAAAGGAGGGATAAAGATAAACAAAATTTATTTCATTAACGTGTCAATTGGGTTATTGATTTTTCAACTTGCTTTATCGATGACCGAAATGCTTGGCAACAAACCAACTAGAGAAGATGTTAAGGGGGGGAGCGATTTAATCAAAAAAAGCCATCATGATGTGAGTGGTGGGTTCTGCCAACCAGTATGCCCGGATTGATTCTGCAGAAATGCTTATCTTTAATACGGTAATATTGTTAATTTCAATGTTATAGCTCTTTTGTCCAGTTACGTTTGTAGCGGATAACCACTTTGGATTTTTCTTTAACAGGCTGGACTATTTTTTTGGGGACAATTTGAAGTTGCGCTTGAAAGTAAGCACTGTAATTGGCTGATGGGGTCATGCGTCTCTTTTATGAAATTTGTAATTTTGGGTTAAAACCACCGACAACAAGGATGGCTAGTAATGGCCGATAAATATGAAAATGACTGACTGAAGAACAAAACGAGGAACTACAGAGGTAACATCGAGGTGATAAACAAAGCGTAATCAGATTTTTAGCTAGCCCGATTATAGCCCTAAAACGGGGTGTGTCAAACTAATGAGTGTGCGGGCATTTTGCCAACAAACCAAATTAAATCAAATAAGCCATTGCCAATCCGGCAAAAACCGCCATGCCATACCAATTATTATTCAAAAAAGCTTGGAAACACAAAATCTTGTCACGACGGAAAATCAGTTTTTGCTGGTAAACAGACAATCCGGTTGCAACGCATAATCCCAAATAATAAGGCCAACTCAATCGTTCCAACTGCCCGACCATCACCAACAATCCGAGTATGGTCAGTTGCAAAACCCCTATGATATGGCGGTCATACTCGCCAAATAAAATAGCTGTAGATTTGACCCCGATTTTTAAATCATCATCCTTATCAACCATCGCATACATGGTGTCGTACACTAAAGCCCATAACATCACCGCTAGATACAACACCCAAGCAACCAGCGGAATCGAATTGGTTTGCGCGGCAAACGCCATCGGTACTGCCCAACCGAAGGCCATGCCTAAATACGCTTGCGGCAATTGTGTATATCGCTTCATGAACGGGTAGCTGGCAGCTAGGAACGCACCCGCAAACGACAAGCAAATTGTGTAGTCATTCATCAACAAAACCAAAGCGAACGCTATTAGGCATAGCAATGCAAACAATATCAATGCCTCCTTTTGCTTAATTTGCCCTGAAGCAATAGGACGTAGTTTGGTACGCTCCACATGCGGGTCAAAATTGCGGTCGGCGTAATCATTGATGACACAACCTGCCGAACGCATCAGCACCACACCTAAAACAAACACGACAAACACCAAAAAATCGGGATTTCCATGACTTGCGAGCCATAAGGCCCACAATGTCGGCCATAATAAAATTAGGATGCCAATCGGTCGGTTCAAACGGGCTAAGATGGCATACAGTCTTAATTTTTCGATATTCATTCGGTTACCTGGCGATAGTTTTCAAGGCGTGGGTGTAGTTAAAAATGCTATTATAAGCTTTGTTCCGATCAGCGTGTGCGACCTTACCCATTGTGGAAACAGCCGCAACCCATCTTTATCATCACTTACTATTGACTGCAAGCAGGCCGTTACCATGACATGTAAAATTCTAATCCTTTACTTTTCCCGCCACGGCACGACGGCGGCAATGGCAAACCATATTGCGCGCGGCGTGGAATCCGTCGCAGGTGCAGAAGCGGTATTACGGACGGTACCGGATATATCGACCATTTGTGAAAAAACCGCCGACAGCATCCCTGTGCAAGGGGCAATTTACGCCAGCTTAGATGATCTCCGCAACTGTGATGGCTTAGCAATGGGCAGCCCCACACATTTTGGCAATATGGCAGCCCCGCTGAAATACTTTTTGGATGGAACGACTGCATTATGGTTTTCCGGGGAATTAGTCGGCAAACCGGCGGGCGTATTTACTTCTACTGGCAGTATGCACGGCGGGCAGGAAAGCACCTTGTTAAGCATGATGTTACCGTTGTTGCATCAAGGCATGATGATTATGGGCCTGCCTTACACTGAAGCCGCGTTACGTGAAACTGCTTCTGGCGGCACTCCTTATGGCCCTAGCCATTTGTCTTTGGAAAACATGGGGTTGAGCGTCCACGAAAAAGACTTGTGCAAAGCCTTAGGGTCACGGCTGGCAAAAACGGCACTTGCTTTGAAAACTTCCTAAAAATCCCAACACCACTCATGAAACACAACTCCAGTTATTTTTACGCAACTGCCCTTGCTGGTTTTTTCGGTTTATTTGTCTTATTGATGTTATGGCCTACCTTACTGGTTCCATCTAAGCAATTTCCTGTTGCTTTGCTATTGCTTGCTACAGTCACACCTTTATTGTTGCCCATGCGCGGTTTGTTGGCACGGCATCGCAAAAGCTGCACATGGATGGGCTATATCAGCTTATTTTATTTCATCCACGGCTCCACCGAAGCCTACAGCAATGATGAAGAACGCTTGTACGCCGTTCTGGAAGTCATCTTTAGCCTCATGCTGTTTCTTGGCACAACACTGTATTTACGCTTCGCAACAAAATCCGACTGATTATGGCAGAACAACTTCCCGTTAATTTTGAATTTCGGGCCAATCAGACGTTCATGGATTTTTTTGTCGGCAGTAACCAAGAAATCATCGCGCACCTGCAAAATTGTCTGGACGGCACGGGCGAACAACAAATCTTTATCTGGGGAGAAAGCGGATTGGGCAAAAGCCATTTGCTGCAAGCCTGCTGCCACCAAGCACGCCAACACCAATTAGATGCGTTTTATCTTTCCCTGCACTCCCCAACCACCTTGCCAGACCCAGCCATTTTGGCTGGATTGGATCAGTTTGATTTGGTTTGCTTGGACAACATCGAAAACATTGCTGGTGACCCCGTTTGGGAACAGACATTTTTCAATTTTTTTAATTTGCACCGTAGCTACAATCACAAATTGATCTTGTCCGCCAGATGTGCGCCGCCAACTATTGCGATAGTTTTGCCTGATTTGCAGACCCGCCTGAATTGGGGCTTGACGCTCAAACTTCAGCATCTAACTGAACAAGACAGCATCAACGCTTTGATATTTAAAGCTAAAGTTCTGGGTTTTGAAATCTCACCACAAGCAGGACGCTTTCTGCTGATCCATTACCAGCGTGACTTGGCTTCACTTTGGAGTTTATTGGATACCTTAGACAGAGCCTCCTTAGCTGCCAAACGTAAACTCACCTTGCCTTTTGTCAAAAAAATCCTCGAACATACGGTATAAGCATGAATGTTTTGATTGTCGGGGCTGGAGCAATCGGCGCGTTTTACGGCGCATTGTTGGCAAAAGCTGGGGCGGGTGTATCCGTCACCTGCCGTAGCGACTATGACTACGTCAAACGGCACGGCTTCCTAATTGATAGTGACATGTTAGGCTCTTGGTCATTTATACCTCGCCAAGTATTACGCCACAGCAGTGATCTTCAAGGCACGGCCGACTTTGTCATCTTATGCACCAAAGTCCTGCCGGAATTGGATCGGGTGGCTTTAATCCGAGACGCAGTCACCGCCCAAACCGCCATCGTGTTTATCCAAAACGGTATTGCCATAGAACAGGAAATCCAAAACGCTTTCCCAGACCACGACATCATAAGTGGTTTGGCTTTCATATGCTGCAATCGCGTCCATCCCGGACATATCCACCACCTCGCCTATGGTCGGCTGACCTTGGGTGACGTTTCCGGCACGCTTAGCGAGAAAACGTTGCAACTCAGCGTGGCATTCAACCGGGCAGGTATTGAGTGCATTGCGAGCGAGAATATCATCACCGACCGCTGGCAAAAATGTATCTGGAACGCACCGTTCAACCCTTTATCCGTGTTGTCTGGCGGTTTGCCGACGCTGGACATCTTGACAACCCAAGAGGCCTTGGTACGCCACATCATGCAAGATGTTTTCAACATCGCCAAAGCGTCAGGCCATACCCTGCCAAATTCGATTATTGATGACAACATCGCCAGCACTTACGCCATGCAGCCTTACAAAACCAGCATGTTATTGGATTATGAATTGGGGCAAACGATGGAGATAGAAGCCATCGTCGGCAACGCGCTACGGGCGGCTTTGGAAGTTAAGGTTGATTGCCCTTATTTGGCAACGGTTTATGCGTTGATGAAATTGCGCGAATTAAAATTGCGCTAAATAAAATTGCATAATCCGTAAATTTCTCTATGGCTTTTTAAAAAACACATAATCGGCTTCATAAGCCACACGCTTTTCATTGCCTAAATGGTTGCCATCACAACCGGATGTCGGCGGCAATCCACCTTGGGTGTTGATGCGGTTAATAAATTTTGCATCGGCAAAAAAATCCTTGCCTTTATGTTCGACCACCTCAACCAATAACCAAGCAATCGCCTTATCGGAAACATCCAACTTTTTAACTATCCGCCCAACTACTCGGCTACCGGCTTTGTATTCCCAAATTGGCCCGCTGTAATGCTTACCGACCACTTGCCAATGATCATTAAACAACAACGCGTCAGGGGCTTTAGCTTCCCAGGCGTACTTACCATGATTGAGTGAACATTGATAAATTTGATCACCCTTCGCGTGTACTGACAAAAACGCCTGCTGGCCCTCAGGTGCTTTAATCGGTTCAGGAATTTTACCAGTGCCATAAGCCGCCGTTTGCAGTAAAACCGATACAAGCAGTATTTTCTTCAGCATAGTAATCACCAAGGCATCAAAGTCCCGTCATATTTAAGAAAATCACCGGATTGTTGCAGCGAAAAATCCGCCATCACTTTACGCATCCCACTGATGCTTTCTTCCGCATCAATCAAGGCATTGGGGCCGCCCATATCGGTTTTTACCCAACCTGGATGCAGCGTCAACACACCAATGGCCTGAGGTTTTAATTCCATCGCCAGGCTTTTCATCGCCGCATTCAACGCCGCTTTACTGGAGCGGTAAAAAATGCTGCCGCCACTGGTATTGTCAGAAATACTACCCATCAAGCTGCTGACATTCACGATTAATTTTTGCCCGCCACATTGCAATTGCGGCAAAAACGCCTCTGCCATTTTCACGGGGGCTTGGGTGTTGATGACGAAAGATTGCAACCACAGCGGATAATCCAACTGACCAAAACCGTTAGTCTTGTTGTCATGATAAACGCCGGCATTGTTCAGCAACACATCAATGCGGCTACCCGCCAATGTTGCCGACAATTCATCAATCGTCCCAAAATCCGCAACATCCAATGTTTCCATTTGGATATTGCCATACTGACCTGATAAGGCTTGCAAGGCTTCCGCCTTTGCCGGATTGCGGCAACAAGCAATCACCTGCCAACCATCCGCCGCATATTGGCGGCAAAATTCCAAACCTAAGCCTCGGTTTGCGCCAGTGATTAAAATGGTGTTCATATTTTCTCCCATAAAAAAACCTTCTGCATCAAGGATACAGAAGGCTTGGTGTGACAATCTAAGAAAGACTTAGGCGGCGAAATTAGCTGCTGCAAATTCCCAGTTGACTAACGCCCAGAATGCTTCCAAGTATTTTGGACGGGCATTGCGGTAATCAATGTAATAAGCGTGTTCCCAAACGTCGCAAGTCAACAAAGGTTTTTGAGCGGTAGCCAATGGGCAACCCGCGTTGCTGGTGCTAACCAATGCCAAGCTGCCGTCAGCATTTTTCACCAACCAAGCCCAACCAGAACCAAAAGTTCCGACGGCGCATTTAGTGAATTCTTCTTTAAATTTCTCAAAAGAACCAAAAGTGGCGTTAATCGCATCCGCCAACGCTCCAGTAGGTTCGCCACCTGCATTAGGGGCCAAACTGTTCCAGTAGAAAGTGTGGTTCCAAACTTGGGCGGCATTGTTGAAGATAGGGCCTGAAGATTTCGTAACGATATCTTCCAAAGACATTCCTTCAAACTCAGTACCAGGAATCAAGTTATTTAGGTTAGTTACGTAAGTTTGGTGATGCTTACCGTAATGGAATTCCAAAGTTTCTTCGGAGATATAAGGGACTAATCTATTGCTTGGATAGGGCAAAGCAGGAAGTTCGAAAGCCATTTGAGTATCCTAAATGAAAGTTAATGGGAGTGTTAATAAATGACTGGCTACGGTAAATACCCAGTAATTTAATAAGCTATAACTTTAGCACTGCTAAGCGATTAAATAAAGCCAGACTTGTCAGAAATGCGCTTCTTACCAATTAGCTTTGATTTCAACAAGGACAGAAATATTATCATTGCTCACTAAGTAAAGCGGTTCAATATCACGCCAACATTAACCATCTGTTTTATAAAAATAAAATAAATACCATGAAGAAACACTGGCAATAATTTTTTTACGAATTATTGATAATACCTCATTAATGCTGGTTTATTTCAGTTCTTGCTATATAATGCACGGCTTGACCAAAAGTTGTTAATGCCTCGGTGGCGAAATTGGTAGACGCAAGGGACTTAAAATCCCTCGGTGGTAACACCGTGCCGGTTCGACTCCGGCCCGAGGCACCAAAAAATTCAAGCACTTAGGTTTTTAACCAAGTGCTTTTTTTGTGCCTATTAAAAAATTGTCCCAATTTTGTCCCATTTCAAAATAAAACACGGCAATAAACCACAACAAAGCGGCAACAATTGCCGATAATTTAGGCACAAAAAAACCGACAATAAGTCGGCTTGTAAGTTTTTTAAATTTCGCCTGTATGAATTAAACAGTCGTTAAATCCAAAAACATCAAGCGGTATCCATCCGATTGGTTGCCCTCTGAATCCAGCAACACAAACCCCTGCTTTTCGTAAAAACTGACGGCCTCGCTTTTGGCATCGGTCACCACAAAACGGCAACCGACATTTTCGGCTACCCTGTCCCGTATCAAAGCGATTGCATAATCAACCAATGTTGAACCAATGCCAAAACTTCGATAACGGCTATCGACCGCCAGCCGTGCAATTTTGACAGCGGGTAAAAACTCGTAGTGGTTGGCTTGGTTACAGTCAGCCAGTTCATAACCGTTTTGCAAGTCAATCTCGCTACAGGTCAACGTAACATAACCCACGATGTTTTTGTCGCCCATCACGGCAACATAGGTTTGTGCAACACTGGATTGCTGAAATTGCTTAGCTTGTTTTTGTAGGAAAGTTTTTAGCGGCAAGAATGACGGGTTGCCAGTCTTGAAGTTTTGGACAGTATCGGATGCTTCAAGTTTACGGATGGTGTAATCGGAATCAGGCATTACGCTTTAATTTAAACGTTTCACCTTTATTGACTTTCTCACTGATGGCACGACCACGCGCCAGAGAAGCCACTGCCAATGGGTTTGGCTGTGCTTCGCTGACTTGTTGGACAAACCGTGCCGCATCTTTGCCGCTGAGTTCAACACGCCCAAACGTGCTTGATTTGATAGCCATAGAATATACGCCTGATTAATAAATGACTGGACGGTATTGTATTAGAAATAGCTACAATAAAATACCACCAATTATCGCAACTGTTGCCGATATGTCAGGCATAAAAAAACCGCTAAAAAGCGGCATTTATAGAGGTAATACAACCCCCTCCTTATCTAAGGGTTTTACGCCAGTTATTTGACGCTACTACAAAAAATTATTTAAATTGATTTTTAATCAACTTAAAAAGCCATTGAAAAAACGTTAATGGCTTCTTATTAGCTTTCTTTATTTTTTGTATTTTCCTAGGCTCGCTTGTAATTGAGTCCTTTCCTTTTTGTGTTAATGCAAAATGCACACAAACATCTTTCTTGCTTAAAAATCTCATCACACGCCCCCAAATATTTTCTGGTTCATGGAAGCCACCACATTGCTTACATGCCCTTCTGACCGCTTCACCATAGCAAGGGTTTTATGCCCTAGGATTTCGGCTATTTCGGCTAAACTTGCGCCGTTCATGGCTAGATAAGACGCGCTGCAATGCCTTAAGTCGTGCCAATGAAAATCCGCTATTTCAGCGGCTTCTAGGGCTTTTTCAAAATGCCAGCGTAAATCTATGGGCTTTTGCGGGTTTCTGTCGCTAGGGAACACTAACGGGCTATCTATGCGCCTAACTTTTGCATGGGCGCGTATACAAACCGCAGGATCAGGTAAGCCCAACCAAAGTAACGGCTGACGGCAGAGGCCTGACCACTCATAATAGGTGGCGATGGTTTTGCATTCGGTTTTTGGCCGCCCTGCACAAATCCAGGCACGAATAATAGTCAAGGCAAGCGAGACATAGCGCCCCCGGTTAGCTCTGACATCACGCACAGGCTGCTTACGGAACTCACGGGTTGCGGGTATTTCGCAAGTAGGATCAAGGGTGATCGTAATGGTGCGTCGGGTCATATCCCTGACGGGGTCGACGTTATTGCCGCTGGATAAAAACAATGCCCGAGTGCCGACTTCGGCAGTCTTGCTCTTTCCCAGAATGCGGCCCGAAATAAACTCACTGGTTAATATGGTACACAGCGATTTGTGGGGTATGAGATCAGTGGTCAGGTTGTCGAATTCCACCACTGCCGGGGCTGTTAACAACTCCGCCAATAGTATTTTTCGGCATTCTTCATCATCAGCAGGAAAAGCATGGGGCGTGCCGCGTTGAGGCGTGACAAAGGCGGTTATTAATTCACACAGGTAACTTTTGCCACTGGAGATGCTATGCGCCTTACTATGGAAGAGCGGCGCGAGCGGAAGCGATGATCTAATGGTTGCGGTTAAAATTGCCGCCAATGCCGCCGCCAAATCCTGTTTAGGAATGGGCATGAAATAGTTTTGACACACCTCGTCAGACCTTTCAGGTTTTATAAACCTGAAAGGTCTTAATCTACGAACTTATTCCCTGCACATTCCTTAGTTTTAAAGGCAAATTCACTGAGCAATTCCGATAATACGGCTAATGCCTGTTTTGCTTGTTGGCGGCTCTTAAATAAGGTTGCCTCGCTATACCATTTAATAGGGGTAAATGAGGGTACGAGGTCGCGTCATGGAGAACCCGGATATATTTTTCGGGCGGATCACAAATCACCCAGCCATTACTGCGTTTGTCATAACGCTGCCACACGGCTAATCCGGCAACCGCTCGGGTTAAACCGGCAAGCGACAATTGTTTAACTGTGGAATCTTGGGTACTGGGGTCGGTGACGATGGTGACAATAACCCCACCGCGCTGATAATGCCTAAAGGTTTTTGCCAATTCACGCTCTGTCACATCGCAAATGCGAGGAATTTCGCCAGGCTGTACAAGGATCGACGGTTTGTGTTTTGCGGCAACCCGGCTGATTTCAAAAAAAATCATGCAATGCGCCTACACGGCGATGGGCACAAGCAGCCCCATGCCGACATTTAAAACCACCCAAAGTAAAAAACTCGTTCGGTTCAAAATAGGCCGCATCATGGTCAATCTGGTTTAAAGCCTTCTTCCCGACCAAGGGGAATATCCGATGTAGGGTTAACAAACCGGAAAATGACGTTATCGATTTTGAGACATTAACCGGAAAAATCGCATAAATACTCCCGAATTTGGCGTATAAAACTGATTTAAATGGGCTGAGCCCAGTTATTAATAAATGAGAGGAGTCACGATGAACACCACAGAAAACCTACTACGCCATCGTCCGCAGTAGACGATGGCAATCATCATCCCATGTCGGTCGATGTGGCCGTAGTCGAGCCATTGATTCAAGAGCGCGCTTTGTTTCTAACGCTCATAAATTATTGGCCGTTGCCTGGCTTCCTCGTTCTGTTGGGTGACGAACTTGAGAAATCTATGCCTGGATGATTTTAATGGTCAGCGGCATTGAAAATAGTGCTCACTGAAGATTAGAAGACTTGTTCAATTTGGTGAAAATATTCAGCCACCACAGCTTTAGCGATTATGTGAATAATCCAAGGCATGATGATGAGCGGTGTTTACAAGCAATGTAGGTTTTGAATTCGTCAATTTGCGTATTCTGAACACATAATATCCGGTTTAGTGCCGGATTTTTTCGTTATAGGTTTCAAAACATCGCGTCCTGTTTCAAGGAAAAATAGCATCTTTGTGTTTAATGCAAAAATAAATTGACGAAGTGGTTTAATGAACCTAAAATTTGCAGCAAATAAAAAAATGCAAATTATGAACATAAGCCACATTACCACTTTGACAGCAGGCCATCCATTTCGCGAAGGCATTAAGCATATTGATGATGCTGAAACGGCGGTCGTGCAGTTAAAAGATGTAGACGCGGAAAAAGGTTTGGATTGCGCTAATCTTTATCGCGTTCATATAACGGGACGTAAACAGCCCGATTACCTAAGACATAATGATATTTTGTTCGTCGGTCGCGGCTACCGGATTTTTGCCGTTCTGGTCGATCAAGACCTGGAAAGTACCGTTGCCGGTTCTCACTTCTTCATTCTGCGGGTAAAACCCAATAGACAAGATGTAAGACCAGACTATTTAACTTGGTATATCAACCATAAACAGGCGCAACGCTATTTTTCTCAGCATGTTTCAGGTACTTCCTTGCCTCATGTCAACCGCACGGCACTAGAAAATCTGCCGGTTGTTGTGCCTCCCTTAGATGTACAAGACAGCATCGTCAAAGCACACCATTGCAGACTTAAGGAAAAAGCCTTGCTAGAACAAATTATTGAAAAGAAAAAACAGTTTTTAGACCAGCTATTGGATCAAACATTGGAACAGTATCAAAAGGAAAACGCATGACCAGCAAAATCAATAACCTGAAGGTCATAAATCAGGACGAAATTAACAGCATTCTCTGGAAGGCCTGCGACACCTTCAGAGGTGCGGTGGATGCGTCAGAATATAAAAACTATATTTTGGTCATGCTGTTCGTCAAATACATCTCTGATGTTTGGCAAGAACACTATGAAAGCCTCAAGGAAAAATTTGGCAACGATGAAGAGATGATCTTGCGGCGGATGCAGCGCGAACGTTTCGTGTTGCCCAAAGGGTGTAGCTTCTCTAATCTTTACGACCAACGCAACGAAGCCAATATCGGCGAAATCATCAACATCGCCCTGGAACATATCGAAGAAACCAATAAACAAAAGTTGGCTGGCGTCTTCCGAAATATTGATTTCAACTCCGAAGCCAACTTGGGGCAGACCAAAGACCGTAACACTCGCTTAAAACATCTGTTAGAAGATTTTCATGACACAAGGCTGGATTTACGCCCTTCGCGCGTCGGTAATCTGGATGTGATCGGTAATGCCTATGAATACCTGATTGCCAAATTCGCCGCTGGTGCGGGTAAAAAAGCTGGAGAGTTTTATACCCCCGCCGAAGTCTCGGAACTGATTGCCGAATTGGTTAATCCGCAAGCGGGTGAGCGGATTGCCGATCCTGCCTGTGGCTCAGGTTCTTTGCTGATTAAATGCGGCAATCAACTGTTGAAAAACGGCGTCAAAGACTTTGCCCTGTACGGCCAGGAAATCACCGGTGCTACTTGGGCATTGGCAAAAATGAACATGTTTCTGCACGGCATGGACAATGCCCGCATCGAATGGGGCGATACCATCCGCAGCCCTAAACTCATTGAAGACGACACCACCATGAAGTTTGAAGTCGTGGTCGCCAATCCACCATTTTCGCTGGATAAATGGGGTTATGTGGAAGCGGGTAACGACCCATACAAACGCTTCCATCGGGGTCTGCCACCGCAATCCAAAGGCGATTACGCCTTTATTTCGCACATGATCGAAACCACCACTCAGGATTCCGGTCGCGTTGGCGTAGTGGTGCCGCATGGGGTGTTATTTAGAAGCGCCAGCGAAGGCAAAATCCGCCAGCAATTGATTGAAGAAAACCTGCTGGATGCGGTGATTGGCTTACCGGCTAACTTGTTTTACGGCACTGGCATACCGGCAGCGGTATTGGTATTCAAGCGCAACAAGGCTGATAACAATGTGTTATTCATTGATGCCAGCCGCGAGTATCAAAACGACAAAAACCAGAACCGCTTAAGGCAAGCGGATATCGACAAGATTGTCGCCACCTATCAAGCCAGAGAAACCGTTGAGAAATACGCCTATCTTGCCAGCCTTGATGAAATCAAGGGCAACGATTTCAACTTGAATATTTCGCGCTATGTCGATACCTTCGAAGAAGAAGCGGAAATTGATATTGACGCGGTTCAGCAAGAAATCGACCAGTTGGAAACAGAGCTGGAAAACGTGAAGCAGGAAATGGCGGGCTATTTGAAGGAGCTGGGCTATGGCGGATAACCTTATCAGCACAAGATTATTAGACAATATAAGGCGTTTTTATCAGTCTTCCCCAATTCGAGACGCACTGCGTCTCGAATTGACCTGGACACACCATTGGGTTCTGTTACGTGCCGATAAACCGAACTTAAGCAAGCACTGGAGCGCGAACGGCGCATCGTGCAATTACAATGGCATCATGACGATGAACCCTAAGCACAGGACTTAACACATGGCCTTCAAACATTTTTACGACCATCTCGACCCCGACATCAAAACCATTTTGCTGGCGCAAATCCGCAACTTGTGGACGCACCACTCCACATCCTTAGAAGGCAACAGCCTGACGTTAGGCGAAACGGATTTCATCCTCGAAGAAGGGCTGACCATTCAAGGCAAACCCTTGAAAGACCATAACGAAGTTTATGGACATGCCAAAGCCATCACCTTCATTTACGCCCTGCTCAACGCCGACACCATCAGCCAGCACGACCTATTCCGCTTGCACGAAACCGTCTTGACCGAACGAATAACCGACATCGACCAACCCGTCGGCAAATGGAAAACGCAAAGTAATTTTACGACTTACATTAACGCCGACAACCGACAAGCATGGCGCGAATATCCCGCACCCCAACATATCGGGCATTTAATGACGCAATGGCTGGCCCGGTTAAACGCCAGCGTAGCAAAGCCGCACAGCCAACCTGAAGCGGCAGCGATCTATGCCGATTTGCAGTTAAGCTTCGTCACCATCCACCCGTTTTTTGATGGCAATGGACGCATGGCCCGCCTGCTCGCCAACTTACCGGTTTTAAAATCCGGTTTCCCGCCGATTGTCGTGCCGGAACAAGACCGCTATGCCTACAAACTGACTTTGTCGGCTTATCAAAACACCATCGCCGATTTGCCGGATTTAAACGATTTGGCGCAGTTGCCAGACAATGCCGAGAAACAGCGGTTTGTGGATTTATGCGAAAGTTACTGGGCGGAAACGCTGGCGCTGTTAAACAAAGCGGAAGAAATGCAGGGCAAACGTCATCATGGTTAATGATTGATAAGAAAACAAGAAACGCTCTTGTTGTACAAATGTGCATACAGCTATAATCTGCACATGAAAATAGAATTTGATCTGGAAAAAGCTGCCGCCAACCCTTTAAATCATGAGGGCGTAACCTTTGACGAAGCCAAACAAGTATTGCTTGATCCCTACGCGCTAACGCGTGAAGACACGGACGCCAAGGGTGAAAATCGTTTTATCACCTTAGGAATGGGCGCAAAACAACGCATTTTAATCGTGGTATGGACGCTACGCGGCGATACTGTCCGTTTAATTTCAGCGTGGAAAGCCAATCAACCCCAACGGAGACGTTATGAACAACAATTCTGACCCTTTATTCAACCAATATGCCGACATGGATTTTAGCGATGCCAAATCCATCCATGAAATCCCCGCATTAGCACAATTACAGGCCGAACAAGGCGGCAAAAGCCGGATTACGATGCGTGTTGATAACAATACCTTAGCTTTTTTTAAAGCCCGCGCCGAAATGACGGGCAGCAGTTACCAAACCATCATGAATGAAGCCCTCAAACAATTCGCGCAAGGTCTAACGCTCGTTGATGTGGTGCGTGAAACCATCAGGCAAGAACTCCTTCATGAAAAATAATTTTAAGGAGTTGGGTTATGTTGCTGTATCTGGATAACTGTTGTTTCAATCGACCTTATGACGATCAGTCGCACTATCGGGTCAATCTGGAGACACAGGCCAAACTCTATATTCAAGAAAAAATCTTGCTCAAGCACTATGATTTAGTTTGGTCTTACATCTTGCAGTTTGAAAACGATCAAAACCCTCATCTGGCGCACAAACTGGAAATCGCCAAGTGGAGGTATCAAGCTAAAATCCTGCTTCCGCCATCGGATACCCTTATTGCCAACGCCAAACATTATCAAGGGCTGGGATTGCGGGTAAAAGATGCATTACATTGCGCTTGTGCCGTCGCAGCCAAAGCCAATTATTTTTTTAACGACCGATAAACAGCTGATAAAAAAAGCCGCATTAATTCCTGAAATATCGGCCATCAACCCTTTGCGCTTTATCGAAATTGAAGAGGAGTTAAACCATGAAAACCGATAGCGAAATTATTGATACCGGATTCCAATCGCTGTTTGCCAGTTTAAGCATGGTGGATGCCGAGCGTTTCATCATGCTGATAAAGCGCGATCAATTTGACTACACCAAATGGCAAGCCCGGCTTTGGGAGCACGAAACCGTAGAATCGTTGTCCGCAAAAGCCCAACAAGCCTGGGAACAAAGTCAATGAACCAACCCGTCGTTATTAAAGCCAAAATCATCCGCCATCTGGAATTTGCAGTGACCTTTGCCGATGGCTTGATCGGTGCTGTGAAAATCCTGCCCAGCCATTTATATGGGGTATTCGAAAAGTTGAAAGACCCCGATTTTTTCAGCCAACTCTCCGTCACCGAAGGTTTTGTCGCTTGGCCGGATGAAATCGATCTGGCACCCGACGCCATGTATCAAGCCATCAAGCAAAATGGTGAGTGGGTGTTGGAATGATGGAATTAACGCTCAGCCGAACGAAACAGGAAATAGCGGGTTATTTGAAGGAGTTGGGATATGTTGCCTAGTGGATGGGAAAAGCAAGCGATAGGCAAACTCTGCCAATCAATTGTACCTGGTCGCAATAAACCGAAGTCTTTTGACGGACACATCCCGTGGATAACAACACCTGAGATTCAGGGGCGATATATCCCATCGGAAGTGCAGAAAAACTATGTAAGCTTAGATGCAATCAAAGAATCTGGAGCCAAAATAGTTCCAATAGGTAGCGTCATTATTTCTGCTGTCGGTGAATTGGGTCTCACTGCAATTGCAAAGGAAGAAATTGTTCTAAATCAACAATTACACGCTTTTGTCTGTCCAGATTATATTAGCAATGAATATCTTGCTTATTGGCTAGGCACCCAAAAAGCTTATATGGAATGTGTTGCGTCAAAAACGACAATCCCATATATGAACAAAGCTAATTGCGAAAGCATACCAGTTGCTTATCCTCCTTTACCCGAACAACAAAAAATAGCCAAAATCCTTTCCACTTGGGACAAAGCCATTGAAAAACTGGAAACATTGATTGCAGCCAAGCAAAAGCGCAAAAAAGCCCTGATCCAGCAGCTTTTGACCGGAAAGAAGCGGTTTGCTCAATTTGTAAAATCGGAAGGCACTCAGAGGTCGAAATTTGGAACTATACCCTTTGACTGGCAATATCTGCATATTGCAGACGTTGCGAAACAATTCTCGGTCAAAAACAATGCTGGGCATGATTTGCCCGTACTCTCATGTACCAAGCACTATGGACTGGTTGATTCCCTCAGTTATTTTGGCAAACAGATTTTCAGCGAAGATACTTCAACTTATAAAGTGGTTCTAAAAAATTCGTTTGCCTATGCTACAAACCATATTGAGGAAGGTTCTATCGGTTATCAAAACCTCTACGACAAAGCGTTGATTAGCCCCATGTATACGGTTTTTCAAACAAAAGAGAATATCAACGATGAATTTCTTTACCGCCTTTTAAAGACAGAGCTGTATAGACATATCTTTGAAGTTAATACTAGCGCCTCGGTCGATAGACGCGGCAGTTTGAGATGGGATCAATTTTCGGCCATTAAAATTCCTGTGCCTTCATTGCCAGAGCAACAAAAGATTGCCTCATTTTTCGCGGTAACTGACACCGAAATCCAAACCCACCAAAAACAACTTTCCGCCCTGAAACAGCAAAAAAAAGGCCTGATGCAACAACTGTTGACTGGCAAGAAACGGGTCAAGGTGGCTGAGTCGGCATGAAAACCTTCAAATACAATCAAGATAAGAATGACAAATTACTGAGTGAGCGCGGCGTTGGTTTCGAGGATGTCATCCGGCATTTGGCGCTGGGCAATTTACTGGACGACCTTGAACATCCCAATCAGGAAAAGTATCCTAATCAGTTCGTTTTTATCATCGCGATTAACGATTATGTGTATCTGGTGCCGTATGTGGAAAGCAACGAGGAAATTTTTTTGAAAACCGTGATTCCAAGTCGTAAATTAACCAAACAGTATTTAGGGAAATCATCATGAGCGAACTAGAACCAGAAGAATTGGCCTTACTTGCGGGTGTTGAAAACGGTGTATGGGTCTCCAGACCGTCTTTGCAAACCCGTAAAGCGTCCTTGCAGGAAGCCGCAACGCAGCATTGCACCGACAAGAATCATATCGACATCAGCTTGTCGGCGATGGACTTCGAGCGGCTAAAAGCGCTTGCGGCTAATCGTGGCTTGAATTACCAAGCCTTGGCGGAGAGTATCTTGCACGGATACTTGGAGCACACTGATTGCCGCCATGTTTGAACGCTGCGTCCAACTCAAAGCCGAACTAGACACCCGTCTTCCATTACCGCCGCACACCCTAAAATCCCTGCACGAATATTGGGTGTTGGAATGGACGTACAACTCCAACGCCATCGAAGGCAACACGCTAACCTTGAAAGAAACCAAGGTAGTGCTGGAAGGCATCACCATCGGCGGCAAGGCTATGCGCGAGCATTTCGAAGTCATCAACCACAAGGAAGCCATTGATTATGTCGAGGCGGTGATTGCCGGCGACGAAGTGTTTTCCGAGCGCTTGATTAAAGCCATCCATTCTGTGGTATTGAAAAACATCGACAACCCGAACGCTGGTGTCTATCGCCACGAAAATGTCTTGATTGCCGGCGCCGAACACAGGCCACCGGATTTTCTGCATATCCCCGAGCAGATGGCCGATTTGGTGCAGGCCTACCATGATTTTACCGGCCACCCCATCGAACGCGCCGCCCGTTTGCATGTGGACTTTGTGAAAATCCATCCGTTTGTGGATGGCAATGGCCGTACCGCACGCTTGCTGATGAATTTCGATTTGATGAAATCTGGCTTTTTACCTGTGATCTTCCAAGTCGCCTACCGTTTGGCGTATTACGAAGCCCTGGATAAAGCCAATACCCAAAACGATTATCAAGATTTCCTCCAGCTGTCGATGGCGGCGGAAAGCAAAGCCTTAGATACGCTATTGTCTTTACTGTGATTGGCATTGGCTGTTAATGACAATAGTTTTTTCGCTACTTTGGATATACACTGTTTTATGTATATCTTTTAACGATGGGAGAGACTCATGCAAGTTGCAAAATGGGGTAATAGTTTGGCCATCCGACTGCCCGCTACCGTGGTAGAAGCGTTAGCGCTAAAGGAAGGTGATGACATTGAAGTGCATATCGCCGGTGAACGGGTGTTTGAACTGGAGAAAAAACCCTCGGCACAAGCGTTGTTAGCCAAGTTGCATCAATATCGCGGGCGCTTACCGGCTGATTTTAAGTTTGACCGCCTGGAAGCCAATGAAAACCGCTAAGCCGTTTTTCGATACCAATGTCTTGCTGTATTTGTTGTCCGAAGACAGTCAAAAGGCGGATCGCGCAGAAGCCGTCATCGCCTTGGGCGGTGTGATTAGTGTGCAGGTGTTGAATGAGTTTGCTTTGGTAGCTTCTCGCAAGCTGAAGATGTCGTATGCCGAAATCCGCGACACCTTGTCGATTATCCGTAGCGTTTGTGAAACGCAAGCCTTAACGGTCGGTATCCACGAACAAGGCTTGTCCATTGCCGAACAATTTGGCTTTTCGCTCTACGACAGCATGATTGTCAGCGCGGCGCTGAATTCCGGTTGCTCGGTGCTGTATTCGGAAGATATGCAGCACGGTCAGACCATTGGCTCGTTGGTGATTAGCAATCCGTTTTTAACCGCCCATCTGTCCAACTAAGGAACTGTAAGCCATGGCCGCGCATGAGTATTTGGAAGATTTGTCCTCGTTGCTACCTGCGGTTGGCTTGCTTAACCAATTAGGATATCGCTACCTGACGCCGTCTGAAAATTTGGCGTTGCGTGGCGGCAGGACCTCCAAGCTAATCCTGGAAAGCGTGTTGCGGGAGCAGTTGCGGAAATTCAATGCCATTACCTTCAAAGGCCAGCAATACGCCTTTAGCGACAGTAATATCCAGAAAGCCGTGCAGGCGTTGACCGATATTCCGTTTGATAGCCTGATGAATACCAGTGAGCAGGTCTATGACTTGCTGACCTTGGGGAAAAGCCTGGAACAAACCATCGACAGTTACACAAAGAGCTTTTCCCTGCATTACATTGACTGGAAGCATCCTGAAAACAATGTGTATCACGTCTGTGACGAGTTTATTTTAGAGCGCCGCAACAGTAAGCAAACCCGCAGGCCGGATATGGTGCTGTTTGTAAATGGCATTCCTTTAGCTGTGATTGAATGTAAACGGCCTGACCTGAAAGGCGCTGCGATTGAGGGCATTAGCCAGCATTTGCGTAATCAACGCACCGATGAAATTCCTGAGCTGTTTACCTACGCACAGATTTTGCTGTCGGTTAGTCAAAATCAAGCGCTGTATGGCACGACCGGTACACCCGCCAAGTTTTGGGCTATCTGGAAAGAAGAAGATCACGACACCCAGGAAAAACATCTACATGAACTGGTCAATCAACCACTAGGTGCAGACTTTAAAACCCGCCTGTTTGCTGAACGCGATGAATACCAACGGCGCAGCATGGAGACTGCGTGGCAAGCGGGTCAGCGTTTGCCTTCACCGCAAGACAAGGCGATACACAGCTTGCTGCGGCCAGAGCGATTGCTAGAGCTGATTTATCAGTACATTGTCTTTGATAACAAGGAAAAGAAGATTTGCCGTTACCAACAGTATTTTGCGGTCGGCGCGACGCTGGCACGTGTCACGCAACGCAAAGGGGATACGCAACGACCCGGTGGCGTGATTTGGCATACCACGGGCTCTGGTAAATCCTTGACCATGGTGATGCTGGCTAAAGCCTTGGTGTTAGCGCCAGACATTCCTAATCCCAAGATTGTATTGGTCACGGATCGAATTGATTTGGATGACCAGATTTACAAAACCTTCCATGCTTGCGGCAAGCCGGTGGTGCAGGCTAAAACTGGTGAGCATTTGCTGGAGCTGATCGCCCATAACAAGGCCAGCATTATCACCACCATCATTGATAAGTTTGAATCCGCCAGTCGCAAACGCAAGATCAGCGATGCCAGCAGCAATATCTTTGTGCTGGTTGATGAGTCGCACCGCTCGCAATACGGTGTGTCTCACGCCAAAATGCAGAATGTGTTTCCGAATGCCTGTTATATCGGCTTTACCGGTACACCACTACTGAAAAAGGAAAAAACCACCGCCGCCAAGTTTGGTGGCTTTATCCATAAATACACCATGAACCAGGCAGTTGCCGATGGCGCTGTCACGCCGCTGTTGTACGAAGGCCGCATGAGTGAGTTGCATGGCGATAAAGCACAAATCGACAAATGGTTTGAGCGCATCACCAAAGACCTCACCAGCAAACAACAAGCCGACTTAAAAAAGAAGTTTCGCCGCGAGGAAGAACTCAACAAGTCTGAAAAACGCCTGGCTGAGATTGCTTACGACATTGGTCAACACTTTAAAGACAATTACCGAGGCACTGGTAAGAAAGGGCAGTTTGCCGTGTCCAGCAAAGCCATGGCTTTACGCTATAAGAAGTATTTTGACGAGTTTGGCGATGTGTCCACGGAAGTGATGATTTCGCCACCGGATACCCGCGAAGGCAATAAAAGCGTTGATGAAGACACCTTGGAAGACGTGCAGGTGTTCTGGAAAGCCATGATGGCGAAATACGGTAGTGATGAAAAATACCAAACTAGCATCATCAATGCCTTTAAGTATTCCGACGAACCGGAAATCCTGATTGTGGTGGACAAACTGCTGACAGGCTTCGACGCACCTAGAAACAGTGTGCTGTATCTGGATAAACGCCTGAAGGAACATAACATCCTGCAAGCGATTGCCCGTGTCAATCGGTTGTTTGAAGGCAAGGACTACGGCCTGATTATTGATTACCGGGGTATTTTCGGCGAGTTGAACGAAGCGATAGATACTTATGCGGCGCTGGAAAACGAAGGCTTTGATCCAGAGGACGTCGAAGGTACGCTGACCGACATTAGCGAAGAGATCAAACTGCTGCCACAACGCCATACCAATGTCTGGGAAGTGTTTAAGGAAGTGGACAACCACAAAGATTTGGAAGCCATGCAACGCCATTTGGAGCCAGAAGATCGGCGGCAACGCTTTTACGAGGTATTGTCTTTATTTGCCAAAACTCTGCAATTGGCGCTGGCCAATGCCAAGTTTCAAGACGAAACACCGGAACACAAAATCACGCGTTATAAAGATGATTTGAAGTCCTTCCTAAACCTCCGTCAAGCCGTGAAACAACGCTATGGCGAAGCGGTGGACTATTCATCCTACGAAACCCAAATCCGCAACATGGTGAATAAATACATCGGTGCGGATGCGGTGAAGCAATTGATTGCACCGGTCAATGTGTTTGCCATTGATGAGTTTGAAAAGGAAATTGAATCGATTGAAGGCGATGCCGCGAAGGCGGATGCGATTGCTTCCAGAGTCAAGAAAACCATCACCGAAAAGATGGAGGAAGACCCGGCGTTGTATAAGCGGCTGTCTGAATTAATTGATGAAGCGATTGCCGAACATCGGGCAAAACGGCTTTCCGATGTGGAATATCTCAAGCGTGTTCGTGAAACTTTGGATGAGTTGCGCGGCAAAACCGGCTCTGATTTGCCGGACATTTTGGCGCAACGCGATGAGGCCAAAGCCTATTACGGTGTTATCCACGAGCCGATGGCGGCTTATTCAGTACCTGGAGTGACACCGGAAGTATTTGCAGCGGAAACCGCTGTGAAGCTGGATGAGATTATTCGTGAGCATAAAATCCGTGACTGGACGCGTAATCAGGATATTAAGAACCTGATGATGAACGAAATTGAAGATTACCTGTACAGTCTAAAAGGCCGCTATGACCTTGCCATGGATTTAGAGCTGATTGAGCGAATCACCAATCAAATATTGGCTATTGCGGAACGGCGGGATCATTAGTCAGTGGTGCAGCCTAAACAATCGGTTTTATTCGGTCAGACGGAAATTACTTATAGCGTGAATCTCAGTGACCGTAAGACATTGGCGATTCACGTCTATCCTGATGGACAAGTAGCCGTTGATGCACCGCTGAATGCCAGTTATGAAGCTATTGCGGGAAAGGTGAAAAAACGTGCTTCGTGGATATTTAAACAGCAAATCCAATTTGCAGCCTATCCCCCCGTATTGCCGCAAAGACAATATTTGTCCGGTGAGACGCATCGGTATTTAGGCAAACAATACCGGTTACTCGTCATTCAGGGTGGGGAAGATAAGGTAAAGCTCCTGCATGGTCGGCTGGTTGTTGAAACAGTAGCGCCAGATAATAAAGACAAAGTTAAAAAACTGCTGCAAGATTGGTATCGACTAAGAGCGAAAGCCATTTTTACCGAGCGCTATACCTACTGCCTTGGACTAGTCGCCAAGTTAGAGATCATCCATCAGCAGGGTTTCCAACTTCGGTTGATGTCAAATCGTTGGGGAAGCTGCACCCATCAAGGTATTATTATTCTTAATCCTGAGCTGATTGCCGCGCCTAAAGACTGCATTGATTACGTGATTACCCACGAGCTATGCCATTTGAAAGAGAGGAACCATAGCCAAGCGTTTTATAGGTTACTTGCTTCGGTGATGAAGGATTGGGAGTATAGGCGGAAACGGTTGAATGAGATGGTCGAAGTTAGGTTTGTTTAAAATAATGCAAACAGAAATATCACAGATCAGTTTGATATGGCACATAGTGTATGCAATTCTGCAGTTGGTTTACTGTACATACATCTACGGACATTAAGCATTATTTTGTCACTATTATTTTTGGTAACTATGGACATTTCAGCGTCTGCCAAGAAGCCGTCACCACACACTAAAACAGCGGCATCGATAACGATGCCAATGCGTGGGCTATTGAAACGATGGGCTTTGGCTGTTATACGGTTTTGCAACATGCTATTATTTTTTGCTCCAAATCCGAAGGCTCAAACGAAACCGCCCAATGCCAACGCCCAAAACCGCCATGCCCGTTAACCGCTTTCACCCATTCGTTTAAAAATTCCCGTTTAGTTTGATGTTGTTGCCCGTCTTGGCCTTTGACTTCCAGCACCAAATAATCGCCATTCGCCAAACGGATAATAAAATCAGGAAAATATTTTCGGATAACGCCTTTGTGGTTATAAAAAATCACAAAACCTAAATGGTCATTTTTTACAAATGATTGCACTAATCCCGATTTCTCCAAAAAGTAGGCTTCGCTGGCTTCCCAAGAGCTGTCATAAACGCAATGGCTAATATGGGATTTTTTTAAGGATTCACAGGGCTTACTGGTGTACCACGTCCGTACATTGGCGGTTGAACGGATGGGGTGTTCTTTATCGAAGACGGCGGCCAGTTTTTCGGTATTTTCTGCCCGAATTTCCATCCAAATATGCTGAACAATTTTATTCATGTTCAAAATCATTAAAATCTTGCGCTTAGCATCATCACTATGAAGATCATCGTGTTTGATGGTCAACTTGTCGGAATTGATAAACTCTCCAACCAATCCTACTAATTGGGCAAGGAACAGCTCTTTGCTGCCTTGCCAATCCGGCTTCTTCTCGGCGTTGTAAATGGTTGAAGCCACCTGAAAAATAATGGTTTGCACCCGTGTCTGTTCAGAAATTTTCTCCAAACCGATAGCCGCTTGTACTTTGTTGTTGGGTTTACCTGCCACAATCGCCGCTAATTCTGCTTCGGTAATGGAGTCGTAAGGGTCAAGTTCCAAGGTTTTCACTTTGTCCCAATCCAGTACCAAATTGGGTTTATAGACCGAATCAATGCGTAAAACATTAGGGAAAGTAATTTCGTGTTCAAGCTTTTCAGCGACAGGGCTCACAATAGTTTTCGGTTTTGGTGGCGGTGGTGCAACGCCACCATCACCTTCATGTGGTAAAAATGTAAACGGCACACCAAAAATATTGACGTATTCCGCTTCAAACAAACCATCTTCGCCGACATCGTAAGACACCCGCCGTAAACCGCGCCCGATCACCTGCTCACACAACAACTGGCTGGAAAAGGCGCGTAAGCCCATGATATGGGTGACTGTTTTAGCATCCCAGCCTTCAGACAACATGCCTACCGACAACACATTTTGGATTTGCTCGCCCAACTGCCCGACTTTGCCGACGGTATCAACGGTTAAGCGTAAAACTTCCGCTTGTTGTTTCTTGGTTAACTTAGGTGCGCTAGGCTCGTTATCGTCTTCGCTTTCAGAAACGCCAGCCGCCAAACTTTCTGCTTCACTTTCAGCCTCGGCAATTTCCAGCACTTTGCTATCAATTTGCAACAGCTTTTCCGGCACACACAATTCAGGAATTAAAATCTGCTGATGCTCAAAAGCATATTTAATCCGCGCTGAGGTTTCCGTGCGATTGGCAACGGTAATCATCACAGGCGGTACAAGATGGCCTTGTTGTTGCCATGCCTGCTTAGCCTCCAGCCAATCCAAACCGAGCAAATAATAGGCATTCAGCAACAAATCCGGTAACGGTTCAGTCGCTTCGGCTTTGCGGTTAATGTCATCATAAACTTCATCATCTTTATAGATATGATAAAGCCGTGATTTCAAATCGGCGGTGACAATACTATCATCGCGCACCACCACCCTAGGCGTTTTTACCAAGCCAGATTCAATCGCATCATTCAAACCAAAATCCGACACAATCCAGGAAAACAAAGCTTCTTCATTGGCTTTTTTGCCAGACGGCGCAAACGGCGTGGCGGATAAATCAAAACAGCGCAAAATGCCGTTGCTGGCGTGAATGCGGTCAAGGCCACCTACCCACACAGTGCTTTCTTCAATATCCTCTTTTTTAACGCCCTTGATTTTGCTTTCCGCCGGAACGCGCCAGGCATGGTGGGCTTCATCGTTGATGACAATGATATTTTTAGCCGTCGCCAATTCAGCCAACACTTGCTTGGTGTAAGCCTTGCCGCTCAGTTCCATGCGTTGGCGTTTGTCTACAGAACGCAACTGGCCTTTAGCCACTTTGCCGTCAATCTTGTCCTGCGTATCCCAAGCCAGCGTATGCCAATTGTGGATCAGCATCTTGCCTTGCCGCAGTTTATCCATTAAATCTGCCGGAACAATATTAAACGCGGTGTAATAATTGTCGGCGTGCGTCGGCAACAACACTTGCAAGCGGCTTTTTACTGTCAAATTCGGCGCGATAATCAAGGCATGTCTGCTGAAACGCTTATCGCTGGGGTAAGCGGCTTTATTTAAAAACTGCCAAGCCAAAATCATGGCCATGATGATGGTCTTGCCTGTACCCGTCGCCATTTTGCTGCAAACACGTTCAAACGCACCGCCATCGCCATTAATAGCAATGCCGACTTTATCGGCAGCGGGTGCTTCGGTCAGCCAAATCAGGGTTTCAATGGCTTCCAATTGGCAAAAGAAAAACTGCTGGCCTTCGCGCTCGCTGTTATCTTGCCAGTGTTCCAGCAAGCGTTTGGTAATACCTGTTACGCCGATATATCCGGCTTCGCGCCAGGCTTTGACAGGCGGACGGATTTGGTTGACCAAGGCAATCTCTACAAACACCCCGGCATCATCAAAACCTTTGGCGTTGGGCGTTGCCATCACATAGCCCGCAGGGCGACGACCGTCTTCTATGGAAAAACTGCGGGTTTCCCGTTCGTAATGCCAATGCTGTGCGGGTTCGTAGTAAGGGCTGTTTATGATGAGTTTATCAATGCTTTTTGCCATATCCGTTTAGTCTTAAGTTAAATTGTTGGCAAAAAAGGATTTAACAAACATACACCACTGCGTTCAACATCGCTCACATTACGGGTGACTAGGGTTAACCCATGCTCTAATGCAGTAGCAGCCAATAAGCTATCTATAATCGGAAAAGGATCACCTGCATTAATTTGCCCCCAGCGATTAGCAATCGTTTCAGTCACAGGCAAAATACGTCCAGCCATTTTTACCTGCAAAGCAAACAGACGTTGTTCCAGACGTAAAGCCTGTGGTGTATCACGTCGGCGTAGCCTTTCAATGCCTAAGCGAATTTCTCCTATAACCAGCACGGATAAAAATAATTCGTTTTCGTCAGTGCTATCAAACCATGCCTGTACATTTTTATCGCTACGCTGACCTTTCTGTAATTCAGAAACTACATTGGTATCAATTAAATATCCCATTCGGGTTGCTCCCTGCCCAAGTCATTTATCCGTGCAATATCGGAATCACTCATCCCTTCAGTCACACTGGCTAATAGCATTTTTAAATCGCCAGTTTCGGGCTGAATAATTAGCTTATCATCGACCAGCAATAACACCCGTATTGCCGCACCCTCTGGAATGCTGTCGGGAATACGGATAACATGATTATGTACGGTTGTTTCAAATTCGATAGCTTGCATAAATAGTCCTTAGCCAAGTAGGTCGGGTTAGCGAGAGCGTAACCCGACATAAGCCGCTTTGATGTGTCGGGTTACGGCTCACGCCTAACCCGACCTACGCGACTGCGCTGGCTCAAAATCAATATCAGCAAGCTCAGGCATAGCCAGTAAGTCAATAATGGAAGGCGATTTTTTACGCTCATGCAAATAGTCGGTCAATATTTTAGCAACGGCCTCTTGAGCATTTTTTTGTTCGCTAACGCGGATGACTTGGTTAACCAAGTCGTCATCTAAAGTTATGGTTGTCATGGCAAAAGCCCTATTGCTAGTTTTTAATCGGGAATTGTTAAAACTATAAACTGATAACCCGCAAACTCTCAATGCCGCGATCATCAATAATCTTCACCGCAATTTTGTCAGCCTTGGCAAACGGCAAGGACACCGTACCGCCAAAGGCTTCAATCTTCTCCTCGTCAATTTCCGCTTTCAGGTTACGCGCCAACCTGTCCCAGCCTTCGCCATTGCCTGCCATCGGGAAAAACACTTGCTTAGGGAACAGGCTGCGCCCGTCATAATCGGTGTCCAGCATCCACATCGCAATGTTCTTCTTGCCGCCGCTTTCGACATTGCCGGTTTTCGGGTTGTAATAATCAAAGCCCAGCACCTCCACTTGCAGTTTGCCGTCCGGCAATTGGGTCACTTGCACATCAGGCTGACCAATCAGCCAAAAACTTTCATTGCTGGCGCGTTTCTTCCGCAAATCATCGGTGAGCAAATCGGCGTTCATTTGCGCTTTTAGCAATTTAAAGCCGAGCAAGGCTTCGGGCGTTTCGTCGATGTCCTTGGCGGCTTCTTCTTCAAACACAAAGGCGCAAAACAGCAAGATGTCCGGTTTTAAAAAGCGGGCTTCATCAATTGCCGATTCCACCCTACGTTTGGCGAGTGGCGCGTGTTCCGGGCCGAACACCAGCAAGACTTTTTTAGGATTGTCTTCTTGGGTTTCGGCTTGCGCCTGCAAATGTTTAGCCCCTGGCAAGGTTTCCACGCGGGAAAAGCGGATAATGTTGCCGTCTTTTGCCCGCACCCCCGTTTTTAACAATTCATCGCGCCATTCGCCTTGGCGGTGGGTTTCGCCGGAACGGGCAATGGACGCGTCCGCGCCGCCCGCTTCGTGGTCGAACGCATCCAGACTTTTCGCATACGGCGCAGGCACGGCTTCCACGGTAAATGGCCCGGTGACGCGGGTAAGATTGGTTGCTTTTAAGGGTTGGTCGTAGAGGGTTTCGGTGGCGGGCGGTTCGTTGTTGGCGATGCTTTTTAAAGTGATATGCGGCACGGTTTTATAAACAAAGCCGCTGCTGATGCCTTCACGGGGACGCGCCAGTTGGTAGTAATCGAAGTTGGCGGTCATTAAGCGTTGTTTCGCCAAGGCCAAGGCAATGCGCGAAGTGTCGCAGGTGATCCAACGCCGTCCCCATTGTTCGGCGACATAAGCCGTGGTGCCGCTGCCGCAGGTGATGTCTAGGACTAGGTCGCTGGGGTCGGTTGACATTAGGAGGCAGCGTTGGATAGCGGCTGTACCTGTTTGAACCACATAAACTTTAGGGTCTGATCTACTTTGAACGCTGCCACCAATATCAAACCACAAGTTATGGATTGGTCTTAATGGAAAGTCATCGAAGTATCTGATATAGCTTAAATTACTTCCAAGTAGACCAATTCTTTTTTTAAGTCTAAGTTGTTCCATTCCAGCAGGAAAATTAGCCGTCCAGTGCCTTCCTTTTGATGGAAAATATATTTTTCCTTCAAAATCAAAAGGCTGTTCGCCAGAGCTTCCTTGACTATCTATTCCTCCATATCTAAAAATCTTACTTCTATCGGGCAAGGGTGATATTTTTAGTTTTTCTTCTTTTGTTAAGGCTCGTCTTGTGCCATCGGAAAGTTCAATTTGGTCATACTTCGTTTTTGTGTCGTCTAAAGGATTTTCTTTTTGAGTGTAAATTTGTCTGTATTTTGTATGAGCAGAATTTTTGCAATACCAAATTATATAGTCACCAGCCCGACTAAGTTTATTAGATGTGAACCCGCTAGTGGTTGTATACGAAATCATTGATACAAAATTTGTAACTACTCAGCCCGCCCTTGAAAAAGCGTAAGAGATCAAGCAAAGTATAGGCATGGAAAAGCAGCCCGATTTATCAACCCTGACCGAGCAAGAAAAAGACACGCTCATTATCACCCTGTTGG
>Ga0247833_1001926_pt1 | contig 31992 bp, 20 predicted proteins | sample LaCruzMarch2015__7_FD_187117 | JGI IMG/M metagenome (GOLD analysis project Ga0247833, IMG submission 187117) | Freshwater microbial communities from meromictic Lake La Cruz, Castile-La Mancha, Spain - LaCruzMarch2015_8m | ecosystem: Environmental > Aquatic > Freshwater > Lake | place: Spain... | reverse complement strand
TCAGCAACGGTGCCGTGGTGCGCCGCTTACAACCCGTGGCCGTGGCCCCCGGCGACAGCTTTGGCAACGCGGTCGCCATGACCGGGCGCTACTTGGTCGTGGGCGCATCCAGCACGGACGACACCGCCGGGTTAAACCAGGGTGCGGTGTACGTCTTCGACGCGCTAAATGGCAATCTGCTGCACCGCCTGCTCGCACCGGATGCCGCGGCGGACGACGGTTTCGGCTACAGCGTGGCGGTCAGCGGGCACTACGTCGCCGTCGGCGCACCAAGTAAGAACAGCAGCCGGGGGCGGGCTTATGTCTTCGATGCCGTCACGGGCCAGTCCCTGTCCATGCCTGATCCTAGTTGGCTGGCTGTGGGCGATAAATACGGTCATGCCGTGGCACTCAGTGGCAGCAAGCTGCTGGCCGGGGCTCCGAACGCAGGTGGCGGCAGCGGCCTCTTCGTGGTGCAGGACATTCTCACAAGCAGCGGGCTGCACTCTGAAACGTGGGTCGGTGGCTACGGACGGCAGATCGTGGCCCACGGGCGCTTCTTCGCCGTCAGCGCTCCGGCGGCTGGGCTGTCGATGACCAGCCAGGGCATGGTGCGGGTGTTCGAGGTGACTTATCTGAGCACCGGCCCGGTGCCCTTCCGCCTGGTGGGCGAATTTATTCAACCTGCCCCAGTCGCGGGCAGCGAGCTTCTTGGCACCAGCATCGCGCTGAGCGACGACACCTTGGTTGCTGGCAGCCCGGGCCGGACGAATGTGGCAGCGGTCGTGGGCAGCGTGATGAAGTTCGGCCCGCTCACCTCGCAGCTCAACACGACGGTGGACACCCCAGGGCATCGGGAGGTGGCGAGTCGCGGCCAAGGCACGCCTGACCGTGCAGGCACGGCGTTTGATTCCTTTACGCAGCTGGCTCTGGCCCCGAGCAGCACCCTGGGCACCCAGCGCCTTGCCTTTGACGCAGGGCTGACCGGTCGCCGCGCGGCCTGGGGCAGTGATACGAACCTGGATGGCCATTTGTTCACTCTAGCTCGCACCGGAGACACCTTCAGCGGTGGCGTGGTGGTCACCGATTTCATCAATCCGATCGCGAACGATGTGGAACGCAGCCTGGCTCTGGCTCGGCTCAGCGGCCCAGGCGTGACCGCCGCCAACAATGAAGCGGTACTGCTGTCCATCCAGCGCTCGTCCTTCGCCATGCTACGCAAAGGCGATTTGGTCGCGGGGGTTCCGGTCACACGCCTGGGCCAGCCACACATGAGCACCACGGGCTTCGTGGCGCTGAATGCCAAGGTGAACACGGGCAGCAGCAATGACTCCGGCATCCTCCTCTACAATAACAACGGCACCTACCTGGGCAGCCGCACGGAAGGCAGCGCCGTGCCAGGAGTGGGCGTGCTGCTGGGCGAGTTCAGCAACCGCTTGGCCATTCACGGCAACTTCGGTGCCTACTCCGCCGCGTTGCAAACGACGCCCGCCTTCAATCAAGGGGTGTTCGTGGAGGGCAACTTCATCGCCCAGCGCGGCCTCGCCGCCCCAGGCACCGGCTTTGGCCCGGTGTTCAGCACCTTCCTCGGCGAGAGCATCAATAGTTACACCAGCCCCAGCGTCAGCGGCGAACTGGTCATTCGTGCCACGCTCAGCGGCCCAGGCGTCACCGCTGCCAACAACGAAGGCCTCTGGAGCAATCGTAACGATGGCGTGCTGCGCCTGATCGTGCGCAAGGGTGATGCCGTGACCGGCCTACCCATCGGCGTGGTGGTGCAGCGGATCGTGAACTTCGCCATCGCCAACTCCGGCAATGTGCTGGTGCTCGCCCAGCTGCGCGGCCCAGGAATCAATGCCAACAACGACATGGCCATGCTCAACTACGGCCTGTCGGCCAACTGGATCGTGCTGCGCGAGGGCGACGGTGCCCCCGGCTGCGGCAACGCCACGATCGGCACGCTGAGCTTGGTGCACCAGGCTGGAGCCGACGATTATGCCGTGCTAGCTACCCTGGTCGGCACCGGCGCGGCCAACAATCAGGCGCTGTTCACCGGTCTGAACGTTCCCCGACTGCTCGGAGGCGGTGCAATGGCCGCTTGTGATGCTCAGCCGCACCTCATGGCTCGCAAAGGCCAGCGCTTTGCCCGCACGGGGTCGAGTGTACTGAATAGCATCGCCCTGCCCGGCTTCATCACCGAGGCCTCCGGCGCCGGCACCACCGGCCTAGCCCGCCTGATCGGCGGTAGTCGCGAGGTCGCCGCCCGATTGACCTTCCTGGACAATGAAACCTCAGCGGTGGTGCTGAAGCCTTGAGAAGCCTAGTGTGGAAGCGTTATTGACGTTTCGCCCTTCACCCCTCCCTCTTCGCAGAGGTGAGGGGTGTTGGTTGGATCTCAGGGCGAGAACGATCAAGCAGCAGATCCGCTTTCCCGCCGTCATTTTGACATTTTGCTTTTCTTTCGCAGGGCATGTAGGCTCTCTATCACGCCGCGTGCGTAACCTTCCCCCACCAAGCACATGTCTGACGAACCCAACGCCCCTCGCGACAACAACAATCGCCGCACCCAGGAACCCCAGTTCAACTGGCGCGGCTTCCTGCTGTTCATGGTCGCAGCGGCCCTCATCATGTCGGCCTTCGTGCTGAATACCTACCAAGCTACGGGCAAGACGCTGAACTTCCCGGAGTTCATCCAGATGGTGCAGCAAGACAAGGTGCTGGGAACGCCGGACTTGCCACTTCGTCTGGTCAGCTCGGACACGACTCGGCGCGAATCCATTGAGGGTTACTACTTCCCCAGCACCCAGGCGGTCGAGAAGGTGAAGGAAGCCGTGCAGCGCACTAAGGCCACCGTGCCGCTGAAGCAGACCATCAATGAAGCTGGCGGCACCTCCTTCGCCGTCCAGGTGAACTTGGACCTGCAAAAAGAAGAAGTGCAGAAGCTCCTGGCCGAGAAAAAACTCAGCATTACGTCCGCCCACGCCGATAGCACGCTGAGTTCCGCGTTGATTACCTTCCTGCCCGTGCTGCTGGTGCTCGGCCTTCTGTATTTCATGGTGCGCCAGCAACTGAAGAGCGCGGGCCGTGGGGCTCTGAACTTCGGCAAAAGCAAGGCCCGCCTGCTGGCCTTGGACCGCAATCGCGTGACCTTCAAGGACGTGGCGGGCGTTGAGGAAGCCAAGGATGAAGTGCAGGAGATCGTCGAGTTCCTGAAGGACCCGAAGAAGTTCCAGAAGCTCGGCGGCAAAATCCCCAAGGGCGTGCTCATGGTGGGCTCCCCCGGCACGGGCAAGACCTTGCTGGCCAAGGCCATCGCAGGCGAGGCCGACGTGCCCTTCTTCAGCATCAGCGGTTCCGACTTCGTCGAAATGTTCGTCGGTGTCGGTGCCAGCCGTGTGCGCGATATGTTCGAGCAGGGCAAGAAGAACGCTCCGTGCCTGATCTTCATCGACGAAATCGACGCCGTGGGTCGCCACCGCGGTCATGGCATGGGCGGTGGACACGACGAGCGCGAGCAGACGCTGAACGCGCTCCTCGTTGAAATGGATGGTTTCGACACCCAGGAAGGTATCATCATCATCGCCGCCACGAACCGCCCGGACGTGCTCGACCCCGCGCTGCTGCGCCCAGGCCGCTTTGACCGTCAGGTCACCGTCAATCTGCCCGATGTGAAGGGCCGCGAAGAAATCCTCCGCGTGCACTCCAAGAAGGTGAAGCTGGGTGAGGAAGCCGACATTTCCAAGATCGCCCGTGGCACCCCAGGCTTCTCCGGTGCAGAACTCGCGAACCTCATCAACGAAGCCGCGCTGCTCGCTGCCCGTCGCAATCTGAAGTCCATCGGCACCCCCGAGCTGGAAGAAGCCCGCGACAAGGTCCGCTGGGGCCGCGAGCGCCGCAGTCTCGCGCTCAGTGAGAAGGACAAGGAGAAGACAGCCTACCATGAAGCCGGGCACGCAATCTTGATCGAGGTGCTGGAAAACACGGAGCCGTTGCACAAGGTCACCATCATCCCCCGTGGGCCATCGTTGGGGTCCACCATGTGGCTGCCTGTGGAAGACAAATTTACCCATCGCAAACTCGAATTGCTCGATGATCTGGTCGTCGCGATGGGCGGTCGCGTGGCTGAGGAAATCAAGTTCAAGGACGTAGCCTCCGGTGCCATGGGTGACATCCGCCAAGCCACCAGCATCGCCCGCAAAATGGTTTGTTCTTGGGGCATGAGCGAGAAGATGGGCATGGTCGAATACGGCGACGAAGAAAGCGCTGTGTTCCTCGCCCGCGACGTCAGTCGCAGTCGCAACTACAGCGAGCACACCGCGCAGCTGATTGACGAAGAAGTGAAGCGCCTCATCGACGAGGCCTATGCCAAGGCGACGGAACTGCTTACCCTACATCGCGACAAGCTGGACGCGATCTCCGCGGCCCTGCTGGAGTTCGAGACCCTCGACGGCTCGCACATCAAGGAAATCATGGAGCACGGGCACCTCATCAACCCGCCGCAAAACATCACCAAGCCACCAGCACCACCTCCACTTCCCAAGGCACCTGAACGCGCCCCCGCGAAGCAGGAAGACGAGGACCCGAGCGGCTTGGCCCCAGGTCTCGCAGGTGCCGCCGCCTGATCTTGATCCCCAAGCATCTAACGACCGCCCGCCGCAAGGTTGGCGGTCGTTTTGAGTCGAGATGTGAAAAGTCCCCACTGGTCACGTATTCTGCCCGTGCCTTTCACACCCCTCCATCGACCACTCTTGCTCAGCATCGCCTTCGTTGCATGCGGGCAGGCGCTGGCTGCGGACTACACAAAGGACATCAAGCCCCTGCTCAAAGAGCGCTGCTACGCCTGCCACGGCGCGCTCAAGCAAAAGGCAGGCCTGCGCCTGGACACGGTCAGCGCGATGAAAACCGGTGGTGACGATGGTGACGCCACACGCCTGCTCATTCAGCGCGTCACCACCGCTGACAAGCACGATCTCATGCCGCCCGAGGGCGAGGGCTCCAAGCTCAATGCCGATCAAGTCGCCAAGCTCCAGGCCTGGATTGCTGCTGGTTCGCCCGGACCTGGAGACGAGAGCCCCGAGGCCGATCCTCGAGCGCATTGGGCCTATCAGCCACCGAAGTCGGCAGGCCAATCCATCGACGCCTTGCTGACGGCACGGCTTGCCGCGAAGAACCTCAAGCCCCAACCCGAAGCTACGCCCGAGATCTGGCTCCGCCGCGTGTCTCTCAATCTCATCGGCCTGCCACCAACACCGGAACAAGTTCGCGCCTTTCTCAGCGACTCCTCTATCACTGCACGGCAACGCGTGGTTGATTATCTGCTCAGCACGCCGCAATACGGCGAGCGCTGGGGCAGGCACTTCATGGACATCTGGCGCTACTGCGACTGGTATGGTCTCGGCGATCAACTGCGCCATAGCCAAAAACATATCTGGCACTGGCGCGACTGGATCATCGAGTCGCTGAATGCCGACAAGGGCTACGATCGCATGATCATCGAGCAGCTCGCCGCCGATGAACTCGCGCCCGAGGACCGTGACAACCTCCGCGCCACCGGCTTCCTCGCGCGCAGCTACTACCTCTTCAACCGCACCACTTGGCTGGATGAAACCATCGAGCACACCAGCCGCGCCTTCCTTGGCGTCACCATGCAGTGCGTGAAGTGCCACGATCACAAATACGACCCCATCGAGCAGGCCGATTATTATCGCATGAGGGCCGTGTTCGAGCCGATGCATGTGCGTCTCGATCCCTGGCCCGGCGAGACTGACTTGGAGAAGAACGGCCTGCCGCGTGTCTTCGACCTACATCTGGATCGCCCCACGTATCGACATGTGCGCGGCGACGAGAAGAACGAGGACAAGGCACGCGCTCTGACCGCAGGCATTCCGTCCGTGCTGTCCTTCGCATCCTTCTCGCCCAACTCTGTTGCGCTGCCCAAGACCGCTGCACAACCCGTGCTGCTACCCTTTGTGCTGCAAGACCATCTGCACGCAGCCGAGCTGCAACTGGAGACCGCCCGCCAAACCCACGATGCTGCGGCGACTGAGCTTGCCGAGCTTCGCCTGGCTATGATTTGCACGATTTATGCCGCCAACGTAGCCAAGCCAGACAAGGCCCTCGCCCAGACCGCTGCCAAAGCGGAAGCGCATTACCTATTGGCCAAGGCAGAGGTCGACCTCGCCAACGCCCAAAAAAACTCCAAGGCCAAGGACGCTTCCAAGAAAGTGAAGGCGGCAGAGGCTGCGCTGGCCCAAGCCAAGCAACGAGTCATCACTCCTGGCGAAACTTACACCCCTCTCCAGGCAACCTTCAAAGCCCAAGAAGGCCCCGATGACAAGACCAACGCCACCGTGCAGTCTTACCCCGAAACCAGCACCGGACGGCGACTCGCCCTCGCCAAGTGGATCGCCGACCCACGCCATCCGTTAACGGCGCGCGTCTTGGTGAATCACGTCTGGCTGCGGCACTTCGGCACACCGCTGGTAGCTGACATGGATGACTTCGGCCGCCGCTCCACCGCACCACTGCACCAAAACATTCTCGACAACCTCGCGGTGGATTTCATGAACCATGGCTGGAGCCTAAAGCACCTGCATCGCACCCTAGCGCTGTCAGATCTCTATCAACGCAGCTCATCGAATGCCCATGCCGATGCCACCACGCTGGCTAGCGATCCTGACAATACGCACTACTGGCGCATGAACCCACGACGCCTGGAAAGCCAGGCCGTGCGCGACACTCTGCTGCACCTTGCCAACAAGCTCGACCTCACCCTTGGCGGCCCCAGCATCGACCCAACCAAGTCCGAAACAAGCCCGCGTCGCTCGCTCTACTTTGTGCAGAATGCCGATACCGAACACCGCCTGCTCGGCACCTTCGACAACGCCAACGTGCTGGAGTGCTACCGGCGCAATGACAGTATCGTTCCGCAACAAGCCCTCGCATTGACCAACAGCCAGCTCAGCCACGACTGCGCTGAAGCGATGGCTGCGCAGCTAAGGTCATTGCCAGACGACGCCTTTGTCGAGCAGGCCTTCCTCGCCATCCTTGGACGACCACCGAAGCCGCCCGAGCAGTCGCTCACGCTGCAAGGCTTGCAGTCGCTCCATGGCAATCGCGCGTTGCTTATTCAAACGCTGCTCAATCACAATGACTTCGTAACACTGCGGTGACTGACAGGAGTGAGTATGCCGGGCTATCTGGACAACGCACGTTTCCTTCGAGAAGACCGCCCCGCGACACACGTTTCATGTCATCCATCATGAAGCGTCTCCTCTTCCTCCTCCCGCTTGCTGCATTCGCCCAGTCAGGGCCGCCACCCAAAGCGCCCGACGTGCCGACGGATCTGCCGCCGAAGATCGAGTTGCTTCAACCCGGCGCGAAGCTCACATTGCTCGCGGAGCATCCCGACCTGGTCACGCCGACGGGCATTGATGTGGATGACCAGGGCAACATTTGGAGCATCTCTTGTCACACGCATTTTCGTCCTGAAGGCTATGAGGGACCAAAGTTCGATGAGGTGGTCGTCTTCGATGCACAGGGCAAGAATCGCCGAGTCTTCTACAACAAGACCTACTCGACCATGCATGTTAAGTGCGGTTCCGAGGGCTGGATCTATCTTGCCCAGCGTGATCGCATTCTGCGGGTGAAGGATACGAATGGAGATGGTATCGGCGACCAGGAAGAGACGCTGGCTGCGCTCGATACCGTGGCGGACTATCCGCACAATGGCCTGAGCGGCATGGCCTGGGACCCCAATGCCGGGCTGGTCTTTTCGCTCGGCGAGAACTTCGGCAAGGACTGGACGCTGACTGCCAAAGATGGCTCCAGGGTAAATGGTCGTGGTGAAGGTGGCGTGTTTCGCTGCACGGCTCAGGGCACCAAGATGCGCCGCATCGCGAAAGGCTTCTGGAATCCCTTCGGTCTGCTGGTGCGAGCGGATGGCGAGATCTTCGCGGCCGAGAACGATCCTGGCAGCCGCCCGCCTTGCCGCTTGTTAAACGTCGTCGAAGGCGCGGACTATGGCTTTCAGTGGGTGTATGGCAGCGCGGCGGTGCATCCCTTTGTTGCCTGGAATGGCGAGCTGCGCGGCACGCTCGGCATGGTGCACCCCAGCGGTGAAGGCCCATGCGCCGTGGTCGAACTTGGTGGTGGCGTGATGATTCCCTCGTGGAGCGATCACAGCATTGACTACTTCCCGCTGCATCGCCAAGGCGCGGGCTTCACCTCGGAGCGCATCGCCTTGCTGAAAGGCAGCGACTTCTTCCGCCCCACCTGCATGGTCTCGGCAGGCAAGGGCGTGTTCTACTTCAACGACTGGGTCTTCAGCTCGTATCCGATCCACAAGCGTGGCCGTCTCTGGAAGCTGGAGATCAGTAGCGATGCGGCATGGATCAAGCAGGCCAACGATCCGATCACAACCGAAGCCGCGCTCGCCCGCGATCTGCGGGAGGGCAAAGCCAAGCTGGATGCGACCAAGCTGCTCACCCTCGCGCGTGGCAAAGACGCGATGCTCAGCGATGCCGCGCTGACCGCCCTCGCGCGTGAATCATGGACCGTCGATCAAGTGAAGAGCCTGCCCAAGGATGATCGTGTGTGGGCCTTTGTCGCTCTGCGTCGTGTGTCTCTGCAAGACGAGCAGTGGCCGCGAGCCTTCCTCGCCGATGCCGATCCCGAGCTGCGTTTCGAGAGCCTGCGATGGATTGCGGATGGTGTGCTGAAAAGTTTCATGCCGCAGGTCGAGGCCATGCTCAGCGATGCCTCACTCGACTACCGTTTGTTCGAGGCCGTGCTCGCGACCTGGAACACCTTGCGCGGCGAGCCCGGTGCCGGTGTCACCAATCCAGAGGTGCTCGTAGAGCACATTACGAACCCCAACACGCCTGCGCGGCTCAAGGGCTTCGCCTTGCGTCTCGCGCCGCCCACGCACAAGTCGATCACGATGGACATGCTGCGCGAGTTCGCCAGCAGCTACGACTCCGTGCTTCAACTCGAAGCCGTCCGCACCCTCGCGGCACGACGTGCCAGCACCGACATCGCCACCAGTGACAAGCACAGCCCACAGCTACGTGCGGAGGCCATCCTCGGTGTCGATGATTCCGCCGTGCTGCGCACGCTGGCTACCAGCGATACTGCCATCATTCGCGATGAAGCGAAGCGCGCCCTGCGCATGACCGAAGGCTTCCCCCCCAGCACCACGCGCCCTTCCTTTGATCAGACCGATGCTTGGTTAAAGCTCCTCGATTCGCTACCTGGCCAAGCCAACATCGAGACCGGAAGGCGGCTCTTCTTCAACACCAAGGTCGCGACTTGCTCAGCCTGCCATCGCAGTAGCGGACGCGGCAATGTCGTCGGCCCCGACCTCACCTTCGTCGCGCAGCAAGGCAACCGTGCAGCCATACTGCGCTCGATCCTGGAGCCCAGCCGCGAGGTCGCTCCACAGTTCTATCCCTCGCTCGTGAAGCTGAAGGACGGCACCGAGTTCATGGGCATCCTGCTGCGTTCATCGAGCACGGAAGTGTTCCGCGATCTCACTGGCAAGGAAAAGTCATTCCCCCAAACCGACATCGTTAGCCGCACCGAGCTGAAGACCTCGCTCATGCCGCCGGGCTTGGTGATGACACTGACCGATGACGAGTTGCGTGATCTGCTGGCATTTCTGACCACCCCTCACGAGCACTGATCGCTTCACCGCCACGTCATCGATGCACTCCCAAATCAGAGCTTAGACGACGCATTCAACGAACTTAAGTCCTCTTCTGTCATGCATCGCCCACCCGCCACCGCCTTCCTTCGCCGCGACATTCTCGGTGGCTTGGGTAGCGTCGCTATGGCATCCATCCTGAAGGCTGAGCAGGGCTGGCAGCCGGGCGGGTTGCCTTTGATCCAACCGAAGGCCAAGCGCGTGATCTGGCTGTTCATGCGAGGCGGGGTCAGCCACATGGAGAGCTTCGATCCGAAGCCGATGCTTACCACTTATGCGGGCAAGTCGATCCCCGAGACGCCGTTCAAAGACGTGCTGTCGCCGGACAAGCTGAAGAATGTGCGGGTGGTGGTGGTGAACGACGCCAATGGCCAGCAGCGCAACGTCATTTACCCGCTGCAAACCGGCTTCAAGAAGTATGGCCAGTGCGGCGTGGAGATCAGCGATTGGTTCCCGCACATCGGCTCCTGCGCGGATGAGATCGCCTTTGTGCGCAGCATGTGGACCACGGACAACAACCACGGCGCGCAGGTGCAGTTCGCCAGTGGTCGCCACATGCTGGAGCCTCGCGTGCCCACGCTCGGAGCCTGGGTGACGTATGGGCTGGGCTCGATGACGGACAACTTGCCGTCGTTCGTGAACATCGGGCCGCGCTACTTCGACACGCGCGACGGTCACTATCTTGGCCCTGCCTACGACGCGGTGAACCTGAAGGTCGATCCTAAGAATCCGTTACTCTTCGCTGCGCCGGAGTTTGCCATTAGCAAGCCTGAGCAGGCAACGCAGTTCCAGCTCATCAGGCAGCTCAATGCTCTGACGGCGGAGGACTATCCTGGTGATCGCGCGCTGCTGGCGCGGATGAAGAGCTACCAGCTGGCCTTCAACATGCAGACCGCCGTGCCCGAGACGATGAATCTGGATGAGGAGAGCGCGGAGACGAAGAAGCTCTACGGCCTGGATGAAAAGATCACCGAACCCTTCGCACGGCAGCTGCTGGTCGCGCGGCGTCTGGCCGAGCGCGGTGTGCGTTTCATCCAGCTTCAGCACGGGGATGGCGCAGCGGGCGCTTGGGATTCGCATTCGGGCTTGAAGAAGAACCACTCGAATCTTGCCCAGCAGGTGGACAAGCCTATTGCAGGCTTGCTCAAGGACCTCAAGCAACGCGGCCTGCTGGACGACACGCTGGTCGTCTTCGCCACCGAGTTCGGCCGCACGCCGGGCACCCAAGGCAGCGATGGTCGCGACCATCATCCGTATGGCTTCAGTGTGTGGATGGCGGGTGGCGGCGTCAAAGGCGGCACGATCCATGGCAGCACGGATGAGTTGGGCTTTCATGCCGTGGAGCACCCGCACTACGTCACCGATGTTCATGCCACCATCCTGCACTTGCTCGGTCTTGATCCGCACAAGTTAGAGATCCCTGGCCGGAAGCGACTGGAGCGCGACTTTGGCCATGTGATCCGCGAGATTCTGGTGTAATCCCGCGTCATGCCTTTCCACACGGTCGAGCTTTCCGATCCCACCTACACGCCGCCCGGTGTGCATTTTGTCACGGTCAAATCCGCTGCGCTAAGACGCCGTGCTGACCTGACGTGTTATGTGCCGCCATCAGCGAACAAGGCGACCCAACTGCCCTTGGTCATCCTGCTGCACGGCATCTACGGCAGCCACTGGGCCTGGCTTTTCAAAGGCGGTGCGCATCGTGTGCTGGACCGCTTGATCGCTGCGGAGAATCTACCGCCCATGATGCTGGCCGTGCCTTCCGATGGATTGTGGGGCGATGGCTCTGGCTATGTGAAACACGACAACTCGGACTGCGCGACTTGGATCGTGGAGGAAGTGCCAGCTGCCGCGGCCTTGGCTGAACCACGAGTCGTTGATGCACCGTTGTTTATCACCGGTCTGTCCATGGGCGGCTACGGGGCATTGCGTCTCGGCGCACTGCATCCCGAGACATTCACCGCCATCAGCGCCCACAGCAGCGGCACCCATCTGGAGCAGCTGTTCGACATCGTGCAGGAACCAGCCTCTGCCTATGTGCTCAGTGAAGACGCACCGCTCGCCGTCATCGACTGCTTGAAAGCGAATGCAGCACGCCTACCGCCCTTCCGCTTTGACTGCGGTAGCGAGGACTTTCTCATCGAGCCCAATCGCCGCCTTCATGCCGAACTGACTGAGGCCAGCATCGCTCACGAGTATGCGGAGTTTTCCGGTGCCCATACTTGGGATTACTGGCATGAGCACATCGCGGACTCGTTCCGCTTCTTTGCGAGGCACCTGCCCCGCAGAGCTTAACGCTCACGCGATCAACGGCTCAATGACCTGCCCACCGAACTGGCTGAGTTGCTTGAAGCGGCCAGCATGATAGAAGGTCAACTTGTTGTCATCCAGCCCCAGCAGACGCAGCAAGGTGATGTGCACATCGCGCACATGATGCACGTCCTCGGCGGCTTCGGCTCCGGTGTCATCGGTAGCGCCGATGGTGTGGCCAGCCTTCACGCCACCACCCGCGAACCACATCGTCATGGCTTTCGCATTGTGATCCCGACCGTAGGCCGTGCCCCCGCGCACACCATTGTCGGGTGACCGACCGAACTTACCGCACCACACGACCAGCGTGTCCTCCAGCAGGCCGCGTTGCTTCAGGTCTGCGATCAAGGCGGCGATGGGTTGGTCGACACTGTGGATGAGATTGCCATGAACGCTCGATGTAGTCGTGGCTATCCCAAGTGCCCGCGTAGAGCTGCACAAAGCGCACGCCCTGCTCGACCAGCTTGCGGGCGAGCAGGCACTTGCGGCCAAAGGCATCCGTCACGTGCTGGCCGATGCCATACGCTTCCTTGGTCTTCACGTCTTCCTTCTCCAGGTCAATGACACCCGGCACCTGCATCTGCATGCGGCAGGCCAGCTCATAGTTCTCCATGCGCGCCTTCAGATCCTCATGCCACGGATGCTCCATCGCGTGATGCGCATTCAGCTGAGCCAGCAAATCAAGGTTCGCGCGTTGATGCTCGGGCCTGATGCCCTTCGGCGGTTGCAGGTCGAGTATGGGCGAGCCTTTGGGCCGCAGGGCCGTGCCTTGATAGCTGGCAGGCAGGTAGCCATTGTCCCAGTTCGCGCTGCCGCCTTGGGGATAGCTGACCTTGGGCAGCACCATGAAACCTGGTAAATCCTGATTGAGCGAGCCCAAGCCATAAGTCACCCACGAGCCAAGGCCAGGATCACCCCCGAAGCGATTGCCCGTGTTCATTTGATACATCGCGGTCGGATGGTTCACGCTGTCCACCTGGCAGCCGCGATAGAAGCACAGCTCGTCCGCCATTTTGCGCAGGTGCTGCCACGGCTCGCTCATCCACGCCCCGCTCTGACCGTGCTGGGCAAAGGCAAAGGGGCTGCGCACGTAGTAGCGCTTGCCGCTCTCCATAGCGAACTTCATCTTTCCTGCCCGCACGAACTCCTTCAGGTGCAGCTTCGCCAGCGCGGGCTTCGGATCGAAGGTGTCGATGTGTGATGGCCCGCCCTCCATCATGAGGAAGATGCAGCGCTTGGCCTTCGCAGGCAGGTGGCCCTTGCTTGGGTGCCAGTGGCCGAGCCTTCTCCTGCGCCATCAGCGCGCTGAAGGCGACACTGCCAATGCTCGCACCCAGGCCATAGACAAACTCGCGCCGAGTGGGCGCGTGCAAGGCGCGATGTCCGGCGCAGGGGAAAAGGGCGTGTTCATGGCGTTGAGGATGGCGTTTTGAAAAACGCCGCTCAGAGCCGAAAAAAGCAGAAAACAGGGTGCCTGCGGCGTCTTGTTTCCCATACCTGTTGCCACGCCCATCTGCTGCCTCGTTTCATGAGCTTCTCCTCGTCCTATTTGCTTCTCTTCTCACTGCTCGTCGCCTTCTTCAGTATTCGCTTGGACGCAACAGAGCCCCCGCAGGCAGGGCTCGACAAGCTGGTGAGGCCGTTCTTCGCCGAGCATTGCAATGCCTGCCATGACGCCAAGAAACAGAAGGGCGATCTGCGGGTAGACAGCATGGCGATCAATTTCCAGTCGCCGAAGACGATGATGCTTTGGGAGGAGATCATGAACCGCATCAACTCGGGTGACATGCCGCCGGTGGATGAAAAGCGACCCAAGCCGGAAGACATCGCGAAGGTGTCGGAGTGGATCGCGGAGCAACTGCACGAAGGCGAGGCGCTGAGGCAGTCGGGCGGTGGGGAGAAGGTGACGTTTCACAAACTGACCCGCGAGGAGTATGCGAATGCCGTCCGTGATCTGCTGGGCGTGAACTTTGATGTCAAAGGGCCGTGGGGATTGCCGGAAGACCCGGATTGGCATGGCTTTGAGCGCATCGGCTCGGTGCTCACGCTTTCACCGGCGCATGTGGAGAAGTATCTCACGGCTGCGGAGGCAGTTCTCGATGAGGCTTTGTCCATCCGCCCGCAGCCGAAGCGGGAGACGATCACCTGGACGCCGTGGGACATGCGCTGGAAGAATTTCAAAGAGGAATACGAGGCACGCGGCATCGCCGATCAGGTGCGCATCGAGATCGTGCCGAACAACTACACCACCGACTCGTGGAACCTGGAGGTGAAGACGACGGGCGAGTATGTGCTGCGCCTGAAGGTCAGCGGCCTGCGGCCCGAAGGCGGCCGTGCGCCGAGGCTGAAGGTGTATATGTCCAGCATCGACAAAACGCTGATCGAGCAGGACATCGTCACCGCCGAGGACAAGCCGGTCACCGTCGAGGCACGCGTGCATCTCATCGCGGGCAATTATCCCATCCGCCTCATCAACAGCGTGCCCGGCCCAAACCCCGAGGGCCGTCGCTCACGCCACAGCGGCACGCCGAATGCATTCACCAACGTGCGCAGCCGTGTGCCGTGGCAGCTCAAGCTCACCGACGATGATTTCAAAGCGATCCAGCCCACGCTTATCCTTGATCGCGTGGAGTGGGACGGCCCCATCGTCGAGTCCTGGCCCACACCGGCTCATCAGCGCATCTTTGCCAGCAAGGACGCCCGCGAGATCGTGACGAACTTCGCCAGTCGTGCCTGGCGTCGTCCGGCGATCGCAGCAGAGGTCACGCCGTTGCTGCGGCCTTTTGAGCAGTCGCAGAAGCTCGGCGACTCGTTTGAGCTGTCGGTCAAAAACTCGCTCGTCGCCGTTTTGTGCTCGAAAAGCTTCCTCTACCTCGTCGAGGGCGATTCGAAGCAATCGCGGCCCCAACTCACCGATCTCGAACTCGCCTCCCGACTCGCCTTTTTCCTCTGGAGCGGCCCGCCGGATGCAAAACTTCTCCAACTCGCCCAAAAAGGCACTTTGCACGCGCCCGCCACTCTCCGCGCCGAGGTGCAGCGCATGCTCGCCGATGCCAGATCGACCGCCTTTGCCACCAGCTTCCCGCGTCAGTGGCTGCAACTCCGCAAAGTCGGCATGTTCCCGCCAGACAAGGAGTTGTATCCTGACTACGACGAAAATTTGGAGAAGAGCATGGTCGCCGAGACCGTCGCCTTCTTTGGCGAAATGCTCCGCCGCAACGGCCGTCTCCGCGACTTCCTCGACTCCGACTGGACGTTGATAAACGAGCGCCTCGCGATGCACTATGGACTCATGGAGTCTTATCTGCGTGCGAGGCAGGACAAGGAGACTCTTCCCATCTCATTGTCTCATGGTCTCCCTGTCTCACCCTCGGATGCCTTCATCCGCCTGCCACTCACGCTCGAGGATCATCGCGGCGGGCTGCTCACGCATGCGTCCGTGCTTTCCCTCACCAGCGACGGCACCCGGCATCGCCCGGTGCATCGCGGCGTTTGGATGCTGGAGTGCATCATCGGCAAGCCCGCGCCACCGCCGCCTGCGAACGTCCCAGCGCTCACCACGCCCGATCCGAAAGTCAAAAAGACCACCGTGCGCGAAAAGCTGGAGCTGCACCGCTCTGACCCGAACTGCACCGCCTGCCACAACAAGATCGACCCCCTCGGCATCGCCTTTGACAACTACGACGCCATTGGCCGGTGGCGCATCGTGGAAACGATCAAAGACGGCACCGGAGCTAACCCTGCGCTCGACCCCAGCGGCCAACTCCCTGACGGCCGCGCCTTCAAGGACAGCCTTGAACTCCGCCAACTCCTCGTCACCGACCTCGACAAATTCGCCACCGCCCTCACCGAAAAACTGGCCACCTACGCCCTCCGCCGCGCCATGACTTTTGGCGATCGCGAAGCCCTCAAGCAAATCGCCGAAGAGGTGAAGAAGGGTGATTATCAGCTCATGAAGCTCATCGAAAATCTGATTGCCTCACCGCTCTTTTTGAAACGCTAATCCAACCACCTCATGAACATCCAATCCCAACGCTGGCTCCTTGATCGCCGTCACTTCCTGCGCGGCCTCGGCACCACGATGGCGCTGCCTTTGCTCGATGCGATGACGCCCCTGCGTGTGAAAGCCGCAACGGCCGCGAGCAAGCCACGGCGCAGTGTTTTCGTCTATGTGCCGAATGGCGTGAACGGCATGACCTGGCAGTGCAAAACGGCCAGGCGTGATTACGAGCTGTCGGAGTCACTCAAGCCGCTGGCGAAGCACAAGGGCGACTTCACCGTCTTCAGCGGCCTGCATCATCCGAACGGCCTCGGGCAGGCGCATGTCTGCGCGGATACTTGGCTCACCGGCGCGAAGATTGATGCTCAAGGCGGCCGCAAATACGAAAACACCATCTCCTGCGACCAGATGATGGCCGAGGTCGTCGGGCAAAACACGCGCTTCTCCTCGCTGGAGCTTTCGATTTCCTCCGGCACCGGCCAGCCCTTCAACAGCTCCACGCTCGCCTTCTCCCGCGATGGCGTGCCGCTACCTGCGGAGGACAATCCGAAGCAAATCTTCAACCGCCTCTTTGGCGAGGAGCCCGGCGGCATCGCCGCTCAACGTGCGCGGCTCACCAAGCGCCGCAGCGTGCTCGATTCCGTCATGGACGAGGCCAAGATGCTGCGTCGCGACCTCGGCAACGACGACCGCACCAAGCTCGACGAATACCTGCACGCCGTGCGCGATGTGGAGCAGCGTGCCGAGCGGCTCGACGCCTGGCTCGACATTCCCAAGCCCGTCGTCGATCCCAAACTTGCCGCGCCCTTTCAGCGCGATGTGCCCAAGGCGCAGGCCGGTGAGTATTGGCGCACCATGTTTGACCTCATGGTGCTTGCTCTGCGCACTGACATGACCCGCGTCATCACCTACATGAACGGCAGCGAGGGCAACGGGCTCGCCATTCCCGAGATCGGCATCACGCAGGCCCGCCACAACCTCTCCCACCACAACGGCGACCCCGTCGTGCTGGAGCGACTCGCCAAAAGCGATGCCTTCATCATGCAGCAGTTCGCCCACTTCCTCGACGAGCTGAGCACCATCAAAGACGGCGACGAGCCTTTGCTCGACCGCACCATGATCCTCTTCGGCAGCGGCATGAGCTACGGCCACAGCCACTGCAACAGCAACCTCCCCATCCTCCTCGCTGGCGGCAAAGGCCTCGGCCTCAAGCACGGCCAGCACCTCGACTACAACCGCCCGCATCTCAAAGAAGACTACAGCCTCAGCTACGACGAGTGGCGCAGCCTCTGCGGCAAGCCCAAAGATGACAAAGCTCGCCTCAGCAACGTCTTCGTGACCATGCTCCAAAAGATGGAGATCAACGCCGAACAGTTCGTCGATAGCCTTGGCCCTGTCAGCGAAGTTATTTGATGATCCAGCTCCATGGATCCCGCATTTGCGGTCAGCCCTCTGAAATACTCCCACCTCATGCATCCTTCTTCCACCCCCATTCTTCTGCCCATTTGTCTGGCCCTCCTCACCACCACCGTCTTCGCCCTTGATCCGCACGTGGAGGCTGTCACCCGCACCGTCGAGGCGGCGAAAGGCAAGGTCGAGAAGACTGAAGACGGTCAGAGTTTGAAACTCGTCGATCTCGCCGTGCCGAACGCAGGTCCTCATGACCACCGCAAAGATGATCCGTATGACGCCGCCTTTTTCGAGCACCTCAGCCACGTCATCACGCTCGAATCCCTGAACGTCATCTCGACAAAAGCAAATGACGAATGGATCGCGCCACTCGGCAAGCTCACGAACCTCAAAACGCTGCGCTTCACCAACAACGGCAAACTCACTGATGCCGGCATGGCGACCTTTGCCGGGCTGAAAAACCTCGAAACCTTCTCCTTCGTCGGCACCGCCATCACCGGCAAAGCCTACGCTCAATGCGCGGACTGGTCCAAAGTCATCAAGGTAAGCCATCGCGGCAGCAGCATCGACGACGAAGGCCTCAAGCAGCTCTGCGAACATTTGCCGAACCTCGAAAGCATCAGCCTCGCCCATGCGAAGTTCACCGATGCGGGCGCTGTCCACCTCGCCACGCTCACGAAGCTAAAAGGCCTGGAACTCGGCACCTCCAAGGCCACACCGCAGGCATTGATTCATATCACCAAGCTTCCTCTGGAGTCGCTGCAACTTGGCGAAGGCTTTGAGTCGGTAGAATGCATCCCATTGATCAAAGGCATCGCCACGCTGCGTCGCCTGACACTGACCAACACCACGAAACTGACTGATGCCGAACTGAAAATCGTCGCCATCCTCACGCAGCTCGAACACCTCGAACTTGGTAAGGTGCCGTTGCCAGATGAGAGCCTCGCCATGCTCGCTGAATTCGCTTTCCTCAAATCGATGCGTCTTGTGCCGCTGAAAGAACCGTTCAGCGACGAAATGCAGGCAAAGATCAAAGCGCTGCTGCCCAAGACGGCACTCACCTTCAAGTGATCTCCTGCCTACTCATGCGTCTTCTCAGTTTTCTTTTGTTTCTCAGTTGGCCTCTTCATGGGGCCGACCTCTCCTTCCCGAAACTTGCCGATGCCAAGCGCATCCCTGGCGAACTCGTCAGCGCCGACTTCGTGCATCGCAGCGGTCAGTTTCGCACGGAAGGAGGCGAGCTGATCGCCTTCACACTGCCACCCTACGGCATCATGAAGCATCATGGGACCGAGTCCGACCTGCGGGATGTCCCGCTCGGCTCCAAGATGGACTTTCTCATGCTGCCAGGCGGCAAGCTGCTCACCACCGACGACCATCAGTCGCCCGATCCGGCGCAGCAGAAAAAGTTCCGCGACTTCACCGAGAAACGCGGCGTGGCCGGGTGGATCGACAAGACGGAGGCGAAGACCGTCACCGTGACTCTTTTCAGCGGCGATCCCGCCTTTTTCGAAGCCGCGTATGGCCCGCTGCTCGCCAAAGGCAAGACCACCAAGACCTGCGTCGCGAATGACGAGCTGCGCACCTGGAACCCCGGTGTCGATGGCGAGGGCGGCTCCATTCAGGAGATGAAAAAACTCTCCAGCGATCGATTCGGCCACAGCAGCTACCAGATCACCGTCAGCGTGTCGAACATGCTCGAAGGCTTCCGCCGAGGCCGCGTGGTGCGCCTCTTCCTGCAAGGCTGGAAGGTGCAAGACCAGTTCTATGGCGAGAGCCTCATGGGCTACGGCTTCGGCCGCATGCAGAACAGCGAACTGGTCGAAAACGTCTCCAAAGAATACCCCGAGCAGTTCCCCTTCCGCACCGACTACAGCAACGCCCACCTGTCATGGTATCAGCTCCAAGACGGTTTCAAACCACCGGCCTTCGCCGAGCACCTCGTCTTGGGGCAACTCGTCTCGCCAACGCAGTTTCTCACCGAAGGCAGCGGTGAGCCGGTGAACTTCACCCTCATCGGCAAGCCCACGCTCAAGCACCTCGGTAAAGACACCTCGCTCGACAAACTCGCGCTCGGCCAGCGCTACCGCTTTCACGCCTTTCAGGACGCCAAAGGTAACTTCACCCGCATCAATGCCATCAGCGACGACTTCAGTCATCAAACCGCCAACTTCACAAACGCCCGCATCACCGCCATCCACGTCAAGGACCTCCACGTCGAGTGGCTGCTCCCTTTGGTCAAAGACTACAATGGTGACATGCAACGCCCCGAGCCTTTTGGCCGCCGCATCCTGCCTGTGAAGGGTGCCACCAAGTTCTCGAAAGGTGCGCAGGCGCTGAAGCTGGCTGACTTAAAGGTAGGCGACGAACTGCTTTTCAACATCACCGCTGAACTTCCTGGAAAGCCTGCTAGCGCAACAGAGATCCGACTTGTGGACGATGCCTCAGCGCCGCCAACGGTCAGTAAAGGTAAGTGAACTCGTTCGAATTGAAGAGCACCAAGCACACCTCAGCAAGGCCGCGTGTTTCAGCATCCATGCTGGATGGATCAATGTCCGGCTTGAAGTCTTGATAGGCGTAAAGCGGCTCGGTGAACTTGAATTTCTCACCTGTGTTTTCCTCCACCGCCTCGCGCACCACACTGAACGGCGGCGTGGGCGGTGCCAGCGTGATACCGCGATGCTTTTCTGTCATGCGCTGCCAGTGAGCGATGGTGCTAGCCAGCTCATCCGCCGTGGGCAGCCGCCCCAAGCCGAGTGAGAACGCACGACGCATGCGTTCCTGCGCAGTCGCTTCTTTGCTTTCCTCCATCACACTTCGGGCAAAGGCCAGCGCGCGATCATAGGTCGGCTGCCCATTGAACAGGCTGAAGACTTGTGGCGTGACATTTGAGGCGTCCCGAGCCTCGCAGGAAAAATCAGGTTCAGGCTCGTTGAAGACCTCCATGAAGGGATCGCGCAGGCCACGGATCTTCAGCACATACAAGCTGCGGCGATGGCGCTGCTCAGGCAACGGATTCGGCTGCCAAGCCGTGGCGAAGGTGCCCATGACTTGGCGTGGTTGCAGCGCGGCTTCCGGATTGATCTCGGGCCGCACGAGAATGCCGCCAAGAGTGGGATTCAACTCCCCGCTAATGGCAAGCATGGAGTCGCGCATCTCCTCCGCGCTCAGGCGCCGGGGCTTGAAGACGGCATAGCTCTTTTCGAGTTCTTCACGACTCACCTTGCTCTCCGCACCTTGCGCAGAACGGCGATACACTTCACTCGTCATGATCAAGCGGTGCATTGCCTTCAAAGACCAGCCGTGCTCCATGAAGGTCGCCGCCAGCCAGTCGAGCAGTTCAGGATGCGTGGGCTTTTTGCCCGTGCTGCCAAAGTTGTTCGGGTTGCCAGCGATGGGCTGTCCGAAGTGCCAGAGCTACACGCGGTTCATCATCACGCGAGCGGTCAGCGGATTCTTCGGATCGGTGATCCACTTCGCCAGCTGGGTGCGACGCCCTTCGATGTCGGTATTGAATTGATAATCTGACGAGACCAACCCCGATACTGCGCTTGGAGCCGCAGGCTTCACAGGCGTGGTGGGTGAAAAGGGATCACCACCACCGAGGATGGCTGTCTGCTCCAGCTCGCCGTTGGTCATGCGATCCTGCGGCATCCGCAGCGGCGTGAGCACGGCCTTCATGTCCACGGTGCGCCCGTTGTAAACCGCCAGCGCCACAGGCTGGTAGCGTTCATACTCCCACTTCAGCCACTCCAACCCTTTGCGGGCGATGCGCTCCAGCCCGAACTCTTCCGTGGTAAAGCCCACCTGTTTGGGCGGATACTGGTCTTCGGGGACACCTTGCTTCTGAATCATGCCACGCGCGCTTTCGAAGACACTGCTGAATTCGCGCCCCTTGTTCACCTTCCCACCGTTGGTAACAAAGCTGCGAGCCTTTTCCACGGCTCGAGTCCAGGCAGCGGGATCAATCTTATTCTCTGCGTACCACTGCTGTGCGCCAAGCAAAAGCTTGTCATCCAGCCGCTTTAGTGTGCTCAAAAACTCCGCCCGGCGCTGGTCCAGATACTTCTTTTCTTCGAAGCCCCGAGTGTTCTCTTCCTTCAGGAACGGAGCCTCGCGTTCGGCGAGCTGTGTGGTCCCAAAGCAGGCCTGGAAGGCATAGTAGTCGTGCGTGGGAATGGGGTCGAATTTGTGATCATGGCAGCGCGCGCACTGCAAAGAATGCGCGAGAAACGTCTCGCCCACGCTGTTGGTCACATCATCCAGGAAGCGCTGACGAGCGACCTTCGCCACCTCCATGCCGGTCAGCTCCCAAGGACCCATGCGTAAGAAGCCAGTGGCGATCAGAGGTTCTTGGTTCCTGGTTCTTGGTTAGCATCAAGAAGTTCATCACCCGCGATTTGCTCGGTGACGAACTGGCTGTGGGGTCTGTCTTGGTTAAATGATCGAACGACATAGTCGCGATAGCGCCAGGCGTTGCCGCGCTCGAAGTCATTGGCGAAGCCGCTGCTGTCGGCGTAGCGAACGACGTCCAGCCAATGCCGCGCCCAACGCTCTCCATAATGCGGACTGTCGAGCAGGCGATCAATCAGGGCCTTGCTGCTGGAGGCGGGGCTGATGGCGCTGGACTGAACAAAGGCCTCCACTTCCGCGGGAGTTGGCGGCAAACCAGTCAGGTCATAAGTGGCACGGCGGATGAAGGTGCGGACATCAGCTGCAGGCGCGGGCTGCAAGTCCTTTGGCAGGCGCATCGCGATCAATTCATCAATCGGATTCTTGTCTTCCTTCCCACCTCCAACTTCCGGCTTCTGGATGGGCTGATAGGCCCAAAGGTCCTCCGGTTTGTAGCGGCGATTGGCCCAGTCGGGCGACAGTGCTCCTATACTCTTCACGGTGATGCCGTCTTCAGCGCTCCATTGGTCTGCGCTGGCCTTGGTGATGCTGGCGCGCTTTGCTTCCTCCGGCCATGGCGCGCCACCCGCGATCCACGTCTTGATTAAGCCCAACTGCTCACTGCTCACTGCTCAGCTTGTCATTCTCCTTCGGCGGCATGGCCTCCCAATCGTCATGCGTGCGGGTGCTGGCCAGATACAATGGGCTTTCATCGGGCTTTCCTGGCATCAGCGCGGCCCGCTCGCTCTCGCCACCTTTCAGCGTGCTGGCCAACATGCGCATGTCCAGCCCGCCCTTGATCTTTTTCTCATCATTGGCGTGACAGGCGAGGCATTTTTCCTGGAACAAGGGCCAGACGCGGCGGACGAACATGGCCTCGGCGTCCTCCGACTGTGCGGGTAGAATGGCACCCACAAGCGCTAGGCAAGCGAGGCGTGGAATGAATGAGCGGTCGACCATAGCAAACAGAGCGGTGAGGCCCCGTGAACGTCGCCGAGGGGTCAGCTTTTACTCTTTTTGCTAGGGCGTCAGCTTCAACACATCGCTCAGCACTTCGGCATCCTTGAGCTGCGGAATCGCGGGGCTGGGCCAGCGGGCGCAGAAGGTGTCGAGAATGATCTGGGCGATGCGTGCCTGTGCGCTGGTGCCGGGATGGAATCCGTCGCCGCTGAAGGCATACTGCGGCCGGGCATTGGCATCGGCGCTTTTGCTGATGGTCACGCCACCAATGACGAAGGGCTGCGGGCCGATCAGCGCCTTGGTGAAGTCATAGACGCCGCTGGAGAAGGCGACACCACGAGTCTTGGCCAGCGCAGCGAGCTGCTTGTTCAGGCTGTCGAGCGCGGTGGTGACACGCGCGGTCTTGACGCTGTTCGTGGGATAAGATTTCTGCACATCTGGCGAGCAGCCGAGATGCGGCACGGCGACGAGCACGATGGGCAGGCTGCTGCGCTGAGCACGCACGAAGTCCACGGTCCAGATCAGGTTGTCGCGGATCTTGTTGATGTAGCTCGTCGCACTCGATCCATTGTAAACCTTGCCATACCAGTCATCGATGTCGTTCCCTCCCGCGAAGATCACCACGCGCTCGACCTGGCTCTTGAGCTGCGACTTGAGTTCAGACTGCCAGAGCTTGTGATAGAAGCTGCCGCTCGACAGGTAGCTGCGGATTTCAGCAGTCGTGGCACCGGGGAAGGCCCAGTTGTGCTTGTGGCCGGTGATCCGCACGTCGTAATAGGCGGAGAAGCTGCCCTGGTCGAACCAAGCGTTGCGCTCCTCGTGCAGGATCTCGATCCAGTTTCGCGAACCCCACGCAGCGCGGTTCTGCGGGAACAGGATGGGGAACTCCACCTCATATTCCTTGGTCAAGCTGTCACCAATGACGAGGCACTGCTGAGCGGCCTGGGCAGAGGTCAGCATCAACATGGTGGCGATGAGAGTGTGCAGGAACGTTTTCATGCAGAAATATGCGGGAGTGGCCCAGGGGAAGCAAACGGGAGTTTTGTTCGGCGCACTAGTGGCAAGATATGCGCCCGGCGGCTCGTTCAGGCCTCTCCTTCCATGAAATTCCTGCCTTTCCTCTCTGCTTTAGTGCTCGCTGTGGCATCCGTTGACGCTGCCCCGCAAGATGACCAGTATGTGCTGGGGCCCGATTCGCAGGTGAAGCCCGGCGTGCCGCAGGGCAAAGTCGAGACCCGGCAGTGGACGCAGAGCAAGATCTACCCCGGCACCACGCGTGATTGGGCAGTTTATGTGCCGGCGCAGTATGACAAGGCGAAGCCTGCGAACGTGATGGTCTTCCAGGATGGCATGGGCATGGTGAAGGCCGATGGCCAATACCGCGTGCCAGTGGTTTTCGATAACTTGATCGCGTCGGGCGAGATGCCGGTGACCATCGCCATTTTCATTAATCCTGGCACCTTCCCGCCAGCGAATCCGAAGCAGAAGGGCCGCAGCAACCGCAGCTTCGAGTATGATTCGCTGGGCGATCTGTATGCCCGCTTCTTGCTGGAAGAGATCCTTCCGGAAGTGAGCAAGGAATACAACCTGACCACCGATCCCGAAGGCCGCGCCATCTGTGGCAACAGCAGCGGCGGCATCTGCGCCTTCACAGTGGCCTGGGAGAAGCCAGACGCCTTCCGCAAGGTCGTCAGCCACATCGGTAGCTTCACGAACATCCGGGGCGGCCATGTCTACCCTGCACTGGTGCGCAAGACGGCGAAGAAGCCGCTGCGGGTGTTCCTGCAAGACGGCAGCAACGACCTGGACAACCAGTTCGGCAACTGGCCGCTGGCGAACCAGGACATGGCCGCGTCGCTCAAATTCGCAGGCTACGATTACAAGTTCGTGCTCGGTGAAGGCACGCACAACGGCAAGCACGGCGCGGCGATGTTCCCAGACACGATGCGCTGGCTGTGGCGGAAGTAACCAAGGGACGGGATGCCCGGCGTAACTTTTCTCTGAAAAGGCCGCACTGCCGAATGGACCGCGTTCGGCTGTGCAGATCGCTGCTTTGCTTGGCATTGTCTAAGCACTACAGTCCCTGACAATGCCGTCCCTTCGCACACTCCTCCTCGGTCTGGTCAGCCTGCCGATTCTCTACGTGGCATCGGCTGCGGGTAGCACGCAAACGAAGATCGAGCACGCCGACAATGGGCTGAACGTGGGCGACCACTTCGCCAGCAGTGTGGCCATCGATGGTTCTCTGGCGGTCATCGGCGTGCCGGATGATGATGTGGACTTGGTGGACGATGCAGGGCATGTGGAGATCTTTACCCGCGACGAGGGCGGGCATTGGACGGGGCAGCCCGTGGTGATTTTTCCACCCTCAAACCGTTCAGGTGGACGCTTTGGTGCGGCGGTGGCGATGCAGGGCGGCATGATCCTGGTCGGCGAACCCGGCACGGCCAATGGCGGCATGGTGCATGTGTATGGGCCTGACGGCGAAGGCGAATGGGGACTAAAGGCCACGCTCAGCACGAATGAAACCTCGTTGGGTGATGCCTTTGGCTCCGCCCTTGCCCTGGAAGGAGACATCGCTGTGATCGGGGCTAGGCACACGACTGGCGGTGGCGCGGTGTATGTCTATCAAAGGATCGGCGACTCCTGGGCGCGGCAGCAGAAGATCATCGCCACGGACATTGATGCGAATGATGCCTTTGGCACTTCGTTAACGCTGAACGCGGGGCGACTCTTCGTCGGTGCACCCGGCCAAGAGGAGGATGCGGGTTCACTATTGAATAGCGGTGCCGTGTATCAGTTCGAACTGGATGCCGATCTGTGGAGACAGGTGGCCACAATGAAGGCAAACCTCGCCGATCAAAAGAGCCACACAGGGTTTGGTAATTCCCTTGCCGTTAGCGGTGATGTGATCTGGGTCGGTGCGCCGGGAGAGACGAATGATGGCGCAGCCTATGTGTTCCGCTACGTCGGCTACGACTGGGTGCAGGAGCAACGGCTGGTGGTGCGAGAGTTGCCCAATTTTTTCCAAGAGGCCTTTGGCACCAGTGTGGCGATTCAGGATGGCCGTGCCTTTATCGGTGCGCCTGCAAGGGGCACCATGGGCGCAGGCTACATCACCAATCCTCAAGGGGCAGTGTATGCTTTCACGTATGACTCCACGCTCGGCGAGTGGGTGCTGGAGCACACCTTCCAAGATGATCCCTTGCGCAGCAAAGCCCAACTGGGCAGCGCGCTTGCCCTGAGTGGCGACACCTTGCTCGTCGGCGCGCCGGAGGATCGGCGGCTCGGCAGCGCACGCTTCTACAAACGGAGCGAAGGCTGGTCGCTGCGGGATGCCATCTACCGCCCCACGGCGGATGGCGGGCCAGGCAAGGGACTGGGTACCAGTGTGGCCACGAGCGGTGGCTTCACGGTCGCAGGGCAGCCGGGGGATGTGACGTGGGACAGCGACCTGATCGGCAGCGTCTATGTCTATGAAAACGTCGGTGCCGCGCTGCGCACCAAGCTTGTGGCACCTGCGTGGGTGGCGATGCTTGGTGAAGATTACTTTGATGTGAGGCATAACTTCGGCAGTGCGGTGGCGGCAGAGATCATCGACGGACACGGCCTCATCGTGGTGACCTCCACGGCGGGGGTTTTCGTGTATCGCGTGAGCCCAACGGACATCGTGCTGGAGGCGCTGCTAGAGGTGGGGCCTGGGTCAACTTCTCTGCCTTTCCAGCCCACGCTCTCGGTCGCCATTTCGGGCGAGACGGTAGTGGTAGGCCATCACGATGCGGTCCTTGAGGACATGACCCTGGGTGCCGTTCACATCTTTGCCAAAGAAGGCACCGCTTGGCGCAGGCAGACCCTTTTGCGGGGCACGGAGGAATATGGCAGCTTTGGCACCTCCGTCAGCGTCGATGGCAACACGGCAGTGATCGGCGCACCTGCGAATGCACCCAGTCAGGCGCTAAGCAGCTCGGTTTATGTTTACACACGTAGCGGCGTCACCTGGACGCAGCGGAAAAAACTAACATCGCCAGTGGCCGCGTTGGATAGCTTTGGCCAGAGCGTGGCTCTGAAAGGTCGAATGCTGGCCATTACCGTCCCACACAATCCCTATGGTTGCCGCATCTTGATCTACGATGGGGTAGCGGCGACCTGGACGCTAAAGCAGACACTCACCGGCGACTTAACAGATATCCACCTTGGCACCAGTCTGGGCTTTGATGGGGAAACGCTCGTCGCAGGCTTGAACGGCCCCGGCTTCTTCTACGGAGGCGCGGTGTCGTATGCCCGGCGCGAAAGCTTGTGGAAGCTGCAAGCGAGCTACCGGCCGGAGTTTAACCCCTCTCACCACGTCTTTGGTTTTGCTTCGTCCGTGTCGGGGCCAGACATCGCCGTGAGCGATCTTCATGGCGTGGCAGAGGCGGGAGACAATGCCGGCAGCCTGACGCTAATTCATGCGCCCGGCGGTCTGGAGTTGTATGATGGCCCCTCGCTGGCGGGTCGTCGTGTGGGCGATGACGGCAGCGCGGAGTTGGAACTCGGCAAGCGCCCCGGCGAGCTGGTGCAAGGTGTGCAGGCAGTGCGCTACCTGACGATCTACAACGGCACTGCGAATCGAGTCAGCGACATCGCCGTTACAGCGGATGGCCCCGATTCGGCAGGTATCGTGATTAACCAACTCCAAGCCAACGCGCTTGAACCAGGCCACAGCACCCTGTTCCGCTTGGGCGTGATGCCGCCCGACAGCAGCCTGGACGCCACTCTCCACATCAGCGCCACACGGCAGCCGACGCAAGACATCGCCCTGACTGGCACCGCCTTGGCGAGTGCACCGCCCCTGGGATTCACCGAACAACTGAAACCATACCATCTGCTGCAAGAGGGCGGCTCTCTTTTGTTGCGCGGGGCGGTCACTGCGCCACCGGGCTTCGTCCACTATCAATGGCTGAAAGATGGCAAGCACGTGCCAGGGGCGACGGGGCCGAAGCTGCTTGTGCCGCATGTGAAGCTGGGCGATGCGGGCACGTATGAACTGGCAGTGAATTCGCTCCCCGGCTCAGGCCGTTTGCCGACGAGCATTGAGACCATCGTCTCTGACCAAGCACGTGTCGTGGTCGTAGGGCAGCCTCAGACCGGGGTGCGCTGGCTATCGCGAGGGGCGGCTCTGAGTTTGTCGTTGCCGATCGCTGGTCCCGATTACTCGATAGAGTGGCAAGGCACGTTTGGCCCCTTGCAGAATGGTGGACCGATCAGTGGAGCGAAAACTCCAACGCTGCGCATCAGCCGCCTGCGCGAAGAAGATTTTCAAAGCTACACGCCGGTGGTCTCGCTGGGCTCGGAATCGCCGCTGTGGTTTGGCAGCCTGACGGTTAACGAGATTCAGCGGGCGGGACCGAGCTTTCTCTACACCGACCTGGGCATCTGGACGGTGGGCGAGGCTGGCAGCATCGGCCTCAATCTTGATGATCCGCCATCGCTCGCGCTGACCTTCACCGCTACGGGTCTGCCACCAGGGCTCAGGCTGAATTCACGCACGGGCCTGATGTCTGGCACCCCCACTCGCGAAGGCCTCTACAACGTGCGCCTGACGGTGAGCAATCGCTATGGCCGCAGCACCCAGGTCGTGCCTTTGCAAGTGTATCCATTCAACGGCGGCGACCAGATCGCCGGTGCCTACACGGGCCTGCTGGAGCGCGACCCAACCCTGAACGACACCCTGGGCGGCAGCGTGAAGATCGACCTGACGCGCAACGGCGTGTGCACCGGCCGTGTCACCTTTGGCAGTATCATCACCCGCTTCGTTTGCCAGTTGGACAACAGCTACCAGGGCTCAGTGACTCTGCGCTCGCCGGACGAGCGCTGGCTGTATGACCTCCGTCTCTCGCTCGACACCTTTACCAACCGTTTCGCAGGCACCATCACCCACGACCACGCTCACTTCACCCCCACGCCCTTCGTGGCGCAGCGTGCCGAGCAGATCGAGCACCTGAGCGGCTACTACACAGGGCTGCTGCTCCCGGTCGAAGCCCAGCCCACCGCCGACACCTACCCGCAAGGCACGGCCTTCAGCACGGCGCGGGTCAGCGACAATGGCACCGTGAACTTGGCCGGTCGTCTGGCAGACGGCGCGGTTTTGACCGCCAGCACGGAGTCCGGCTTTTTTGGTCAGGCTCCCTTGCATCTCCTGCTTTACAATGGCCTCGGATCCTTCCAGGGCACCCTGTTGATCCAGCGCACCACCGAATTCTTCGACAACGATTACAACCAGATCGGCGGCACCTTTTCCTGGCTGAAAAAGCCGAGCATGAACCCCCAACAAGTGAACTACGCCGCTGGCATTCCGCGGCATGATTTGCAGATGCAGGGCTTCCGCTACTTCGCGCCGTTGGCGGGCTCTATCGTCCTGGCGCTGGACCCCCAGGGTGAGAATGCCCTGGTCACCTTCGAGCAAGCCGGGCTGCGCCATGCAGAGATGAATCCGAACCTTGTCTTCACGCTGACCACCGCGAACCAGGTCGTGCTACCGCTCGCTCCCAACAATCCCACCGGCCTGACCTTGAAGCTGGATGCCGCCACCGGGCTGTTCACTGGCACCTTCACCCTGAAGGATCCCAATCCGCTCAGCCCACTGCGAATCGTGACACGCAAAGCCAACTTCGCAGGGGTGCTGGTGCCACGGTTGGACGGTGGGTTCGGCAGCTTCCAACTGCCGCAGTTGATCGGCGGTGCCAAGGATAGGGCACGCACGCTGTCGGGCAATCTGGTGCTGGAGAAGGCTAGGCTGGAGTAATGGGTCTGGAGACACGATGACGCCATTTGCCCCCACGCCCATCCGCGCCTACAGGGAGCGCCCCGCATGGCTCAAACCACCCCCGCTGTTATCTCTGCTAAGGATCTGAACCTCCAGTTCAGCCTGCAACGTGTCTTCAACAACGCCACCATGGCCGTGCATGAAGGCGAGAAGCTCGGTCTCGTCGGGCGCAACGGCGCGGGCAAGAGCAGTCTCATGCGCATCATCATCGGCACCGAAAAGCCGGACAGCGGCACCGTCTCGCGCCGCAACGGCTTGATCGTCAGCTACCTGGCCCAGGAGTTCACCTTGGATGAAGAAGCCACCGTCATCGACAATGTGCGCAGTGGAGCCAGTGTCGTGTTCGACATGATCGCGCGCTATGAGTCAGGCGACGTGAAGGGCGACCAGGAGGCGGAGCTGCTGCACCAGATCGACCTGCACGACGGGTGGAACATCGAGAACAACATCGCCACCGCGATGAACGAGCTGGGCGTGCCCGCTGGGGATCGCCCGATCAAAGGCCTATCCGGGGGAGAGAAGCGCCGCGTGGCCCTCGCACGCGCCTTGGTCGCGCAGCCAGATTTGCTGCTGCTCGATGAGCCGACGAACCATCTGGATGCCGACTCCATCGTGTGGCTAGAGCACTACCTGCGCGACGACTTCAAGGGCGCGGTGCTCTTCGTCACGCATGATCGTTACTTCCTGGATCGCATCGCCACGCGCATCATCGAGATCGACGACGCACGCATCTTCAGCCACGACGGCAACTACACTGCCTATCTGGAGAGCAAGGCCCTGCGCGACACCTTTGAAGCCGGGGCCGAGCGCCGTCGGCAAACCTACCTGCGGCATGAGCTAGAGTTCGTTCGCGCCGGGGTGCGCGCCCAGCGCAGCAAGGCCCGCACGCGCTTGGATGAGTTCGACCGCGTGTCTGCACAAGACGCCCCCGAGGCCGAGCTGGTGATGGACTTGATCATCCCCCCTGCCCCACCGCTGGCGAACACGATCATCGATGCCAAAGACGTGGCTGCACGCATCGACGACCGTTGGCTCTTCAGTCACCTCGACCTCAGTTTTGAAGCCGGTGACTGCGTCGGCATCATCGGGCGCAATGGCTTGGGCAAGACTACGCTGCTGCGCATGTTGATGGGCGAGCGCGCACCGGATGAAGGCAGCGTCACCATCGGCAAGCGCACCATCTTCAACTACGTCGATCAACAACGCCTGCTGCTCGACCCCGAGAAGTCCGTGATGGAAGAAGTCGCGGGCACCTCCGACTTCGTCAGCTTCGGTGGTGAAAACCTGCACGTGCGCACCTACCTGCGCCGCTTCCTCTTCACCGACGAACGCGTAACCATGCGCGTGAAGGAACTCAGCGGTGGCGAGCAGAGCCGCGTGCTGCTGGCGAAAATCCTGCGGCGGGGTGGCAACTTCCTCATCCTCGACGAACCGACCAACGACCTGGACCTGCAAACCATGCGCGTGCTGGAGGAAGCCATCCTGGCCTACAACGGCTGCGTGCTCGTCGTCAGCCATGACCGCTACTTCCTCGACCGCGTCTGCGATCGCATCATCGCCTTTGAAGGCCACGGCCGCATTCACCAGTGCGCGGGCAATTTCAGCTACTACCAAGAGAAACGCGCCGCCATGGCCAATGCCGAAATGGCCGTGCTCAACGCCCCACTGAAAAAGCCCAAGGCCGTCGCCGCTGAGAAGCCGCGCAAGTTCTCCGCCAAGGAGCAACGCGAACTCGCCGAAGTCGAAGCCCGCATCGCCACGCTCGAAACTGAACTTGCCGAGATGGAAGCGAACCTCGCCAATGCCGACTTCTTCATGAAGCTCGGAGCCGATACGCAAGCCTACATCGACAAGTCCGAAGCCAAGCGCAAAGACCTGGAAGGACAGTTCACACGCTGGACCGAGCTAGAGGAGATCAAGGCAGCGGCGCAGCCAGTCGCTTGAGCCTAGCTACGTCGGCGCGTCACACATCCCCAGCTGGTCTCCGCTGCACAGCTTCTTGTGGTCCTGCCCGCGCTCGCGCTGCTACTCCAGCCGATGCGCGTGAAGGGTGAGCAGCACCGTGGGCCGACGACCTTGATGAGAGCCTTGTAAAAGGATCGGAAAAACACGAAACTGCACGCAGCGACTCTCTCCAGGGGAGTTTGAGCCACTAGAACTGTGCAATAGGGTTCACGCTTGCCCTTCTCTGCGTGTCGATTTGGACACCCCGCGCTTCAGTTTGGACATCCCGCGCATCAGTTTGGGTGTCCCGCGCATCGGTTTCGATGCCCCGCACATCGGTTTGGACGTCCTGCGCATCGATTTGGATGCCCTGCGCAGCGGTTTGGGGCTGCCGCGCCGTCCTTTGGCAGCTCTGAGTCACCGTTTGGGTGATCGTGGGCCCCGTGTTCGGCCCCCTCGCGCCTCTCCTGCGCCTGGAAACGCGCGAAC
>Ga0247833_1001912_pt1 | contig 32151 bp, 24 predicted proteins | sample LaCruzMarch2015__7_FD_187117 | JGI IMG/M metagenome (GOLD analysis project Ga0247833, IMG submission 187117) | Freshwater microbial communities from meromictic Lake La Cruz, Castile-La Mancha, Spain - LaCruzMarch2015_8m | ecosystem: Environmental > Aquatic > Freshwater > Lake | place: Spain... | reverse complement strand
TTAATCGTACTACCATTGCTGGAAATGTTTGCTATGCTGGTTATGGCTTTTTTGGTACGGAAATGATTCGATGCCCCTCCATTGACGTCACTTTGACCCGTACGACTAATCAATCAGAAAATAGTTCTAAATATGATTCAGATGTTTTAAATGCCAAACTCCTTAAATTATTTATTAAATGATGATATGTTGTAAATTTTTTAACATACCGCTAAAATTTAACAGCTGATTAAATATCGGCTGTCTGCTAAAATTCATATTTTTACTCATGTTTTTCTTTTTTGTGTAGTAAATCAAAAGTAGACATTAACGGGGGCAATTCAATAATTGTCCCACGGTTTTTTAAAATGTTTACCGGTTAACAGTGATTAAATATGAAAAATTTGTAAAAATTGGGGAACTGAATAACCCATCATTTCCTATTGCATATCAACGGAATATGCATAAGATGCAGAAAGGCTGAATACCCAATATTTCGGCAATAAAATATACCTACTGTTGAGTGCAGTGCTAAATATCTTTTACACATCTGAAACCCATTATTGTTTTTATGGCATTCTCATTAAAATAAGTTCTTCCTCTATTTTTAATTCTTAGATCTTCTTGATAATAAAAGCAGGAGCCACCTCTGTAAACACGAAATTGATTTGTTTCACCTTGTACCGGAAGATTTATGTTTTGTTCTCTACTCCAAACTAATAAATTACCTTTCAAAGGACCAGTAGGATTGTTCGTTGGACTTTCTTTGTAGTAATCAAAATCATAAAAGTCATTACACCATTCATATAGGTTTCCTGTCATATCATAGATGCCTAATTCATTGGGTTTTAATGAGCCTACTCTTGATATTTTTCCGCTACCATAATTAGCAATTTCATTCAAATTATTGCTACCAGAATAAGTATAATTTTTTGAAAGATTTCCACCACTAGCAGCGTATTCCCACTCTGCTTCAGTAGGTAATCTCTTCCCCGCCCATTTGCAGAATTCAGAAGCATCAATCCAATTAATTCGTATTACAGGTCTTAATGAATCGGCAGAATGTATATTTATCAAGTTACCATATTCATCATGCCTCCAATTTACACCTGTTTTTTTTGCAAAATAATAGTTATTGTCAAAAATATAATTATATCCTGCTAATTCTGCTTCAGTTTTATAGTTTATCTCATCAACAAACCGTTTGAACTGAATTATAGTAACTTCATATTTGTCTATATAAAAGGATTTTAAGGCAACATTATGTTTTGGTCTTTCATCTAGAAAGTTAGCATTACCACCCATTTCAAATTCTCCTCCTTCAACCAAAATCATTTGTTCAACCTTTTTAGCTCCAGTATCATTTTTTCCTACTTCACTTATAATACTTCCTTCATCTGAATTTTCGATTTTATTTTTAGATAGTTTATGCTTATTAGAATTGTCTCTTTTGTTTATATATATGATAATAAAAAATGTAAGTATTGCTATCGTAAATATTCCGGCCAAACCATAAGCCAAATAATTTTTTTCAGGTCTATGATTTCTTTTTGAAATAGGAATATTTTCTTCATCAGATTTTTTTCTATTATTCTTGTGGTTTGCTGTTTTATAACCTTGCTTTTCTTTTTCAAAAGCTTCTTTTTCTTTTTTAAGCTTTTCTTTTTCTTTCTTTATTTTTTCATATTCTGATTTAATTTCCTCCTCAAAGTTTTTGTAAAAAAATTCATTTTTAGGTTCTTCTTTTTTATTGTTTAAATCATAAAACCTTCTTTTTTTATCATCAATTAGTGTTTCATATGCCTCATGAATTTCCCTAAATCTTTCTTCATAGAATTTGTCACCATCATTTTTGTCTGGATGAAATTTATAGGATAATTTTCTATAAGCTTTTTTTATCTCGTCAGAACTCGCATTTGTGTTTATTCCAAGTATGTAATAGTAGTTTTTATTCATATGATTTCTAGTTTAGCACCCTAATTAACGGACTTTTGACTACATTGGTTACAAAATAAATGTTGAATTCAAGTCAGAAATGTATCCTTTCGGGTTAAACAATAATTTTTAAATGGCAAATATAGGATTTTTGAAATCAAAACGTTTTCTAGGTCTTTGATTTAGTTTTTCCTGGATTTCAAGATTATTTAATCCTTTATTATTTTCAATATACTATACAGATAACTTTAAACTTCTGTTTTTGGTTAATCGAATTAAGAAAGTCGATATTATTAATAATAACTTAATGATGTCCCAAAAATGGGAAGAATCATATTAAAGGACTAAATGTTATGTTTGAAAATTTTATTTGTAAAGTTCAATAAGTTTTTCAGGATTGCCAAAAGTGAATGTAATTTTTGAAAGTACCCCACCTTTAAAAAACAGGTTACAACAAAAGGGTTCAATAGAAGAAAAATTCTTTCGAAATCTAGTAGGTCCAAATGTTTGTTTAAAAACTTTAAATGCTAAAGTTTCAGCATTTGAATTTTCTGGTATGGTAATAAGTAGTAAACGATCTTCTATTGTAACAAAATCATCAAATATTAAATCAGGATAAAATTCATCTCTTAGGTTTGGTTCATTGAAATTTATGGCGACTCTTTCGCATCCATCCTGAAAAATAACATTTGCTGAAAGAATAGCTGAAACTCCCGAGGATAGAACAAGTTTTCCTCCCTTCCATATTTCGAAGTATGATGGTTGATAAGTAAAGTCTTGCTTTTCAACCTTCTTGAATGGTTTAAATTGATCCCATTTTTCTGTCATATTATTGACTTTTATAAGTATTTAATTTATATTTACGAATATAATCAATTTAAATGACTCCATCAGAAATTACTAAATCTATTAATTCGAGCAACCTTGCTGGAATCACCAAACTTGAAAAGATTCTTGCTATAACAAAAAATCTTCTAAAAGATAATCAATTATTTTATGAGTCCATAATTATTGGAGGTCAAGAATGGATGTTGAAAAATCTTGATGTAACCAGTTTTAGAAATGGGGATTCAATTCCCCATGTTGAGTCTAATTATGATTGGGAAGATTCTGGAGAAAATGAACAACCGGCCTGGTGTTACTATGATAATGACCCTGAAAATGGAAAACATTATGGGAAATTATATAACTGGTATGCTGTAAATGATCGAAGAGGACTTGCACCAGAGGGTTGGATAATTCCAAGTTTTGAAGATTGGAATAATCTAATAGAATTTTTAGGTGGAAGTGGAGTTGCTGGTGGAAAGTTGAAGCAAATTGGAACCACATTATGGAAAGAACCAAATGGGGGGGCAACAAATTTTAGTGGATTTTCAGGACTTCCAGGTGGAGATCGTTATGAAGGAGGAATGTTCAGCATGATAGGTCAAAATGGATATTGGTGGAGTTCTTCAGAATTCAACTCAAATCTCTCAAATCTCTTGACTTTGAATTTTAATCATTTTAATGTGTCAAGAAATAGCAGCTTCAAAAAATCTGGTTTTTCTGTTCGTTGTATTAAATCATAGAATAATATACATTGTATTTATTATTCAATAATTTGATTCTAAATCAATCACTAAATTGTAAGTATTTTTTAGTATATATCTTATGGAATGAAATGTAGAATTGGATTAAAAAAATCCTTAACCTCCTGTAAGCTTTAAACAAATTTATAATAGGTTGTTTTTGGAAAACTTTCACCAATTTTAATGGATACATAAAACGTAAAATTTTATTATTATGACAAATTTAGTTAATTTTGAATTTATTTCTAAAAGCCATTTAAGATACGAAAATGGTTCGATTGTAAAGGGATTACAAGTTTGTGGACGAAGCATAAGCATTAAAAAAAATATTGATGGTTGTAAGGGTTATAATATACCTGTAGGCTTTGGGTATATTATAACCATTTTTGATTTAGAGGGGAATCACCCTATTTGGGGAACAAATGTCATAGTATCGCCAAAACCTATGAAAATAATAAGCCAATCTATTGAAAAGATTATTTTACGAGGTTATATGGTTGAAGCACAAACTCCATTTGGATTCACGGAAGTTGATTTGGCGGATTATGGACTAACTTTATTTTTAAAAAATGGTGTTATTGATTCATGTTCATTACACATGTTTGATAAAAATGTGGTTTTGTTATATTTACCTTAATAAGGCAAATTTGAACTGCTCTTTTCGCCTAGAAAACTTTACCTTATTAGATTAAATGTGGAGGTAAATATTAAAATATAATGAACCTGATATCTAAGAATATTGGATTGAATCAAAAGGTAAAGTTTACAACGAATAAAAAGGAGAGGTTACTTATAAACCTATAGTGTTGAAACAATGGGAGTAAAAAAAATAGTTCTTTGTGAATTTTTAATAAAAAATTAAGAATGTATTTAGGTTAAAAGCAAATAATTATTTCCTAGTATATCTTAACCTAAGTCCATTTTAGATTGAAAATCTTCGGCTGCTCTTAGAACTGCCCTAATAGTCCGTTTAAAAAAATCTTCTAAGTCGGGTGTACTATCAATGAATTGTACTGCGATTGCCCAGACGTGTTTATTATTAGAAATAATAATTTTACCTACTTTTACATTTTGATTGACTATATTGGCAACTCTAAATGCTTTGTTCAACTCCAAGTTACCCTCTATTTGATAAAAATTAGGTAGTATTAGGTTTAAAAACTGTTCATCATTTTCATCAATCATTACTATAAATGTATTACCCTCCGCCTTAAATATAATATCATCAACTTGATTAATTTGAGGTAAATAACCTTCACTTCTTAAAAAGTTAAAACACAGTCTTCCAATGTTATTCATAAAACTCAATATTACAAAATTAATAGATTACTAATTTTTCTTTTCAGCGAACACCACATGAGTTTAAGGGAATCTTATTACTAGTGTGGTGAGTTATTAAAAATAGTCGAGAGTTTATTGTGTGAAATTTGTCCCTTGTTATTTTGTTCATTTCTAAAGTATATAACCTCTTAATGCTAAAATTTTCTCTTATACGAATTTACTATCTATGTTTTGTAAATCCAAGTTTTTATAGCCAAATTTTACTATTTAATCTTTCAGAATGCTGAATTATTGGATATTCCGGGTTAAAATAGTATATAATTACGGCATATCCAGAAACTCCATTAGGAGATAAGGTAAATTATTAAGTTTGATGGTCCTACTAAAATGACCATAAGTGAGTTGAGAGATGAACAATAATCAAAATGTAATCAATTTATTCAAAAAAATTCATTGTGGAAACATATAAAACATTCAGATAAATAATTAATTATCCAATAAAAATATCGGTGAGAGGGAAAATAAGAAAATCCAAATATTCTGTAATGGATAAGATTATTTCAAAAATACATATTAATTTTTAAAGGAATTATCAAATGGTTCGGAGTATTCAATTCTGAAATAATGATTTTCATATCGAAAAAAAATTTGAGAAAAATATTCTCCATTTTCTTTAACAACTGAAACGTCAAACACCGAACCTGTCAAAGTTGCATGTGCAACTTCTAAATTATGTTCTGGCTTAGAAGAGTAATCCCATTCTGATAGAAATACATTCCTGTGATAGTCAATAATATCATGTTTCTCAAAACGCTCAACTTTATTAAAATTGAACCAAGTTACCATTCCTCTACCAATCGAAGGCATCCAGATTATTTCTGATGGAAACTCGTCTTCATTTTCGTTGTATGCAAATTCGTCAATCTGAACTTCATTTCCTCCATACTTACATTTGAATATTTTCGTTTTTTTGAAGCGAATATGAAACTCTCCTCCATTTCCAATTTCTTTTACTGTTGTTTCCATTTCTTTAAAAATCAAGAATATATTCAATCGAAGACTTATTGTTGGTTTATCCTCTAAATTATAGGACTTTTGATAACGTTTGATACAAAAATAAATAAAAATAATAATAAATTTGCATGAAAGAATGCCCTTTTTAGGTTCTTATTTCCCAATGTTATTATTTATCAATTTCAGTTCTTTCCTTGATGTACTGGTAATCTACCCTTACTTTAAATCCTATTCTTTCATTCTTAAAAGGTATCGTTTCAACATTTCAAGTTTTATATAAAGCTCAGATTTTTGAGTGGGAGTAACCCAACCCATCTATTAATAAATACTTAGTTGGTAAAATATTATAACTTTCTTTTTTTGACAGGAACAATTAGAATCCATTTTCAGAATCAGAATATTTATTGTAAAAAAATTCAAATGAAAGAATATGTAAAATTTAGGAAAGCTGAATAATCCTGATTTCACTATCACTTAATGGAATGTAACCCCTGTAAATTTATGGGAATATTTTAATGAACCTAAAAACTGACATCTAAAGAGATAAAATTTGTAAATAATTTTGTCAATTCCTGCGGCCTTGATTTAAATGGAGAAGATCTGTTGGAAATCACAATGAGACCAAATGATTTAATTTTTTTTGTAGATCATATTCTAAGGTATCATCAATTACAGAAAATTCAAAATTCAGAGAAAATGAATTTTTTTTGAATTTCCAGGTTTTTATTTTGACGTGTTAAAATGATTTGACAAATTTCAGAAAGTTCATTTGCCACACTATTTTCGAAAAAAATTCTTCCCTCCTTAAATCCCAACCCACAAAATAGTCAAATAGACGAATATTCAATCCCTGAGACAACGCACTGAGAGCCCATCCCCCTTGCCGTATTCGTAGCTGTTCCTGTAAACATAACTATTATTGAAATTCAGAGACAGGCTCAAGGCATTATAATAATCGAGATCAGTAGAACTCCACCAGTCACCATCCTCACCAAGGTAATCGAACCCACCATTGTAGTAACGAAGGCCTGCAGGAATCCCATTAAATCCTGACGAATTGTCTCCATTCCCATTTTGAAATTCTCCAGCTTCATCCTCCCATGAGTTCCAACCTTGAACAGATTTCATTTTATGTCCCATATCGTCTTCACCCAAATAATTAAAAAGAGTAGTCCATTCCTCATCTGAAGGTATGTGCCAACCTTCTGGTGCTAATCCTCTTGGATCATTGACAGCATACCAATTATATAATTTTCCATATTTCTTCCCATTTTCATGGTCATTGTCATAATAACACCATGCCGGTTGTTGATTTTCACAAACCTTTATCCATTCCTCATTTATCTCAATATGAGGTATTAAATCTCCATTTCGGAATCGATCGACATCAAGATTTCTGGTCATCCATTCCTGATTTCCAATTTTAATACTATCAAATTGTGGTTTAATTTCACTCAATATCTTTTGTGTAATGGATAATAGTTTCTCTGTCTTGGCTAAATTTGAACTACCTGTAGATATTATAGATTTTCCTTTTTCATTATCCATTTCACTTGTTGTTTTTGAGGTTAAGAGTATTTCTCAATGATGAAAGATGGTCTTTTAATTGTTGTCGAAGATTCTTGAAATATTGGTTAAAATCCTCAATTTGAATGATTTCTATGTATTTTTCACTTTCCTTTAGGTTATTCAAATCTACCTTTAACTTGGTTATTTTGTTCCTTAAGAATTCCTTTTTACTTGCCAATTTAATTTTGTCATTGGATTCTTTTTTCTTGAAATTCATAAAGGAATTATTTTCCAACATATCCATTATTCTCTTTACCTCATTAAGGTCTTGTTTGTCATACGCTTCATCCAAAGATTTATAAATCTCTGTTACCATATCAATTACCTCCTGACCCTCATTTTGAAATAAATCAGGATGACACTTGAATACACCTTTTCTATACATTTTATTTAATTCCCCTTTCTCCTCTTCATTAAGTTCAAACTTCAACTTCTTTTCCTCCTCATCCACTTGTTGTCTGTAATCCTCTTCTTCCTGTTTAGCCTTTTCATATTCAACTTCATCATCTTCAACAAGTAAAGATTTTATATACAGAATTTCCAAAACCACATCTCCTAATTCTCGGGTATATTGGTGAATAAAATCTGCTAACAACTTTTCAATACTCATTTTCTCCCCTTCCAATGCTGCCAATTCATTCTCTAAAATCTTGAGTTCAATCTTTATCCCTTCAAGTTCATAATCAATCCATGTAACCATACTTTGGGATAGGGTGATGAATGTCTCAATCTTTTTTATAGCTGACCCAAAATTTTGTTGTTTGACCTCATGGATAATCTCTGATATTTTATCGTCAAAGTCAAAGGGGATTATTTTTCTAATTTCATCATCCAAATCTTCCAATTCCTCAAGAATGATATAATTCTTGATAATCTCCAATCTTTTAATGATTTTTGAAAGTGGTAATTCCTTTTCATCGGTCAATAACTCACCAATGATTCTATTGATTTCTTTTTTAAATTGGGTGGCCAGTTCCCCATCACCAGAAGTGATAACCACATTTTCAAAGTTGGTTTCAGCCTTGTAACTCCAATTATACGAACCTGTAATTACCACATAATCGTCAATGATACAGAATTTGTTGTGCATAAATGACTTATCACCACCAATCCAAAATAACTTTGATTCACCCTTTTGGATGTCATTATAATTGATACTTGAATTCCTATTAATTTCATTATCACTAATCACCAATATAACCTTAACTCCTTCCTGAGACTTTTTCACAAGGGAGTTGAATAAATTTTTATTGGTAAACCACGCAACAGCCAGATAAATGTCCTTTTGGGATTTATTTATTTCTTCTTCAATACGTTCAGCAATGTTTTCAAAAATACCTTCAGATGTCATACTTTAAATTCTTGATTTTTTAATTAAAAATTTCTCCCACTCGCAATCCCAGCCCACAAAATAGTCAAATAGACAATTAGTCGTCCCTGAGGCAACGAATAGAAGCTCCAGCAGACTTATTGGCGTAGTTCATGCCTACAACGACAGAGTTGCTTAACAGGAAGCGGTACCAGGCGTAGAAGTTGTCGTCCTCAGTAGAACTCCAGAAGAATGCGTAGTCTCTAATATCGAGGAAACTACCATCTCCATTGCGACAACCACCTGGGAGAACTTTAAAACCTGACAAATTATCTCCATTTCCATCTTGAATTTGTCCCTTATCATCAACCCATTCCCATCCATCAATTGACTTCATTTTATGTCCAGCAACAAATTCATAACCCAAAAAATCTACAAGACTGGTCCAATCCTCATCGGTAGGAACACGCCATCCTTCTGGGGCCAATCCCCTCGGATCATTTACTGCATACCAATTATAAAGTTTCCCATATTTCTTTCCATTTTCAGGGTCATTATCATAATAGCACAACGCTGGATGACCATTTTCTCCAACCTTTTCCCATTCCTCATATGACTCAATATGTGGAATTAAGTCTCCATTCCGGAATCTATCCGCATAAAGATTTCTAGTCATCCATTCCTGATTTCCAATCCTTACACTCTCATATTTAGGTTTAATTTCACTCAATATTTTTTGAGTGATGGATAATAGTTTCTCTGTCTTGGCGAGATTTGAACTACCTGTAGATATTAAAGATTTATTTTCTGAGTTTTCCATTGATATAAATTAGGGTGGCAACCGGGTTTTAATAAAATAATTACTTGTCTTATTTTTTGACTAATCCTGTAAAGTTGAAGTTACTAAAATATTATAGTAGTTTTGATTGCCACCCTATTATTCATAGAAATGTTCCTTCTCTAAAACCTTAGTTCCCGTCCATCTAAGTACCTATTTTTTGTTAAAAATGGTCTTTTTTGCTTTAGGTCAAATAGATGCGAACAGTTTATGCAGAAAATCAGAACCAGAAATTTGTCCAGGCTTATGAAAAATCCTTTTTAATGTTTCGGCATTATTGAAGGTAAATCAATATATCTCCTTACCTGTTATACCCTGCACGGAGTAAGTTGCTAGAGGAATAATCACTGAGCAAGAAGGTTTTTTCTTCTCTTCTCCATCAAATTGACAAGCCAACGGGGGGCTGGATTTTCACTCACGCTTCCCAATGGGATAATGATTGGTCTGTAAGAATTCCATCAACGATACTTCCTTTTCAGAGTGTGGATGTTTTTATTTTCGTCAATAAACGGAGGGAGAAAATCAAGATGCTCTCATGGGATAGTAATGGCTTTGCCATTTGGTATAAGGAACTGTAGAAGAGTGCTTTTAGTTGGGGCAAAGCGTTTTGGGACGCACCTATAAGAAAATAGAACTGTGACTTACGCAATATCCAAGAATTAATATGTCATAGTAGCAACAAAACTACAGATATATAAACACCCATGTTATTACCAAGAGCATCAAGCAGATTAAAGCCCATTTGATTATTTATAAATTAAATTGTATATCTTGAGTTAGAAATAAAATAAAACGAAACAAACCTTCGATATTACATACCAATATGGGTAGCTACACGAAAGATCGTTTCGGGTGTAGGCGAGTTAGGCCTCTTCCTAAATCGACTTACAGTGCGAATATTAAACGGACAGACAAATGAGAAAAAAGCCAACGCTTCATCATAATCAAAAGAGTTGCAACACAACGCACAAGCCGACACACCGTTGCAAAACATTTGCTTTTGCCAAACCGCACTGTGGACAATTTTAACTATAAAGACAAAAGAAATATGAGTGAAATATTCGGAAAATTTGACACACAAGATTTAAACAGAAAATCAGCACTTGATATATTCGAGAAACTTAGACCTATACGACAAGGCATAAACAAAGAATTTATCGCAAGACGACTTATTTGGGAGCTTATCCAAAATGCCAAAGACAACGTAGCAGTTTGTAATACTAATTCCGACAACAACCTTGTAGTTGATATAACTTTATCTAACTACAAATTCATTTTTTCACACAACAAAGGTTACTTTAAAAATGAGAATGTAAGAGGTTTAATCAGACGCTATTCATCGAGTGACAAAGATAGAAGTGAAGTAAATGGGGAAGAAGCACCAACGACCACAGGTCGTTTCGGTACAGGCTTTATGACAACGCATTTACTTTCTGAGATAGTTGAAATAAAAGGAGTATTTCAAGAAAACATAGAAACATTTAAACCTTTTGAACTAAATCTTGACCGAAGCGGACATAATGTTCAAGAACTAATTCAAGGAATTGAAAAGGCATTTGCTTCTGTTGAAGCAAGTGTTTCAAAGTCATTAGTCATTTCGCCAAATATCAACGAGTTTAAAACTCAATTTATTTACCATTTAAATAATAGCGGTCTTGAATTAGCTAAAATTGCTTCAGAAGAACTTAAAAATACGGCTGCCTATGCTTTAATAAATCACCCAAATATTAAATCAATAAGGTTTGACAGCAGTAACAGTAAATTCAATTTTTCGCTTTCAAAACTAAAATCAATACTATTTGAAGAAACGGAAATCGTTATGTATGAATTAAAAATTAGTGATAACCAAGAAGGTAAATACTACATTTCAGTTGGTATTGATGAAACTAAAATCATTCTTCCTATCCAAATAGTTGGTAACGACTATTATTTATTACCTATTGAAAAAGAAGTTCCGAAAGTGTTTTTGGACTTTCCTATGATTGGAACAGAGGAACTAAATTTACCGTTTGTTATAAACAGTCCATTCTTCGAACCAACAGTAGAAAGAGACGGAATTAGTCTAAGCGAAAGTAATGACAATGACACTCAAAAAAATGTAGCTGTTTTCAATGAAGCGTTTAGGCTTTATAATCTTTTCATCAACTACGTTGAAGACAAAACTGAATGGAAAAATCTTTACAATCTTGCCGACATCAGAAAACCCATTAAAAAGGATTGGATAAACAATTCTTGGTATGAAACAACATACATAAAACCAATAAGAGAAATATTACTTAGAAAAAATATTGTTGATACAGTTAGATATAGTCGCCGAGCTATGACAGCAGAGGAAGGAACTGTTGACTTTCCAAGTTCAAACAAAAAAGAAATCAGAGAAAAACTTTGGACACTTGGTAATTTAAACGAACATTTTATCCTTCCAGTCAAAGAACACATTCATAAATGGTATGACATTATTTGGGATAAAGAATATGAACTTACAGTTGAGACATTGGTTAAATGGGTAGAAACCAAACAAAACATTAATCAATTATCAACTTCCTTAGGAAAATCAGAAACAGAAACGCTTGATTGGTTAAACCAAGTGCTTGAATTAGTAAATGAGGATGAAACCTTATTGGCACACTTAAATCAAGACAAAATTAAAATATTGCCAAATCAAAACGGTCTATTTGAGGTTAAGTCTAAACTTGACAAAGACAATGGAATTAATGAAAATCTTAAAGCTGTAATGGCAACCATTGGAAAAGATTGGAAAAATTATTTATTAAATCTTGGCATAAAAAACTTATCAGGAATTATTTTCATTTCAAAAGATCAAGATTCAATTATAACAGAAATCAACCGAATTTTAAATGAAGGTAAAAACCCTAATATAAATAAAGCTTGCAGCCAATTAACTTCTTTAATACCAACTACTGAAAGCAAAATTAGAAGAAGTATTTACGGATTTTCTAAATTTCTGTTCTCAAACGAAATTAGCGAAATTACCCCTATAGCATTTGACAAACCAGCTGTTTGGGAAATATCAGATAAATTAATTACAAAAAGAATTATTATGGCCATTGCCAATTGTCAAAATATTGAAACTTTCACAGCAAATTTTGGTTTTCAAACCATTGAAGTAACTCTTAAATGGCTTGATGATTTAATTACTTTTTTGGATAAAAACGAATACGGAAACCTATTAAATCTCAAAACTGCTCCAATCCTTCCAAATCAAAACGGTGTTTTTAAATACAAAGACATTTTACAAATAGATAATACCGAATTTGTTGCAGAAGAATTAAAAGATATATGCAAACTCTTAAACTTCGACTTTCGCAATGATTTGTTAGCTAAAGAGATTTTCCCTGTATTGCCAGATAAACAAACTGTTGAGATTAGAGAAATAGCGGATAAGATAACAGAACTAATTGAACCTAAACTTGGAAGCATTGAAAGAGATGAAACAATTAGAGAACTATTCAGAAAATTATATTTATGGTTCAACAAGAACAGACCTTTGGCCGAGCAAATATTTACAAAACTCTATGAACGTAAACACCGCCTAATTGATGATGATGAAATTGCAGCAAACCTTGAAAAAGCAGAGATATTAGACGAGATAATTGGAGAAACTGGTTTGTCACCAAAAGAAATAAAGGAAAAATTAAAGGCACTTTTAACCAACCCAAACATAGCTGAAATTCTAAAAACACCAATTGAACAACAGGTAGCTGTTTCAGGTGATCTCTACCCTGTTGGTTCGGAAGACGATATAGTAATATCGCCAACCCTTATTGATAACTCAAGCGAAAAATCAAGAATTTCGGTCAGTGAAGAGGCTAAAGAAATTATCTTTCAAGAATTAAGAGCAAGTGGTTTTATTGTTCCTGATTCTATTCAAATAAATTTTACAATTGTAGAAGGAATTAAAAACCCGTCAGGAAAGCCAATTAAGTTAGTTGTGAAGAGTGGTAAGGCAGGTAAGATATATTTTAACCCAAATGAATGGTTGACATTGACAGAACCCGATTCGCAATTGTTTGCAGTAACAAGATGTAATATAGTCAGAAATATAACTCTTACAGACATTGAATCTATTAATGACACTTTCCATATGCGATTAAACACACAATCTTTTGCCATGACTAATTTAAAGGTATTTGCCAAATTCTTTCAGTATCTACCTTATACTCACTTTATTTTTGAAACTCCCGAAAGCACAACAGATTACTTGGTTCAGTTTGGATTAAGCGAAAGAAATCCAAGTTCAAACGAGTTATCAGCTGACGATAAAGACTTATTACTATAATGATTTTTACTAGAGAAGAACATATGCGGTTCTTAGAAGAAGAACTTCGAGCACAAACGGAAGCCTATAAGCAGAAGTTAGACACTTCAGCTCTTTTTCTATTGCAAGACCGTGAAGAGCTTTTTGCTGCTCAGTTTCTAAATTTTGAAGATGGCACAATGAAATTAAAATTCCCCAATACCAGAGGGATGCCAAGACAAGGTGAATATCTTTACTGTTTTACAGTTCCAAAGGACCTACGGAATTACAGAGATTGGGGAAATAAGACTTATGGAGATTTAATAAAAGCAAAGACTAATTATTCTGAGGTTGTTTGTGTTTGGCAAACGCCATCAAAAGACAAGGACGGAAATATTGAGAAGGATTTCAGCATAGCAGGATTCAGAGGTGTTGAAATCGAATTTGCAATTCATATACAAGAAGCTGAAGGAATGATACTTCTTTTGGGCCCCAACAAGCCACCATTCGAATACATTGCAAATCTTCAAAGCATTGTTCAAAACCAAAAAAATGAATCGGTAAATAAAATCCTTGACCAAGATTTTCAAGTTTCTGTTTGGACACCTTCACTTCTTGACAATAAAAATAACATTGCAGAATTTGTTTTATCGCAATTGATTTTGCAGGATAGTTTAATAATTCAAGGGCCTCCAGGAACTGGTAAAACATATTTGATTGCCGAAATCTGCGAACGCTTATGCAACCAAGGTAAAACAGTTTTAGTAACATCATTAACCAATAGAGCGTTAATTGAAATAGTTGAAAAATCTGCACTGAAAAATCTTTTAGAAGAAAATCGTATTTTTAAAACAAAACTTTCGGTTGACGAATCAAAAGCATTTAAAGCTTTACAACAAGCAAAAGAAGTCAGTCCACAACCTTACAATTTAATTCTTTCTACGTTTTTCATAACAAGTGGACAAGCTGCAAAAACTTTTAATGAACCACCATTTGACTATGTTATTGTGGACGAAGCTAGTCAGGCGTTGCTTGGTTTGTTTGGTGGTGCGAAACTTTTAGGAAAGAAAAATATTTGGATTGGAGATACACGTCAATTGCCACCTGTTGTTTCATTAAGTGATGACAAAGTAAGCCGTAAAAATTACGGAGCATTAGTTGACGGGTTAAAAGCCCTTTCAGAAACCGCTTCCTTGCCAATATTTCAACTTACTGAAACCCATCGTTTAACAGATAGAGCAGCAAATTATTCGGGAGTTTTCTATAATAACAGCTTAAATTCAAGAGCAAAAAAAGACATTCGGCTTTCATATTCGGAAATTGATATTGAATTTGGCAAATTTTTTAATCCCAGAGGTGGTCCGACTTTAATAAAAATCGATTTAAAAGCAGGCGATTTTAAACCAAAAAACGCTTTAAAACTTACAACCGACATTGTAAAAAACTTATTAGCAACAAATGAAAAATTACATATTTCAGTATTGACATATTTTGTTGAAACAACAAAAGCATTGCAGAAAGCAATTTTTCAAACTGTCGGCTATCATAAAAATTTATTGATTGAAACCGTTTCAAAAGTTCAAGGCTTGACAACTGATGTTACAATTTTTGTAGTACCTAATTCAAGCTATCATCGTTCTTTAGAAAACAGACTTTTCAATGTAGCAACAAGTCGTTCCAAACGACACACACTAATAATTGCAGACAAAGACATTTTAGCACGTTCACAAATTGACAATGAGGTTAAAGATTATCTTCAACGATTGAACGAAGATTTTTCATTCTATATCCAATTTGAAGGATTGGCAATTGAAAATATTAGCGAAGCTAAACAACAAGAAGCTGTTAAAAAAGGGGAATCTGAAGAAATTCAAACAAAAAGCGATTCAGAAACACAAGAGAGAATAGGCTTAAAAGTTCTTGGCAAAATTGACCTTTCAAAATTCGAAAAGCCGAAAAAGGAAATAAAAAAAGACAAAGAAAACCTTTACATTATTGACACAAATGTATTTGTTGACCAACCAGACATTATTTCAAAAATTGACCAAAAATACAAAATAGTACTTTCTGCAAAAGTCATTGATGAATTGGATTACTTAAAAATGGCATTGAACGAAGAACAAAAGAAAAATCTTCAAAGGGCATTACGGCAAATTAACCAGAGTATAGAAAAACGTGGAATTAAAATGGATACAGCGGATTTAACTTTGCTACCAAACGACTTCAATAAAAAATCACCAGATAATTTTATCTTATCAGTTGCATTAAAATACAGAAGTGAAAACCCCATTATGCTTACCTCTGACAATGGTTTACAGATTAAGGCAAAAGGACTAAACATTACGACAATAACTTTAAAGGAATTTATGAACCAATTAAAATACTAATGCCAACAAATATGGTGGCACATTTGTAATTTAACACAAGCCAACGCACAACGACACGACAATGAACAGACAAATAACGACCGAGAAAAAAGAACGAAGGCATAACAAGGGTATGGCAAAAGTGGCGGTTCAGTGCTCCGCAGACACATTTGTGGTCAATCAAAGCTTGGTTCTCCGCATCAACATTTGTGCTTCGAAAACCGCTTCTTCGCCAAGCGCAAAACTGTTACCGCCAATGCTAAAAAGATAGTACAACACGACAATGACAGAGAAAAAACAAAAAAATATGAAAGTATAAAAAACCGAATGACTGACCAACCGGAACAATCGACAATTGGAAAAGGTGAACAGAATGAAAAAGTATTATTTTTTACCGAGCCGCATTTTTTATTTTTAATTCCTGATGCTCATTTAGCACATTGCCTACTATCTTGAATAAAAGTTAATAAGTAAAGTAGATTATCACTAGAAAAAAGGCAATAAATTGTTACTTTGTAACTTATTAAGTTAATGTTCAGAAAGAAAAAGATGATTATAGAAAATACGGAAATAATTAAATATACATTCTCTGGACACGACTCCTTTCAATGCCGACAACTATGGCTTAAAAAGGGTTATGACTATGTGCAAGAAGGGAAGAATTTTAATGACGAAGATGCGGTTGTACAGCTTGGAGTTGGTAAAAATATGGTTTCATCCATTCGGTTTTGGTTGAAAGCTTTCAATATTATAGACAACAAAGACATCCCAACTGAATTTGGCAAGCTTTTGTTTGATAATAAAAACGGATACGACCCTTTTTTGGAAGATGAGGCAAGCCTTTGGCTTCTGCATTATCAATTGGTGAAAAATGGTTTTGCTTCTATTTACTCCATCATTTTTAACGAATTCAGAAAAGAGAAACTTTTCTTTAACAAAGAAACCTTTGTGAACTATGTGAAGAGAATTGGTGAAAGTAATCCCGATTTGAATTTCAATGAAAACACAATTTCAAAAGACTTTATTGTTTTTGCAAACCTTTATAAAAGCGATCCTGAAAGCAAAGATGTTGAGGATAGCTTTTCGGGCATTCTGTCTGAAATAGAACTTTTAAAGACAACTGGAAAAGGCAAGAGTGAGCAGTTTTTTATTGAAAATTCTGAAAGAGATAATCTTCCAGAAGCAATTGTATTATATTCAATCCTTGACAATCCAAACTATGGTAACTCAATCAGTTTAAATTCTTTGGAGTTTGACCTGAATAGTCCAGGTTCAATTTTTGCCTTAAATCGTTCGGGTTTGATGAATAAAATTTCTGATATAGTTGATGATATTAAAGACATCACTTTTACTGATCAAGCAGGAATTAAAGAAATTCAATTCAAGAAAAAAGCAGACGCTTACACAATTTTAGATAAATACTATGGCAAATAATTTCACAACATCGGTAAATATTATCAGGGACACTGATAGGGATTTTAATTACATCCCAACGCCCAATGCTAAGCAAGTTGTTAGCCAAATAGTCAATGACTTTAAAAAAGGAATTCACTCTTTTAATGTAGTTGGTACTTATGGTACAGGTAAATCTTCCTTTCTTTTAGCATTCGAACAAAGTATAAAAGGGAATAAACGCTACTTTGAAGCAAATTTTCTTGTAAATCCGAAGTTTGATTTTGTAAAGTTTATTGGTTCTTATTCTTCAATAGTGGAACAGTTTGCAGATGCTTTTGAAGTTCAAACAAATAAAAATCAACAGGAAAATATTTTCTCAGAGATATTTAACCGTTACCATTCAATCGGAAAGGAAAACAAGGTTTTATTCGTTTTGATTGATGAGTTTGGTAAGTTTTTAGAGTACGCAAGTAAACACAATCCTGAAAAAGAACTTTATTTTGTTCAGCAATTGGCAGAGTTCTGTAATAATCCAAAACATAATATTATTTTAGTTACGACTGTTCACCAAAGTTTAGAATCTTATGCTTATTCATTAAGCAAAACTCAACAACAAGAATGGACAAAAGTAAAAGGTCGTTTTCGTGAAATTACTTTTAACGAGCCGGTTGAACAACTTTTGTTTTTGGCATCTGAACACATTTCAAAGAATATTGAAACCAAAACATCAAAATCAGAAATTGAAAAATGCTTGAAGCTCACTACCGAAACTAAGGCATTTAACTTTAATAAAGATTTTCTCAAAGAAATTGCTTCAAAATTATATCCTTTAGATATTCTTTCGTCAAATATTCTCACACTTTCATTGCAACGATACGGTCAAAATGAACGTTCATTATTTTCATTTCTTGAATCATCAGATCATACAGGTTTGGCTAAATTCGACAAGCAGGATAATCCGTTTTTCAATCTGTCAAATGTTTATGATTATCTGAATTTCAATTTCTATTCATTTTTAACTTCAAAATACAATCCCGATTTTTCCGCTTGGAGTTCTATTCGTTCTTCAATTGAGGAAGTTGAAAGGGCATTTGATTCAAATATCAATGAATACATCAAAGCTGTAAAAACGATAGGGCTTTTAAATATTTTTTCTGCAAGTGGTTCAGTATTAGACTTGATTTTTTTTATTGATTACTTAAAAACTGCTTGTGGTGTAGCTGATGCCAAGAATATTATAAAAAATCTTGAAGCGAAGAATATAATTCGCTATCGCACACATTCCAAGCGATTTATACTTTTTGAAGGAACTGATTTAGACATACAAACTGCTTTGATTGAGGCGGGAAATAAGATTTCAGAAGTGGTTGATATTACAACTCTTCTGAATAGACATATTCAATTCAGTCCAGTTTTTGCCAAACAATATTCATTCTCAACAGGTACACCAAGGTATTTTGAGTTTGTAATTTCTGACTACCCGATTCATAAAACACCTGAAGGTGAAATTGATGGCTTTGTAAATCTTGTTTTCAATGGTAAATTGAAAGAAAGCGACATCCAAAATAAATCAAAGTTACAAGAGGAAGCTGTTATTTACTGTTTCTTCAAAAACTCTACAGAGATAAAGAATCTATTGTTTGAGATTGAGAAAATTCAAAAAGTTCTAGAAGAAAACAAAGAAGATAAAGTTGCTAAAAGGGAACTTGAAAATATCGTTGAATCACAAATCCGTCTACTAAACCACTTCATAACGGATAGTATTTATTCAGGTAGTAAAGAAGTGAAATGGTACTTCAAAGGGGAAGAAAAGAAAATATCGGACAAGAAAGATTTCAATAAGCAGCTTTCTCATGTGTGCAGTATTGTGTATGATGCAACTCCTTCATTCAAAAACGAATTGGTGAACAAACATAAGATTTCTTCATCTATTCACACAGCTAAAAAAAATTACTTCAAGGCTTTAGCTAACAATTGGGATAAAGAAAACTTAGGTTTTGAAGACTCTAAATTTCCACCGGAGAAGACAATTTTCTTATCGCTTCTCAAAGAAAATGGCATATCACCAATAAGAGAAAACTCGTTGGATGTAATTTCAATTGATGAGAATTCTTCCTTCAATAGATTATGGAGAGCGTCGGAAGATTTTCTAGAAAGTGCCAAAGCAGAACAATTGAAGATTTCAGAATTGTCTGAACTGCTTAGAAAACGACCTTTCAAATTAAAGCAAGGTTTAATCGATTTTTGGATTCCTACATTCTTGTTCTTAAAACGTGACGACTTTGCCATTTTTAATGATGAAAGTTATATCCCGAATTTATCCGAAGAAAATTTGGAATTAATAGCCAAATATCCCGAAAAGTATTCTATCAAGACTTTTGATATTGAAGGCGTAAAACTAGACATATTCAATAGCTACCGCACGTTTTTAAACATAGCAACAGAGAAAAAATTTGATAATAACTCATTTATTGAGACTATTAAACCGTTTATTGTATTCTACAAACAGTTACCAGAGTATAGCAAAAACACAAATAGACTTTCACCTTCGGCAATTAAAATTAGAAAAGCAATTGCAACTAGCAAAGACCCAGAGGATACCTTTTTCGAAGCGTTTCCAAATGCTTTGGGAATAACGCTTTCAACATTACAAAAAGACAAATCGAAACTTCAAAACTACACTACAAATCTGCAAGATGCTGTAAGAGAATTGAGAACCTCTTATGATGAATTACTGAAACGATTTGAAGAATTTATTTGCAATGAGTTTGTAGGTAAGTCTGTTGACTTTGATGAATACAAAGCGTATCTGCAAAAGCGTTTTTCAAAACTAAAAAAGCATATGCTTTTGAGCAATCAAAAAACTTTTGTACAACGATTGGACTCTCCATTAGATGACAAAAAAGCATGGATGAATTCTATTGCTCAATCAGTAGCTGGCAAAACTCTTGAAATGTTTTCTGATGAAGATGAAATCTTGCTTTACGACCGATTTAAGTCAATGATTTTGGAGCTAGATAGTTTAACCAAAATCTCTAAAACTGATATAGATGAGAGCAAAGAAGAAGTAATTGGAGTTAAAATAGATTCGTTTTTTAGCAAAATTGACCCTAAAGTAGTTCGAGTTCCAAAAAATAAGAGTGCAGAAATAGAGCAATTGAAAAACGAATTGAAAAACAAATTAGGCAAAGACAATACTTCAAACATTGCAGCTGTATTGAACCTACTAAAAGAATTATTACAATGAGCAAAGTAAGACATGTTTTGGGTATATCTGGTGGTAAAGACAGCGCTGCTTTAGCTATTTATGTGAAAACAAAATATCCATCCATCAATTTGGAATTTTATACTTGCGATACGGGAAAAGAACTAGATGAAACTTATCAATTAATTAAAAACCTAGAGGTTTATCTAGGCATTAAAATTGAGCTTTTACAAGGTGCACAAAATAGTTCTGAAGACCCCTTTGACCATTTTTTGAAAATGTACGGAGGTTTTCTGCCTTCCTCAAATGCTCGTTGGTGTACGAAAAAATTAAAATTAGACCCATTTGAAAACTATGTTAGTACTGACCCTGTAATTTCTTATGTGGGGATTAGAGGTGATGAAGAAAGAGAAGGGTATATTTCTACCAAAAAGAATATTCAATCAATATTTCCTTTCCGTAAGAATATTTGGAGTCAAGATGTTGTAACAAAATTGTTAGCCAACCAAAATATGGAGCAACTTTTAGCAATATCTAAGAATATTGACTTTGGCAAAAATCAAGAAAAAGCTTTTCAAACGATTGCTAGAAAAGTGGATATAAGTTTTACACTGAACCAAAAGCTAAATATTTTGTTGGACGCAAACGTGAAGGCTTTTAATCATCTAGTTTTTGATTTTCTGAAAACAACTGATTATCCACTAGCAATCGAAACCGCTTTTCCTCTATTGGATAATGACGAAGTTTTGGTGCGAGCTGATATTTTCAAAATCTTGGAAGAAAGTGGTGTGGGTGTTCCTGCCTACTACAACAAAATTGAATTTGAAATCAACGGTAAAAAAGGAGAATACGCAAGAAGTCGTTCAGGCTGTTTCTTTTGCTTCTTCCAACAAAAAATTGAATGGGTTTGGTTGTACGAACAGCATCCCGATTTGTACAAAAAAGCAATGGAGTACGAGAAAGACGGCTACACTTGGGGGCAGTTTGAAAGTTTGGAAGAATTGATTCAACCTGAAAGAATGGAGAAAATCAAAGAGGAGTATATTAAAAGAATGGAAAAAAAATCAAAAGCAAAATCACCTTACCTCGTGGACATCTTGGATGATGATGCGAGTGAAGGTTGTGCAGCTTGTTTTATTTAATATGAAAGAAATAATTCAATATTTATATAAGGTAACAAGGCAAGAAAGGTGCGGCATCAGACGGCAAAAGACACTTGTTTTTATCATTAATGATATTGAAATATCAATTGATTTCAACCTAATTAATAACTTAAAAAATAACTCTTTTGATGATATAAACGAATTATTAAAAAATCTCTCAAATCTTAATTTCAGTTCTTTTCATATATCAATTTCAGAATCGTTTGAAGACAGAGATTCTGGTCATTGGGATAACGACAAAAAAAACTTCTACTTCCCCCAAAGCACAAATTCTTTATCAAATTCCTTATTTAACTTAATTAAACAATTAGTTAAAATAGATAAAGAATTAGTCTTGACTAATAAGGTTAAAGTAGATGACCCAAATGATGATGGTATGTGTGGATACTATCCTCAATATATTGGTGAAATTGAGATTGATATTAAAAAGTTGGATTTAAAAAATTTAGAAAAAATTTTAAATGAACTAAATTCCTTCAAATTCATTGAACTAGATAAGTTATACGCCCCATCATTTTACAAACATAACTTACCAAAGAATAATTTTTCTCCACAGTTTTTAAACACGAACACAAAAGTTCGGAGGTTGGGTTACCTAAAATTATTCTTCAGGTTCATTAATGAAAAGAAAAAAATACCTGAAAGTTTTATTGATAAAAAATTTGAAGAATTCAGTTTGCAGTTTTCTTCTCAATTGAATGACTTGTCAAACAATAAAGGCATAATTCAAAATCTAAAAGGCAAATCAGCAGAACCATATATTTCACTTCTTAAAGAAATGAATTTAATTACGACAGTCAATAGATTAGTAGTTCCAACAAAATGGTTAAAGATCTACTTGGCTATTCGTGAAATCTTTGAGGATGATTCTTCGGAAGCATTTGTTTTAGATAAGGTAGATAAAATTTTCTTTATAGAAATTCTTTTAAAAAAAGATTTTTTATACTCCATAGTCATTCTTGAATTTTTATTCTTAAGAGAAACATGCACTTCAAAGGAAGTGATAAATAACTTTCAGAAATTACTTTTGGTAAGAGTTAGAAATTTATTAAACAAAGAAACTTATGGCGATAAGAAGGCGTCTAAAGAGCTAAGAGAAATTGAAAAAAGAGTAGCATCATGGAAGAAGGCAGAGGTATATCTTGAACATTTAATAATGCCAAGAGTAAACTGGTTTGCAGACCTTGGATTAATTACACTTAGCGATAACACAATCACTATTAATGAAAACGGAAAACGGCTTATAAGTGAATTAAACTCATGGGTAGATATAGAAGCAGAGTGTGTTGCAGATTCTTCGGATTTCCTTAGAAAATTTTATCCCCATGTTTACGCTAAATCTTATTTCGAAAGTTATGGTGAGTATCCTAATGAAGAAATAATTAATGGATTGGTTGACCAATATATCAATCAAAGTTTTGCATTATTTAAAACGCTTGCACCAAACCGTGTAACATCATCCCAAGCATTTACCTTTGCTAAATATTGCTTCTATTTCAAAAATGGATTTTCAGTAAGTGAAAGTTATTTGACAAGAGTAATAGAGCAGAATTTTTCTAATAAATATATTTACAAATTTCAGCCAAGCTATGGTGACGGCTACATTCAAAAAATTTTATCAAAATAAAACAAAATGTCATACACAGATTTATTTAACCTAACAACAAATCCTTTCAGATTAACTCCAGCGGTTAATCCTGATGAAATTATTTGGGCAGGGTTTCCCCAAATCAAAACAAAATTTGAGAGCCGTATTAAAAGGGCAATCAAAATTCCTAACTCATCTTTGGTCCTGAACTGGGGAGAATATGGTAGTGGAAAAACACATGCTGCAAGATACTTTGGGAAAGGTTCTGTCTTAACTCAATTGGCAGCCGAAGCAGAAAGTAAAATCCCTTACTTCCTATTCATTACTTTGCCAAAGGGCAAAACGCCTATTGAAGATTTTTTTGTTTCAATTATTGATAAAATTGACATCCCTCAACTTCGTGAGAAATTCAGACCGAACAATGAAAGGATTTCAACATTCATTGATTCCATTGGAGATAATATTTTTATTAAAACTGTAGCCAAGGCTTTTTTCAATGAAGCGATTGAAGAAAATTTATTCAGAAGATATTTATATGGTTCAACCAATGCAGCAGACAATAGAACTCTTATAGATTTTGGAATTCAAAGAGTATTAAACCCTGACACAGATTACGCAAAACTTCTTGCGATTATTTTTTCTTGCTTAACATGCGATAAGTTGCATTATTCAACCGTGATACTTTGGATTGACGAGTTTGAAGATATTGCCATACTTACAAAGGTAAATGGAGACAAAACCAATTCTTTTTTAAGAGAGCTTTTAGATAATACTCCGAACAATCTTTTAGTGTTTTTAAACCTTACCCAATCTGCTCTTTTCAATATTGAAGATTTAGGCGAATACATAAGTGAAGCACTAAAATCAAGAATCAAGGACAGGATTAACTTTGAAGTTCCGAAAGAGCAGGAACTCTTATTGTATGCTTCTGACTTATTAAAGGCATACAGAAGTGAGCAAGATAAAAATGGTGAAGATGCCTATTCACCATTTACAGATACCTTGATAAAAAAAATTGCCTCTGAACTTGTGAATGCTTCATTAAGAAAATTTAATGAAGCACTTGGGATGTTAATTGAATTGGCTGAATCTGATAGTCAAACACCTATTGATGACACCTACTATGAAACAAATAAAAGTGATGTAATAGGATGGAAGGAATAGCCGTTAATACTCAAAATATTCTTGACGCTTGCACCATCATTAATTTCCTTCATATTGATGAGGATGAGTTTTTGATAAAAAAGTTGAAAGCAAAAAAATTTAACCTGTGTAGAAAAGTTTTTGAAGAAACTAACAAAAATGTTTTCAATAAATTTAAGGGTAGTTTTTACAATCAAAATTTAGAAGTAAAAAGCAAAATCAAGGAAGTTAAAATTAAATTAAACTATTTCAGAGAAAGAATTTATTACCCCGAAGATTATTTTCAACTCAAGGAAGAAGTTGCTGCACTTACAAACTATTCCAAAGAAAATGGAGAATTTATCTCTGTCCTGTTGTCATTCTATTTATCCAAGTATGAGAAGTTGTCAATTATATTTCATACAGACGACATTCCTGCAAAACAACACTTTCTACCATTTTTTGAATCAGAAAACATTGGTAGTATTAATGACTCAATTGACCTACTTCTGCTTTTATTTAAAAGCAATACCGATTTCACAAGCAACGATTTGAAAAAATATTTTTCAAGTTTGTATTCCGAATACACTTTTGCAATTGGTGGTTTACTTAAAGAAATTAATGAGTTTCAGATACCGAGTAACTTAATACGAAACAAGCAGTTTAGAATTACAAGAGATGCCATATGGCAAAGCCTAAAAACTTTGGATATTTTAAGTTTGATAAACCAGTATTATTTGGTAGTGGAACACAAATCCGAATTTAGACCTCTTTATGATATTCTTTCTAAGTATGAATATTTTTTCAAGCAAAAAATATCAAATGAATATCTGACTAAAATAAAATACCATTTTGATTATGTTGAAGAGTAGAAAAAAGCACAACGATAAATTTGCATTTGAAAATGAATAATATTGAACATCTAATCTATTTTGACAATAACGCCACCACCCCAATCGACCCAAGGGTGCTTGAAGCTATGTTGCCTTTTTTAAAGGACAACTTTGCCAATTCAAGCAGTACCCACCATTTTGGTCAAAGCATAAATGAAAAAGTAAAACAAGCAAGAGATCAAATAGCAGATTTTTTCAATGCAGAACCGAATGAAATTATATTTACAAGTGGAGCAACAGAAGCTATTAATATTGCAATTAAAGGAGTTGTAGAAAGCTATTCTAATAAAGGAAAACATATCATCACAGTTTCAACCGAACATAAAGCTGTTTTGGATAACTGTAAAGATTTAGAAAGAAAAGGTTTTGAAATTACTTATCTACCAGTTCAAACTAATGGATTAATTGATTTAGAGGAACTTACACAAGCTTTTAAACCTGAGACTATTTTAGTTTCAGTCATGCATGTCAATAACGAAACTGGAGTTATTCAACCAATTAAAGAAATTTCAGCTTTAGTTCGCGAAAAAGGAGCTTTGTTTGTGACAGATACTACACAAACCGTTGGCAAAATCGAAATAGATGTAGATGATTTAGGTATTGATTTGCATTGTTTTAGTGGTCATAAAATGTATGCTCCAAAAGGTATTGGTGGCTTGTATGTAAGAAATAAAACAAAACTCTCCCCACAAATTCACGGAGGCGGACACGAACAAGGTTTAAGAAGTGGAACATTGAACGTTCCTGGAATAATTGCCTTGGCAAAAGCTTTTGAAATAGCCAGGGAAGAAATGGCTTTGAATCAAAGAAGCATTTCTATTTTGAAAGACAAACTTGAAACTGAATTATTAAAACTGCCAAATACCTCAATAAATGGTAGTTCAGAAAATAGAATTTATAACACAACAAATATTTGTTTCCTAGGACAGGATGCCAATGTTATGATTGGCCGAATGAAAGATATAGCTGTTTCTAATGGATCAGCTTGTTCCTCGGCTATTGTTGAACCCTCTCATGTTTTAAAAGCAATGGGATTAAGTAATGAAGATGCTTTTGCTTCATTGCGCTTTTCTTTAGGTAAATACAATACTTTTGAAGAAATTGATGTAGTGGTTAAAAAAATTAAAGAACTCACAAATCCAAATTTTAAATATGCTTAAAGATTGCGTTTGGTCATTAGATAGAGATTATAAAACAGGTTCAGAAAACGAACCACTGCAATTCTATTTAGATGGCTTAGCCAAAAGTAATGAGTTTAGTTTATTGTTGGGTTATTTCAGTTCGTCAGCTATTAATTTGCTTTCTGTTGGGTTTGCCACTTTTATAAGCAAGGGTGGAAAAATGAGAATGGTCATCAACCATTTGCTTTCTGCCAAAGACAAAGAAGCAATTTTCCGAGTGGAAGATAATCCCAATGAAATAAGAGTATTTGATTTAACTGATATTGTTTCATTAGGAAGAGTACTTGATGAATATGACACTCATTTTTTTGAATGTTTGGCGTTTTTGATTTCTGAAAAACGAATTGAGATAAAAGTTATCAAGCCTAAAAACGGAAAAGGAATTGCTCACTATAAATCAGGGGTTTTCAGTGACGGGCAAGATGCTGTTGGTTATCAAGCTTCTTGCAATTTTACTTATTATGGACTTTCAGAAAATATAGAACAACTTGAAGCTTTTTTGAGTTGGGAAAATGGTAGGTCAAATAAGCTTATCAGAAAGCAACTTAAATTAATTGACGACTATTTTGCTGAAAAAGATGAAGATGTTGAATATATTCCTGTTAGTGATATTGAAGTTGTTCTCAAAGATAGATTTGGTAAGAAAGACATCAATGAATTGTTGGTTCAAGAAGAACAACTTCTTAAAAAGAAGCAAAGCTTAATTTCAAACCCCAAACTTAAAACGACAATCGCAAAGCTTTTTAATGATATTGAACTAATCAGAAGAACACCAAGGTTTCCTTATTCAGAAGGCCCAAGAGAATATCAGATTAATGCCTACGACAGTTGGGTTAGGAATAACTACAAAGGAATGTTTGCAATGGCAACAGGAACTGGTAAAACGATTACTTCCCTCAATTGCTTGCTAAACGAATACAATATAACAGGAATTTACAGAGCAATTATAACAGTTCCAACAACTGCATTAGTAGAACAATGGAAAAAGGAATGTGCAAAATTCAATTTTAAAAACGTCATTACAGTAAGTTCTAAAGAGAATTGGGATAAGAATCTTGCGTTTTTCAATACGGCTTCAAAACTGATTGATACCTCGTATATAGTGATTGTAACTTATGCTTCATTACCGAGACCTAAGTTTCAAAGCTATTTTACTCAACTTCCTAAAGACACAATTTTAATAGCAGATGAAACTCACAATTTAGGTTCGCAAGGACTTTTAAGATTGTTGCCAAATATACACCTTGAAAAACGAATTGGCTTATCTGCAACTCCACACAGGAAGTTTGATGAAGCAGGGAATCAAGCAATTCAAGATTTTTTCAATGATAAACCACCATACATTGTATCCTATTCAATGGAAGAGGCATTGAATATTGGTTGGTTATGTAAATACACATATCACCCTCACATAGTAAAGCTTACAGACCAAGAGATGGAAAAATACAAAGAACTTTCACTTCAATTGTTGAGGATGGGTTTATTTGATAAAGAAACAGGAAATTTCAGAAGCACTCCTGAAATAGAGAAGAAACTCCTTGAAAGAAAGCGAATTATTCATAAAGCAGCTAATAAATTAGAGGCATTTAAAGCTATTTTAAGAAGTGAGTTTGATAAAAGACAGCATCTGAAATATACTTTAATCTATGTACCTGAAGGCATTGAAGCAAATTTTGATGAAAAGGATTACAGTGTTGAAACCGAAGACGAAAACAGATTAATTAATGAATATACAAAAGCAGTAAGCCATACAGATGATTCAGTAATGGTGAAACAGTTTACTGCAAATTCTACTAGTCGTCAGGAAATCTTAAAAAACTTTGAAGAAAGTAAAATTCACGTATTGACCTCTATGAAATGTTTGGATGAAGGTGTTGATGTTCCGCGTTCCGAATTGGCGATTTTCTGTGCAAGTACAGGGAATCCAAGACAATTTATACAAAGAAGAGGAAGGGTTTTAAGATTGCATAAAGATAAAATTCACGCAACTATTCACGATTTAGTAGTAGTTCCAGAAGTAGCCGACGAAAGCACCTATGAAATGGAAAAGGGATTAGTGAAAAAGGAACTTGAACGAGTGGTTGACTTTGCCAGTTTGGCAATGAATAAAACCGACACTTACGAAACGTTGAAAAACATATTGGATTACTATAACCTTAATCTTAACGATTTATAAAATATTCATATGGCAAGAAAAGATGATATACTCAAAAGTTTTTTAACACACGAGCTACTTGAAAGTAAGTATATGTTAAGAAACGAAGAGCTTCCTACAACAGTAAGGGAAGCTCTCAATTCTGATATTCCAATAGTGAAAGCAATTGCATTGATTATAGAAGGCTTGGAAAAATCACCTTCTGCAACTGATTATGAATTAAGAACCAGCATTCTTCAATTTTTAAATTCTGCGATATGATTATAAAGAAAATACAAATTGAAAATTTTCTCTGTTACTATGGATTAAACACATTCCAGTTTGAAGATGGCTTGAATATTATTTTGGGTGAAAATAATGAGGGTAAAACCAAATTTTACGAAGCAGTTGATTGGCTATTTAATGGGATTAATAATGATTTAGAGAATTTAGTTTCAGCTAAAAAGCTAAAAGAAATCGCACTTGAAGATAGTTTTAAGGTAAGCTCATCTATGACAGTTGAACAATACAATAATGAATATAAGATTAGCAGAAGTTTTACTGTTCACAAATCTAATAATAACGAAATTGAAATATCAAATTTTATTTTTGAAGGGCAAGCAACTGATTCAACTACTGGGCAAAGAATTCCAATAAATGGTCAAGTTCTACTTGATAGAATATTTCCTTTTCAAATTCGAAAATATTCAATGTTTAAAGGGGAAACAGAACTTAATGTTTTTGAAAACGAAGAAGCACTTGCAAATTTAATTAATCTGTTTTCTGACGCCAGACATCTTGAAAAATATACAGAAAAAGGAGTTTTTTTAAGAGAAAAAGCTGAGAATGCTGTAGATCAGTCAACAAAACTAAACCAAAAAAACCAAAAAGCTTATAATATACTAGAAAGTGAAATTTCACAATTAGAAAAAGAGAAAGAGAGGCTACGTATACATATAAATTCTACAGAAGAAGAAAAAACTAAACTTGAAAAGAACATCAAAGAGGCAGAAAAGTATGTCGATAATGCTGAGGCACTCCAAACAATTAATAAACGTATAAAAAACATAGAAGAAAAGATATCAAGTTTAAATAGTAAAATTGATGAAAGTTTCACAACTTCTCTGTTTGATGAAAATTGGATTTTAGTAAATTTTGAATCCTTTCATAAAGAGTTTGCAGAAAAAATAACCGGACATAGCAAAACTAGAAGAGAACTTCAATCGGCTTTTGACAAACAAAAAGGCATTTTAGAGGGCGAGAAAAGAGCAAAAGCAGAATTATTAAATAATGCTATTCCGCTTCCCAATAATGTTCCATCAAAAGCAGTTATGGAAGAAATGTTGGATGATGAAATCTGTAAAGTTTGCAATCGGGAAGCTAAAAGGGGATCTGAGCCATACGAGTTTATGATGAAAAGGCTGAAAACCTATTTAGAAAGTCAAGTTATAGAAGATAGAGAAAAAGATAAAGATGAACCTCTTTTTAAATTTGATTATACATATAGACTAGATAATTTGAGTATAAGCCACGAAGACAACTTGAAAAATCTTCGATTAATAAGATCTAAAATTAAAGATTTATTTGAGTTCAATGATAACCGTAAAAAAGATGTTGAGGAACTTAAAGAAGAACTTGAAAAAGAAATAAAGGAAAGGGAAAAAATTATTGGGAACGCAAGAATTGCTAATGAGGATAAGTTACTAAGTATATTTAAAAATTATACTGCTTGGCAAGAAGATTTTAGAGGTTTAAATAAAGAATTCTTTAATTTAGAGGTCAAACAAAATGAAATATTAAAGCAGCTCAAATTGAAAAAAGAAGAAAAGGATAATATAGATTTAAATTCTGCCAATTCCTTTTACCTAAAAACAAGAGATATTCTTAGAAACATTGAAACAATTTTTAAAGAAACAAAAGAAAAGAAATTTGATGAATTTATTGATAAATTAGAAAGCAAATCAAATAAGTATCTTAGTCAAATAAATGTTGAAGCATTTACAGGCGAAATTAAATTCACTAAGAAGAAATTTAGTGGGGATAGAATCAAAATAGATGTTTCGCTTTTCGAGTCAGGTGGCAGATATTTTATGCCTGGGACAGCTGTTAGAACTTCTCTTAATATTTCAATTTTACTGGCAATTTCAGAGCTTGCAAATGAGGTAAGGGATGAAACATATCCTATGATTTTTGATGCTCCAACTTCATCTTTTGGTGAAACCAAGACGGGAGATTTTTTAAATCTAATTTATGAAACCTCTAACCAAAAAATTATCCTTTTAAAAGACTTTATAGGTTCTTATAAAAATCCTGATGGGTCCGTAAAAGAATTATTTATAAAAGATGAGTTTAATTCTATAAAACGTAAAAAAGCATTTTGGGTAAAATTGGAGAGACCATTTGATAAAAAAGATTTATCTACTATAAATACAGAAGTAAACCCACTATAATATGAAAAATTTATTTGAAAAATGGAAAACTAAAGAACCTGAGTATGATATTAAATTCAGGGAGTTATTGTTTGACAAGTTAACTCGAAAAGGTGGTGGATCTGAGCAGTCAAAAGAAGATAGAGGTAAGCAATTTGCGAATAACTATGAGTTATATATATATGCATTTTTCTTAGGGCTTTATAATAATGAGTTACAACCAATAGAGATTGGAGTTCAAAAAGTTAGCTTTCGCTATCAAATTTCACTTTGGGGTAGTAAGGTAAATAGGTTGGATAGAAAAGACTTTACCAACCTACAAGAAAATATATTCATAGCATTAATAGCAAAAACTGACATCGACCTAGTCGCTCTTGAAAAAGGAGAATTGGACGAAGATGATGCCGTGAAAGCTCTTATTAAAACTATGGAATCTTACACCAACGGTGGACTGATTTTGATTAAAGAGAAATTGGAAGAAAACCCAAACTACTTTCTTCAACCGACATCATTTCTGAATATGATTTTAGAAACAGAAAATGTGTAAACATTAGTATTCCAGAGTAAAGTGGGTTCTTCGTCACTTTTGGTGAAAATTTCTTATTTTGTTTTAATTAGAAAAATAGGAATAATCAAGAACTGGCTAATTTTAACAGGAATCTTCATTGAAATGGGTGGGATTGAAATAGAATATGAGCTTAATAAAATTAATGTATTCACCAAAAGTGACGAAGAACCGTGTTAAGTGAACCACCTATTCCGAAGCACTTTACTCCGGAATACTCATCTAATCTCTAATTGGAAAATGAATATATTTTTTTCCTTTAATTTAACTATTTTTAGGTCAGTGGATACATAAATTTCAGAAAATCACCTGCCTTAATTATTGGAAATGCGAAAAATCATCTTTTTTTCCCTGATGGC
>Ga0247833_1001908_pt1 | contig 32173 bp, 32 predicted proteins | sample LaCruzMarch2015__7_FD_187117 | JGI IMG/M metagenome (GOLD analysis project Ga0247833, IMG submission 187117) | Freshwater microbial communities from meromictic Lake La Cruz, Castile-La Mancha, Spain - LaCruzMarch2015_8m | ecosystem: Environmental > Aquatic > Freshwater > Lake | place: Spain... | reverse complement strand
AGCGCTAGGATGATTTGAAACTTGCGAACAGCCGCCGCTCGCCCCACAGGGTAATTCGAGTTTTAGCAGCTTCTCAAGGCTGAGCAAAGCCGCAATGTAAAAACCGACAAATCCAAGGACAATGGAAATTCGGTTCAGGTTGATCGCCGTCACTGGATAATTATACGTTCGTGCAAGATAACGCCTCCGCGATGGTTCAACCTTAGAGGTATCGTGAACGTTCCAATGACAACGCTTTCCCCCCGCGATCTCCTCGCGCCAAAGGGACGGCCCGAACCGAGACCCGGCACCTACTACATCCAAACCTGGGGGTGCCAAATGAACGAAGAAGACAGCGAGCAGATGGCGCTGTATCTAGAAGACCTCGGATTCACTCCGGTCAACAGCGTTTGGGAAGCTCAAATTGTTCTGCTGAACACCTGCAGCGTTCGCAAAAAGCCGGAAGATAAAGCATTCAGCCTCATGGGCGAACTCCGCTCGCTCAAGCGCTACAACCCCGACATGGTCCTTGGCATCTGCGGCTGCATGGCCCAAACCCGCGCCAACGAAATCCGCCACCGAAACCCCCACGTCGATTTCGTCCTTGGCACCGGCGACCTCGCCCTCCTGCCCGGCCTCGTCACCGAATCGCTTCAAACCCGTCGGTTCCGAAAGCGAACCGAGCTTCCAGAAAGAAAGGGCAAAGTCGTCACCGATATCCCCCGTCGCCACGTCGGCCGCACCGCGAAGCTAAAAGCCTTTGTCCCCATCCAGTACGGCTGCGATAAGTTCTGCACCTACTGCATCGTGCCAAGCACCCGAGGCCGCGAGCGGAGTCGACCAACCGTCGAAATCCTCGAAGAAATCCAGAAACTCGCCGACCTCGGCACAAAAGAGATCACCCTTCTCGGCCAGACCGTCAACAGCTACGGCAAAAACTTGCTCGAAGGCAACGTACCGTTCGCTCAGCTCCTTTGGAAAATCTCGGAAATCCCGGGCATCGAGCGCATCCGCTACACCTCCCCCTACCCTCGCGACTTTAGCCAGGAGCTCGTAGAAACCATCCGCGACTGCCCCGCCGTCATGGAGAACGTCCACCTCCCCATCCAGAGCGGAGACGACGAGGTTCTGCGCGAAATGCGGCGCGTCTACACCGTCGAAAGCTTCAAAGAAATCGCCACCCGAATTCGAGAAACCGTCCCCGGCGTCACCTTCTCAACCGACATCATTGTCGGATTCCCCGGCGAAACTGAAGCGCAGTTCGAGAGCACCTGCCAAGCCGTCCGCAACATCCGCTTCGATGCCGCCTTCACTTTCGCCTACTCCACCCGCCCCGGCACCCCCGCCGGAGACCGAGAAGACCAGATCCCGCGCGAAGAAAAACTCCGCCGCCTCGCCCATCTGATCGAAGTCCAAAACGACATCACGCGCGATATCAACGTTGCGTATGTGGGCAAAGAGCTCGAAGTCCTGTTCGATTCCGCCTCGCCCAAATGGCCCGGCACCATTCAGGGCTATTCCCGCGAGTTCAAACTCGTCCAGGTCGCGGGCTCCGAAGACCGAATCGGCCGGATCGCCAAAGTAAAAGTCACCGAATCTCACCTTTGGGGTTTCAGCGGCACGCTCGTCTAAATAGACCCGGTACAGTTGGAGGCAGAATGTCGCTGTTAAACGCAAAGATCGGCCTGCACGCCCCAGAAATCTTCAACGTCGTTGTAGAAATCCCTCGTGGTAGCACCAACAAGTACGAAGTCGATCCCGAAACCGGCCTCATGCACCTGGACCGCGTGCTCTATTCCCCGCTGTTCTATCCGTTCGATTACGGCTACATTCCGCAAACTCACTATCTAGACGGCGACCCCCTCGACGCCCTCGTCCTCCTTTCGCACCCCACCTTCCCCGGCTGCGTCATCGAAGTCGCCGCCATCGGCGTGCTCTACATGACCGATGACAAAGGCCCCGACGAGAAGATCCTCACCGTCGCCGTAAAAGACCCCCGCTACGGCTACCGCCGCTCCCTAACCCAACTCAACGACCACACGCTGAAAGAACTGCAGCACTTCTTTGAGGTCTATAAGCAGCTCGAAGAAAAGGCCGTCGAAATCCACGGCTGGCGAGAACGAGAAGACGCCCTCGGGCTGATCGAGAAGTACCGAACCGATCGAACGGGCTAGTCGAGGGCTACCCGTTCCGTAGCTCACTCGTCTCGAGTGAGTTCGCATAGTCGACGACTGGCCCGTAGACTGAAGCCCGTTCCTTACAAGCTTCCGAACGCAGGCGGGACGCCTACGCTACGGTGCGGCAAATCCGAACTCCCAAGCAAATCTAATCCAACCCCAACATGCATACAACAACTCACCCATATCGGGTAAGTACGCGTAGCGAAAAGTCGAAACCAAGTGCATATTGGCTTGATCTGAGCCTCGGGACTAGCAGTGTCCAAGGACTACCGTAGACAACAGCACCATCGTAACGGATGCGATCATTGGGACTAGCCAGGCAGGTTTGGTTTTTGACTAGCTCAATTGGATCGAGCTCGCCTTATCTGTCCCTGTAAAGTGAGCGTTGAGTCACTTCCTGTCCTTATAGGCGTTCACGATCACATATACGATGATCACCAAAGCCGCGACAGGCATTGCGAATGCTACGCCCAAAGCGGCTGACCATGAAATTATAAAAGTTAGCGTTTTCAGTGGGGTTACCAAAACCCGACCACTGATAACGTCAAAGTACCCACCGATAGCACCAATGAAACCACCCGCTGTCAGTACCACAATTATGGTTCGCCGGATGAACCTATCCTGTTTCTTTCCTTTAGGCTCCGTCATCTTATGAGAGGCACAAAAACCGCAAGTGCACAGGTCGAAGAGAATAGCTGAATCGGATAAGAAGCGCCATGACAACCTAGATCAAATCTGCAACCTCCAAAGGGGTCCCAAGTGCATCGATACGCCGAAAGACCCAGTGCACAATGGCAAACAAGCGCGCTGGGCTCAAACCAGGACGTGCCAACCCCCTTGCCTGGAGATTGCTCTAAACAGTAGTCATGATCTTTACAAGCGGCATCAATGCAACTGATCGGATCACTGTCATTGGGGCAAGAAGTGCTGCCTCCACAATAATTGCCATAGTTCGGCCAGCCTTCCCACCCCTTATCAAGATTGGGATGCGGGCGTCCGATCATATTTACCGGGATCATTCCTGTAATATCAATATAGGACACCGGATCAACGTTACCGTAACTACTCGACTTGGTCAGATGCTGAGTTCCAGAGAAAATTGCTCGTTGTAGAGTGCTGTCGTGCGTCTTTATTCTCTCAATCATTCTCTGATACTGGACAGCTATACTAAGTATCGGATCAACCGAGTACCACCTCCCGGTTATCGGATCGAGCACTCTCGCCCGGACGTACAGCCTTCGCGAGGTATCGAAGTGATAGCCCCAAGTCCCCCCGTACCCCCAAGGAGTATTGTTCACGCCAACCGACAAGCGAGTCTCCCCGTAAGCCCAGTACCAAGCATCATAAAGCTGGTTCCCGCTCGCATCAAGAACCTTAACCACCGAACCCAGCGGGTCCGGCACCAGCAGCGACTCGCTTCCGCCTGTCTCAGAATCCAAAATCTGCGCGTCAACGGTACTAAAGGTAGTCACCTCGCTCGGCGTTCGGGATTGAAGATAGTCGCTGCCGTTCCAAACGAAGGTTGTGCGCGTACCTCCGACCTCGAGGAACCGCCGCATCCCGTCTGCCCAGTAGGCCAGCGTAGACCGTGCCCCACCCGGATCAATTGCTGTCCGCATCCGGTTCTCGTAGTCATAAGCATATGTAGTCCGAGCCCCACCCGCATTCACCGCCGTCTGGTTCCCGTTGGCATCAAAGGTGTAAGTAGAAACCACCGCCCCCTCCACCGAAGTCACCAGCCGCGAACCCGCGTTGTAAGTCATCGTCATCGGGCTCGACCCCTCCTGACTCTTCACCGTGATGTTTCCAACCGCGTCCATCGTAAACGTCGCAAAAGCGCCCGCAACCTGCTGGCCGGTAAGCCGGTCCGCCGAGTCATAAGTATAAGACGTCAGAACCGCGTCTCGGAGTTGAGAAATCTTTCGACCCGCCGAATCATAGGCATCTACGATGGTGAGAATCGGAGATCCACCAACCCGCTCCACCTGCGTCACCACTCGGCTCAGCGCATCGTAAGCCGTCAACCGGTCACCTGTACCATAGTTCACCGTCGTTCGCCGAGAATCTGCGTCGTAACTAAAAGTGTAAACCCGGCTCTCTGTGCTCACAAAACTCGCCACCCGGTTCAGGGCATCGTAGCTGTACGTGTGCCGTCCGTCGCTCGTGTCGCGGAGCAACGTTCGATTGCCGACCTGGTCGTAAGTATTCGTGTACCGAATATTGCCGGAAAGCCGAACAACGTCGACTTCATTTCGAGCCGTGTAGCTAACAATCTGGTCGCTTCCCGACAGGTACAGCGTGGTGGTCAAATTACCAACCGGGTCGTACTGCAGGGTCATCTTCGTATTGTCCGGGTAAAGAATCCCCGTCTGTTGCCCTGCCGCATCGTAGGTGATCGTTTTGAGCCAGCCATTCGCATCCAACAACGTCACCGGTCGCCCCGCTGCATCGTAGCTCGTTGTGGCAAAGGCTCCCAGTTCGTTCTGAATTGAGCGTGGCCGACCTACTGGATCGTATGCAAAGGTAATACGATTGCCTCTTGCATCCTGCCGCCCGGTCTCCTGTCCTGCAAGATCGTACGAAAAGGTCGTCCGATACCCGAGCGGATCTACCGTCGCCAGCACCCGGTTGCTCGTCGGCGCATAAACCGTCGTCGAAACAAAACCAAGCGGGTTCTTCACCATCTCCTGGTTACCGTTCGCATCATAAGTAAACGAAGTCCGGTTCCCCAGCGCATCCACCACCGCCTCGACCTGACCAGCGAGGTCGTAGACCGTCGTCGTGATGAAGCCGAGACTGGAGATCATCGAAACCTGACGACCGACGCTGTCATAGCTGTAAGTTGTTCGGTTGTTCAGCGCGTCAATGCTCGCGATGAGATCTCGCGCATTGTAAACGCTTGTCGTGCGGTTACCTCGAGCATCTTCAACTGCCCATGGACGACCTGCGTCATCATACACGGTCGTAGTGCGGTATCCCAGAGCGTCAATACTGGCCTCAACTCGCTTGGCGATGTCGTATTGTGTTGTCGTGATAAAGCCACGTGCGTTCATCACCGTGACCGGGTAGCCCATGTTGTCGTAAGTCGTGGTGGTTTTGAAACCGAGCGCGTTCTCAACTACGGTTCTTCGCTCGAACCGACCATAGCTGTAAGTCGTCCGGTTATTCAGCGGGTCCACGACTGCCTGTAGAAGACAACCGTCGTAAATGTACGTAGTGACCTCATTAAGAGCGTTTGTGATCGTCACCACATGGTTAGCCGCGTCGTAACCGTAACTTGTCACCCGTCCAAGTGGATCAATCGTCGCGATCACCCGGCTGAGCGAGTCGTAAACGTTGGTGATGACCGCACCATCGGCCATGACTTGGGTGACCAAGTTGCCAATCGCATCGTAGCTGAAGGTTGTCGTCAGTCCTCTTGGGTCGGTGCTGGTTTTCAGCAATCCGTCCGAGTCATACGTGAAACTGGATACCCGGCCGAGCGGATCGGTAACCCGGATCACCCGCTTCGTTGAGCCAGTGCCTTCATAGGCATAGGTGGTGACGGCACCATTGGCCTCAATCAGGGTTGTAACGTTGCCGAAGGAGTCGTATTGGAAAGTCGTTCGGTTTCCAATCGGGTCCTGCGCCACGCTCACGAGCCACATGGCGTCGTAGGTGATGCTGCCGTAAGTTCCGGCCGGTGTAATCTCCGCGACCTTCAGACGGTTTGTGTTATACACATTTGTGACCGTAAACCCTTCTGGCCGGTCGGTCTTCGTGTTATTTCCTGCAGAGTCGTAACTGTAAGTCGTCTTCGCGCCGTTGGGCCATTCTTCGACGGTGCTGAAAGCGGAATAAGTGTACGACCAAATCGCCGTACCTGCTTGCATCTTTGTGACTCGCTTTGCCGTGTCGTAGCTATAGGTTGTAATGTAGCCGCGTGGGTCTTCAATTGTGTGCACGAGCGTGTTGCCTAAGCCCGCGCCGGCATGGCTGTAGGCATATTTCGTCGAGCATCCAAGCGGCGTAACGTAAGTCGTGAGCGCGCTGCCAGCGTCGTACTGCATCGTCCAACGACGTCCGGACCAATCCTCGATACTCTGGACGAGAGAGGTAACTGTTCCGGCCTGATAATTAAAGGTGACTCGCTGACCGCCAGGCACCACAATGGCCTTTACCAGACCGTCTTCCACCCCTGATCCATAAAGATAGGTGTGGCAAACATTGTCGGCGTCAAGTACTCGGTCGAGCTCGTACCGGCTGCCCGAACTGGCATGCTTCTTATATTTGAGCTGCATGCCGTCGTTGAAATAGTTTGTATATTCGTCAGCTCCGGAATCGTAACTCAGAGTCGTAATGTTGCCTTTATTGCTGGAAGAAATATAAGTGGTGATTGCGCCCGAGGTCCCGGCGACTTTAAAGGTTCGTTCAGACAGATCGCCATAGACGATGCTCGCGATGTCTCCGACCTGGTGCAAGTGCGTTCGCGCCGTGCTGGAGCGCCCCTGGCCGTACTCCGTGATCCCGGCAAATTCGGAGCTGTAATACATTGACAGCGCGACATCAAATTTTTTGGCTTTCAGTTCGATTTCAGGATCGATGACTAACGCGCCCGTATACAAATCCGGCAATGGTCGGGTGGGATGCATGCGCTCAGTCGGTGCGGCGCAACCGTTGTATTTTGCTAGGGGTTGATTCATGGATAGTTCACGCTGGGATGTATTCGTCAAATTGGCAAGGATGAAGTGTCGCGTTCTTCGAATACGAAGATGGGCTACTGTTCTGCGGTCCATTCGGGAGGCTGCCCATGAAACCATCCATGCAGAATCCTCCACCGCCACCTTGATCGTCTGGCGAACAAGTCGAGCCGCTGCCGCTTCCCCCACCACTCCCGCTTCCGCCGCCTCCATAGCCACCGCCGCCACCGCCACCAGGGCGGATGGGTAATCGAGGACCAATGGTCGGCCGAAGGCCAATGTATGTCGGTAATCCCATTCTCATTTAGTTCAGTTCCTCTTTTCTCAGATTTTCAATCGCTGTCCGCGCCAAATCGTAGTAGTACTCTTTGCCGTCCGGCAGCTTGCCCGCGATGAGCTCAATATCCGCGCGATCCAACTGCCTAATCGCCGCCAGAGTTCGTCCCCGCAGCACAAGCGCGCATCGCTCCGTAACCTGCAGTGCCGAAGGACAACCGTTACAACGGCACCGGACGTCGAGCACCGTTCCTTGGGCCAGAGTGAGCCAGATTGAAATGTACGGCCCCTCGCCAGGGATGCCGCCGTGACCAACAAAAGCCCCCGATTCAGCGTCGGGGCGGTTCTCCTGTTTTTGCCTGAAGCTTGCTTCAACCATCATTCTTGTCTCCGTGAACGCAACTATAAACCAAGTCCGGAGTATCTGGTGGGACTTTTTTTATGACCGAAGGTTAACGAATCTTAACATCTTGAACCTAAGGCAATGACTTTTAGGTTCAAAACTTTTTTTCACAAAAAGTTCACCACCGTTCTTTGTACAATGCACGCAGCATGACTCTCTGCGCGGTGATTTGCGTTCACGATGACGTCGTCTTTCTTGCCGCTACGCTGGCATCTCTAGGAGACGTTCCGGTTCTCATATGTGTTAGCACTACTAACTGGCGAGGCGAATCCGGGGATTGGCAACAAGCCGTCAAGATTGGCGAGCAACACAACGCGACCATCTTCACGGGAGCCTGGAACGAAGAAAACGCCCACCGTCAGGCTGCTTACGCGAAGGCCGTTGAACTCGGATTCGCTTATGCCATCACCATCGACTCCGACGAGGTCCTCGAGCCTAGCTTGCTCCACAACCTGAAACTCGTTGCCGAAACGAGCTTCGCTGACCGCGTCTACATCACTTGGGACACTTACTGGAAGGGTACGGACTATGTCGTTCGGCCGCGAGAGCCGTTCACGCCGTGCATTCTCATCAACCTGCACAACGCTCACCACGTTCACATCCGTGAGTTCGAAGGCGGAAAATCACTGTTCCTGAACGAGCAGTTCGGCATTGTCCACCACCTGAGCTATGCCGGCGGAGACGAGCGAATTCTGAAGAAGATCAAGACCTGGAGCCACCGCGACGAAATCGTGCCGGAATGGTGGGATAGGGTTTGGAAAAGGTGGGAACTTGACCCGTTCCTCCGGGACGTGCACCCGACCCACCCAGGTTCGTACGCGTTCGTCCAGCGCATCGAAACTCCGGCCATTCTGAAGGGCATTGGCTGCATCGCGCATCCGCTACCGCCAATCCCTTTTCCATCTCTGCCGAAGGCGTCCGTGGTCATCCCCGTCCACGGGGGGCAAGAAGACCTTGATCGTTGCATCCTCAGCCTATCGAGTTGTCTCGATTATATTGAAGAAGTCATTGTCATCGACAACGGCAGCGGGATCAATATTCCGGACTATCCATGGGTCAAGTCGATCCTAAACGATTCAAACCTCGGTTTTGCCGTAGCTTCGAACCAAGGTGCTCGAATGGCGACGGCCGAAACGATCCTGTTTCTTAATAGCGATACGGTAGTTCCGAAAGCCGGATTGATGCGGCTACTTGAGAGCCTAAACCAAAGTCGCACCATTGCTGCCGCTGGTCCGTATACCAACAATTGCGGCCACTTTCAGCGTATCACACCCACATATCTTGACGAGGACGGGATTAACCTTTTCGCTGATTCATTCGCCGCGAGAGCGACCGACGACCGCGATACCGATATGCTCGTTGGCTTCTGCCTCGCCGTCCGCAAGTCGGCACTTGATGAAATTGGGCTATTCGATGAAAGATTTGGCCTCGGCACCTTCGAAGACAACGATCTTTCCTACCGATTACGCCGCGCTGGGTACCGACTCGTCATCTCCCGACGATCCTACATTCACCACGAGGGTTCAAAGACCATGCGTCGGCTAGCCGTAACACGTTCGCTAAAATCCTTCGATCTGCAAGCACTTCTCGAAGAGAATCACCGGAAGTATGTTGCCAAGTGGCGAGACGATCTTGAATCTGAATACGTTAACCACCTCGCCGGGACTTCGGGCGAGCCGGTCGTATTTAATCCCGATAACAAACCGGAAAGTCGTCGCGCTCGCGCCGCCGCCCTTGTCGCCAAAGCCGACATTTCCCTTTGCATGATTGTGAAAAACGAAGAGCGAGTCATCGAGGAATGTCTAGCGTCAGCCTCGCCCTACTTCCGTGAAGTTCTAATTCACGACACCGGAAGTACCGACAAGACAATCGAGATTGCTCGGCAATTTGGCGCTGTTGTAACCGAAGGCACTTGGCCCGACAGCTTTGCCCTTGCTCGCAACCAGAGCATGAAAGGCGCCCAGGGCAAATGGATCATGTGGATCGATGCCGATGACACTGTGATGTCGATCACGGGTGAAACCATCGTAAACGCCGTTGCAAACGCCGCCCCTGATGTGATTGGATTCGTCGTGCCGGTCCGGTTCCTCGAAGAAGCCGGTGGCGGCACCCAAGTGGACCACGTCAAGATCTTCCGCAACTGGCCAGAACTAGCTTGGGAAGGCCGAATCCACGAGCAAATCCTTCCGAGCCTCCGGGCAGCTGCCGCAGCGCGCGGAATTCGTGACGGCGGTCAAATCGTGCGTTTGCCTGTTCAAGTCTTACATTCGGGCTACGACACGAGCGACGCGGGACAGAAAAAGAAGAGAATCCGCGACGAACAACTTTTGCGACTCGATCTAGCCGACCGACCCAACCACCCGTTCGTACTTTTCAACCTTGGCATGACCGCCCACTTCACCGACGAGCACGAGGCCGCCATCGACTGGCTCAACAAATCCATCGCCGTCTCCGGCCCCACCGAATCCCACCTCCGAAAGGCGTACGCCCTTGCCGCTGGCTCGTACAAAAAGCTCGGCCGCCTGGCCGAAGCCGCTGACACCCTCGAAACCGGCCTCGCAACCGTCAGCGACGATCCCGAACTCCTCTTCCTCGCCGCCCAACTCGATGCCGAGAACGGCAACAAACAAAGAGCCATTGCGCGCTACGAAAAGATCCTAACCTTAGACGTCTCCGGCATCTTCACCAGCTTTGACCCTGGAATCCTCGACTACAAAACCAAACACAACCTAAGACTACTGAAAGAATCCTAACCTGACCACTTTGAATCCAATAGGTTCACTTTCTCGCACCGTCGGCCCTTAGAGATTGACATGCTAGGTTCAACCCGAAGAAATTTACGTTTCCGTCCTAAGGCAGGAGTATTTATAAATAAATTTTCGGACCGAGAACCGGACCGCAGAATGTGGGCCCCCGACGTCCCACATTCGGATCGCAAGAAGCCCGAACTCCCGAACCAACCCGAACAAATCCGAACCTAAAACGAGCTGTAATTAATTAATCCGCCTGAGGGGGAACGTTAATTAATTCGGCCGCATAGGCCACTCAAAGCCATTCAAAGCCACGCAGGGCCACGCAGAGCGCCCCTGCTCAGACCATACTATTTGCCGATGACGGCAATAATCCCCGCCGCCGGGAAAGGCGTTCGAATGCAGGCCCTCACCGGTGGGCTACCAAAGGAGCTGCTGCCGCTGGGCGGAAAGACCGTACTCGGCCGGATTGTCGAAGAGGCGCAGACCGTCGCCGAACGCGTCATTGTCGTATCTGCCCCCGATAAGCCGGAGATCGAAACCTGGGCCGATGAGAACGACGTCGAACTCGTTTACCAATACGATCGGCACGGATTCGCCGATGCCGTGGCCTGCGCCGATGTCGAAGATGACGTAGTCGTCCTCCTCGGAGATTGCCCCTACCACGGCGGTTCGCCCCTGGAACGAATGACCAACATCGTTCTTCGCGGAATCGACGGCTGCATCGCCGTCGAAGAAGTGTCCGAAGAAGCCATGTCGCGCTACGGAATCACCGAAGTCAACGACTGGGGCGGCATCACGAACATTTTGGAAAAGCCGAAGCCGGACCAAACCGCCAGCCGCTGGGCCATCGCCGCGCGATATGCCTTTTCGATTAGAACCATGGCGCAAATCCAGCGCGTCGTCGCCGAGCAAAAATCCGCCCGGCCCGGACAAGAGGTCGGCCTCACCGAAGTCATCGTAACCCTCATCAACGAAGGCGCCGACTTCAAAGCCGCCGCCCTCCAAGACGGCCAACGCCGCGCCGATTGCGGAACGCCGAGCGAATACGAAGCCGCCCAGAGGTTGCGATGGAACTAACCGTAAAATTCAGCGCCCCGGGCCGCTGCGGAATCATTGGCAACCCGAGCGATATCTACGGCGGAAAGGTCCTCTCCTGCTCCCTCCCGCTCCGCAACAGCGTAACGATCCAAACCGGCGAAATCGCCGAACCGAACCTGCCCGACGACCGGCGACTCTGGAACGCCGCCCTCGCCGAACTGCCGCTAAGCGTTCCGGTGAAGTCGGTGGAGTATCACAGCGAGGTACCGAAATCCAGCGGCCTCGCCGGGTCAACTGCTCTGCTTTCGGCCCTCGTCGCCGCGATCCGGTTCCTGCGAAACGAGTCGTTCCACCCCAGCCCCGAGCTGGCCGAGCAAGTGCGATACATCGAGCGCCACCACGCCGAGGTCATGTGCGGCTACCAAGACGCCTACATGACCGTCCACGGCGGCCTGCAACTGATGAACTTCGAAGGCAAGCACCCGGTCCAACCCGGCCCGGCCGCTTCGCTGCAGCCGGTCAAAGCCGAACTGCCGTTCCTCATCATCACGACGGGCGTCGAGCGACTAAGCGGCAGCGTCCACGGCCCCATGTCGGAACGCTGGCTGGAGGGCGAAACCGCCGTCGTCGATGGAATCGCCGCCATCTCCGCCCTCGCCGAGCCCGGCGCAGACGCACTGCAATCCGCCGACTGGAGCACCCTCGCCGCGGCCATGACCGAAAACCAGCGAATCATCCGCGAACTCGGCGGATCGGGCGACCAAATCGACGAACTGATCGCCCGCTGTCTGGAGCACGGAGCTTTATCGGCCAAACTCGCCGGAGCCGGCATGGGCGGAACGGTGATCGCGCTCACCCAAGACGCCGCCGGGTTAGAAGAAAAGCTCAGGGAAAATGGATACTCCCGATTCACCCGACCCGTGATTTCCGAAGGCGTTCGACAAGAAACTTCGGGGTAACGTTTCGGGCATGACCGACTTTGTTCTCACCGGTTTCGCCGACGAAATCAGCCCCGACCTCGGAGTCCAGCTCGACACCATCTCCGGCCTCGGCATCAAAGGTCTCGACCTCCGCGGCGTCAACGGCCTCAACGTCCTCGCCCTCTCCGACGATGACCTAAAGACGGTGAAGGAAAAGTGCGACCAATACGGCCTCCACGTCAGCTGCATCGGCTCCCCGGTCAACAAGGTCGCCTGCACCCCCGAGAACCGAAAAGGCGAATTCGAGAAACTCGAAAAGGCCATCCACGCCGCCAAACTCACCGGCACCGATCGAATCCGCTTCTTCACCCCCGAAGTCGGCCCGGACGAAAATGAGTCGAAGCGAGACGAAGTCCTCGACTGGGTCCGCGAGCAAGTCGCCCTCGCCACCGACCACGGCATGATCCTGCTCCACGAAAACGACGCCCGATTCTGGGGTGCCTATCCGGAGAACGCCAAGATTCTCTTCCAGGAAATCACCACGAAGCACCTCGTCGCCGCCTTCGACTTCGCCAACACCGTCCTCATCGGCTACCGCCCGATGACCGACTGGTTCCCCTGGCTCCTTCCACACCTCCACACGCTCCACATGAAGGACGCCCTCGAATCCGAGCACAAAGTCGTCCCCGTCGGCCAAGGCGAAGGCCAGGTCGAGGAAACCCTCCGCTGGCTCATCGGCCAAGGCTGGAGCGGCCCGCTCACCCTCGAACCCCACCTCCAAGCCGCCGGAGCGTTCGGTGGCTTTAGTGGTCCCCAACTCTTCGAAGTCGCCACCAACGCGGTCAAAACGACCCTGCAAAAGGCTCACGAACCCGCATGAAGTTCGGTATGTGCGGATCGCTCGACGAAGCCCCGCTGATCCTCGAGGCCGGCTTCGACTACGTCGAAGGCTGGGCGGCGAACCTGTTCTCGCCAACCGTCGAACCCGACGCCCGCGTCGCGAACAGCCGAATCATCCGCACCAACGGATTCTTCGGCGGCGACGTCAAGATCTATGACTCCACCCAAGCCGCCATCGACCGCGGAGTCGCTACCGCTCTCAACGCCGCCGAGGCTGGCGTCGAGCTAATGGTCGTCGGCAGTGGCGGAGCCCGCCGCGCCCCCGAAGGCGCCCCGACCTCGGCATACACCGCGATCTTCATGTCGGTCGTTGGCGCAATCCAAGCCTCAGTCGGCGAACGAATCATCCTCGCGCCAGAGCCGCTCAACCGATTCGAGTGCAACGTAGGAACCGACCTGTCCGAAATGGCCGCACTAAGCGAGGTCGTTGGCTGCAAGTACTGCGCCGACTCCTATCACGTACTCAAGGAATGGGCCGAAGACGACGTTCCAGCGACGATCCAAAACTGGCGCCTCGCCATGCCCTTCGCCCCCGCGCACGTCCACATTTCCGGTGGCGATCGCAAGCCACCACGAGCGGACGACCCGGACCTGCAAACCTTCGTTGCCCGCCTCAAAGAGTTCGGCTACGACGGCACGGTCAGCGTTGAAGCCAGCCGCGAGGCGACATTGGGGTCCTTCCAAGCGATCCTCGCCGAACTGCGCAATCTATTCGCCCGCTAGGCTGAAACGCGGAGGAAGCTGAGCAAATCGGCTTCCTCCAGCTTCGGCTCACCCGGCGCAACATTGTCCAGCTTCCCCGCCCGCATCCAAGCCTCTAACCGGTCCACAAGGTCGAACAAGTGGTCAAACGACTCGACCCAAAACAGCACCGGCTGGAAGTGGTCGATCTCAAAAGACTGATTGATCACCCACTCCAGTTGAAGCGGGTACCGCTGAACCTTTGGCGAAACGATGGAATGCTCGATTTCGCCGTAGCTGCTCAACAGGCCGCTGCCGTAAACCTTCAGCCCTTTCGGGCTATTCATGAGTCCGAACTCGATCGTAAACCAGAAGAACCGCGCCATCGCCTGGATGATGCTGGTGAGGCGCTGTATACGCTCAGTTTCGTCTGAAATGCTGTTAACGATCTCTGCGGCAGTATGAGCGCAGTCGCCGAACCGAACCAACGCATCCGCAAATGCTCGATCCGTATGCATCGGAACGTGCCCAGCGATATCGTGGAAGATATCGGGCTCGGGCAAGTAATCCAGTCGGTCGCTACGCCGAATCGTGATCGTGGTCGGAAACTCACGATTCCGGAGGCAATCGAAAAACAGGAACGCCGGAACGTAGCCACTGACCGCTTTAGCTCGGAATCCCGTAAGCGGATCCAGGAACCGGTTAACGTCCTCTAGCCGAGGCACTTGATTCGGATCGAGGCAGAGTGACTCGATCCCTTTAAGAAACCACGCGTTGGCGTATAGCTCCCATCGAGGCTGCATCCGCTCGAATAGGCGCGCCCACGCCAAGTGGTTCTCCTCCGAGTAAAGCTCGAACGGCTGCTGAATATAAAGCTGGCCGCTGGCCTGCGCTTCCTCGATGAAGGGCGACTCCGTTGTCGTGAGACCGCTTAATCTCGTTGCCACAAGTCTAGGATATCACTTGGACCGGCTACTGGACGCTCTCGCTGGCCCAAGTAAATCCCGCGGCCCGGAAGTCGGTGCGAAGTCCATTGGCGTCTTCGCACGTCTCTTTTCCGCACGGATGAAGCTGGTGGACGGAAGCCGAATCGGCATGGCCATCGAAGTAGCTCACATTGGATCGCGTTCCAAAGAATCCCTTAAAATTTTTGCCCCAGTAGTTGGCCATCGCTGGCTCCGTGTCCGAGCCGTGCTCGCAGTTGCCGTCCACACAACCACCGGGCCATTGGGTTCCGATCGATGGGAAGTCGCTCCACATGGCCACTTTGGCGATGTTTGCAATTCTTGCTGAGCTCTGCGTGATGCCTAGATCGACTGCCGCAATGGTCAGTGGGTCACCCCAGTGAGGACCGATGCAAGTAGCCCCTCCCGCACGCTCCGTGAGAGAGTCGTTCCACTGGTAATCCAACGGTGGATAGACGTCGGCGAAGAACTCCTTTCGACCAAGAGCCGACTTTGCGATGTTGCCCACGCAGTTCGAACTTGGATCCTCCATGAAATTCCCAAACGGATTCTTGCCTTGGCGTTGTTGCCAGGTTCCAATGCCAAATGGTGAGACGGGATTTTTGAAAATTGATCGACTCTTCGTGTACGGTATGAATCGAGCCGCGTTGGCGTAAAAGTCGGGCCAAGGGCAGAATGGAGTCGTATCGTCGTGGTCACTGCTGTACAGCAAGGCACCGAGAGTGGACTGCTTCAAGTTGGAGAGATCAACTTCTCTTTTTGCGGCAGATTTTGCTTGTGCCAGCACGGGAAGCAACATGCCTGCAAGGATCACCGTGATCGCCATAACGACGAGCAGCTCGGTGAGTGTGAATCCTCGCTTCAAATTTCCTTGCATAGTTTGGAGCCTCAAAAACTTAGTGATTTGTATATCACAAAGTTCAAGGCAGTCACGGTCACGCGAAAGGGAAAACGCCCCGCTACAGATTTCCGAGTGATTTATATCTTATTTTGCGAGTAGTGAAGATGCGAAACGTCTGCCCGCCGTTTAAACGGGCAGTTCAGTTTTGCTAGCCCCCACCAGGAACTGGGGCGCCACCTTTCGAACTGAGTACATCTTTGGCTTTGACGCCGGTTTCGGCCTCAATTTTTCCGTACTCTTTTTCTTTCTCGGGTTGCGGCATCGGGCTGCTCGCGATCGCTCGAATCTTGTCTTCTGGAGACATTCGCGCGATGGCGTTTTTCGCGTCATCGCCGGACATGCCTGCAGGGGCATTTCCAGCGTCGCATCCCGTGACAGTGCCGATTGCGACAACTGCCAACAGACTCAGGGCAAAGGAATTTGGCTTAATCATTTCGGTTGGGAAGGAGCTGGAACCGCCTTTCGGCGGTTCCATGGATTTGTCTTACTGGTTGTCCGGGGATGCCCAGTTGGTTCCCCACCAGTTGAACGCCTTACCGTTCTGCTCTGGGTGTGGTGCGCCCGCAGCCCAACCGATGTTTGTCGGGTTGGATCCACCTTCGCCGCCGTTCCAAGTGTCGTTGTAGATCAGGTCGCCGTTGTTGTTGATGTTAGGCAGAAGCTTCGTTGCTTGATAGAACTGAGCGTGGCCGTCCATGTGAGCGACGTTCGAACCGCCGTTCCAGTAACCCGTCTTGACGCCCCAGAATCCGCTGAGACCGTTCTGGTTGCCTGGCCAGGTCTTTCCGCTTGGCGGGAAGTCAGACCAAAGAACGACCTTCGCAATATTCACGAACTCGGTTGTTCCTGGGCCAACGCCTTCTACACCGCCGTTGCTACCGCCACCCGAACCGCCGTTAGAAGACGTGTTTGGAGCTGGAGCAAAGTATCCGTAAGCGCCGGTGCATGGTCCCTGCTGGTATCCGAAAATGTTCGGATTCAGTCGGTAGTCCATTGCTGGGTAGATGTCGCTGTAGTAGCGAGCGCCACCAACGGTGGAGGTTCCTAGACCAACGCAACCGTCGTTTGGCGGGAGCATGTAGCCAGGAGCGCCACCAGCGAAACCGTTGTCTGCCTTCTGTCGCTGAACAGCACCCTGCTTGGCACTGCTGGACGGGTTCTGGAAGATGTTTCGGTTCTTGGTGTACGGAAGGACGCGCGCTGCGAAAACGTAGTCTTCTTGCCAGTTCGTGTGCGGCAGATAGTCGTCTGCGTCGTTGCTGTAAATCAACGATGCGGTCATGTTCTGCTTCAGGTTCGAAAGGTCAGAAGTCTTCTTTGCGGCAAGCTTAGCTTGAGCGAAAACTGGGAACAGGATAGCGGCAAGAATCGCGATGATCGCGATAACGACGAGAAGTTCAATGAGCGTAAAGCCCTGTCTGCGTTGACTCTTCATGTTAGTTTGAGACTCCGGTTCTTTCTAGTGAATCGGCGTATAAGGACATGGCCCTTCCGGTTTTAACCTTCGGAGCAGATATGGATGGTTGAGCCGGCAACGGTCGCAAGATTGCGCTCGTCATCGGATCAAGGGTGAAATCGAGTTTGCGACCTACGCCGCGGGGTGAAAGTTTTTCTCCGGTAAGTGCGTTTTGCCACTGAGCAGTCGGTAATTGGCTTGTAGAAATCGAAACTGATCGACGCTCGCTGGAACGGTTTAGCACCACAATCGCTGCGTCACTCCTACTCTTACGAGCAAAAGCCAGCACACTAGCCGCATCATCGGAAGCAAGGCGAATCGGCTCACCTACCTTGAGCGCTTCGCTACTTTGGCGAATCTGACTCAACCGTTTATAGAACTTCAGTAGATCGTTTTGTTCAGTCGCTTTGGACCATTCCATTCCGTGGCGATTTTGGGGATCAACCCCACCTTGCATACCAATTTCTTCTCCGTAGTACACCGACGGAGTACCAGGCCAAGTGAACTGAACCGAAGCAGCTAACATCTGCTTTCTTTGATCCCCAGCGCATAGGGTTAAAAACCTCGGCGTGTCGTGGCTAGACAGTAACAGCATCAGATTTCGACTGACTTGCGGAACATAGCTGTCATAGACTCGGAAAAGTGTATCGAGATACTGAGAGGCCGTGGTTCTCTCTTCCGCGATGAATCGCAAGTTTGCGTCGCGGAACTGATAGCCCATCATGGAATCCCACTGGTCGCCACTTAGCCAGGCCCGCCCATCGCCCCAGTGCTCGCCAACAATCCATAGGTCTTTGTTCAAGCCTTTGACCTTCTTTCGGAAAGCACGCCAGAAGTCCATTTCGACTTCATTTGCAACGTCCAGCCGAACACCTTGTAGCCCTGGCGCAGTCTTGTACCAGAACGGAGCTACGGAGAGAAGATGTTCTCGCGTCTGCCGATTTGCCGTATTCAGTTTCGGCATACTTGGGAAGCCAAACCAGGCTTCGTAATCAGGCTGGTTCTTAACCACGACCGGGAATTTCTTAATGAAGTACCAATCGAGATACGCCGACTGCGGTCCTTTCTCAACAATATCGTTAAAGGCGAAGAATCTCGGTGACGTATGGTTCAGACAAAGGTCCAGGATATATCCGAGGCCTTGCGCCTTCATCGCTTTGCCAAGTTCGATGAACTCCGCGTTCGTACCAAACTGCGGGTCCAACTCGAAGTAGGTATCTGCCTCGTACCGGTGATTCGACGGCGACTTGAAGATCGGATTGAAGTAGACCGTACTGACGCCAAGAGACTTTAGGTAGGAGAGTTTGCTCTGAACGCCGGCGACGTCTCCACCAAATCGATTGCCATAGGTTGGGGTTCCGTCCCATGGCATCACGTCTTTCGGATCGTTATCCTTTGAGCCATTGGCAAAGCGATCGGGGAAAATCTGGTAGACAATTCCACGACTCACCCAGGATGGCGTTACGAAGGCTGGGGTCTTGGCAGGATCAATCTGGTAGGGGCCAAGTTTGCGGTTCGCGGCTCCATCTTTCAACAGGATGCTGTAAGAAAACCGACCCGACTTTACTGGGACTGCTGCTTTAAAGCCTTCATACAACTCGTCGCCAGCGATTCGGCTCATTGGCACCGTTCGACCGCCGATTAGCAGGCTTGCCGATGCAACGTCGGCCGTTCTAACCCGAACCGCAACCTGCGCTTGTCCCTGATCGACATTGAAGTACGGGATCGCGGTCGAGTGTTTGATTGCGCTAGCCGTGATTCGCCCATCACCGAGGGCAGCCGGAATTTTGAAGTCAGCGGGTTGGACGAACAGAAGCGAGTTCGTATTCCCACCGCCATCGTCTTGTGATTTAGCCTTGGGATCAACAACCCAATTGCTGCCATTCAGGACAAATTTGTACTGATGCTGTCCAAGCGAAAGCGGCAACGTGACCGTCCATGTGCGGCCATCCGGATCGACTTTCATCGGATTCTTGGCATTGTTCCAGCCATTGAATGTCCCGGCAACATGCACCGAAGTCAGAGCAGTGTCTGCAACATAGCGGAATGTATGCAGCGAAGTTTCCGCCTGAGCAGCAGCCAGCAGCATCATTCTAGTACCGCCTCTCGCCGACTGCTACCCCTGACGGATAGCGATGTCGGAACGATGACGCGTCGATTTTCCCAAGTGTCTTCGCCGTCCAAAATTTGCAACAGGCGAGCACAGGCAACGCGGACGATCTCGCCCATGTTCAAACTGACCGAAGACAAGCCGCCATCAATCATCTCGCAAAGATGGGTGTCGTTAAAGCTCACAAGCCCCAAGTTCTGAGGGACCTTTAGACGCATCTCTCGTGCCGCACCCACAACACCGAGCGCCATGTAGTCATCGAGAACCACCAAGGCGTCTGGAGCATCCCCAGAATTCAAAATGTTGCGCGCAGCTTCCCGCGCTGAAACCGCACCAAAGTCGGCATGCCAAATACGGTCCGGCATGGATCCGCCTCGTAGCGCACGCTGATAACCGGCAACGCGATCGTCACTGACCGTAACTCCGCTGCGACCGGCGAGCATGCCAATTTTCTTGTATCCCATGTCGACCAAATGTCGAGTTGCGAGTTCGGCCGCTGCAACGTTGTCGTTATCCACGGAATGAATCTGGTTATTGTTGAGTGGGTTCCCGATTAGGACGAACGGAAAATTGTCCTGCTGGAGCCGACCGATCCGAAAATCGGTAGCCTCACTTTCAACCAGGATCAGGCCGTCCACGCGGCGAGTCCGAAGCATTTCATCGTAAATGTAGGATTGCCCTGCAACAGACGTGACCATGTCAAGGCAAAGGTGATACGGCGAACCGTTCAGGACATCAAGGATTTCTGCGACCAATCCTGCAAAGAACGGATCGTCACTCAGGCCGCCCATGGGGCGGTTAAGCACCAGGCCAATCAAGTTCGTGCGCTTACTTCTAAGGGATCGAGCGCGCACATCAGGCTGGTAATTGTGCGCGCGCATCGCTTCCACGACACGGTCTCGAATGGCGGCTTCGACCTTTTCGTCACCCGCTAGGACGCGAGACACGGTTGCCTGTGAAACGCTTGCTATTCTTGCGATGTCCTGCTGCGTGACCCTCATTGGTTCTTCCGCTCTCACCTGTGAGAATACGAATTCTTGTCGATACTATACACAAGAATTCGTATTCTCACAAGCATTTCCGAAAATATTCTCAGAAAATTCCTCGGATTTTGAGATTCAGGGGACGTAAAAAGCAAAAACCGGATGGTCTTCACCATCCGGTTTTTTCACACAACAGGCTAGATTGCCTTAAATTTCGTAGCGCTTGGATCCAGAATCGTCTGTACCCTGAGCAATTCTCTTGACGAACGTCACGAGTTCCATCGGGTTGAACGGCTTCGTAAGGTACATGTCCGCGCCGTAGTGATATCCCTCGAACACGTCCTTATCCTGTGCCTTTGCCGTCAACATGATGACCGGGAGATTTTCCGTCTCCGGCTCTCGACGAATCGACTTCAACACTTCGAAGCCATCCATGTACGGCATCATGACGTCAAGAACCACTAGGTTCGGCTTTTCTGCTCGGATCTTCTCCAAACCTTCTTTGCCATCGAACGCCGTTACCACTTGGTAACCCTGACGCTCCAAATTGACCTGAATAAGCCGCACAATGTGGCGCTCGTCATCGCAAACCAAAACTTTCAACGCCATGAGTTGTCTTGTTCCTCTCATTCAGCGGAGCTAAGCCCAGCGCCGAACGCGGTCTATTCTACTCATATCTCCAGAGTTTGCGGAACGCTCCGCGAAATATTCTTCGGCATGGAAACGTGAGCGGACAATATCTGCGACAATCTGAGGCATGTTTCCGGATCACGATATGGATGTCGCGACCATTCTCGCCCACTTAGGAGAGCAACCCAAGAATCAGGGCGCGGTTGTGCTCCCGATCTTTCAGAACTCGCTTTTCACCTTCGAAAGCACCGATGACCTGCTTCACGCCTTGGAACAGAAGCCACTAGGTCCTCCCCACCACTACAGCCGTTTGAGTAATCCGACGCTCAGCGTGATCGAGCAGAAAATTGCCGCCCTGGAAAGTGCAGAAGCATGTAAGGTAACTGGCTGCGGGATGGCTGCGATCACAGCTGCCGTGACCCACTTCCTCAAGGCTGGATGTCACGTTGTCTGCCCAGACACGGCATACGGCCCCGTGCGCAGACTCCTGTCGGAGTTCATGGCGCGATTCAATGTGTCGGTAACTTACGTCTCGGGAATGTCCACCGACGAAGTGGTGGCCGCATGTCGTCCAGAAACGACGTTGATCTACTTGGAGAGTCCAACTTCCGCGCTGTTCCGATTGCAAGACCTCCCGGCAATCACAGCGTATGCGCGTGCAAACGGAATCAACACGGTCATTGACAACACGTACGCCACTCCCCTTTTGCTGAATCCGATCAAGCTTGGCGTGGACGTCGTCTGCCACAGTGCAACAAAATATATGTCAGGGCATAGCGACCTCACCGCGGGCGCAATTGTCGGAAGCGAGAAGCTCATCTATGACATCACGATGAACGAGGTGAACATGATGGGGAACATCTTGCATCCGTTCTCCGCGTGGCTCTTACTCCGTGGCATCCGGACCTTGGCTGCCAGACTTCCCTTGCACGCGAAAACAGCCGACGAGATCTCGAACTGGCTCGAAGGGCATCCATCGGTTGCGAAGGTGCACCACATATCTCTCGACTCGTATCCGCAGCGTGACCTCTACCAGAAGATGTTCAAGGGCTCGGGCGGCCTCTTCTCGTTCGAACCAGTAGAACAATCTCGCGAGGGCGTGCTTGCATTCTGCGATGCCCTTCAGGTGTTCCAGCGTGGAATCAGTTGGGGTGGATTCGAGAGTCTTGTTGTTCCACTCAAGACATCTCCGGCAGACTACGAAACTCCGCGATGGGTGATTCGGCTGTTCTGTGGCCTAGAAGGGGTTAACGACCTGAAAGCTGACATCAGCCAGGCGTTCGAGCGTGCCAGCTTGGTACAAGGCACGCAACCGTCACAGGTCACGCACGCCTAAGATTTATCGGTTGCTGGATTCTTTCCGAAATACATCGGAAGGTTCAAGTCTTTCAGGGACTCCCACGGAAAACCTGCCGGATCGCTCTTGCGCCCGGCAGGCAGAGCAATAAATTCGTGGCTGACAATTTGTTTCAGAGGAAAACGTCGCTTTAGCCCGGCGATAATCCACTTCAGCACCTGGACTTGCTCCTTAGGATACGGCTGCTTTCCGTCGTTCAGATTCACAAGCTCTATGCCAATAGAGTAATGATTTAAATTGGTGCGTCCGTTCGGGTCAACGCTAACTCCAGCATGCCAAGCCCGATCAAAAGTGCTCACGTGCATTACGTACGAACCATCCCGACCAATGGTGAAATGCGCGCTGACTTGGCTCGATTCCCGCAAGAACGCGTTCGTTGTCTGTTCGAGGGTAGGAATGACGGTGCTGTGAACTACAACGGTATCAACGATTGCCCCCTCTGGCCGCGGGCCAAAGTTCGGCGACTGAATCCACAGGAACTTGGCGAAACCAGGATCCTTCCACGGGCTCGGCATTGGGTCTCGCGGATCTGATGGCAGGCCGGATTGCAGCGAAAGGACGACGGAAGCAACTATGCCCAGCGAATGCATGGCGGCGGTTTACCCGATGGGCTGCCAAGACGGGAGCTACGCCGACTCGGGCGAAACCAACGCTTCCCGGTGCAAAACGACAAGCCAGAGAAGAAATCCAGCAATGAGCGAATCATAGAGCTTGGGCTCACTTGCGGGTAGGAGCAGGCCCGCGACCAGGACAAAGCTCGTTGTTTTCACGAGTAGCGAGTTCTGAATGGTCCGCTTAAGCTGGCGGAAATAGAAGCGATCTCCCAAAATCGCCAGCAAGATACAAAGCCCGACGGCGAACCAAAACGCCGGATCGCGCAGGCCGAACCCGTACCACCATAGATTCACTGCGGGAATGTCCCAGAAGGTCACGAATCGATCTTGTGGCGCAAACGTTACGGCATGCCGTAGACCATTAATCGCGCCGCAGCCAAAGATCACGCCCGCCACGAGCCAATTGGGTACCCACCGTTCTCCAACGATTACGGCCCAAATTGGAGCGCACAGCACAACGATGCCTGCTGCGGCACACCACCCAGGTTTCACCAAACTAATGCCAAACGCCGCGGCTAGCAGTAGCCTTGAGCCCCATGCCCAGAGAGTCGGTTTTCCGGCGCTGATTAAGGCGATTCCAATTAAACTCAGCAACCAAGCGCCAACCCACATTCCAGAGAGTGGTCGATCCGTATCATGGAACACGCTCGAAAGCGCGCTCCAAGACGGTTCGCCCAGCGAGAGTGCGACCACGTTGATCCCGAAAAGGACGGAGATATGAGAAATTGCACCCTTTGATTGGAGAACAAGCTTTCCAATCAATTGTCCAAGTAAGACCAACACAACGAGTAGCGGCGGAACGCAAAGCCAAAGCAACTCCGGACCAAGGAATCGAGCGGCAGTGCCCGACAGTGAAAGGCAAGCAGGCAAAACAAGGAGCGCATCAAGGCCAGTCAGCGCCAACGCCCAATTCCGCTCTTGGGAAATGCACCATGTCGCGATTCCGAGGATAACCGCGAAAAATGCTGCGACCACGCACAGCCCGAAACTGAACCCTAGGGACTCGCCACCCCATCGCCGCGCAACTTCCCCACGATTTAGGCTCGTAAAAGTAAATCGTTTCGGAACCGCAAGCAACGCCCCTATCTCGGTGAGAGCCAACGTACCGGTAATTCGAAATTTGTTAGATCGCGGCGTTCCTATCGGCCAGCCTTCTCCGAGAAGCCAAACATGGGACAGTATCCGAGCAGGCTCATCCGACCACTCGAGCACCAGAATCCGTCCTTTCGTACGCTTGCGAACCGCCGCAACCTCGTCCCAATGCCGAGCCTCCGTGACGTAGAGAGCGTTCTCTTCGAGCCGCTGAGTTGAGGGAAGCACTCGAACGAGATCGGACTTTGGCGAAATTGTAGCGATCAGCGCGAGACGAGAGGCTCCACCTGCTGGGTTTCCAAGAACTTCAAAATTCCGGCCATCAAGGTTTTGCTGAAGTTGGATGGCAATACCGCGATTAACGAAGCTAATATGCTCGCCAAAGACCCAGTTTGTGTCGATGCTCGAAACCGTCAGCTCAGATTCCGTAATCCTCCAATCCTGGCCCGTGGTTACTGACAGAACCGGCCAGAGAACGTTGCGGGCGTCGCGTTGCGGCCACTTGACCCAGAGCGAATGATCATCAATTTGTTCTGGGATTGCCGGACCGGCGTACTTCGTTTTGATGAACACGAGCACCGATGCGGGTTCGGCCACACAAACTTGGCTGAGAACAACGAGGATCAGCAGCCAAATCCAACGCATTACTTCTCCAAGTGAGGTATCGCCGCAGCAAGGATCTGTTCGGCCGGCACGCTCGAAATCTGGCCATCGGGCGCAGCAATCACCGTATGAGGCTCGTATCGATGGCCCCACTTGAGATGAGGCGTCGGCCCGAAGACGGTAACGGTTGGACAATTCACCGCTGCAGCCATGTGCATCAATCCGGTGTCACTGCCAATCATTACTTTGAGGTGCTTGAGAGACGACATCGTTTCACGGATCGATGTCTTACCTACAAGGTTAATGGGTTCAAAGGTCAGCTTGGATACGAAGTCGGCAAGGAACTTCTCCTCATCTGGTCCGCCGAAGAGAGCAACGCGATGACCGTCGCGACGAAGACGATTCGCAATCTCTGCGGAGGTTTCGATCGGAATCTGTTTCTGGCCAAACCTGGCACCCGGCTGAAGACCAACAGTGGCACCGTCAACAAGCGGCTGAACGCTCGACATTTCTAGTTCGGAAACCGAAAGGTGCGGATGTGAGAACTCATACGGTATCCGAATTTTTTCTAGCAAGTCAAAGCAGGATTGAGTTTCGTAATCGTCGTGACCATAAGCAACCGGATGGCTCAACATCGGGCCACGAAATTCTTGTGCATGACCAACTCGAACTCGGATACCAGCTAGGAGCGCTGTCAGCGCTGATCGGAAGCTGTGGTTGACGATGACCGCAACTTGAAATCGCTCTTGTCGAAGGTAGATCGCCTCGGCAAATACTTCATTTGGTTTCCGAACTTTCTTGCTGCGAATGAATGTTCGCTTTGCAGTTGGATGCGCGAGAATCTGATCGACAACCCCCATGGTCAGGCAAGTGACCGAGCTAAACTGCGCCTCGAGTGCCGGCAATACGGGCGAGGCCATAACGGCGTCCCCTAGATATGACTTGAAGCTGACAAGAACCCGCTCATAGGACGCCAAAGAGTGCCTCCTTTGCGGTCGAAACCGGAATGTCCGCAACTGTGCCTTCGGCTATCGAGACTAATGGGAGCACGTTTCCGTAAGGCGGCGTCCAGAGTCGATGAATTCCGTGACGAAACAGCGCCACGACTGGCTGATCAAATGCTGAAGCCAAATGCATGATCCCGTTATCCAACGTAAAGACGGCCTTTACTCGGGACAATGCGCCGGCTACTTGGGGCAATGTGAGCATCCCGCGGAGGTCTGCCACGAGGCCCTCCGAAACGACAGCATCTTCGTCTGACAACCCCTTCCAATACTGCCCTTGCGACTTCGGCTTCGCGCCAAGCAAACCAACCGTGACTCCACGCGCCTTTAAGTCACTTAAGAGTTCGACCCAAGACGAAACGGGCCAAAGCTTTTCGGGCAAACTCGCGCTCATGGCGATTAACACATCGGGCAAGTCTTGGCCAGGATCTTCGGAGTGAACCTTGTACCGTGGAACTTCCCCATCGCAGTACGCCAGCCGACAGAAGAGCTCCCCAATGAACCCAGACCGAAGGAATGGATAGTCTATTGGCAGTGACTCTCGAATCCACTCACGATCTTCCCAGAGAGAGCCGCGCAGATTCTGTTCGAAGGCAAAGCGGCCCCGCGATTCTGCGTCAATGCACGGGCCGGTAACACGCCCCTCCTTCCCTGCTAGGATGGGAACCAGCATTCGTGCCCAGTCGTTGCTCTCAACATTTATCACCCAATCAAACGGCGGCAATGTCAGTGCATAGGCCATGGCATCGCGCGGCTCCGCACCCAAAAAGTTGACACCAGACGAAATCGATGCATCGTTGCGCCAAAGTTCTGCTGAGCGGTTGCCAGAAAAATACACAAGATCCGCGCTTGGGTGCTTTGCACGAAGCATCTGCAGTAGCGGCGTGATTACGACCGAATTACCAAGGGCATCGTTCGAGACCACCGCAATTCTCGGTGCATCGCCAAGCGTTTCTCCCTCAAAACGTATCACGCCAGTGGTTTTACCCGCACATCAGGTTCAGTTCCCGTCGGAAGGATTGGCGGTAAATTGTGTGATGGCGGACCTGTGAGCCAACAACAATGAGCGTTTTTGTCGGGTTGGATTGCGGTGGATCTTCTAGCCGTGTGATTGCAGTTGACGGGAACGGTGCAGTCCTATTCCAAGGTCAATCCGGTGCGGCTAACTTATCGACAACCCCAGAAAAACGGTTGCTGAGGAACCTAACGCAGGCCACAAAGGGCTGTCCTTCGGCCACCTATGTCTGTGGGTGCTTTGCGGGGCTCATTGGACCAGAAACCAAGGAACGTGGTGAGGATACATTACAGCACCTGTTTCCTGAGGCTTCAGTACGTGCCGAACCTGATTTCACCGCGGCCCTTTATGCCGCTCCAGCAACCACAGATATCCTGATCATCTCTGGAACAGGCTCTCTCATCTGTAGCCGAACCGCTCAAGGAATCGTAAAATCTGGCGGCCGGGGCTACGTTTTAGGAGACCAAGGAAGTGGTTATCAGTTCGGCCGAGATGTTCTAGTGAATTATCTCGATAACCCGGACGAAGCCAGCGAAGCCCTGAAGGAAGCCCTTCTTCAGCAATTTGGCAGTCTAACGGAGAACACAATTGTTCCGAAAGTTTACGGCTCGGGCGCACCAGCAACCACACTTGCCAGGCTCGCAAAGTTCATCGGTCAGGATGCAAATGAAGATCGACCGTACGCGATCCAAAGTATCGACCGAAATTTGGGCGCTCTCATCGATGTGCTGGAGCATCACATTCGAAGGAACTTTCCGGACCAATCAAAATTCGAAATTGTCCTGAGCGGCGGCGTATGGAAAAGCGCGCAAATCTTTCGTCAGCGACTGATACAGTTGCTCGAGGCCCACTTCCCCTCACATGTCTTTGTTGTAAATCGTATTACTCAGCCGCCGCTATACGGCGCAGTTGAGCTGGCGAAGGAAATGCTGGTCTAGAAAGGGCACACTGTTAGCTGCAGGAGAAAGGAAAACAATTGGGAACAGAAAACCGCAATCCACGTTCATACGGCCTCGACACCATGTCGGCCAACCAAATTGTTCGCTTGATGAACGAGGAAGAGATGGCCGTGATGCGGTGCCTTCAGCTAGCGGAAGAGGCCATTGCCGTTGCCGCAACCAAAGCTGCCGAAGCCTTCCAGAATGGCGGACGAGTGTTCTACGTAGGCGCCGGAACCTCGGGCCGGATGGCGACCATGGACGCAGCGGAGATGCCGCCGACCTTCGGAATTGAACCGGGCCACTTTATCGCGATTATTGCTGGCGGTTCCAGCGCCGGGCAAACGGCGATCGAGGATGCCGAGGATGACACTCATGCCAGTACGGTCGCCTTGAACGAATACGGGATTACCAAGTCCGACATCGTGATCGGCATTGCCGCAAGCGGCTCGACCCCGTTTGTCGTCTCAGCTGTTCGGCATGCACGGCAGAAGGGTGTTTGGACCTGTGGGATCTCAAACAACCAAAAGACGCCGCTCCTCGAAGCTGCGGATCATCCGATTCTCTTGGACACCGGACCGGAGGTTCTGACCGGATCCACCCGCCTAAAGGCAGGTACCAGCCAGAAGTTGGTTCTGAACCGGATTTCGACCGCCGCCATGGTACTAAGTGGAAAGGTGATCGAAAACCTAATGGTCGACGTTAAGGCGAAGAACTCTAAGCTTAAGGAGCGCTGCATCCGGATCGTGCGAGAGCTTGCCCCGGTGACGAAGGATGAAGCGCTCGAAGCGCTTGAACAGAATCGTTGGAACGTGCGACAGGCCCTTGGCGCCCTCAACGCGATTCGGTCTCGATAGACCTACGCCAGTACCGATTCCAGCATCCAATCCGACTTTTCCAAGCTGTACAACTGCGAGTGAATCATGTCGGCAGAAACGGCGTCCTCGTCTTCAAGCGGTCCTAGGCGAGTTCGTACGCCTTTGACCACTTCCGCGATTCGAGCGATCACGATTTCCACCGCAAGGTCGTCCTCAAGCTTTCCGTCCGGGAGCGCGTCTGCTCCATCTGTGACAGCGACCAATCGAACATCGCCGTTTGGAAACTCGCCGAGTTGCCGAATTCGTTCGGCGGTGTCATCAATCGCCGTTTGTAGCTCGGCAAACACTTGATCTAGAAATGGATGCACGCTCAGAAACTTCGGCCCGACGACGTTCCAGTGCGCTTGTTTGACCTGCGAACTGAGGAGTAGGTAGCTTTGCAGGTTCAACTGCAAAGCACCGGTGATGTTTTGCGCACTTGATAGGGGCATACCCCTGCGTACGTCAGTTTTCGATAACTTGACCAAAAGAATCGGTCATCGGCTGGCCCAGGAAGAAGTCTTTGTACACGATCGCTAGGCAGATGCAAAGTACGGGCAGCCCTACGACGACGCCGATGCAGAAGGACTGGCTGACGGAGAATATGAGCGTTGTGAGGAAGAAGTACCCGGCGGCTTTCCAGATATGTGGCTTGAGGGTTTCCCAGCTTTTGCCCATGGCTTCGAACACCCCGAGTCGCTGCTTAACGATCAATGGATAAGTGAGCATGAACGCGCCTGACACCAGGAATCCAGGGACGCAGCAAGCGAGATAACCGAGGGTTGTGAGGATGCTGATTGAAATAGCCGCACCAATAACCGCGCCGACACGTCCGTCGAAGTTGAACGCGTCTGAAACTTGAATTGGCAAGCCGCTAACATCGCGAATAGCTAAGCGCATTATGCCGGCAATTTGCCAGGCAATCACGAAGTACATGAGGAACATGGAGCCGTACTGTAGAGCTAGCGACGGACCTAGCTGGGCAAGATTATTGCTCCCGGAAAATCCCGTCATGAACGATGCACCAATCGAAATTGCAAAGTAGATCACTAGGGCAACAAGCGATGGGATGGAGGCTGGAACATAGGTTTTCCAGTTTCGGGCGAAGATTTGGAATGCTTCACCGATGGCATCAAACCGGATCTCAGGGTTATTGAAACGCGGATACTGGGTGTAGGTTGGTGGCGGGGTCAGCATTGCTATTCGTTGTACTTTAATCTGGCCTAGATTAAAGTTGAGGCTAAAAGATCAGACGGCTACGTAGGCCCAAACGGACTCGCCGTTGGAGGTTTTTACTTCAGTTCGACGATAATCGGGGACTTCGTAATCGTCGGCGGCTTGGAGCTCGTCTTCGGTGAGATCAAGCAGGTGACCTTCGATTGGGCCTGCCTCGGTGTCTGGGACAAGGATGCGGTGGGTGCTTTTTCCGCTGAGGGAGACGACGAGTTCGTTTTCGATCTCGATAGTCGTAAGCGCGTAGCCTAGGAGTCGGGCGGGACGCATAGGAACCTTGCGGCCAAAGAGTGCTTGTTGCACGTGTTCGAGCCCCAAGGTTCCATAGATGAACAGTGGTCGTTGCAACGGTACGGCGAGGATACCGAAACTAGGGTGCCGGGGTTACGGCGGCCGTTTGTGCGGTTAGAAGTGAACCGGTCTCGCTGAAGATATTGTGCTTGATGGTGATTTTCTTGAAGTCAAGCGTCATGTTCTGTCGGACGTTGCCTTCCCCAGCTTGGCCAGATTCGGTATGACTGCTTATGGTCACATCGTCTAGGGTCATTTCGATAATCTTCAGTGGGCCCTTGCCGAAACCAACGGTGGATCCGACGATGATCACCTTGTTCAGGACTCTTCCAACGAAGTGCTGTTGCAGAAGGAGCATGCTACCGAGCTGAAGTTCGTAGCTGATATCCACAGAAGAGAGACTTATTGGCCTGACACCTTGCGAACCCCAGGACTGAGATTGAAGAACGAACCAGTCCTTGAATCCTTCGGCCCGGCTTGAACCTTTGATCTGGCTCGTGGCGGGAGCGTCTAATTGAACGAACATGTAGTAATTCATTTTTTCCTTAAGGTTGAATTCCGATTTCTCTTAAATTTAGGTTGTAGGAGGTGCCACCGCCGGCTTGGCTGGTGACAAAGACGGTGCCGCGGGTTAGGGCGGCTTCTAGTTCGCCGCTGAGGGTTTCTAGAGGGGTTCGGTAGGACCACACGTTGGTGTAGGGGTCGTAGAGTTCGACGCTGGAGAGGTTGGTTGGGCTCTTGCCGCCTAGGACGAGGACTTGGTCACCGGGGAGGGCCACCGTGGCGTGGTAGGCGCGGGGGGTGTTCATTGGGGCGGCGAAGTAGGAGTTGCCGGTGCTTGGGTCTAGGATGAGGGCGGTGGAGACGGCTCGGGCGCGGGGGCCTTTGCCTAGGATTCCGCCGGTGACTAGGAGAAGGCCGTTTGAGAAGGCGGTGATGCGGTGGCCGGGGTTTAGGCGGGGCATCGGGACGGCTTCGGCTCGTTCTGGGATGGCGGCCCAGCCTAGTTTGGGGAGGAGCACGGTGCCGACGGTTGCGGCAGAGGCGGCCAGGAAGAGTTTTCGCCGGGAGACCGTGTTATCGTGCGGTTGCATGGGGTCAGCATAGCTTGGGGGTTGGGTCTGATGTCAACTGTTAATTGGGTCAGGTTGCTAAAATGGGGCATGAGATTTGCAGGTTTGACGCTTTTGGTATTGGTAGCCGTTGCGGGTTGTAATCCTACGGATTCTAAGGAATTGGCGGCGGATGCTAAGAAGCTGGGGCAGACGGCGGGGCGGGCGGCTAATAATGCCCAGTTGGCCGGTCGGGTTCGGCTTTCGTTGTCTCAGACCAAGGATGTGGATATTTCCCGGGTCGAGATTTTTGCCGAGGCGGGAGTCGTGACTTTGAAGGGTGAAGTCAAGACGGCTTCGGAGCGGCCTTTGATGGTTCGGCTGGTTCGGGAGATTAAGGGCGTGAACCAGGTGATCAATAAACTCGTGGTTGCTCCGAGTAAGAAATAGAAAGGTCCCGGCTGGAGATTCCAGCCGGGACCTGTTTTAGGACTTCCCTTCTTTTCTTACTTCTGCTTTCGCTTGCGGAGGAAGCCGAGGACGCCTAGGCCGAGGACGGCCATGGAGGCTGGCTCTGGGACTGGGGCGGTGGTTTTGAGCTTGACGTTGTCGACGATGCCACCGAGGGAGTCGCTCTTGCCGGTTCCGAGGAAGGAGAGTTTGTCCATTCCGCCGGTTCCCTGCAGGTTGAAGGTGAACGACTTCATGCTCGTCATGGTTGGCGAGATGCTGGCGACGATGACATTGTTTCAAAGAACGTCGAAGGTGCCGGAGTTGGCAGCGACGTGGTTTCGGAGGGCGGCGTCGAAGGTGAGGGTGTAGAGGCCGGCGGTCGTGTTGACGTTCTGGCTGATCTTCGAGTTTCCAGCGGAGTCCATTTCGAGGACCTGGTGTCCGGTTGCTCCGGTTACGCCGTAGACCGGAGCGGCTCCGACTTCCATCGTATCCTGCTCAGCGAACCATCCACCGACTTTATCGTTCGGATAGGCTCCCCAACCGCCTTTGGTGTCTGGCGATTCGAAGCTGCCATTGATGAGCAGGTCGGCGGAAGCGATTCCGCTTACGAGGGCGATTGAAGCAACGGCGGCAAATTTCAGGTTCATGTTTTTTGTCTCCGCCGAAGTTGGTCCTCGGCCCTACTTTTGAATGATGCCGGATGTGGGTGGCAGGTGGGGGTCACGGTTTTGCGGTGCCGGGTTGGGGGGACGCCTTGCGTGGCCTTGTATGGCTCTGCATGGCTCTGCATGGCCTGGGAAAGTTTCC
>Ga0247833_1001900_pt1 | contig 32299 bp, 19 predicted proteins | sample LaCruzMarch2015__7_FD_187117 | JGI IMG/M metagenome (GOLD analysis project Ga0247833, IMG submission 187117) | Freshwater microbial communities from meromictic Lake La Cruz, Castile-La Mancha, Spain - LaCruzMarch2015_8m | ecosystem: Environmental > Aquatic > Freshwater > Lake | place: Spain... | reverse complement strand
TTATCTCCGAGCGAACAGCAGTTATCGATTTGATAACACGAGTTGTCTCCGGGCGAACAGCTGTTATCGATTTGATAACACGAGTTGTCTCCGGGCGAACACCTGTTATCGATTTGAGAACACGAGTCGTCTCCGAGAGAACAGCTGTTATGAAAAATGATACACGTGTCTGCTTCAAATGAAAGGCAGTCATGAAAATCGATACATCTCTCTTGAAAAAAAAGACATGAGTGAGGTCCTGCGGCCGAAAAGCAATCTGATACCAAAAGCCGATAGCTTTTGGACTTTTCACGACAAAAGAAGGGAGCATGGCCGTCTCGGCCGTGTTGAGACTGGCTCAATGGCACGAACCCCACCCATCCGAACCACGGTATCCACCGCCTTACACAGGCGGGACGCCTGTGCCCCCCTCCAAAAGTCCAAAATCTATCGCCTTTCGGTATGAGGAGTGTCGGATTCCTATCCGGACCCAAATTTCGATTGAGCGCAGGGAGACCTCCGAGCGCCTCTGGAAGGCATTCACCCCTGGGGCATTTGATACCGCAAGCGATGCCTCGTAGAAAATCGTCCGGAAGGATCGCATCAAAACAGCCGAAGCTGGAATTCAATGTGATGGTAGCTGTCTCCGAGAGAACAGAATCTGGCTCCCCCCGAATACTGGGCCGCCAAGGTTTGGACTGCCGATGGAGCTGGCGAGGTGACCGCCGCGGAGGTATTTTGGAGGGCCTTGCCGCCGTTTAGTCCGGAAGGTAGGCGCCGTTGATTTTAAGGCGCTCTCGGAGGGCTTGGGTGTTAATATTTTTGGGAAGAGTATTGGTGGCGACTGCCATGGCGGCGGCGGTTCCCGCTGCCTCGCCCATGGCTAGACAGACGGGCATAACGCGGATGCTTCCTTGGACGGTTTTTTCGCAGGAAACGGATCGTCCGGCGACAAGGACATTCGTGAGGTCAGCGGGGATCAGGCACCGGTAGGGCAGGCCGTGCGATTCGCCGGGACCGTAGCGCATGCTGCCCTTCTCCCATTTCTCCCATTGGGCGAGATTTTTGGCAGCCTCCTCTTTGGCCCAGTGGATGTCGATGTAGTAAGAATTGCGGCAAATTTCATCCGGGAACGATCTTCTTTGGAGGTAATCGTCGAGCGTGAGCGTGTAATCGCCGACGATGCGGCGGGTCTCACGGATGCCAACTTGCGCCCCGGTCGCCACGAGGAAGGCGTTTTTAAATGCGGGATGGAATTCCCGGAGTGCTTCACAAAATTGGGCTGCAATTTGTCGACCCAGCACGAGTGCCTTGGAGGTGCTTTGTGCATCCGTATTATCTACCTCGAAGAGGTGACCTGCATTGAAGCCAACAGTTCCCGGTCCGATCAGATTTTGGCAGCAATGGGCATCGACGAGGAGGGGGAACTTTCCAGACTCGAGAATCTTAAAAATGGGGTTTTCAGGAACGGGTAAGTGGAGTGGTGGGCTGGCAAGGTAGGTTTTCTCATCCACATTGGAGAGGATGAAGCAATGTGTGGCTGGCATGAGTCCCCTGCCTTCAGCATCCCCCTTGTGGAATCTCCCTCCCGCCCACGCAACCAAGTCGGCATCTCCGGTGCAATCGATAAAAACCTTGGCTTTCCAGGCGCGCAGGCCCGATTTGTTAGTCGTGACGATCGATGTCACACAGTCGGTGGAGTCACGTTGAACCGCTGAAAGAACTGTGTGGAAAAGAAGAGAGGCCCCACACTCGGAAATGATCGAGTCATAAACCCGCTTGAGACGCTCGGGATCGATGGGAACCCAGTCCAGAGCTTCGGGGTCGACATGATCCATCCCCTCCTTGGCTCGTTTGAAGATGGTCTCGGCTAGTCCACGATAAATTATTTTTTCCTTGTCGGAAAACGGACACCATGCTGGCACCAAGGCGGTTGTGCCAGATCCACCCAGTCCACCGCTGGACTCGATAAGCAATGTCTTAGCGCCCTCGCGAGCGGCGGCTGCGGCGGCTGCGCATCCCGCAGGACCACCGCCTATGACAATAACATCGAAGGATTCGTCTATCGGAATGTCGAGCGAGAGAGAAAGGGTGTTCACTTTTTAAACAAGGTGTAGCTAGATTCTGTCAGCGTGTGGATTTTGGGTCATTGGCAGCGCCGCAGCGCCCATTTTTGACGAATCCAATAATTGGCGAGTCCGGTGAGGACCAGAACGGCGGAGGTATTGGACGACGACGCCGGCGAGGAGGGCGAGGGCGTAGAAGTAGGTTTCGGTTTCGGGGACGGCTATGATTTCGCGATTGTAAGTTCCACTTGTGATCTGGAAGGCGTTCCCAACAAAGCTGCTTTGGTCGATACCGCTGTAGAAGCTGATGCGCTGCAACTGAGTATCTGAAAGAGTGCTATTGGTGAAGTAGACTTGGTCTTTGTTGTCTCCCGTTCCGCCCTGCCATTGTGGGGTTCCAGTCCAGTTGTAGATGGCGAGGAGGGCGTTGGTGTTACTCCAGTTGATGCTGTGGAAGCGAATGAGAACGCCGGAGTTGCTTGTGCCGAGGTCGAGGATGGAGTCGGCGCTGAGGGTCAGGGCTCCCACGGAGCCGTTGTAGCCTGCGGCGCCGAAGGCCAGGGTGCTGCCATTCATTGTAATGCTCGTGTTTGTTCCGATGGCTGCATCCGCCGTGACGAGGAGGGATCCGCTGTTGTTTAGGACGACTTGGGAGGTGTTGGCAAGCGCGTTGGCTGTGGCGGCTTGGAGGGTGCCGCTGTTGACCGTGGTGGTGCCGTTGAAGGTTGTCGCTCCGGCGAGGGTTTGGGTGCCGTTGCCATTTTTCACGAGGTTGCCTGTGCCGGAAATGCCGCCGCTGTAGGTGGTGGTTGCGCTTCCGTTGATCGTGAGAGTGTTGGCGTTCAAGTTTACCGAGGAGCCGTTTGTGCCGCTGAGGGAGGCCACGGATTGACTGGCGCCCAAGGCGAGAGTGGAAGAGCCATTGACCGTCACGGCACTGAGTGGGCTGGTCGGCAGGGCTCCGGCGGTATTGGCGTTCAGCGTGCCGCCATTAATGATGTATGTGGGGCCATCGTAGGTGTTCACGCCGTTCAGGGTCACTGTTGAGCTGTCCACCACGAGGTCGGAGTTGGCGCTGGATCCGGTGATCGAGCCGGTTACATTGAAGACGCCTTGTGCGAAGGTGAGCGTTGTGCCGTTTTTGCTCAGTGTTCCGCCGAGGGTCAGTGTGCCGTTACCAGTGTTGCGCAGGCTTCCTGTGCCGGAGGTTACGGATATGTTGCGGTCCAAGGTAGCCGTGCCGCCGGTGTAGGTGAGCGAGGTGGCATCGCCGAGATTGATGGCGCTGGTCGAGGCCAAGGCGGCAGCGGCGTTGATCGAGATTGTTCCAGCGGCGATCGTGGTCGCGCCCGTGTAGGTGTTGTTTCCGGAAAGCGTGAGCGTGCCGGAGGTCGTTTTGTTGATGGAGGCAGAGCCGGCGAGGATCGCGGAGACGGTGCCGTTTTGGAGCGTGAGGGAGGACGCCGTGAGGACGCCTGTGGTTCCTGTGATCGAGCCGCCGGTGAGGGTAAGTGCCCCGATGGTGTCGTTATTGGACCCCAACGAGAGCGTGCCGCCGTTCATCGTCACGGCTCCGGCGTTCGCGAGGGTGTCAGTGACATGCCCGAGAACCAGCGTGCCGGCATTGATCGTTGTGCCACCGGAGTAGGGATTGTTAGCGTTGAGTGTGAGTGTGCCTGATCCGTTTTTGGTGAGGGCTCCCGCCGAGAGGGTATCGCTGGTTATCACCCAGTTCATATTCAGGTTCGCTTCGGCCCCGACATCGAAGATGCGATTTGTGTTACCCAGCTTAACATAGCCCTGGCCTCCAGCAGGACCGTTTACAAAAAGGGCTGTAGACCCCGCGTTCACGGCCATATTTCCGCCGAGAACCATGGCGTTGAAATTCGCTCCAGTCGCGTTGTAGGTGAGAGTCACATTTCCGAGGGTGGTTAACCCACCCGTGCTCAATGTGCCGCCGCTGTTGCGGATCGTGATGGATCCTCCGGTGAGATTGGCTCCGTTGGTATAGGCCAGAGTGCCGCCGTCCCGGAAAATGACGCCAGAGTCCATGGTGATGGAGTTGAAGGTTTGATTGAAGCTGGATGCACTCAAGCGACCGCCGGAGATCACCAAATTGCTGGAGGAGGAAATCGCATTGTTGGCCCCGAGGATCAGTGTCGCTCCCGTGAGCGTGGTGGCACCCGTGTAGGTATTGGCACCGCTCAAAGTGAAATAGGCATTGTAATCCGCAGCTCCGGCAACTGTCAGGCCGCCCGAGCCGGATAGAGCACCGGAAAATGTTCCCGAGCCGGAGCCCCAAGTCGTGGTTAGTGTGCCGACGCCGAGCGCCACCGACCCGGCGCCGGTGAGTTTTCCAATCGTGTCATTGAACCCGCCCATGGAAAGAACGCCCCCAGCACCAATGACCACATCGGAGGAGTTCGCAATCACATTGGAAGCCCCCAAGGCCAGGGTGCCGGCGTTGACGGTGGTTGTGCTGTTGTAGGTATTCGCGCCGGAAAGCGTGAGCGTGCCGGTGCCGTTTTTCGTCAGGCCAAAACCGGATCCTGAAATGGCACCACCAGCTGTGAGCGTGCCGGAGTCGACTGTGATGGTGCGGGTGGCATTCATTGCCACAGCGCCCGTGCCGAGGTTCAGATCGTTTGGTCCGGCATAGGTGAAATTCGCATTCCAAAATTGGGATGCGCTTGAAGAGATCGTTACCGAGGATCCGGAGGTATTGCCCAGAGAACCTCCTTGGATTGTGAAGTTGCCGGATCCAAGTGCCCCGGAGGCGTTGAGATTGAGTTGTCCAGCCGAGAGGGTGATTCCCCCTGAAAGCGTGTTGTTTCCGGCGAGGGTCAAGATGCCGGAGGTCGTTTTGTTCATCGAGGCGGAGCCAGCGAGGATCGCGGAGACGGTGCCGTTTTGGAGCGTGAGGGAGGACGCCGTGAGGACGCCTGTGGTTCCGGTGATCGAGCCGCCGGTGAGGGTGAGCGCGCCGATTGTATCGTTATTGGACCCTAAGGAGAGTGTGCCGCCGTTCACCGTCACTGCTCCTGCGTTCGCGAGGGTGTCGGTGGCATGCCCGAGAACCAGCGTGCCGGCATTGATCGTTGTGCCACCTGTGTAGGTATTGATCAAATTCAGGGCCAAAGTGCCTGAACCGTTTTTTGTCAGGCCAAAACCGGATCCTGAAATGGCACCACCAGCGGTGAGCGTGCCGGAGTCAACCGTGATGGCGCGGGTGGCATTCATTGCCACAGCGCCCGTGCCGAGGTTCAGATCGTTTGGTCCGGCATAGGTGAAATCCGCATTCCAAAATTGGGATGCGCTTGAAGAGATCGTTACTGAGGATCCGGAGGTATTGCCCAGAGAACCTCCTTGGATTGTGAAGTTGCCGGATCCAAGTGCCCCGGAGGCATTGAGGTTGAGTTGTCCAGCCGACAGGGTGATTCCCCCTGAAAGCGTGTTGTTTCCGGCGAGGGTCAAGATGCCGGAGGTCGTTTTGTTGATGGAGGCAGAGCCGGCGAGGATCGCGGAGACGGTGCCGTTTTGAAGCGTGAGGGAGGACGCCGTGAGGATACCAGTGGATCCGGTGATCGAGCCACCGGTGAGGGTGAGCGCGCCGATGGTGTCGTTATTGGACCCTAAGGAGAGTGTGCCACCGTTCACGGTCACCGCTCCGGCGTTCGCGAGGGTGTTGGTAGCATGCCCGAGAACCAGCGTGCCTGCATTCACCGTCGTGCCACCGGTGTATTCGTTGAAAGTATTGAGGGTGAGTGTGCCTGATCCGTTTTTTGTAAGGGCTCCGAGGGCAGGATTAGCGCTGGAGATAACCCAATTTACATTGAGATTGGCATTCGCTCCGACATCAAAGACCCGGTTGGCATCGCCGAGCTTGATGTAGCCGCGACCACCGGCGGGGCCGTTGCTCATCGTCGCCGTGCCGCCGTTGCCAACGGCTACATCGCCTCCAAGGGATAATGCGTTGAGACCATCGGTGGAAGCGTTGTAGGTGAATGTGACATTCCCGAGAGTGAGGGCGCCGCCGGTTGCGATCGACCCACCGCTATTTCCGATATTCACAGTTCCCCCCGTGAGGCTGGAGGCATTGTTGAATGTCAGGGCGCCGCCATTGCGAGTGAGCAAGCCAGAAGTCATTGTCAGCGAATGGAGCGTCTGGGTGGAACCGCCAGCGTTGAAATGTCCGCCGGAGATGTTAAGTGCACTGGAGTTGCTTAGCACATTGTTGGCACCGAGAATAAGAGTCGCTCCGTTGACATTGGTTGATCCCGTGTAGGTGTTTGATCCGTTGATCGTCATGTAGGCATTGTAGTCGGCGGGTCCAGCGAGGGTGAAGGATCCATTTCCCGAAATGACCCCCGAGAAGGTTCCGCTTCCAGACCCATAGGTCGTAGTGAGCGCACCGCTCCCCAACGCGACCGAACCCGCTCCGCTGAGCTTTCCAATCGTGTCGGAAAATCCCCCGAGTGCAAATGTGGAACCCGAGGCGACGGAGACATTCGAGGTATCCGCGATCACGTTTGATGCTCCGAGGGCCAGTGTGCCGACACTGATCGTCGTGGCTCCCGTGTAGGTGTTCGATCCCGAAAGTGTGAGCGTGCCGGTGCTTTGCTTCACAAGCGCTCCGGTGCCGGAGATGGCCATGCCAAGCGTGCCGGAGGAGGTCAGGTTATAGACGAGCGTGCCGTTGTTCGTGATGGATGAGGTGCTGCCAATGAAGCCGCTGGCTCCGCCATTGCCCAGGAGGAGTGAGCCGCTTTGAATGGTCGTGGATCCATTAAATGTGTTCCCTGCGTTGGTAAGCGTGAGGTTTGTGCTGTTGGAAACAGTGAGGTTGCCTGTGCCCGTGAGGGCGCTGTTCTCGGTGACGGATCCTCCCGAGTTGTAGGTAAATTGGGCATGGACTACTGAGGGTGGCCAAAGGGCCAAGATGCACATCACGCTCAAGGAGGAAAAGATCTGACGAGAGACCAGATGGGGGTAGGCAGTAGGGGATTTCATGGCAGGGTTTCGACCATAGAATCTCGATTGGGGACATTTTATGAAATATGCAAAATATTTTATTATATGCAGTATATGTGCTTTAGGTGATCGTCTCTGGATGCGAGAAAGAACACGAATTGCATATCTGTATCAAGCCACACAGAGGCTATGGTGGACTATTCAATGAGGTTCTTCACCGCCCCCGACAATACAGTGCCGATGCCGAGCTATTTAGAAAAATCTGCTAATCCTGCCTTTACTCTCGTCGAGCTACTTGTTGTCATTTCAATCATCGCTATTTTAGCGCTCCTCGGATTTGCTGCAGCAGGGCGTTTCGCGGAGTCCGGTAAACAGGCGACCACCGCAGGGCGACTTCGGCAGGTTCATGTGCTACAAATGGCTTTTGCGCAGGATAACAATGGAGAACTCACGCGATTCTATACTGCGCCAGCACCTACCACATGGCAGGAAAAGCTCTTTCCCTACTTGAATCTCGTTAATATTGCCGGAGCCAAGGAAAATCCGAAACTGATATTGAATTCGCCTTATCAGAAAATTAAGGGCGGCCAGGCGATCTGGCAAGAGGGGCGAAGTTTTGGTTTGAACAACTTCATGTCCGACGGAGGACAGTGGAATTTCCGGATCGTTCGGGTTCCTGAGCCATCTAAAATTATTCTTGCCGGCGATATGGTTCAAGCAAACACCGATTTCATGAACACCAGTGATGGCGGAAACTGGTATGGAACGGGCTTCGTCTGGGGCTTGCCCGCTTACCGCCATGCGGGAAAGAAAAAAGCCATGATGCTTTTCATGGACGGCCACACGGAATTATTGAGCGAAGCGGAACTCAAGTTGACGCCTTCCGACGGCTCGCCCTCCCGCTGGCGCTGGTGGTAGAGGTCTTGCGGGCTTTCTGGATTTTTGTAAGGGTTGGAGTTTGTGTTTGAGGTGTTCCAAGAGGATCGATGTCGGGCGGGCGGGAATCGATCGGGCCATGTCGGAACATGGCTGGGGTTGTCTTGTAGATGGCGTGGAATGCTCGAATGAATGAACTCGTAGAGAAATAACCCACGCGGGACGCCACCTCCCAGACGGCGAGATCGGATTCCCTCAACAGACTTGCGGCTTGCTCCATGCGTGCCAAGCGGAGAGTGCGGCCGGGAGGTTTTTGCCACGACTTGGAAAGTTTGCGGGACAGGTAGGATGGCGAGTAGTTGAGCTGGCGGGCGTATTCTTTGATCGTGTGGCAGCCGCCGATAACATTGGAGGCTTCGAGAGGCTTTCCATGCCGGATTTGCGAGCTCTCGTGACGAAAGTCCCGCAAGACATCAACGAGTGTGAGGAACCAAAGGTAGGTCCGGCGGGAGCAGGAGATGATATTTTGATTTGAGCGCAACCGGAGGTCATTGCAGAGTTGGCGCGAGTCACTTATCAGGTGAGATAATCCGCGGGTTTGTGATGGAAGATGGGCGACATTGCCGTATTGGCCGCGAAGCCATTTGAAAGCCGAGACCGGTGTGGGATCGGAAGCGTGGACATAGGCAAACTCCCAGGGGGTGCCCTGCTCCCGAATCTGGATGCGGGCATCGCAGGGGAGCGAGAGCATAAGGATGGAGCCGCGACGAAGTTGCTCTCGGGTGTTTAAGATCTGCGCTTGGGCTGAACCGGAGAGGGTGATCAAAATCAATTCCATCTTCTCAACCGCATCCGTCGAGTAGTCGTGGTAGAGACGATTTTTAGGATCTCTTATGACGCTTTCGTGCCCGACAATCGTAGGTCGAAAAAATGGTCCATCGCTCCGTAGCACGGAAATTTCGTAGGGCCGGGAGGAGGATGATTTCGCGGGCATGAATCAAAAATGCAAACTTCAGCATAAACTGCACCTTGTCAAGAATGCGGTCGCACAGAAAGATCGTGCTCGATGAAACTACCCAGATCCACGTCGCGCGGGCTCGTTTGCAATTCAAAAATACTCGTTTTGGTGTCCGCACTCTGGCTCAGCGCCTGCACCAAACCAGCCAAGCAGACCAGCGAGGAAGTCAGCGAGGAAGTCAGCGAGGAAGTCAGCGAGAAAGCCAGCGAGAAAGTCACAGTCATTCCAGTGGCTGCGGATATCCCAAAGGACAACAGAGCCCATGGACGCTGGAGGAGCGCTTCGCTCGGTGGTGGTGGCTACAGCCAAAACGTTGTCTTTTGCCCGAGCAAGCCAGAGCGCCTCTATGCCTATGTGGATGTTGGGGGAGTTTACCGCAGCGATGATTCAGGTAAAACTTGGCGGATGGTGCATGGAGGGCTTCCAGTCGGCGAAGGATACCTGTGCGTGCGCGGACTGGCGGTCGATCCGGTCGATGCCGACCGCATTGTCATCGGCGTTGGTAACCAGTGGACTGGTAATCGCGGAGTTTTCATAAGCACAGACGGTGGGATTGCTTGGAAAAAAGTTCTTGATGTTCCATTCCTTGGCAATGAGCAGCACCGGAGCACAGGGTTTATTTATGCGCGCACGCCGCAGGGGGAATTGCTCGCCGGCAGCGCCGGAGGAGGGTTGTGGAAAAGCGCGGATGCCGGGGAGACTTGGAGCCTGGAGGGACTCGAGGGGGTGAACATTACTGACATCAAAGTCAATCCGGCGGGCGGGCTGTATGTTTGTGCGAAGCCCCATAAAATGCCGGCTGGGCAGGAGCTTTCGGCGGGATTTTTCACGAGGACCACCGGCGGCGAATGGAACAAATTCCCCGGTGGGCCCGATGAGATCATTCTTGGCCCGGACGGTTCGCTGACCGGAGTCTTCGATGCCTGGGAGATCCGCTCAAGTAAGGATGGGGGCAAAACCTGGGAACTGGATTCCGAGGGGCTTCCCCTGAACAAGGAGGGGGCGAAGGGATTCACCAGCGAGAACCGCTTTCGGGCCCTCACAGCGGGACCGGGCTTTCAGCTCGTGGGTTCCTCACGAGGGACAGTCTATCGCCGGGCGGATAGAGAACACCTATGGCAAAAGGTGGAGCGGGAAAGCGTGGAGGAGGTCCTCGATGGCAAGCCTTGGTGGGGTCGCATCCAACCCGGCAAGTGGCAGCATTTCGGTGCAGCCATGGGAACCGTGGCCGTGAATCCCGCGAATCCCGACAACTGGTGGATGACCGACTGGTATGCAATCTACGAATCCAAGGATGCGGGGCGGAACTGGGCTTTGCGGATCGACGGCATCGAAGTGACCGTGATTCACTGCCTCGCGCAGGATCCAACCGATCCCGGGCGGGTGCATGCGGGGATGGCTGACAACGGCTATGTTCCTTCGGCGGATGGCGGAATGCGGTTCGAGGGTGGAAAAAAATTCCTTTCGAACATGAAGGCATTGGCCCTCGATCCCTCATTGCCCGGCAGGATCTACGGATCGGGTGATGACGGGGCCGGGGAGTGGAGAGCTGGCTATCTGTGGGTGAGCGTGGATTGCGGTGAGAATTGGGTGCGCTCTCCGATGCGCGGAGCGCCGACTCAATCAAAAAACGGCATGAATTCGATCTCCGTCAGACCAGGGAGCCCTTATGAGGTCGCTATTGCTTATTCCGGTCCCATTGGTGAAGGCGGTGGCGTCTTCCGTAGCACAGATGGAGGCCTGACATTCGAACCGCTCCTAGAGGGTTTGGAAAAAGGCGCTGAGTATTTCCACAAGGAAATCTGGGGTCTTGTTTCGGAACTGGCCCATGCAGCTGACGGCACATTGGTGGCCACAAGTCACAAGACGGGGGAAATCCACAGGCTTCCAGCAGGAGAAAGCATTTGGCAAAAAATCGAACAGGACCTTCCCGGAAAGAGTTTTCAAATCCGGGCAAACGGGGAACACTTTTACCTTACCCGCTCATCGGGTGGACTCTGGCGAAGCCAGGATGGTGTTTCCTGGGAACAGGTTTACTCCGGCCCCTGCGAGGTTCTTGCTGTGGATCGGGCGGTTCAAGGAAGGATTGCCGTGGCGACAAACGGCAAGGTGGAACTATCGAACGACTCTGGAGCGACCTGGCAGAATCTGGGAACTCCTCCTTTCGGGCAAATCTCGACAATTGGCTTTGCCGGGGATCGGTTGCTTGTCGGGACGCGCGGTGGTGGATTTTTCCTGACCACCCTCTCCGCCAGCGGAGAACAATCCGTAGCTGCAAAGACCCCACCCATCGGACTTCTTCCCGTTCTCGAGGAAGCGGCGACCCCGCTTCCGAAAGGCGAAAACAAATGGACCAAGCCGTGGCGCCGCGAGGGCCAGCTTGAGGCAACACCTCATACCGGGGCCTTGGGAATCGTTCTCAAAACCCTGAACGGCGCTGCAGAGGGTTCCACCGGGTGGGTCTTCAAGCCCACGGGAGCCGAGTTCGAGTTGCAAGGAAAATGGATCGTGGAAGGTGGGAACGGAACCGTGGCTGATCTCGCCCTGCGATCCTATGGCGCGGGCAGGGCTCAAATTGATTGGAAGCCTCTGGGTCGCCTCATTGCGGGCGAAGGTGAGCGATCGTTTAAATTCTATTGTTCACCGCACCCGGACGCCATCGATGCCGAAATCGTTCTTATGTTGAAGGGCGATGGTTCCGTGGATTTGCATGACATGGCATTTTTCCGCGCGAACTGGCTTTTTGGAACCCCGGTCGCCGGCGCTGATCCTTCCTCTCGATGATAAAAATCATCGCCGGACTCTGCGTGGGAACGGTTCTTTCCTTTTCCCAAGCCCACGCCAAGACCGCTCAACATTCGGAAGCTTCCGAAACCGCCCTTGCTCCGGTGCCATCCCTCACTGGCAAGGACCGTCCGAACATTCTTTTCATCATCACGGACGACATGCAGCGTTCCATGTTCAACGCCCTCCCCGAGGGAAAAGGGCGGAACCTGACTCCGAACCTCGATCGTTTAGTCTCGGAGGGCGTGCTGATGACTGGCCAGCATGTGGCTTCGGCGGTTTGCACACCCAGCCGCTACAATGTCCTCACCGGGCACTACGCCAGTCGGGCGATGGCGAACGGACTGCACGACCAAGCCGTGGTGGGATTTGAAACCCACATCAAGCCGCTAGACGCGACGCTTCCCAAATTTCTCCGCGATGCGGGTTACCGAACCGGGATGGTGGGAAAAAACCATGTCATCGAAGCACCCGGCATTCCGGAGATTTCCTTGGATGCCGACCCGCGCGACCCGAAAGTCGTGGAAACGCTTCGCGGGTTCCGTTCGGATTACGAAGAAGCCCTTCGCCTGGCGGGCTTCGAAGATGTCGGGGGTATCTTTTCGGGAAATCCCGATGAGCTAAGACCGCGCGCCCTCAGAACTCACAACATGGAGCACATCGCGGAGGCAGCCGTCCGGTTTTTAGACAAGCCCTCCTCGGAAAAACCATTTTTCCTCTATATGGCGACGACCCTCCCCCATGGTCCCGTCGAAGAATCGAGGTCCTGGAATAGCGACCCAGCTCTCGGCCCCTATGGCCCGCGAGACACTCAAACTGCTGTCCTTCCTTCAAGCAAAACCATCCGGGAGCGACTCGAAAAAGCAGGCCTGCCTAAGGAATCCCTCGAGGACTCGGAGCAAGGCCCTGCGATGATGCTCGCTCTGGACGACGCGATTGGAGCCGTGATGAACCGCCTGGAGGCAAACGGCCAACTCGACAACGCGATCATTTTTTTCTTCAACGACCACGGCACGGACGCCAAAGGCACGCTCTACCAAGGCGGCCTCCAATATCCGAGCGTCGTCTGGCGCAAAGGAGGCTTCCCGTGCGGTTCCCGCTGTGACGCGCTTGTGAGCAATGTCGATTTCGCCCCGACCATCCTCGAATTCGCAGGCATTCCGTTCGCAAAGGAAACATTCGACGGACAAGGTTTCCGGGAAATCCTGCTCGGAGCCGCCCCTCCGAAAGACCGTTTGCTTTATTCCGAAATGGGCTTCACCCGCGCCGTTCGACTGGGGGACTGGAAATATCTGGCCATTCGCTATCCCGATGAGGTGGGAAAGATGACCATCGAAGAACGGAGGCGGCGATTGGAGGAGTGGAACGCGGGTCTGATCGAAAGAGGGATCGCCCCTGTCAATACCGACCCCGCTGCTCCCTTCAGCCACTTGAGCGCCATCCCCGGTGGAGCCCATGCCGAGCATTCGACAACCCGAAAAAAAGCCCACTACTACGAAGCCGACCAGTTATTTGACCTGGCAAAAGATCCCTCGGAGGAAATCAATCTTGCAGGCGATCCAAGCCACTCTCAAAAATTGAGCGATATGCAGGGATTAATGCGAAATGCTCTTCGTGATCTCCCAGGAAGCTTTGGGGAATTTAAAGACCTGCCGAAAGTGCATTGAATTAAGAAAACTGCACATTGTGTGTTTTTCTCCACCCAAGCATGTTTAAATTCTCTCCAACCCCATCATGAAAAAAATTCCCCTTGTTTTGTCCCTCACCTTATCAGTGCTCACGCTTGCCAACGCATTTGCAGACAACCTTCTTCAAATCGCGGATGGAGGTTTTGAAACTCTCCCGCAATCCGACATGGCGATTTATAAATCTCCCGAGGCGCAGGATGCTCTGAAGGTCCAAGTTGTCAGTGAGGGGGCTTTTGAAGAGAATGGTTGCCTTGAGATCGATCTCCCAGTTGCCGCTTATGCGAGTGTTTCATTTCCTCTCAAGAGAAGCGCCAAGGTTGCGTCTCTACGCTTCGCCTACAAGGGCGAACTGGCGGACGGAGCCGATGTAAAAATCGGCATTCAAAGCTACAAAATGGAAAATGGTTTCAAGAGCGTTGACTTCAAACCATTTTTTGACGACTCCAAGATCACCACGAACTGGGAAGTTCATCGCCAAACCATCGAACTCACCGAGGAAGCGACCCACTGGCAAGTCTCGATCGCAATCAAAGGCCCGGCCAAGGTCTGGATCGATGGCCTAGAGGTCTTGAGCGAATGAGCAGCCATTCCTCTTCAGGTGCTGATAAAGTCCGTATCCGTGACAAACTTGTATACGGAGCAGCCGGTCCTGTAGATATTTGGGCCACTTGGGTGCCACTCACCATGGCCTACCAGGTGTTTAACATGGCGCTGGGCCTATCGCCAGCGTTGATCAGCTTTTCGTTCGCGGTATTCCGGCTCTACGATGCGATCATCGATCCGATTATGGGGTGGATTTCGGACAACACACGAACCCGCTGGGGACGGAGACGCCCGTATGTGGTCGTGGGGGCAGTTCTTACCGGGGTAACGTTCCCGTTGATCTGGCTTGTGCAACCGGGTTGGAGCCCCTTTGCGATGACCGTCTGGCTCATCGTCGCAGGCATAGTGTTTTTCACCTTCTCCACCATCTGGAACATGCCCTACCAGAGTATGCTTCTGGAGATGACCGGCGACTACAACGAACGCACCTCGGTCACCAGCTTCCGGGCCGTATTTCAGAACCTCGCATCGGTCATTAGCAGTTGGGTGTGGGCGATCACGCAGCTGCCATTCTTTCTCGATCAAAGCACCGGGAAGCAGGACACCCTCTCCGGCATTCGCGCCGTGGCGGTCGTCATGGGCCTCCTCATTATAGTGCTCGGCGTCCTTCCCGGCTTGCTTCTCAAGGAACGGCACTATGCGAAGGTGGAAGGCAACAAAAAGGAAAAACTCCTTCAGAGTCTGAAGCTCACCCTCCGCTCGAAGCCGTTCCTTCTCATTCTTGCGTTTGCCGTGCTCTCCTCTTTTGGCGCGATCACACTTTCCTTCGGCCCTTACATCACGACTTTCCATGTTTGCGGTGGCGATCAAGGCCGGGCATCGGTCATCACCGGAATGGCCGGAACGATCGGCCTGGCCTTTGCGATTGCCTCCCTCCCGCTTTTCAACCTCCTCTCTCGCCGCATCGGAAAAACCCGGACGCTTGGAGTCTGCGTCTTCCTTCAGATCGTGGGCAGCGCCGGTAGTTATTGGCTCTACACTCCCGATTTCCCATCGCTCGTGATTGCTCAAAAGACTCTCATCTACATTGCCAACGCAGGTCTCTGGGTAATGCTGCCCTCCATGGTGGCGGACACGGTGGACTTCGACGAACTCGCCACCGGCGAGCGGCGCGAGGGCTCGTTTGCCTCGATCTTTTCCTGGATACTCAAGGTCAGCATGACACTCGGCCTCGCGCTCAGCGGACCATTCCTCGAGTGGAGCGGGTTCCATATCGATCTTGGGGCCAATCAACCTGAGGAAGTGATGACCAGAATGCGGCTCGGGTTTGCAATCGCACCAACCCTTTTGCTAGTTGTCGCCGGAGCGGTTCTTTTCTTCTATAAACTCGGCCCCGCTCGGATGGCGGAAATCCGCGCCGAACTCGAGCGACGCCGGGGTGCTTTTTAACTATGCCTTTTGTTTCTTCCGGTCTTGTCCAACTTTGGACAGACCCTGCTGCCACCGGACTCAACAAACTCCCCGCCCGATCCCCTCACCGGTTTCACCCGGACGACGCGGGAGCCAAGGAAAACAGCAACTCGCCTTGGGAGGTAGACCTCTGCGGAGATTGGGATTTTCTCACAGCATGCGGCCCGGCCGAGGCGGAGTCTTTGATTGCCAAAACAGATCTCGAGTGGCAATCGATCCGCGTTCCCGGCCATCCCGAACTCCAAGGCTTCGGCATGCCGCATTACACGAATATCACGATGCCGTTTCCGGACGAGCCGCCGTCCGTTCCGCGCATTAACCCCACTGGCCTTTACCGGAAAAAAATCCAAGTCCCGAGCGACTGGAACGGTCTGCGCATGGTCCTGCATTTCGGCAGCGCCGAGTCGTTCCTCGCCGTGTGGGTGAACGACCAGCCCGTGGGCATGGGAAAAGGATCACGCCTGCCTTCGGAATTCGACATCACGCCCCTCGCAGTCCCAGGGAAAACCATCGAAATCCGCGCCCTCGTCGCCAAGTGGAGCGATGCCTGTTTCATCGAGGATCAGGACATGTGGTGGCTCTCCGGCCTGCCCCGCCGCGTTGCGCTTCTGGCCATGCCGGCGGTTCATGCAGCGGATGTGTTCGTGCGCTCCCATCTCAACGCAGATGGCTCGGGGCGCCTTTCCGCTGAGGTCACTGTTTCCCCGCCTGCCGAAATTCCGAACTCGGCCGGGGTGGAACTTCAACTTTTCGATCCTTCCGGACATCCTGTTTTCAAAGCCCCATTGCAAGCAGAGGCCAAATGGACACGGGAGCCCAATCAACATTTCCGTGGCATCGCCCGCTTCGATCAGGACATCGCGCAGGTCGATCCTTGGAACCATGAAAGCCCCGCGCTTTATACCGCTCTCGTGACCGTGTGCCATGGCGACAGCGTTTCGCACTCGGCGATCAAAACCGGATTCCGCCGAATCGAGGTGCGCGACGGAGCCTTGCTGGTCAATGGTCGTCGCGTTCTTTTTTGCGGAGTCAATCGCCACGGCTTTGACCCCGTTTATGGACGCGCAGTGCCGGAGGAGACGATGCGGCGAGACATCGCGCTGATGAAGAAATTCCACTTCAATGCCGTCCGCTGCTCCCACTATCCGCCGGATTCCCGCTGGCTGGAGCTCTGTGACGAAGCTGGCCTGTATGTGATCGACGAGGCCGACATCGAGTCCCACGCTTTCCACAATTCGCTCTGCAACGACACGCGCTTCGCAGCGGCTTGGCTGGACCGCACGATCCGCATGGTCGAGCGGGATAAAAACCATCCCAGCGTGATTGCCTGGTCCCTCGGCAATGAAAGCGGCCATGGGGCCAATCATGATGCCTGTGCCGGTTGGGTGCGTCACCGCGATTCTTCCCGGCCTGTGCACTACGAGGGCGCTGTCTCCGAATTCCAATCGGGCCTCTCTTACCTACACGGAAGTTTGGCGACCGATATCATTTGCCCGATGTATCCTGAAATCCAACGCCTGCGCGAGGCTGAGGACTGGCTGGAAACTCTTTCACTGGACAACGCTCCTCCCACCTCGCCTCCAGTGGATTGCCGCAGCGGTCGACCTTTGGAGAAAAGCCTGCTTCGTCCATGGGACCGCCCGATCATTCTTTGCGAATACAGCCATGCCATGGGCAATAGCAACGGCTCGCTGGCCGACTACTTTGCCCTCTTCCGCTCGTCGCGACGCATCCAGGGCGGCTTCATCTGGGAATGGATGGACCATGGCATCCTTCGCAAAGACTCAAAAGGACGTCCATATTTCGCCTACGGCGGGGATTTCGGTGACACCCCGAACGACGCAAATTTCGTTTGCGACGGCCTAGTTTCATCGGATCGCCAACCGCACCCTGCCATGTGGGAGCACCGCTTCCTCGCCCAACCCGTTCACGCCATGCTGCGCGATCCCAAGACGCTGGAAATCCATAACCGACAGGATTTCAGCGATACCGCCTGGCTCTCTCTGGAGTGGACTCTTTTGACGAATGGTGAACCTGTGGCCTCAGGCCCCCTCGAGGTTCCTGTCTCTCTGCCTCAGGAAAGCGTCACCTGCTCCATGCCCGACCTTCCGCTCGCAGAAGGCAAGGAGCATCACTGGAGACTGACTTGGCGGGCCGCCGTTCCGAAACCGTTTTTCGATCTCGGCGAGGAGGTCGCCTATGTGGAAATTCCGATTTCCTCATCGCCAAAAAAAATCATGCCGCCATCCGGTGAATCGCCGCAGGTAAAACGCGAAGCGGGCCGCCTTGGCGTCGACACAGGCGTTTTTTCGCTCCAGATCGAGGAGGCCACGGGGCGGTGGCTTTCTCTGGAAACGCCCGCCGGGCCGCTCTGCGCGTGCGATCCCAAGGCGAACCTCTGGCGCGCCGCGATCGACAATGACGGCATCAAACTCTGGGACGGGCAGGAATCGAAACCCCTTGGCCGTTGGCTTGCTTTGGGCCTCGATGCGCTCTCCGAAAAGCAATCCTCAGCATCGATCGAAACAGCAACCCGGGGCGAAACACTTCTCACCACCCGACGCCACCTTTCTGGCCGACAGGGAGGGTCAATCGGGACTTTTGAAACTCGTTTTGTCTTTGACGCCCGCGATTCCCTTCTCGTGCGCCATCGATTGGAGTTTAGCGGAGAGGAATTTGACGATCTCCCTCGTATTGGAGTGCTTTGGACATTGGCGCCGGGACTCGAACACCTGCGCTATTTCGGCCTCGGCCCGCAGGAAAATTACCCGGACCGCCGCAGCGCGGCACTCCTCGGAGTTCATGCCGGAACGGTCTCCTCGGAATTCTTCCCTTATGTGATGCCTCAGGAGACGGGACACCACGGCAACACCCGCTGGGTGGAACTCTCTTCCTCCGATGGACGCCGATTGAGGTTCGAGTTCGAAACACCGCTGGGATTTTCCGCCATTCACTTCACTCCCGAGATGCTCTTCGCGGCAAAAAGACAGAACGACCTGAAGCCCGCTTCAGAAACTTTTCTCGCCATCGACGCGGCCCATCGCGGCCTCGGCTCGGGAAGCTGCGGACCCGACACGCTGCCTAAATACCAAACTGGCCCCGGCCCGCACGAGTGGAGCTACCGTGTCCGGATTTCATGAAAAAGAAAAACCGATCTCTTGCTCCCGGTCCCGAGTGGCTCAAGTCAGCGGTCTTTTATCAGATTTATCCGCAGTCGTTTCTAGATACGAACGGCGATGGCATCGGCGACCTCCAAGGCATCATCGAAAAACTCGACTACATCGCCTCGCTGGGAGTGAACGCCCTCTGGCTGAATCCCATCTATGACTCCCCGTATCTCGATGCGGGCTATGATGTCGTGGACTTCCGCAAGGTCGCTCCGCGCTACGGGACGAACGCCGACGCCAAGCGGCTTTTCCGCGAGGCCCGCAAGCGCGGCATAAGGGTGGTTCTCGACCTCGTCGCCGGTCATACCTCAATCAATCATCCGTGGTTTCTGGCCTCCAGCCAGCACAAGCGAAACAAATACTCGGACTACTACATCTGGTCGCGGGACATGTGGCAGGCCGGCGGAAACGAGCGGTGGATCCATGGTTACGGTCCAAGAGACGGTAGCTTCGTCACCAATTTCTTCTGGTCCCAACCCGCGTTGAACTACGGCTACGCCACTCCCGATCCCTTGCGCCCATGGGAACAACCGCCCACCGCACCCGGACCGAAGGCCGTGCGCGCGGAACTCCTCGAGATCATGCGATTCTGGCTGGATGCCGGCTGCGACGGATTCCGCGTGGACATGGCCCCCTCACTCATCAAGGGACCGCCGGACAGCAAGCCGCTTCGCGATCTCTGGCACGACATCCGCTCCTGGCTCGACAAGGATTATCCGGAAGCGGTCCTGGTGGCCGAGTGGAGCCACCCCACGCAGGCCATCGGCGCTGGCTTCCACATCGATTTCTTGATCCCGGTCGGCAAGGCCTCCTACAACCATCTCTTCGGTTGCTGGAGCCATATCGGCGAGGGCCATCGCATTCCCCACGCGTTCTTCGAACTCCACGGTGGCGGAAACGCCGTGCCGTTCTTCGAGGAATACGAGGCCCACTATGCCGCCACAAAAGATTCCGGCTACATCGCCATTCCTACTGGCAACCATGACTTCACCCGTCTGCGGCATGGCCGCACCTTGGCCGAGATGCGTTGCATCCATGCGATGCTTCTCACCATGCCCGGCGTGCCGTTCCTCTACTACGGCGACGAGATCGGGATGGACTATCTGGAAGACCTCAAACCGAAGGAGGGCAGTTTTTTTGGACGCACCGGCTCGCGCACCCCGATGCAGTGGACGCCGAGAGCCAATCGCGGCTTCTCCTCGGCACCTGCAAAATCGCTCTACCTGCCAGTGGATCGCCGCAAGGGCTCGCCCGATGTGCAAACGCAAGAGAAATCGCCTGAATCGCATCTCAACTTCGTGCGCGGACTTCTCCGACTAAGGGCCAACGAGCGTGCCCTCTCCAACTCCGGCGGTTTCCGCCTCCTCTTCGCCAAGCCGAAAACCTACCCCCTCGTTTACGAACGCTTCGACGCTGGCGATCGCATCATCGTGGCCGTGAACCCGAGGGAAAAATACGCCACCTGCCGCTTTGATTCACCTGTGCGACCCTTAAAAATTGATCACCTGAGTGGCGAAGCAACCTTGAAATTTTGCGACGGTCAACTCGTGTGCCGCTGCCCTGGAGTGTCGCACGGAATTTTCAAAACGTGTAATCTCAACACATGCCCCCGTTCCATGTGATGACCAAGCCCATCGGGCCGATCTGCAATCTCGACTGCACCTACTGCTACTACCTTGAAAAGGAAAAGCTCTACCCGCGCGGTGAAACCTTTCGAATGTCTCCCGAGGTCCTTGAAACCTACATTCGCGACTACTGCGCCGCGCAGCATACCCCGGAAATCTCGATGGCCTGGCAGGGCGGCGAGCCCACTCTACTCGGAGTGGTGCCGGTTTTTCCGTGAGAACCAATTTCTTGTCGGCCTGAGCCTCGACGGCCCTCGCAAGCTCCACGAACATCCCCGGTCACGATGGGTGGAAGCATCACGGACAGCTCACCACCAACCCCGTGTCGCTCCGCCAGAAATTCGGCGGACGCTGGCTCACCTCGGAGTTTGAACCCGGCGACCTGTTGACCTTCCGCATGGATACCATCCACGCCAGCATCGATAACACCACGCAGCGAATCCGACTCTCGACGGATACCCGCTACCAGCGCTCGGATGAACCTGTCGATGAACGTTGGGTCGGCGAAAACCCTATAGGGCACGGCCCGGATGCCAAACTCGGGCGCATTTGCTGACGCGCCTCGAGAATCCGCCCTCAAGCCAATCGGCGCCCATTCAAACAGACAAAGAAACAGCCAGATATTGATCTGGCTGTTTTTTTAAAACTCATATGAGGAACTTTTGAAGCGAGTTCCGGCTACCAACAAGAGGAGATCCAGGATGTGGAACCAATTTAAACCTGAAAGCCTTTGTGGTATTCCAACTGCTGAGGGTTCGTGCTCCCGTCGGAGGCGTTAGCACATTGACTCAGAGTATCCGTGCAGCCTTTGAGAGAAAGGCGAGTGATCGGCGTTTCCGCGGAGAGCGCGTCAATGAGAGGCTGTGCGGCTTCATTTCTTTTGGAGCCAGCCTTCAATCCTCTTCCGAGCCGTGTTCGATTTCCTCGCTCGAGCCCCGCCAGTGTTAAGACTCGTTCGGATTTGAATGCTCGTGGAATCGGCTGCTAAGGCCGCCTCTGCCGTTCCGCCCAAAAAGCTGAATCAGCCATACGGTATAAATTTCCGTCGGTAGGCAGCCGCAGTGAGGCCGCAATGTTTTTTGAATGCCCGGCAAAAGTTTTCCGTATTTGCATACCCCACATCCATCGCGATGGATTTGATGGGAGCCTCAGTGGTCACCAGCTTGTGGCGGGCGGAACGCATCCGCTGAAGAATCAGGTGTTGGTGCGGCGTCATTCCGACGTGCTCGCGGAACTGTGCATGCAAATACGATGCGCTGAGGCCGAAGCGCGCGGCCAGATCCTTCACGCCGAGCGGTTCGGCGTAGTGGCGGTCCATGTGGCTCATCACGCTCGCCACGAGCGGAGGAATCGACCGGTGCTTTACGCTCCGCTGGAATTCCTCCAACCGGAAACGAAACTGGCTCCAGATCAGGTCGCCCAGCACTCCGTGATCGAGATCGGTGTGGTGAAATGCGAAGAGAATCTCCTCCGAAAACCGCAGCGCCTGGCTCACGACCGCCCACTGGAAAACGCGCGGCCAAACAAACCGCTGCGACAGCCGGTCCAGACGGTAGCGCACGGTCATGCAGGCGTAGTGTCCATCGCCCGGCGTCCGACTGACGGTTGATTGGCCGGGGTTGTGGGCGAACACCGCTCCCACGCCGTGGAGATCGTTTCCGCCAGGCGAATAAACTGCACCTTCGGTGATGAGCTCGAACAGCAGATAATTTTCGGGAATGACCAAGGGCCTGTCCGCCCCGCCAGGCCCGCTGATATAGTGGCCCACGCTCTCTAGGGCCGTCTTCACTCTAGCACCATCAATCATAGCTTTTGTCAATTTTCTCCCGGGAAGATTCTGATATTATGAGCGCCTTCCCGCAGGCCACACCTGTTTTCATCAACTTCCTACAATACAACCCAGCATGATTCCACAAATTACCGTTCAACTTTACAGCGTCCGCGAACAAGCCGCCGCCGACTACGAAGGCACGATCCGCGCCATTGCCGCCATGGGATTCGGCTGCGTGGAGCCGGCTGGGTATCCAGGCTCATCCGCAGCGAAGGCCGCAAAGCTATTCCAAGAACTTGGCCTCAAGGCGCCAACCTGCCACGGCGCTCTGCCGGTGGGAGACCAAAAGAACGCTGTGATCGAGGAGGCACTGCTTCTCGGACACGAAGCGATCATCACTGGCTGTCCACCTGATTTTAAGGCGAATTTCGCATCGGCTGATGCGGTCAAGGCCACCGCGGAACTTTATTGCGAAGCGGCCGCAAACGCCGCCGCCCATGGCCTACAGATCGGCTATCACAACCACGACTGGGATCTGATCGATATCGACGGGACGCCGGGATACCGGATTTTTCTGGAGAACACGCCGGATACCGTCCTGTGGGAAGCGGACGTCTTTTGGGTCGCGAAAGCAGGGCTCGATCCCGTCGCCTTCCTCAATGAGATCGGCCCACGCGGCAAGGTGCTCCATTTCAAAGATGGAGTCATCAGCGCCTCCGACACCTTCACCGAGGCCGAGACGGAGAGCGGCAAGACCATGGTCAGCAATTCCTCACCCTTCCTTCCTGCGGGCACCGGCCAGGTGGACCTGCAAGCAGCCTCGAAAGCCGCGACCTACGCGAAATACATCGCCGTCGAACTCGACAGCTACACCGGCGACATGATGAAGGCCGTGCAAGAAAGCTACCATTACCTCACGAGCACCGGCATCGCCCGCGGCAACAAATAAGGACCAACCATGCAAAACAAATCCAAAGTCCGCGTCGGAATTATCGGTTGCGGAAACATTTCCCAGGCCTACTTCAACGGGGCTAAACTTTTCGAGGTCCTTGAAGTGGTCGCCTGCGCCGATCTCAACCCAGAAGCCGCCAAGGCCAAGGCCGCAGAAAACGGCTGCGTGGCCCAGACGGTAGACGAGTTGCTGGCGAATCCCGACGTGGATCTGGTCGTCAATCTCACCATCCCGGCGGTCCACGCTGAGGTAAGCCTTGCGGCGCTGAATGCCGGCAAGCACGTGCATTGCGAAAAACCGCTGGCAGTCCATCTCGACGATGCCAAAAAAGTGATCGACCTTGCCGGGGAAAAGGGACTGCTCGTGGGCTGCGCGCCGGACACCTTTCTCGGAGCCGGACTCCAGACCGCACGGAAAATGGTGGATGACGGATGGATCGGAAAAGTTTTCAGCGGCACGGCGTTCCTGATGTCCCGCGGCCCGGAATCCTGGCACCCGAACCCCGCATTTTTCTACGAAGTCGGGGGCGGCCCGATGTTCGACATGGGCCCGTATTACATCACAGCACTGGTCCATCTTCTGGGCCCAGTGAAGGAGGTCAGTGGTGTGACCACGCGCGCCTTCGAAGAGCGAATCGCCACTTGTAAGGAGCAGTTCGGAAAGCTGCTCCCCGTTTCCGTTCCGACCCATTCCTCAGGCACGCTCGTGTTTCATTCGGGAGCCATTGTGACGGTGACGATCTCATTCGACGTGCACAGCCACGGGCACAGCCCGATCGAACTTTATGGCAGCGAAGGCTCGTTGAAGGTGCCGGATCCGAATACATTCGGCGGTCCGCTGGAGATTTGGACACCAACTACCGGCGAGTGGCGTAATCAGGCTTTGAGCCATCCGTATAGCGAGAACAGCCGCAGCATCGGAGCCGCTGACATGGCCTATGCAATCCTTGATGGCACCAGAAAGCGCAGTCACCGCAGCAGCGGGGCGCTCGCTTACCATGTGTTGGAAGTCATGCATGCCTTCGAAAAGTCTTCGGACCTCAAGAAGCACGTTTCCATGGTATCCAAGCCGCCGCAGCCCGAACCACTTCCGCTCGGATTAATCAAAGGCCGTCTTTAGTTCGAACCCTCATATCGCCCATCCGCCGCTTGCGGTAGGCAAGGGCCTTCCTTGAGACATATTGCGCGGGCCATCGCATTCCCCACGCGTTCTTCGAACTCCACGGTGGCGGAAACGCCGTGCCGTTCTTCGAGGAATACGAGGCCCACTATGCCGCCACAAAAGATTCCGGCTACATCGCCATTCCTACTGGCAACCATGACTTCACCCGTCTGCGGCATGGCCGCACCTTGGCCGAGATGCGTTGCATCCATGCGATGCTTCTCACCATGCCCGGCGTGCCGTTCCTCTACTACGGCGACGAGATCGGGATGGACTATCTGGAAGACCTCAAACCGAAGGAGGGCAGTTTTTTTGGACGCACCGGCTCGCGCACCCCGATGCAGTGGACGCCGAGAGCCAATCGCGGCTTCTCCTCGGCACCTGCAAAATCGCTCTACCTGCCAGTGGATCGCCGCAAGGGCTCGCCCGATGTGCAAACGCAAGAGAAATCGCCTGAATCGCATCTCAACTTCGTGCGCGGACTTCTCCGACTAAGGGCCAACGAGCGTGCCCTCTCCAACTCCGGCGGTTTCCGCCTCCTCTTCGCCAAGCCGAAAACCTACCCCCTCGTTTACGAACGCTTCGACGCTGGCGATCGCATCATCGTGGCCGTGAACCCGAGGGAAAAATACGCCACCTGCCGCTTTGATTCACCTGTGCGACCCTTAAAAATTGATCACCTGAGTGGCGAAGCAACCTTGAAATTTTGCGACGGTCAACTCGTGTGCCGCTGCCCTGGAGTGTCGCACGGAATTTTCAAAACGTGTAATCTCAACACATGCCCCCGTTCCATGTGATGACCAAGCCCATCGGGCCGATCTGCAATCTCGACTGCACCTACTGCTACTACCTTGAAAAGGAAAAGCTCTACCCGCGCGGTGAAACCTTTCGAATGTCTCCCGAGGTCCTTGAAACCTACATTCGCGACTACTGCGCCGCGCAGCATACCCCGGAAATCTCGATGGCCTGGCAAGGCGGCGAGCCCACTCTACTCGGAGTGGATTACTTCCGACGCGTGGTGGAACTCCAAAAAAAACATGCTGGCGGACGCCCGGTTTCCAATGCGATCCAGACCAACGGCACGCGACTGGACGCGGAGTGGTGCCGGTTTTTCCGTGAGAACCAATTTCTTGTCGGCCTGAGCCTCGACGGCCCTCGCAAGCTCCACGACACCTACCGCATGGACAAGGGCGGCAAGTCCACATTCGACCGAGTGACAGTCGGCCTCAAGCTCCTCAAGCGCCACGGCGTGGAGTTCAACACCCTCACCGTCGTCTCCGCGAGCAATGTGAAACACCCCTTGGAGGTTTACGATTTCCTCAAGGAGCAGGGCTCGGGGTTCATCCAGTTCATTCCGCTGGTCGAGCGCGCGGGCGATGGCGCTCCGCTGGACTTCGCTCCGCCGCCCGAGCCCGGAGAACTGCTGCGGGAAGTCACCCGCTGGAGTGTGCCTGCCGAAAGCTACGGAGATTTCCTGTGCACGATTTTCGACCGCTGGGTGCGCGAAGATGTGGGAAAAGTCTTTGTCCAAATCTTCGATGTGGCCCTCGGCATCTGGAGCGGCCGGGGCGCAAGTCTGTGCGTGTTTCAAAAGGATTGCGGCCGCGCGCTCGCGATGGAGCACAACGGCGATGTCTTCTCCTGCGACCACTTCGTCTATCCCCGATACAAACTAGGCAACATCCTCAACCGCTCGCTTGGCGACATGGTGGAATCAATGGAACAGCAGGCCTTCGGCCACGCGAAATCCGAAACGCTTCCGGCCTACTGCCACCGCTGCGAGGTGCGCTTCGCCTGCAACGGCGAGTGTCCGAAGCACCGCTTCATCAAAACCCCCGATGGCGAGGACGGTCTCAACTACCTCTGCCCAGCCTACAAGAAATTCTTCACGCACATCGACGCCCCGATGCGAATGATGGCCGATCTGCTACGCGCCGGGCGCGCACCAGCGGAAATCATGGGGATACACCGCTAAGCCGGAGCAATGCGAGGCATTGGCATCGGCTCGTCGCGCAGGTTGGCCTGAAGAAAAGCCAACAGCAAATCCCGCTTCAACTCCGCCGCTGAGGGATCGTGCCAAAGGTTCCGCACCTCGCCAGGATCGTTGGCGAGGTCGAACAACTCGCCATCCGCGCCATCGCGGTAAACGGTGATCTTGTGGGTGGCTGTGACAAAGGTCCGCATGTGGAAACGCTCCGCACCATGGTGGTTCTCAATCACCACATCGGTCCGCACAGACTCTCCGAGAAGCCAATCGGGCAATTGGTTTTTTCCAGTCATGCGACCCGGAACAGGCAGGCCGCAGGCGGACAAGACCGTCGGCGCGAAATCGACTAGGCTTTGCAAGGAGTCCCGCGAACCCTGTGAAATCCTGCCCGGCCAGCGCGCGATGAAGGGCACCCGAACGAGATCCTCATACGAGTGGATCGCTTTCGCCGTGAGGCCGTGATGACCGAGAAAGTGCCCGTGGTCCGAGGTGAAAACGACCAGCGTGTTTTCATCACGCCCCGAGGCCTCGAGCGCATCGAGTATCCGGCCGATCTCGCGGTCCATGAAGCTCGTCATGCCATAGTAACAGGCCATATCGCGTCGTAGTCGGTCTTCATCATGGGCTTGAAACCAGCCGCCATGAATCGGCTCCCCGCCGGTGGCGCGCTCCCACCACCCTGGATCGTTCACCTCGGCGGCATGGCGAAAATGCGGGGCGTTGCGCGAATGCTCTCCAGGCACCATGTAGCCTGGCTCCATGTCAGCGGGATCATACATCGAGGCCCAAGGCTCCGGCACGAGGTAGGGCGGATGCGGATCGTGGAAACTCGACCAAATGAAAAACGGCGAATCTCCAGCGGCCTCCATTGCGGCGATTGTTCGCTCCGAGGTCCAGCGGTTGTAGTGGAATTCCTCTGGGAGATCCCATGTGCGCGAGGAGTAGATCTTTTCAGTTTTGCCGGAATCAGGCGGCCACGACTCAAAAAAATCCCGCCATTTCGTAAGTCCCTTTTCCTCCATCCAGAGCGCGTAATGGCCACCCACATGGGCTTCCGCCGTGTGCATTCGTGCCGTCTCGATGTGCCGGAATCCATACCACGGGCCATGGAAACCCCGCCAAAAATCCAAGTCCCGCAGGATCGGTTGGCATTCAATGGATTCCAGACCGGGTCGCGTTGCCAATGGCTGAAAATGAGCCTTGCCGATCAGCGCGGTATGGAAGCCTGCGGAATCCAACATCCCGGACAAAGTCGGCACATCCTCGAAGAGTTTTGTTCCGAGTGACCACGCCCCGTGCTGCGAGGGCATCATGCCCGTCAGCAAACTGGCACGCGAGGGCGTGCAGGTAGGATTTGCGCAATAGGCCCGGTCGAACCTTGCTCCTTCCTGCGCCAAACGATCCAAGGCCGGCGTCCGAATTTTCCGGTTCACCGAACCCAAGGCAGACCAGTGCTGCTGGTCCGAGGTGATTAGTAGTATATTGGGTGGCACGTAGAGTGAGTTTTTCCTTACACCCTGTCCGCCGTATGGGACAGGCTCGTTTTTTGGTGGAATGCGGATAAAGCCAAGGCCGAAGACCCCCGAAGCGCCCAAGTCGAGGGCTCGGGAACCGGGGTCACCATGGTCCAGGAATCGACGATTCGCACTTCATCGAAAAATGTGGTTCCGGCTGTGAATCTTGAAAAATGAACCGTATCCATTTTGTCAGCGAGTGTGATTGCCGACACGGAAAAACCCGCTCCAGAATGCGGCTCCGTGGGTAAGTCCGACGTGTTTCTCCACATAGCAACAGAATCGTTCAAGGCCGTGTGGCCCAAAGTGAACTTGATCACAAAGAATAGAGAAAAGGCGAAAAAAAGAGCCAAGCAGCGTAGAGGCAACAAATTTACCCGAAAGCCGACAGGTTGGAACGCGAAGCGGGCATAGCCATTCGAGCCAAAAGCGTGTGGGTTAGGTTTTTTAGTAGGGGACAATATTTTCAACCCCTGAAATATCTCGTTTGAACTGGCAGGCATCAATATGCAGGAAAAGCGAAAATAATCACTTATGAACCAAATTTTGAGTAGCTTCTCACAATGCAACACAGTGTTTAATCGCACATTTTATTATCGTCTGCATATTGAAGAGTCACAGGTTTTTTTTATCCTAGCCAGCAATCCATGTGGAATTTAATAAGACGGGTGGGCCTTGCGGCGTTGATGACTGGTTGGGTATTTTTGGCCCCAAAAATCTTGGCCTCGGGTGCATACGGTGAGTGGACGAATGCTTCGCTGGGAGGCGGCGGGTATCTTCAAAACCTCGTCCGCGCAGGGGATGGGGTTTTTATGACCTACTCGGATGTGGGAGGAGCCTGGAGGAGTGCCGACCAGGGGCGGACATGGCGGTTGATCACTGGCGGCCTTCCAAAAGGAGACGGCTACCTTTCCGTTCGTGGCTTGATCCCGGCGGGCGACGGCTCAGACCACTTGGTCATCGGCGTCGGAAACCAGTGGTCCGCCAACCGGGGAATTTTTATCAGTCGTGACGGGGGAATCACTTGGGAAAAGCGTTTGGATGTGCATTTTCTCGGCAACGAGGAGCACCGAAGCGCAGGTTTCGTGCTGCAACGGGCGGGCAACTCGATTGTGGCGGGAACGGCGGGCGATGGCGTATGGATCAGCCACAATGGCGGAGCGGATTGGCAGCTTCTGGGCTTGCAGGGAAAAAACATTACCGATCTCGATCGCGCGGCCGACGGCACATTGTTCGCCTGTGCCAAGGATTTCACTTTCGGCAACGGCTCAAAGTTGGATGGAGGGTTTTACCGGCTCCAGGCTGGCCAGACCGATTGGGAGGCGTTTCAGTCTTCGCCTCATGAAATTGTCACCGATTCCAGCGGGAATCTGGTTGGGATTTTTGAGAGCGCCCGAATCCTTCGCAGCACCGACGGAGGTGCCACTTGGGGGGACTTTTCCAGCGGTTTGCCAATCGATGAGGCGGCATCGACCAGCTATACGAGCGAGAGCCGGTTTCGGGCCTTGGCCGCAGGTCACGGCTTCTTTGTTGTGGTGTCTTCCAGAGGCAGTGTCTATCGGCGTGGAGAATCTGACCCGTCTTGGGTTCGAATTTCGCGTGCGGGAGTTGTCGAGGAATTCGAAGGGGCTCCTTGGTGGGGGCGTATCCAGCCCGGAAAATGGCAGCACTTTGGAGGTGCGGCGGGCAGCCTGACCATCGATCCACAAGACCCCAACCGTTGGTGGATGACCGACTGGTATGGTCTCTACGAGTCCACCAACTCCGGTTTGAATTGGACGCTCCGAGTCGATGGCATCGAGTCGACTGTGGTGCATTGTGTGGGAGGGCTACGGAATCAGCCGAAGGGAATTCTGGCGGGTCTGGCCGATGTCGGGCCTGTGTATTCGCGCAACGGTGGCGGGCGTTTCGAAGCGCCGCTGGCCTTTTCCAACTTGAAAGCGTGGCAGGAACCAGAAGCGGGCGTCGTTTTTGCTGTTGGGAGTGCCTGCGGAGAATGGCGCGCCTCGACGCTGTGGAAAAGCACGGACTCGGGCGCAAGTTGGACGAAACCGCCGGCCTCAGGTCTCCCAGCCTTCGCGAACCGCTCGATGAATTCCATAGCTGTCACAAGAGGCACTCCGCAAAGTATCTACCTCGCACTCTCAAAGTCACCGCTCGAGGGTGGGGGAATCTATCGAAGTCTGGATGCCGGCGTGACATTTCAAAGCCTTAACAACGGTCTTCCCCCCGACATTTCCCTTTTTCGCGAGGATATTTGGGGGCGTGGTTCGGAATTGGCCGCCAGCGCCTCGGGGGGGGTAATTGCAATCAGTTCAAGCCGCTCGACCGTCTATCGGTTTGCCAGTGCCCAGAGCCGTTGGGAGCCGGTAACGGGTTTGGTTGGCAAGCCCCTTTCCGTTGCGGCTGCGGGAGATACTTTTTACATGGCCATGGGAAGTGGTGGGATACTTCGAAGCACCGACCAAGGCCTCACTTGGAGTTCCTTTCTGGCGGGGTTTTGTGACTTGATCGGCGTGGACTCGGGTAATTCCAGCCGTGTGGCCGCTCTTGTGCCGTCGGGGATATCTTGGACCGCGGACGGAGGAACTCTCTGGCACTCCATCCAGCTTCCACCAAACGGTGAAATCCGTGCCCTCGGATTCTCGGGTGATCGGCTCTTGGCGGGAACCGATGGCAATGGGATTTTCCATACCTCCTCGAGGGAAACGCCCCGTCCATATTTCCACCGCGACTCCGTCGCAGGGCTCTCCGTGCGTTTCGGGACCTCCTACCGCTCTACCATTGCTGGCAGTGCGGCCTCGACGGAAAATGGCACACTTTCCTTCTCCAAATCTTCGGGTCCCGCCTGGCTCTCGGTCTCACCCACCGGCACGCTCACCGGCACGCCCACAGTCGCCAACACCGGCCTCAACAGATTTACCATCGTGGTCACCCAGTCGAACGGTGCCAGCGCCTCGGCCACCCTTGAGATCGATGTGCAAAAAAACTCGCAAACAATTGAGCCATTTGCACGTCCATCGGACCGCTTTTATTCTTCCACTCCTGTTCCTGTGTCCCTACCGAAGGCCTCTTCGGGATTACCAGTGACTTTGAGCGTCAAATCCGGGCCTGCCACCGTCTCGGGCAATCTGGTGACTCCCAGCGGCGCCGGAATAGTTGTTCTTGCCGTCAACCAGCCCGGCAATGCCTCGTTCTCGCCCGCTCGCGAGCAAATCGTCTCGTTTAATATTCGCCCGCTCGGGCAGAAGATCTCCGCCATTCCAAGAATTCCGAATCTTCCTGTTGGAGCGCCCGATCTCACCTTGAGCGTTCCAACCTCAACATCGGGACTTCCAGTCAGCCTCAGGATCAAATCCGGCCCGGCCACGATCTCGGGAAGCCGTCTTACTGTGACTGGCTCAGGCTCCGTGGTGGTCGCTGCCATCCAACCGGGAAACACCATTTTCTCCGCAGCTCCGGAGGTGACCACCTCCTTCACAGCGTTCAAGCAGGGCCAGACGATTCAGAAGTTTCACCTCTATGCCAGGCAAAACCAAGGCACGACACTCGCAATCATTCTACCGCAGGCGAGTTCGGGCCTACCGGTGACTGTTCGTGTGAAATCAGGAAATGCCACGCTCACAGGCAATGCATTGACATTTGCCTCGCCGGGCACGGTGGTTCTCTCGGCCCATCAACCCGGCGATGCGAGTTTCTCGGCGGCCCCCGAGGTTCTTGGATCGGTGACTGTGGGCAAGCCGCTTGCCACTTTGCTAGTCGCCACACCCGATCCTCTTCACGGAACGATTACGCCGGGGTTTGCGGGCACCACTCTGCGGGAGCTTGATTTCAGCTACTCAGTGACGGCCACGCCGGCGAGCGGTATGAGGTTCGTCGAGTGGCGGCGCAATGGAGTGAAGTTTGCCACCGAACCAAGGGTGACCTTTGCGATGAGCGCAAACTCGCAGTGGGAGGCGGTATTCGCGCCGAATTTCGCGGTCTTGGGAGGCACCTATGCAGGATCGATCGGTGACGGTGAGGTGGGCGCGGGAGACTCCGCCGAGCAAGCGGTCTTTGCCTCGCGCAATGGATTTGTGGACCTCACGCTCTCGACAACGGGGGCGTTCACCGGGCGCGTGGTTCTCGACGGCGTTCCAGCCTGGTTCACGGGGAACTTTGTCACCGGCAACACGGTTTCTCTCACCGTTCCGCGCACCGGAAAGCCAAATCTGACATTGAACTTGAGGCTTGCTGCGGCCTTGCCGGGAGAGATTGCCGGGTCTCTTTATAAGGGGCAGGAATCCCTGCCGGTGCTTTTACGTCGCACCGCCTATCGCGGCAGCCTCGCCAACCACCCGCTCTCTGGACAGATTCACAGCCTTGTCTTCACCGACGCCCCCTCGGAGGGGTATCGATTTGGACGCCTTGTCACCACATCGATTGGCACCGCCAGGCTGGAGGTCTTCCTGGAAACCGGAGAGACGCTTATTTTCAACGGCGGATTCTCCGACAGTGGAGATGGCCTCTGGGTTTTTCCGTTTCACATCCCGATGGCCAATGGATTGTTTCAAGGCGAGTGTGTTGTATCGAAAAGTTCTCCGCAAACCGTGGGAGGGAGTGCGGAATGGCTCCGCACCGGGACCGGTAACCACCTGTGGGCGATGAATGTGGACGGTATGCGGATGACGGTGTCGGCCGGCAAGTCTCTCGTGACAGGCAACGGAACGACAGCGGGCTTCCGGGTG
>Ga0247833_1001899_pt1 | contig 32334 bp, 35 predicted proteins | sample LaCruzMarch2015__7_FD_187117 | JGI IMG/M metagenome (GOLD analysis project Ga0247833, IMG submission 187117) | Freshwater microbial communities from meromictic Lake La Cruz, Castile-La Mancha, Spain - LaCruzMarch2015_8m | ecosystem: Environmental > Aquatic > Freshwater > Lake | place: Spain... | reverse complement strand
CCCTGCCCTGATGCCGATTCACCTCTACTGGGGCGACGATGAAGCCGCCCGCCAGCGGGCCCTGGCGGCCCAGATCGAGGCCCTGGTGGATCCGGCCTGGGCCACGATCAACCTCAGCCGCCTCGACGGGGCCGATTCCGGCCAGGCGGCCCAAGCCCTGGAGGAGGCCCGCACGCCCCCCTTCGGTGCCGGGGCCCGGGTGGTGGTGCTGCAGCGCAGTCCCTTCTGCCAGGCCCATCCAGCGGAGCTGGCCGCCCAGCTGGAGGCCGCCCTCGAGCTGATCCCCGCCGATGGCCACCTGTTCCTGGTCAGTGAGGGCAAGCCTGACGCCCGGCTGCGCACCACCAAGCGGCTGCGGGCCGTCGCGGAGGAGCGGTCCTTCACCCTGCCGCCGATCTGGGACGGGGCCGGCCAGATCGAACGGGTGGAGAGCGCCGCCCGGGAACGGGGGCTGGCCCTGGCACCGGAGGCGGCCGAAGCCCTGGCTGAAGCAATCGGCAGCGACGGCCTGCGGCTCGCCAGCGAGCTGGAGAAGCTGGCGCTCCACGCCGGCAGTGCCGCGGGCCCCATCACGGCCGAGGCGGTGGCCGCCCTGATCGGTGGCCAGGTCACCAGCAGCCTGGCCGTGGGGGATGCCCTGCTGGCCCAGCACCCGGCCGAAGCGATCGCCCTGGTGGAGGCCCTGCTGGAGGCCAACGAACCCGCCCTGCGCATCGTGGCGGCCCTGGCCAGCCAGATCCGGGGTTGGCTCTGGGTGTGCCTGCTGGAGCGCAGCGGCGAACAGGACGTGGCCGTGATCGCCAAGGCCGCGGGGATCGGCAATCCCAAGCGGATCTACGTGATGCGCAAACAGATCCGCGGCCGCACCCCCGAGCAGCTGCTGGCCCTGCTGCGCCGCCTGCTCGACGTGGAGGCCGCCCTCAAGCGCGGCGCCGACCCTGGCGACGCCTTCCGGGACGGCTTCCTGCTGGCCGCCGCCCAGGGCTGGCACGACCAGCCCGGGAGCGCCCCGCGTCGATAATCGGGCCGGAAGCGCCGGCGACGAGCCCATGGGCCTGCTGATACAGAAGTTCGGGGGGACGTCGGTGGCCGACACCGAGCGGATCCAGGCGGTGGCGCGCCGCATCGCCGCCAGCCGCGAGGAGGGTCACGAACTGGTGATCGTGGTGTCGGCCATGGGGCACACCACCGACCAGCTGACCGGCATGGCCGCCAGCCTCTGCAGCGACCCGCCGCGGCGGGAGATGGACATGCTGCTGGCCACGGGCGAGCAGGTGTCGATCGCCCTGCTGTCGATGGCCCTGCATGCGGAAGGCGTCCCCGCCGTCTCGATGACCGGCACCCAGGCGGGCATCATCACCGAATCGGCCCACGGCCGGGCCCGCATCCTGGAGGTGCGCACCGAACGGCTGCGCCGCCTGCTGGAGGACGGCCACGTGGTGGTGGTGGCCGGCTTCCAGGGCACCAGCAGCGGCCATGCCGGCACCCCGGAGATCACCACCCTGGGGCGGGGCGGCTCCGACACCTCAGCGGTGGCGCTGGCGGCCGCCCTCGGCGCCGACGGCTGCGAGATCTACACCGATGTGCCCGGGGTGCTGACCACCGATCCCCGCAAGGTGAGCGACGCCCAGCTGATGGCCAGCGTCAGCTGCGACGAAATGCTGGAGCTGGCGAGCCTCGGGGCCGCGGTGCTCCACCCCCGGGCCGTGGAGATCGCCCGCAACTACGGCGTGCCCCTGACGGTGCGCTCCAGCTGGAGCCAGGCCCCCGGCACCCGGCTCACCAGCGGTCCGGCCCGCCCGATCGGCAGTGAGGGGCTGGAGCTGGGCCGGCCCGTGGACGGCGCCGAACTGGAGGCCGACCAGGCCGTGCTGGCCCTGTCCCACGTGCCTGACAGGCCGGGCGTGGCCGCCACCCTGTTTGAGGCCCTCGGCGCCGCCGGGCTGAACGTGGACCTGATCGTGCAGGCGATCCACGAGGGGGCAAGCAACGACATCGCCTTCACCCTGGCGGCCTCGGAAATGGAAGCGGCCCGCCGCGTGTGCCAGGAGGTGCTGGCGGCCATGGGGGCCGATGGGGCCCAGCTCTCGGCCGAAGCGGGCATGGCCAAGCTGAGCATCGCCGGCGCCGGCATCCTGGGCCGCCCCGGCGTGGCGGCCCGCCTGTTCGACACCATGGCCCGCCTCGGCATCAACCTGCGCCTGATCGCCACCAGCGAGGTGAAGGTGAGCTGCGTGGTGGATGGCCAGCTGGGGGCCCGGGCGCTGCGGGCCGCCGGGGAAGCGTTCGAGCTGGCCGACCAGCAGCTGCGCCACGATCCGCCCCCTTGCCACCTGGGCGATCCGGCGGTGCGGGGGGTGGCCCTCGACCGCGACCAGGTGCAGGTGTCGGTGCGACGGGTGCCCGATCGGCCGGGGGCCGCCGCGGCCATCTGCCGGGCCCTGGCCGATGCCGGCATCAGCCTGGACGCGATCGTGCAGTCGGAGCGCACCCACGGCGGCCCGGAGGACCGGCGGCGGGACATGAGCTTCACCCTGCGCCGCGACGACCGGCCGGGGGCCGAACGGACCCTGGCCCCGATCCTGCGCCAGTGGGACGGTGCCTGCTTCGAGGAGGGCCCGGCCATCGCCAGGGTCAGCGCCGTGGGCGCCGGGATGGCCTGCACCGCCGGCACGGCGGCACGGATGTTCCGTTCCCTGGCCGATGCGGGCATCAACATCTCCCTGATCGCCACCAGCGAGATCCGCACCAGCTGCGTGGTGGCGGAGGCCGATGGCGTGCGGGCCCTGCAGGCGGTGCACCAGGCCTTCGGCCTCGGCGGGGCAAAACGGCACGCTGCCCAGGGGACAGAAGCTCCCTAGGCTTGGGGCTGCGCCAGGAACGGGGCATGTTGGTCCGGTTCTGGGGAACCCGCGGGTCGATCGCCAAGCCCGGCCCGGACACCCTCCGCTTCGGCGGCAATACCTCCTGTGTGGAGGTCCGCTCCGGCGCCGGCACCCTGCTGGTGATCGACTGCGGCACCGGCGCCCACGGCCTGGGGCAGGCCCTGATGCAGGAGCGTCCCGACGGCATGGAGGGGTCGCTGCTGATCAGCCACACCCACTGGGACCACATCCAGGGCTTTCCCTTCTTCGCCCCCTTCTTCTCCCCCGGCCACGCCTGGGACGTCTACGGACCCAGCGGCCTCTCGGGCAGCCTGCGCAGCGTGCTCTCCGGCCAGATGCAGCACGCCTACTTCCCGGTCACCCTCGACCAGTTCGCCGCCTCGATCCGCTACCACGATCTGGGCGTCGGCACCTTCCGCATCGGCGAGGTGACGGTGACGACCCACCACCTCAACCATCCCGCCCTCACCCTGGCCTACCGGCTGCAGGCGGACGGGGCCACGGTCATTTACTGCTGCGACCACGAACCCCACGCGCCCGAACTGGCCAGCGGCATCGGTCCGCTCTCCGGCCAGGACCTGCACTACGCCGAGTTCATCGAGGGGGCCGACCTGGTGATCCACGACGCCCAGTACACGGCCCTGGAGTTCCCCGCCAAGCTCGGCTGGGGCCACAGCTCGGTGGAGTACGCCGTGCGCCTCTGCGAGGAGGCCGGGGTGGCCCGGCTGGTGCTCACCCACCACGATCCCCTGCGCAACGATGCAGCCATCGATCTGATCCTGGCCCGGGTGCGCGCCGATCTGGCCGACCGGGGCTCCCCCCTGGAGGTGATGGCGGCTTCGGAGGGGCTGGTGCTGCGCACCACCCCCCGCACCCCGGACGCCACAGCCGGCGCCCCTTCAGCTGAAGCGGGGGCCGAGTCCAGCCCCGGAGCACACAGCGGCGATCCCGGCGGTCCTCCGGCCCTGGTCTGGGTGACGGACAGGGATCTGGAGGCGGCCCTCACCACCGCCCTGCGCCTCGAGGGCCTGCCCTTCCAAGTGGCCAGCGGCGAAGCCGACCTGAAGCAGCGTCTCGAGCGCGACGGGGCGTCCCTGCTGCTGCTGGAGCAGGCGCTCCCCGTCCGCGATGGCCCCGGGCTGGTCCGCAGGCTTCAGGAGTCCCCGGCCACGGCGATGGCCGAGATCCCCGTCGTGATGCTGGCGGCCATCCAGGAGCAGGCCCGCTACGACGATCCCCTGGTCAGCGAGTGGCTGGTGCTGCCCGTCTCCGAGAGCTTCCTGCGGGCCAGGATCCGGGCCTGGAGCCTGCGCACCCCCTGCCGCTGGCAGCGGGCCCGGCCCCCGCAGGACGAAGAACGGCGCCTGCGGCGGCTGGCGGAGCTGGGCCTGCTGGACACGGAGCGGGAGGAGCGCTTCGACCGGCTCACCCGGATCGCCGCGGCCGCCTTCGATGTGCCGATCGCCCTGATCAGCCTGATCGATGCCGAGCGGCAGTGGTTCAAGTCCTGCCATGGCCTGGCCACCTGCCAGACCTCCCGCGACCTGGCCTTCTGCACCCATGCGGTCCTCCAGCGCTCGGACCTGCTGGTGGCGGACACCTGGCTCGACGAGCGCTTCGCCGAGAATCCGCTGGTGCTCGGTGAGCCCCGGATCCGCTTCTACGCCGGCTCGCCCCTGATCCTCGCGGACGGCACCTGCCTGGGCACGCTGTGCCTGATCGACACCCGCCCGCGTCAGCTCAGCGGCACCGAGCTCTCCCTGCTCCACGACCTGCGCGACCTGGTGCTGCTGGAGATCTCCCCTCAACCATGAAGTAGAAAGGGCGGCATTGTTGAATCATTCCCATGGCCCGGCGCGCCACCGCCTCCTTTCTGAGCGACTTCAAGGATTTCATCAACAAGGGCAACGTGGTCGATCTGGCGGTGGCCGTGGTGATCGGCGGTGCCTTCGGCAAGGTGGTCGATGCCATCGTCAGTCTGGTGATGACGAGCTTGCTGGAGCCGGCCCTGAAGGCGGCGCAGGTGAATTCGATCAGTGCCTGGCCTGCCGGGGCGGTGATCGTGGCCCTGATCAACTTCCTGGTGATCGCCTTCGTGGTGTTCCTGATCGTGCGGGCCATCGAGGCGATGAAACGCCAGGAGGAGATCAAGGCCGCCGATGCCGGGCCCGACCCCCAGGCCGAGCTGGCGGCCGCCGCCAACCGCCTGGCCGAAGCCCTGGAACGGCGGGCGCTCTAGGCCGCGGGGCGTCCCACCAGCTTCTGGCGCAGGTTCTTGATCCGGTCGCGCAGGTTGGCGGCCTCCTCGAACTCCAGGCTCTTCGCCGCCACCTTCATCTTCTCCTCCAGCTGCCTGATCAGTTCGGGCAACGCATCGAGGGAGACCGCGTTGTGCTCGGCCTGGTCGGCCGCCTCTTCCAGCTGGTCGTCACTGAGTCGGCGTGAGAGCTCGAGGAAGGTGAGGATCGAGTTGCCCGCCCGCTTGCCGGCGGGGGTGGGCGTGATTCCGTGGCGCTCGTTGTAGGCGTGCTGAATCACCCGGCGCCGCTCCGTCTCGGAGATCGCCTTGGCCATCGAGTCGGTGAGGTTGTCGGCATAGAGGAGGGCCACCCCATCGATGTGGCGCGCCGCCCGGCCGATCGTCTGGATGAGGGAGCGTTCCGCCCGCAGGAAGCCCTCCTTGTCAGCGTCGAGGATCGCCACCAGGGACACCTCGGGCAGGTCGAGACCCTCCCGCAGCAGGTTGACGCCCACGAGCACGTCGTAGGCGCCGTTGCGCAGATCCTGGATGATCTCGATCCGCTCGATCGAATGGATCTCCGAGTGCAGATAGCGCACCCGCACCCCGTTCTCGGCCAGGTAATCGGTGAGGTCCTCCGCCATGCGCTTGGTGAGGGTGGTGACCAGCACCCGCTCCTGGCGATCGGCCCGCACCCGGATCTCGCCGAGCAGATCATCGATCTGGCCCTCGGAGGGGCGCACCTCCACGATCGGGTCGAGAACGCCGGTGGGGCGGATGACCTGCTGCACCACCTGGCCCTGGCTCTGGGCCAGCTCCCAGGCGCCGGGGGTGGCCGAGACGAAGATGGTCTGGCGGGCCTTGGTCCAGAACTCGTCCCCCTTGAGGGGCCGGTTGTCGGCCGCGCTGGGCAGCCGGAAGCCGTGCTCGATCAGCACCTGCTTGCGGCTCTGGTCGCCGTTGTACATGGCCTGCAGCTGGGAGCAGGTCACGTGGCTCTCATCCACCACCAGCAGCCAGTCGTCGGGGAAGTAATCGATCAGGCACTCGGGCGGGGTGCCGGCCTCCCGACCGGCCAGGTGCCGGGCGTAGTTCTCGACCCCGTTGCAGTAGCCCACCTGCTCCAGCATCTCCAGGTCGTAGGTGGTGCGCTGCTCCAGGCGCTGGGCCTCCAGCAGCCGACCCTGGCCGTTGAGCACATCCAGGCGTTCGCGCAGTTCGGCCCGGATCGCCTGGATCGCCCCCTGCAGCCGCTCCTTGGGCGTCACGAAGTGCTTGGCCGGGTAGATGTTGATGGTCTCCAGGCTCTGGAGGATTTCGCCGGTGGTGGGATCCACGTAGCGGATCGCCTCCACCTCATCGCCGAACAGCTCGATCCGCACCAGCCGGTCTTCGTAGGCGGGTCCGATCTCGAGCACATCGCCCCGCACCCGGAAGCGACCGCGGCTGATCTCGATGTCGTTGCGGGAGTACTGGTTGTTGACCAGATCCCGCAGGGAGCCGCGCAGATCCAACTTGTCGCCCACCTCGAACTTGACGGCGGCCTTGAGGTATTCCGAAGGGATGCCCAGGCCGTAGATGCAGCTGATCGAGGCCACGACGATCACATCGCGGCGCTCGAACAGCGACCGGGTGGCCGAGTGCCGCAACATGTCGATCTCCTCGTTGATCGAGGCGGTCTTGGCGATGTAGGTGTCCGAGACGGGAACGTAGGCCTCGGGCTGGTAGTAGTCGTAATAGGAGATGAAGTATTCGACGGCATTGTGGGGGAAAAATTCCCGCAGCTCGTTGCAGAGCTGGGCCGCCAGCGTCTTGTTGTGGGCCAGCACCAGGGTGGGACGCCCCGTGCGGGCGATCACGTTGGCGATCGAGAAGGTCTTGCCGGTGCCGGTGGCCCCCAGCAGGGTCTGGAAGCGTTCCCCGTCGTCAACGCCCTTCACCATCGCTTCGATGGCGGTGGGTTGGTCACCCTTGGGCACGTAGGGGGCGTGAAGCTGAAATGGCATCAGGCCATTCTGGCGTTCACCCCCGGGGAACGGCTCGGCGGGGAAAACCGATCAGCCCAGGCCGGTGGTGGCCGCCATCGCCCGGGTGAAGGGAATCTCCAGGCCGAGAAAGCGCAGCACGACTGTGCTCAGAACGCTGTAGACCAAGGCCCCGAGGATGGCGCTGACCAGACCGTTCTTGAGCTGGAAGCCCTTGATCAACCAGGCGGCCAGGCCGAACAGGATGATCGTGATCAGCCAGTTGAACAGGAACGACACCGGGCTGATGAGGCCCCCCAGGGAGGTGACAGCCCAGATCGGCCCAAGAATCAGCTTCAGCGGCCAGATCAGCAGCGTGCCCAGCAGACCGATGACGACGGCCGACAGGAGGGCGACCGGGAAGCTGGCCATCTCCACCCCCAGGGGCAACCAGGACACCAGGAGCAGAATGAGGGCCCGGATCGGCCATTGCAGAAGCCAGACAAGCGAGCCCATGGGAGGTAGAGCAGAAGCTCAACCAGATTACTGAAGCCGTTCGCCATGAACAACAACCGCCGCGGGCAACGCTTCCCGCAGGGCACGCACCACGGCCACCATGGCGAGTTCGTCATCGAGGCGGTTGACGGCGGAGCCGACCCCGACACCGGCGGCACCGGCGGCCAGGGCCATCGGCACCGTGACGGCAGACAGGCCGGAGGCACACAGCACCGGCACGGCCACCGCCCGGCTGATGGCATGGGCGGCCGCCAGGGTCGGGGCGGCCTTTTCGATCAGGCCCAGGGCGCCGGCGCTGAGGGGACGGGAGCTGGTTCCGCCCTCGGTCTGAATCAGATCTGCGCCCGCGGCCACCAGCTCCACCGCCAGCCGTTCCTGGCCGTCAAGGGGCATGGTGTGGGGCACGGTGACCGAGAGCACCGTTTCCGGCAGCAGCTCCCGGGTGCGGCGGGTGAGCCCCAGCACCTCCTCGGCACCGAAGACACGCCCCTGGGGATAGAAGCTGTCGTAGTTGCCGATCTCCACCATGGCCGCTCCGGCCGCCACGGCTGGGGGGAACAGGGCCGGATCCACCGCCGAGACGCAGATCGGCAGCTGCGGAGCCAGCGCCACGGCCAGGCGCACCAGGGTGGGGTCACAGGCCAGATCCACCAGGTCGGCGCCACCGGCGGCAGCGGCCCTGACCACCTGCTGCACACGGGCCGCGTCGAAGTTATCCAGTCCAGCGATGACCTTCAGCGCCCGCCCCTGGCGAATCGCCTGCTGCAGGGCGGTGGGCAGGCTGGAGAGACGGGACATCGGCGGACGAATGGAAGCGTGACGTGATTCTCCCACCCGACCCAAGTCAGCCGCGGCGGCCCTGGGGCAGCGACCAGACGCGCCTGCACCGCCACCTGCTGCGGCACCCCTGCCTGCTGCCGGCGGGGGCGTCCCTGCTGCTGGCCGTGTCCGGCGGGCAGGATTCGATGGCCCTGACCACCCTCCTGCACGACCTGCAACCTCTGCATGGCTGGCGTCTGCAGCTATGGCACGGAGACCACGGCTGGCGCCCCGACGCCGCACACCAGGCCTGGGAACTGCAGCAATGGGCCCGGAGCCAGGGACTGGCCCTGCAGCTCGATCAGGCCGATCCGGTGCCGCTCAGCGAAGCCGAGGCCCGGGACTGGCGCTACGGCCGCCTGGCCGAGGCGGCGCTCCGCTGGCACTGCACCCACGTGGTCACGGGCCACACCGCCAGCGACCGGGCCGAAACGGTGCTGCTCAACCTGGCCCGGGGCAGCCACCTGCGGGGCCTCTCCAGCCTGCGGGCCAGCCGCCCCCTGGGCCCGGAGGCCGGCGCCCTGCGGCTGGCCCGCCCCCTGCTGGTGTTTGACCGCGCCGACACCGGCCGCCTCTGCCGGGAACGCCATCTGCCGGTCTGGGAGGACAGCAGCAACGCCGACCTGCGCTTCGCCCGCAACCGACTGCGCGCCGAGGTGATGCCGGTGCTGGAGGCCCTCCACCCGGGAGCCAGCCGGCGGATCAGTGCCCAGGCGGAGCGGCTGGAGCAGCAGTTTGAAGCGGAAACGGAGCTGCTGGAGCTGGCCCTGGGGGCCCTGGAGGCCGAAGGGACACCCGGTGGGCTGCAGCGCGGTCGGCTGCTCAGCCTGGCCCCGGCCAGCCAGCGCCGGCTGCTGCAGCACTGGCTGCATCGCCACCTGGGCAGCGACCCGGGTGCGAAAAACCTCGACACCCTGGTGAGCCGGTTGGGCCGCGGGGGGGATCCAGGCCGTCTGGATCTGGCCAGAGGATGGCAACTGCACTGGGATCGCAGCACACTGTGGGTCCGAACTCCTGACGCGCTCCATGGCTGAGACCACCGCCAACGAAGCCGCCCAGCGCTACGCGGTGATCGAGCAGGCCTACTCAAAAGAACAATGGGCCACCGTGCTGCAGGACGGTGAGGAGCTGCTGCAGCAGCTCCAGGCATCGGACAACACCCAGGTCGTCGGGTTGCAGATGCGGCTGCAGCTGCTGCTGGGTCATACCCAGCTCTACGGCTACACAGAAAGGACCGCAGCCGTCGGCTACTACGCAGCCGTGGCGGCCCAGAGCAGCGAAGCCGCCCTCATCAGGATCGCCGAGCAGGGCTTGAAACAGTGCGCCATTGCAGAGACGCCCGCCGTGCAGGCCACGGAGGCAGCCGCGACAGCCCTGATCGCGCCCAGCTCCACCTCCCCCGCCCAGGCGGTGAGCGGCGCCGCGGCCCCATGGCTGAGCCAATCGCCGGCCACACCAGCCCCCAGCGGCGATCTGGAGACGGTGGTGCCCACCGGGGAGGTTCCGGCAGTGACACCGGCCGCCCCCTGGAGCGAGCCCTCGTTGATTCCGGACGTGGTTGAGGAGCCCGAACTGATCGAACTGCTCCAGGCCGATCCATCCCTTGCCGAGGACGTGGAGCTCGCCTGGCAGGAACCCATCAGTGCCACGGCGTCCCAGGACAAGGCCGATGAGGACCTGCTCCGAGGCCTGATGCTGGTCAGCATCGGCTGAGGCCCAGGCAACCCCGCAGCCGGGGCCCCGGGCGGGCCCCAGCCAGAGGGAGACCGGCGATCAGCCCGCCGAGGCGGCGGAGCGACGGCGGCGAACGCGACCGGTGGGTTCCGGCTCCTCAGGGGGGGCCTTGGTGACAACCGTTGCAGGTGCCGGGACCGGCGCCGCCATGGTGGCCGCCGGAGCCGCAGCGGCGGCGGCCGTCACCAGCTGGCGCTGGGGCACGGCGGCGGCCGCCTGACGGCCACCGCCATCCCTGCGTCCGCCGCGGGTCGCCGGACGGGTGTCGGGCTCGGCATCGGCCCGGCCCTTGTAGGCCGGGGTGCCGGCCGGAGCGGGCTGCACCAGGCAGATGATCAGCGGATCCACCTGCAGCTCGCGGCGCAGGCGGCGCTGCAGGCCCAGCTCCACCTCCCGTTGCACACCCACCCAGTCGACGTCCGGAGCCTTGCCACCGGTGTTACGGGCGAGCTGGTTCCAGCGATTCTCCAGCACCCAGGTGATTTCCCGTTCGGCCCAGACGGAGAGCTTGCGGGCATCGGCGGCGGTGACCACACCGCGCAGATTCACCCGTGGCGGTGCCGCCATCACGCCATCGGTGGTGATCACCGCCAGCAGGGTGATCACACCGTCCTCAGCCAGTTGCTGGCGTTCCTTGAGCACCCGAGCATCGACGATGCCGTTGCGCGAAGCATCCAGCAGCTCGATGCCGGCCTTGACAGGCTCGCCCTTGTTGATGGTGTCGGAGGTGAGTTCCACCACGTCGCCGTTGTCGATGATCAGGATGTGATCGGCCGGCACACCCATCGACTGCGCCGTCTTGGAATGGCAGACGAGCATGCGGTGCTCGCCATGCACGGGCACGAAGAATTTCGGCTTGGCCAGCGCCAGCATCAGCTTGTGGTCCTCCTGGCAACCGTGTCCGGAGACGTGGATGCCCTCGCCCTTGCCGTAGACCACCTTGGCGCCCATCATCATCAGTCGGTCGATGGTGTTCACCACCGAGATGGTGTTGCCGGGGATGGGGCTGGCAGAAAAAATGATCGTGTCGGTGGACTTGACCTGAACCTGGGGGTGCTCGCCGCGGGAGATGCGGCTGAGGGCCGCCAGCGGTTCGCCCTGGCTGCCGGTCATCAGGAGGAGGGTTTCGCGGTCGGGCAGGTCGCGGATCTGCTTGATGGGAACGAACAGATCATCAGGGGCACGCATGTAGCCGAGCTCCCGGGCCTTGGCGATCACGTTGAGCATCGAGCGGCCCAGCAGACCAACCTTGCGGCCATTCTTCATCGCCAGTTCGAGAATCATCGAAACCCGATGAATCGAACTGGCGAAGGTGGTGATGATCACCCGGCCTTCCGCCTGGCTGATGTGGCGATCCAGGTTCGGGAACACGGACCGTTCCGGTGGGGTGAAACCAGGGATCTCGGCGTTGGTGGAATCGCTGAACAGGCACAGCACACCCTGCTCGCCGTAATGGGCCAGGCGCTGGATGTCGAAGGTCTCGCCATCGACGGGGGTGTGGTCGAACTTGAAGTCGCCGGTGAAGACGATCACGCCAACGGGCGTGGTGATGGCCAGCGTGAAGCTGTCGGCCATCGAGTGGGTGTTACGGATGAATTCGACCTTGAAGTGCTGGCCGACGTGCACCACATCCCGCGGGCCAACCGTCTGGATCGTGGTGCGGTCCGTGACGCCCGCCTCCTCCATCTTCCCCTGCAACATCGACATCGCCAGCCGGGGGCCGTAGATGATCGGGATGTTGAAGTTCTTGAGGTGGTGGGGAATGCCGCCGATGTGATCTTCGTGGCCATGGGTGACCACCATGCCGCGGATGCGCTTCTGGTTCTCGCGCAGATAGCTGGTGTCGGGCATCACCACATTGACGCCGTGCATACCGTCGCTGGGGAAGGCGAGGCCGGCATCGACGAGCATCAGCTCATCGCCGTATTCGAAGACGCAGGTGTTCTTGCCAATCTCGTGCAGGCCGCCCAGCGGAATGACGCGCAGGCCCTGATGCTTGGCTTTGGCGCCGTTGCCGGAGCGGACGATGGGATTGACGTTCTGACTGGACATGTAGTTAGGGACTCAGGGTGGCGATGGAAAGGAACGGGAAGCGGAAGCGGATGTGACTCTGGAAATCAGCCTTGGCGTCAGGTGGGACGCAGGGCGGCCAGGATCGAGGAAAGGCGCTGTCGCACGTCGGTATCGGCGGAAAGAAGGGGAAGTCGGGGGGCACCCACCGGCCAGCCGCTGATCTCAAGGGCGGCTTTGACGGGGATCGGATTGGTGGTGCAGAACAACGCCCGGCACAGGGGCAGCAGCTGCTGGTGCGCGTCCTGGGCTGCGGCGACATCGCCGCTCAGGTAGGCCAGGAGCATGGCCCGGATCTGGGGGCCCACCAGATGGCTGGCCACGCTCACCACACCCACGGCGCCCACCGCCAGCATCGGCAGGGTGAGGGCGTCATCGCCGCTGTAGATCGCCAGGCGGTCGCCGCAGAGCTCCCGCAGCCTGCTGACCTCTTCGGTGGTGCCGCTGGCGGCCTTGAAACCCACCACGTTGGTCTGATCCAGCAGGCGGGCTGTGGTGTCCGGTGCCAGGCTGCAACCGGTGCGGCCAGGAATGTTGTAAAGCATCAGGGGCAGCTCAGGAGCGGCCTGGGCCACGGCCCGGAAATGGGCTTCCAGGCCCTCCTGGGGAGGCTTGTTGTAGTAGGGCACCACCACCAGGGCGCCATCGGCGCCGAGGGCGGCCGCCTCAGCGGTGGCTTCCACCGCCTCGGCCGTGCAGTTGCTGCCGCTGCCCGCCAGCAGGCGGGCGCGCGTGCCAACGGCACCCTTCACGGCGGCGAACAACGCGTGCTGCTCCTGCCAGGAGAGGGTGGGTGATTCGCCGGTGGTGCCACACAGCACCAGCCCATCGGATCCGTTGCTGACCAGATGGTCCGCCAGCCGGGCCGCCAGCTCGAGATCGACGGCACCGTCCGGTTGGAAGGGGGTCACCATGGCGGTGAGCAGGCGGCCGAAGGGGGCCTCGGGCGAGGGGGCCGTGCTTGGCGCCAGCAGGGTGGCCGTGCTCAAACGGCACCTCCTGGGCCCGGAGCCGCCGCGGCGGGTTCGCGCAGCAGTTCGGCGATCTGGATGGCGTTGAGGGCCGCCCCCTTGCGGATCTGGTCACCGCAGAGCCACAGCTCCAGGGCCCGGGGATCGCTGAGGTCCTGGCGGATGCGGCCCACGGCCACCGCATCCCGACCGGTGACGTCGGTGGGCATGGGGAAGCGGTTGGTCTCGAAGTTCTCGATCAGCTCCACGCCAGGGGCGGCCGCCAACAGCTTGCGGGCCTCCGCCACGGGAAAGGGCTCCTCGAATTCGATGTTGACGGCTTCGGAATGGGCCCGCAGGACAGGCACCCGCACGCAGGTGGCCGTCAGGCGCAGCTGAGGGAGCCCCATGATTTTGCGGGTTTCGTGGAGCATCTTGAGCTCCTCCTCGCAGTAGCCGCTGGGCTCCAGGGGCGAATTGTGCAGGAAGAGGTTGAAGGCCAACGAATGGGGCAGCACGGCGCTCACCGGCTCGCCGCCATCGAGCACCGTGCGGCTCAGCTGGCGCAGTTCCTCCATGGCGCGGGCGCCGGCGCCGCTGGCCGACTGGTAGGTGCTGATCACGACCCGGCGGATCGGGCGCCGGGCCGCCAGGGGCGCCAGGGCCAGCGTCAGCAGGATCGTGGTGCAGTTGGGATTGGCGATGATGCCGTCATGGGTGAAGGCGGCCTGGGGATTCACCTCAGGCACCACCAGGGGCACCGCCGGATCCATGCGGAAGGCACTGGAGTTGTCGATCACCACGGCGCCGGCCGCCACCGCCACCGGAGCCCACTGCCGGGACACCGAACCCCCGGCCGAGGCCAGCACCAGGTCGATGCCCTCGAAGGCCCCGGGCCCGACGGGCCGCACCTGGAGGCGGTCACCCCGCCAGTCGAGTTCCTGGCCGGCGGAACGGGGGGAAGCCAGTGGCAGCAGTTCCGCCACCGGGAAGCCCCGTTCCTGCAGCAGGGCCAGGAGCTCCTGGCCCACGGCTCCCGTGGCGCCGAGGATGGCGATGCGCAGCGGCCTGGAAGGCAGCTGGCGCGAAAGGGAAGACAGGGTCGCTGAGACGGTCAACGGGGGGAAAGGAACAGGTGGCGGGACGGGGTCGGGAAGGGGACTGCGGAAACGGGACCCTGAAACAAAACCACCGGCCTGAGGCCGGAAAGGAGTGTTCAGTTGGAGATATGGGCGCGCCGTTGCGTCGATCGCACAATACGTGGCAGAGGTCCGAAACGGCCAGTTTCTAGGATGGGGGGCTGCCCGAAGCGAGCCCCGTTTCATGAGTCCTGCCGCCAGCACCGAAGCCAACCTCCGGGTGACCACCTCCCCGCGCCCCGGAAGCCGTCTGGCGCTGGAGGTCGCCGTGCCTGCGGGGCGCAGCCAGAAGAGCTACGACGCCGCCCTGGAGAAGCTGAGCCGCAGCGTCAAGCTGCCCGGCTTCCGCAAGGGACGGGTGCCCCGGCCGGTGCTCCTGCAGCAGATCGGACCGCTGCGCATCCGCGCCACCGCCCTCGAGGACCTGGTGGACGCCGTCGTGCGGGAGGCGATGCAGCAGGAGGCCATCGAGGCCATCGGCCGGCCCGAACTGAACGAGGCCTTCGAGCTGGTCCTGCAGCGCTTCAACCCGGGCGAGGAGCTCACGATCACCCTGGAGATGGACGTGGAGCCCATCCCCACCCTCCGCAGCACCAAGGGCTTCACGGCCGAAGCCGAGCCGGTTCCCTTCGACCCCGCCCGGGTCGACGAGCTGATCGAGCAGTCGCGCCGCCAGCTGGCCACCCTGGTGCCGGTGGAGGATCGGGCCGCCGCCGACGGTGACGTGGCCCAGATCGCCTTCAGCGGCAGCTTCGTCGACAACGGCGAGGCCATCGAGGGCGGCAGCAGCGAGGGGATGGAAGTGGAACTGGAGGAGGGCCGCATGATCCCCGGCTTCGTGGCCGGCATCGTCGGCATGGCCGTCGGCGACAGCCGCGACGTGAGCTGCCGCTTCCCCGACAGCTACCCCCAGGAGCAGGCGGCCGGCCGGGAGGCCCGCTTCGCCATCACCCTGCTGGAACTCAAGACCCGGGAACTCCCCGCCCTCGACGATGCCTTCGCCCAGCAGGCCAGCGACAAGCCGACCCTGGCCGAACTGCGCGCCGACCTGGAGCAGCGCCTGCGGGACGACGCTGAGCGCCGCCATCGCGCCAACCGCCACGAGGCCCTGCTGGCGGTCCTGGTGGAGGAGCTGGAGGTGGAGCTGCCCGAGACCCTGATCCAGCAGGAGGTGCGCAACCTGATCGAGCAGACCGCCGGTCAGATCTCCCAGCAGGGCATGGACGTCAAGAAGCTGTTCACGCCCGATCTGGTGCGCAGTCTCATGGACACCTCCCGGCCCGAAGCCGAGCAGCGCCTGCGGCGCAGCCTGGCGCTCAAGGCCCTGGCCGCGGCCGAGAAGATCGAGGTGGCCGCCGCCGACCTGGAGGCCAGGCTGGCCGAGATCCGCAAGGGCCTGAGCGACAGTGCCGCCATCGACCCCGAGCGGCTGCGGCTGGCCGTGGCCGAGGACCTGCTGAAGGAGAAGCTGCTGGAGTGGCTCGAGGCCAACAGCACGATCACCGACAAGGCCCCGGCGGTTGACGAGGCCCCAGACCCCAGCGACAGCTCCAGCGAATCCGCCACGGAGAAGCAGCCAAAAGCCACGAAGGCCGCGGCCAAAGCGAAGAAGGGCGCCGCCGCTGCCGGGGGCAGCAAGGCTCAGGAGGAAGACACCCAGCCATAGATTGAAGCCACTCCCCACGTCCGCCAGCGAATCCGCGTGATCGACGCCCCCTCGCCCCTGATCCCCGACTGGCTGCCTGCCGACCTGGCGGGCCCGTCGGGGTCACGGCCCCACCCCGTGAGCAACCTCTGGCAGGGGCCACTTCCCTGGAATGGCATGGTCGCTCCGAGCCCCTCCGCCGCTCCCGGGGTGCTGCCCACAGTGGTGGAGCAGTCCGGCCGCGGCGACCGGGCCTTCGACATCTATTCCCGGCTGCTGCGGGAGCGGATCATCTTTCTGGGCACCGGCATCGACGATCAGGTGGCCGATTCCCTGGTGGCCCAGCTGCTGTTCCTGGAAGCCGAGGATCCCGAGAAGGACATCCAGATTTACATCAACTCCCCGGGCGGTTCGGTCACCTCCGGCCTGGCGATCTACGACACCATGCAGCAGGTGGCCCCGGATGTGGTGACCATCTGTTACGGCCTTGCCGCCAGCATGGGGGCCTTCCTGCTCACCGGCGGGGCTCCCGGCAAGCGGATGGCCCTGCCCAATGCCCGGATCATGATCCACCAGCCCCTCGGGGGTGCCCAGGGCCAGGCGGTGGACATCGAGATCCAGGCCCGCGAGATCCTGTTCCTCAAGGACACGCTCAACGGACTGATGGCCGAGCACACCGGCCAGCCGCTCGACAAGATCGCTGAAGATACCGACCGCGACTACTTCCTTTCCCCGGCGGAAGCGGTTGAATACGGACTCATCGACCGGGTGGTCGATGACGCCCCAGCCCCTGCCGTCCCCTAGGACGTCGCCCCACCACAGCCTCCTCCTGGGCGACCACCGCCGCTCCCGCTGCCTCCTCGCCGATGGCCAAGTTCGACGCCCACCTGAAGTGCTCCTTCTGCGGCAAGTCCCAGGAACAGGTGCGCAAGCTGATCGCCGGGCCGGGCGTCTACATCTGCGACGAATGCATTGATCTCTGCAACGAGATCCTCGATGAGGAACTCGTTGAACACCACGGGCCCGGGCCCCAGGGCAGGCCCGCCGCCGATGGTGGCCGCAAGGCCCCGGCGAAGAAATCGGCCAAACCCGCCCCAACCCTGGCCACCATCCCCAGGCCCCAGGAGATCAAGACCTTCCTCGACCAGCAGGTCGTGGGCCAGGAAGAGGCCAAGAAGGTGCTGGCCGTGGCCGTCTACAACCACTACAAACGCCTGGCCTGGCAAGGGGACGGCAAGGGGGAAACCGACCAGACCGCCACCCGGCTGCACAAGTCGAACATCCTGCTGATCGGGCCGACGGGGTGCGGCAAGACGCTCCTGGCCCAGTCCCTGGCGGAGATGCTCGACGTGCCCTTCGCCGTGGCCGATGCCACCACCCTCACCGAAGCCGGCTATGTGGGCGAAGACGTGGAGAATATCCTGCTGCGCCTGCTCCAGAAGGCCGACCTCGACGTCGAACAGGCCCAGCGCGGCATCATCTACATCGACGAGATCGACAAGATCGCCCGCAAGAGCGAAAACCCCTCGATCACCCGCGATGTCTCCGGAGAGGGGGTGCAGCAGGCCCTGCTCAAGATGCTGGAGGGCACCGTCGCCAACGTGCCCCCCCAGGGCGGCCGCAAGCACCCCTACCAGGACTGCATTCAGATCGACACCAGCCAGGTGCTGTTCATCTGCGGTGGCGCCTTCGTGGGTCTGGACGACCTGGTCCAGAAGCGGATGGGCCGCAACGCCATCGGCTTCCTGCCCGCCGACGGCCGCAGCCGGGTGCGAACCGGCAAGGACAAGCAGTCGAGTGAAGTGATGCGCCACCTCGAACCGGAGGATCTGGTCCGCTATGGCCTGATTCCCGAGTTCATCGGCCGGTTGCCGGTGAGCGCGGTGCTCGAACCCCTCGACACCAGCGCCCTGGAGGCGATCCTCACCGAACCGCGCGACGCCCTGGTCAAGCAGTTCCAGACCCTGCTGAGCATGGACAACGTGCGGCTTGAGTTCGAACCGGGCGCCGTCGAGGCCATCGCCGCCGAAGCCCACCGCCGCAAGACCGGCGCCCGGGCCCTGCGGGGCATCGTCGAGGAACTGATGCTCGACGTCATGTACGACCTGCCCTCCCGCCGCGATGTGCAGACCTTCACCATCACCCGGGAGCTGGTGGAGCAACGCAGCAAGGCCAAGGTGCTGCCGATCAGTGCCGCCGCCGACCTCGACGGCCACCGGGGGGAACAGGCCACGGCCTGAGCTGCCCCCTGCAGGCGCCCCGGAGCGGCCATCCGTACCCGGCGCCATCGCGTAGCAGCACCACGGCGGCGCGAAGCTGAAGATTCTGTTGTTGCCACGCCTTGGCCCTCGCCGACCACCTGCAGGCCCCCCGCCAGCACGGCCTGTTCAACCACCACGGCATCGACCTGGGCGACGGCACGGTGGCCCACTACCTGGAAGGGCGCGCCATCCTGCGCAGTCCGCTCGAAGAGTTCAGCCGCAGCCAGCCGATCACGGTGGTGGCGTACCCGGAGGAGGAGGTCTCAGCGCCGGGGGTCACCGTGCGGCGGGCGATGGGCCGCCTGGGCGAGCAGAACTACAACCTGCTGTTCAACAACTGCGAGCACTTCGCCCACTGGTGCAAGACCGGCCGCCACCGCAGCTCCCAGGTGGAGGACTGGCTTCACACCGGCAGCCTCGGCGCCCTGGCCTTCGGCCAGTTCGTGCCGGCGGCCCTGCTCACCGGTGTGCGAATGCTGCTGCGCCAGAGCATCACCCTGGAGCCGGACCATATCGAGAAGGGAAAGGATCTGGCCCTGAAGACCCTCGAGCAGCTCGATGGTCTGCGCGCCAAGCTGCAGGGCAAGCTGGAGGAGGAACTGGCCAAGGCCGAACTGCGCTGGGGCAGCAACGAGCAACCGAGTGATCAGTTCGTGCAGCTGCGCCTCGCCGCCCAGAAGCTGGCGGACCAGCTCAGCCAGGTGGAGGAGCTGGAGGCCCGGCTGGAGGGGATGCTGAAGGGCAAGGAGGGCGCCGGCCCAACACCCAACCTGCCGGGGTTGAGCCAGGTGCGGCTGCAGGGTCCCGAGCTCTGACATCCTCTGCAAGCCGGCAAGGCGCGGGCGACAGCCCATGCGGCCGAATCCTTCTCCCAACCCGATCCTTAACAGCATGAGCACGTCGCCCAGCAGGCACCCACCACCCCCCTGTTCGAGGGCGACGACAGGCTGTTCCGCCAGGAGCTCGCCGCTTGCAGCGTCTATGGCGAATACGGCAGCGGCAGCTCCACGATCTGGGTGGCCCACCACAGCAAGGCCCGCATCCTGGCCGTGGATTCCTCACCCGCTTGGATCGCGAAGGTGCGCGAGGCCACGGCCGACCAGGCCGAACGGATCACGATCGAAGCGATCGATCTCGGCGAACTCGGCGACTGGGGCTATCCCACCACCTACCGCCACCGCCACCGCCACCGCTTCGGCGACTACGTGCACTCCCCCTGGCGGCACGGCTCGGTGAAACCCAATCTGGTGCTGATCGATGGCCGCTTCCGGGTGGCCTGCTTCCTGCACTCCCAGCTGGCCGCCGAAACCGGCACCCCCATCCTGTTCGACGACTACACCAACCGCCCCCCCTAACACCTGGTGGAGGAGTTCTGCCCGATCGAGCAGAGCGAAGGCCGCCAGGTGCTTTTCCGGGTGCAGGCGGAGCTGAATCGGGAGGTGATCGGGCGGGAGTTGGAGGGGTTTTTGTTGGTGAGGGATTGAGGGGCAGGAGGGGCAGGCGTCGACGATGGCGGCCTGCCTAGCGGATCTGGAGGCGTTTTGAGCAGGCGAAATGCAGGTAAACCGCATGCACCGGATCGTTCCACACACAGGTTTTCGGATGGCAATCCTTCAGATCCGCGATCTTCCTGATCCTCTGCACCAGATGCTGCAACTCAGGGCCCGCCAGAACCATCGCAGCCTTAGCCAGCAGGCGCTTAGTGATCTGCAGCAGGCTTGTGGCGGCGATGGCCGCGAGCGTCGCCGGCAGGCCATCGTCGATCTTCAGGCCCTTGCCCTTGCGGCGGGCACCCCTGTCTTCGATCCAAGCCCTGAAGAGCTGATCCGTGAGGACCGTGCGCGCTGAGATGATGAGCAGCCAGGAACCCCAGCCCGAACAAGCCGCTGAGCCTCCTGCCGCCATCGAGGCTCCACTTGCACCAGGCCCCGCACGGGCTGCAGCCCCAACCCCAAGCCACAGCTACCTTTTCGCCAGCCAGGGTTGCTGCTCTTGAACACTGACCGCTGGTACTACCGCGTCTTCCAGAGCGCCCCCGACCTGATTCGCGCGCTTCTACCCGGCTCAGCCGCCGCGGCTACCGCATTCAGCCTCGATCCTGCCGCTCCCGGGGATCGGCTCTATCGCTTTGAGGCCCTCGAAATCAAAGAGCTGAGCCACCGCCTCGACGGCGTGCTCTGGCCGAGGGAAAGCACCGGCTGCGCCGAAACCGGCAGCCCTGAATTCCCCGTGGTGCTGCTGGAGGTGCAGATGCACCCGGATTCAGGTTTCCACCACCGGCTGGCAGCGCAGACCTACCGCTTTCTGCAGCGACACCCGCAGGTCGTGCACCTGGAGGTGGTGGTGATCACGCGGCACCAGCGGCACACGCTGGGGCCAGTCCAGCCGCCGCGACATCTGCGGATGTTTTTGGAAGAGGTGCGCTCCATCAGCCTGGAGGCCCTGAGCCAGCAGGCGGATCTCGACCCGCTGCTCAACCTGCTCACTCTGCCAGTGCGACCTGAGAGCGAGCTGCCGGCTTGCTGTCAGCAGATCCTCGCCAGCCGCCCGGATCTGGACACGGTTGTGCTGCCTATGCTGGTTCAACGGTTTCCCCAACTCAGTGAGGCAGAAATCATGGTGATCGTCGGTATCCCCCGAGAAGAAATCCGCCACACCCGCGCCGTGCAGGACTGGCTGGCCGAGGGTCGCCAGGAGGGCCGCCAAGAGGGCCGCCTTGAGGGCGAAGCAGCGGTCACCCTCCGCCAACTCAACCGCCGCTGCGGCCACCTCACTGGCGCCACCACCGCCCAGATCCAGGCCTTACCAGGGGATAAGTTGGAAGCCCTGGCCGACGCCCTGCTCGACTTCCAGGGCCCGGCCGACCTGAGCAGCTGGCTGGCAGCCAACGCCTGAGCCCCACCACACCACATCGGGTACCGCCAATGCCTCTAAAGCGAACAATGGCCTGAGGCAACACGACTGACTTGGACCTGAGCCGCCAATAGCTCCAGCCCGAACGAGCCGCTCAGCCTCCTGCCGCCAACCGTGTCATCTCACCGGTCGCGGTGGTGAGCGCCGCTCCCGCCCGCAGCAAGGAGACGATCGCCGTTGATCCTTATGCCAGCCGATTTGCTCTCAGCGGACCCCTGCGACGTTGTGGGCGCCTGAAGGGCATGGGGCTGCCGAATCGCTACCGCCTGTTCTTCCGGCCGTTTGAAGCAGAAGGGGGATGCAGATGTTATCCAGCGATGAGCTGAAGGAAGACAATCAGGAGCGCCGCACCATGCTGGATCTACAGATGCCGACCTTCATCCGTGGTGATGAAGACGAAGACGCGGAAGAACTCTTCTACCTGCCCCCGCAGCCCACCACTCCTGCATGTCCGACCCCTCACTCCAATGGATCGCCTGCACGATTTCAGCCTGAACACAATCAGGCGCACCCTGCAGCGTTGCCGCAGGTTCGCCCACAGCCACCGCGCTGCCGGCCAGAGGCTGCGGGCCTGAATCAACCGGCCGTAGCACCCCACCCGGGTACCGGCCCATCCTGTTTTTCGATGGCATACTGAGATCAGTCCAATAGGAGCTGCATGCCATCACTGAGCCTTCGAGGGCTGTCGGATCAGGTCTATGAGGGCTTGCGGCAGCTCGCCATCCGCAACCACCGCAGCATGCAAGAGCAGGTGAGGCTCCTGATTGAGCGGGAGGTGCGTTACTCCCAGGTGGGTGCTGTAGAGCGGGCCCGGCAATGGCGCTCAGTCCTTGCCGGGCGCAATTTTTCTGATCTAGCTGACGACATTCAGGGCGTCCGCAACCGCTGAAGCGCTTGATCAAGCCCTGGTCCTGTCGGTGAGTGTGTATGACGCAAGTTACCTTGCTCTCGCGCTAAAGCATGGTGCTCGGTTGATCACTGCAGCCAAGCAACTCGCCAAGGCAGCCGCGTTGCTTGGCTGTCTGGCAGAGCCAAGATTGATTGGCTGATTGCATCGGCCATCCCTGCCGCCGAAGCAAAGAATCCCTCAAGCTGTGTCCATGACCGATCCCGCCGCCCTACGCCGAGAGGGCCGCATCGGCCGCATTCATTCAATCTGGTGGGAGGGAGTTTGCTCCTTCCGATGGCGGCGATGGCCACGAGCGTCGCCGGCAGGCCCTCGCCGATCTTCAGGCACATGCCATTGCGGCGGGCGCCACTGTCTTCGATCCAAGCCCTGAGGAGCTGATCCGTGAGGACCGTGCCCGCTGAGATGGCAGGGGGAGGCGCAGGAAAGTTGCCCCCCCCACGAGGCCAGCCTGCTCAACCTGGTGGTCGACAAGGCCCACCACCAACTGGGCTGGATCCCCCCGCTAGGGTTTCGCCACCACCGTGGAACGCACCGTGGGCTGGTACAGGCAGGTGCAGGAGGGGGCGAGTTTTGCCCTTGAATGGTGCGAGGCAGACTTGGCCCTCTACCAGAAGATTCCTACCCCATGAGTGTCACTGTGAAGCGCGTTGGCGAAGCCGTGGAGGTGCTGCAGGGCGCGAGCTCCCTGCCTGAGGGTGAGGAGATCGTGCTGTTCACTGCCTCAGATCTGATCAATCTGGATCGCGAGCGCCGTGAGGAGGTGGATCTGCAGATGCCTTCCTTCCTGCGCGGCGCCGAGGACGAAGACGCAGAGGAACTGTTCCACCTATGAGTTCCCCCGCCTGGAGCGGTCAGTTCGTGGTGATCGACTGGCCGTTTACCGACCGCTCGAGCAGCAAGCGCCGGCCAGCTCTGGTGCTGCAGGAGCCAGATGCTCAGGGTGATCTCCGTGTTCTGAAGGTCACCAGCCGCGGCCCTTCCGAGTTGGCGGTTTCCGTTACGTCGGCCGATCTTTCAGAAGGCCAGCTCAAGACAACCTCTTATTTGCGTCTCGGGCACAGCCTGATGATCCATGAGTCGCTGTTGAGGCCTGTGGGGGTACGTCTGTCCACGCACAAGCTGGCGGAGGTGCACAGAGCCTTGGCCCTGGCCAACACACGCCAGTTTTCCAGGCTGCGCCATGGCTCCTTCCGCCCCGCCGCCGATCCGGCACGGACTTCGTGGCAGGAGGGCAGCACCATCCCTTATGCCGGACGGGTTTTCGGCGAAGAGGAGGTGGAGGCAGCGGTGTCCGCCACTCTCGATTTCTGGCTCACCCTCGGCTCCGAAGGTGCCGCCATGGAGAAGGAGCTGGCCGCCTTCCTGGGGGTGCGCCACAGCCTGTTGGTGAATTCCGGCTCCAGCGCCAACCTGGTGGCGATCTCGGCACTCACCTCGCCAAAGCTGCCGGAAGCCAAGCGGATCCGGCCCGGCGATGAGGTGATCACGGTGGCGGCAGGCTTCCCCACCACCGTGGCGCCGATCGTGCAGGTGGGCGCGGTGCCGATGTTCATGGATGACCAGGGACCGTGGTGCGCGGTTTCTGGTAGATCGTCCGTAAACCCATGCGCTGCATGAGGTTTCGCACTCGGTCACGGCTGATCGGGATCCCATCTATGGCCAGATAGTCCACCATCCGGCGGCTGCCGCTGCAGGGATATTTCAGGTAGAGAACATCGATTCTTGCCATGATCTGCAGTGTGTATTCCCGCACCGGTATGGGCCGGTAGTACAGCGTGGATCGAGCCAGACCCAGCAACACGCATTGGCGGCTGACGCTGAGATCAGGGTGGTCGTGATCGACCAGCTTGCGCAGGTTCACGGGCATCAGAGCAGCTGAGACTTTTTTTGAGCCACTCCAGCTCAATCTGGAGCCGGCCGATCTGCTGGAACAGCTCAGCCTCCTTGGCCTGCCCCGCGTCCTTGTCCTTAGTTTGCTTGCCCCTGATGAACAGCTCGCTGGCTCCATCGAGCAGCTGCCGCTTCCACTGGCTCACCTGGATTGGGTCGCACCGGAAGGTGCGCTGCATTGCGCAACCCCGATGGCATGGTCGGCGGCGATCTCCTGGATCGTCTTGCGGCCACTGATCGCCTCCATGGCGACCCTGGCCTTGAACACGGGACTGTGGGTGCGGCGCTTGCTCATCGGTGGGAGCCCCTTTCAGGGACGGTGCCCCGCCTCAGAGGTTAACGATGGGGGCTGTCCAGAAAAGCCAGACCACCTCGTGTAGTTGACACTGGGCACCAATCTTGTAAAATCATAATAGAATTGAAAAATCTACCAAAGCACTGCACGCAACTTGAAGCGGATTCCTCACCCGCTTGCATTGCGTAGGTGCGCAATGCAAAAATTCCACAATTTAAAACAGATCATGACCTTCATGAACACCGAGACTTCGTCGCCAGTCAATTTAGAAATGCTAATGCGATTTTGCACACGCTTTCGACATAACTTCACGGCCAAAAAAATCTCATTTCCTAGCCCTAGGTCTTAAAATGATTGCCAAAACAAACACCAAAAAGCAGTTAAAATTGATGCAACAAATATCATTCTACATAAAAGCATTAAGAGCGATGCCATTTTTTGTCAGGCTTGCATTTTTAAGCATAGGGAATGGGGATGATGGCTTTGATCGTTACGCCAGAAAATATGGCGGACTCCGCAACGCCAACAAACACCGCTTTTTACTCATAACAAGCTTAAGAGGACTGGGAATACTCAACTACAAAAACCCCGAAGACTCTGGCGAGCTAGGCTTTATTAAAACGCTGATGGAAGGCAATGACGCTGAAAACCACTTAATCATTGACGCCGGAGCAAATATAGGAAATTTTTCTTTATGGGCCCTTAGCTCTACAAAATATTCAAAAGTAATTTCATTTGAGCCAAATCCATCTGCGTGTGTTGAATGCCGAACCAACTTGCGCGATTACAGAGAACGATGGTCTTTGATTGAGAAGGCAGTCGGGAATGAATGCAAAGAAGCAGTTATCTGGGATTATGCCGAAGAATCCGGAAGCTCCCATGCAAGCTTATACAAAGAAGTTCTAGAAAACATCCACGGTGCTGATGCCAAAGCAATCAGAATCTACCAAACGACAATCGACACTGAACTAGCAAGCACTAACTCCGAAGTAACTTTAATTAAGATAGACATAGAAGGGCATGAATTAAGCGCGCTTCAAGGCTCAAGGGAAACAATCCGCAGACACAAGCCAAAAGCCATTCTCATTGAATTCAATGAAATGAATGCAGTCTCAGGCTCATCCTTTTACAATATATCTCGCGAGATTGGCCCTGATTATGAACCATTTCGCTTGCTGCCAGGCGGAGATCTTCTGCCACTCAAAAGCCTACCGATCGTGGAAACCGAAATTTATGCATTCCAGAATATAGCTTTTATGCGTCGTGAAACCTCGGTTTTACGGGATGCCTAAGCAGGACTAGACAAATCTCAACAAAGTGACTTAGTCATAAACTCATCAGATGCTCAAGCTTCTGGCAGGGTCCAAGATATCTGGCAACTAGAGACGAATAGCGCTCTAGAGCGGTGAACTTTTGTTGACATTTCATAAAAATCGCCTAAGATTACTGGGTCAAGCCAGGGGGCGCCATTGATGAGTAAAAATAATTTCGACACTCCAATATTAATTATCTTTTGGCGGCGAAGCACCAGCCTCAAGATAGTGCTGGACAGCTTACGCGTGATCGCACCAGTCCAAATATTTTTGGCATCTGATGGTCCAAGGGAAGGCAACAGCTTAGAAGCTGAGCAAGTTGCCCAAGCACGCTTATTAGCAGAACAAACAATCGATTGGCCATGCGAAATAACGAAGCGATACAGCGATAGCAACCAAGGCTGCAAGTACGGACCTGCCAACGCCATCACCTGGTTTTTCAGCCATGTGGAAGAGGGAATCATCCTTGAAGATGATTGCCTGCCGCACCCGAGCTTCTTTGGCTATTGCGAAAATTTACTTGAACGCTATAGAGATGATCAGCGCATTTGGCACATCAGCGGCAACAACTTTCTTGGCGATGAATCGCCGTCTGATTACAGCTACTTTTTTAGTAAGTTCACATTTATCTGGGGATGGGCTTCTTGGCGGCGCTGCTGGAATCAGTACGATCCAGAAATGCAAAGTTGGCCTCTAATGAAGAATGGTCATCTGCTGAAGGAAGTATTTGCATCTGAAGAAGAATGGAACTACTGGAGCAAACGCTGGGATGAGGTTTCTATTGATCACTCCGTGACGGCGTGGGCCTACCAATGGATGTATGCCTGCATTCTCAACGGCGGACTAGCAATCCTGCCCAAGTCTAATTTAGTTGAAAATATAGGCTTTGGAGAAGGAGGAGTGCATACACTTAATCAAGACTCACCGATGGCCAATATTCCCACTCAAGATATTGGCCAAGAAATCAAACATCCATCATACATTTTGCAAGATCGCCAAGCAGATCATAAATTATTTTCCAGAGTATACGCGGAATCCCAGACCCCCATCAGCATTCCAAGAAAATTCTGGCTCAAAACATATTTTACATTTATGGGCATTGCTCAGAGGGCAAGCCAAGGCATCTTTGGCTGATCATAAGATTAGGTCACATTAGTTCCAACTACACGCCAACGCAAAACGAACATGGGCTGAGCACTATTTAACACTTGTTGCTTGCGCGCGCAATGCGCTCAGTTATGCTCATTTGGCGCCAGCCTTAGCCGTCATTTGCAATTCACGACAACGGCTTGTCCCTATGAAAATGTGGTAGATTTATTCACAACTGCAAAACCCATTCTTAAATTGGAGCATGATTAGTTTGTATCTAAAAATTCGCAACAAATACGGCCCCAAGAAGGCTGTTCCACGCGTGGCGCCTGAACAATGCTGCATCATGGCTAATAATGCAAAAATATCAGCTGAGGGTTGCATTGAAAACCTCTCATCAAATCCTGAAGCCATCGATATTGGAAAAAACAGCTTTATTAAGGGCAAATTACTCGTCTACCGCCACGGCGGTAAAATCGTGATTGGCGACAACTGTTACTTAGGTCATCGCAGTGACATTTGGTCGATGGACTCCGTGATCATCGGAGACCGTGTGCTGATCAGCCATGACTGCCAAATCCACGATGGAACGGCCCACAGCTTGGATCCAGAGAAGAGAGCTGCCCATTACAAGGCGATTTTGGAAACAGGTCACCCGCAAACATGGGCGGATCTCCCCGGGGTTCGCAGCGCACCAGTGATTATTGAGGACGATGTATGGATCAGCTTTGGGGTCACGATCCTCAAGGGCGTGCGGATTGGCAAAGGAGCCGTGATCGGCGCCCGATCAATTGTGACCAAGGATGTACCACCCTACATGCTGTATCATAATGAGTTGTATCCTCGCTTGACACCATTGAGCCCGTCAGATTCCACCAGCTCTATTGAGCCGTTCCCTCCTCAAGGCAACTGATTCCAATGGACGACAAAAGCGATAGGCAGCTTGTACTTCAAGGCCAAGCCTTAGCTCTGCTGAACCGGCAGCGAAAAGAAGCTGGAGCACTGCAATCACTGGATGCCTACGAATTCCGAGTTTTTTCCCAGTTTGGCGAAGACGGCATCCTTCAACACTTAATCGAGGAGGCAGGCATTCAAGCGCACGAACGAATATTTGTTGAATTTGGCGTACAGGATTACCAGGAGTCGAATACAAGGTTCCTCCTGCAGGGTTGCAACTGGGGAGGTTTAATCATTGATGGCAGTAAGGAATGGATGACTTCTGTCAGAAACAGCTCACTCTGCTGGCGCTACAACCTCCAAGCATTGGCGGCCTGGATCGATCGGGATAACATCAATGAACTCATATCATCTGCAGGAATCTCTGGAGAGATTGGCATTCTAAGTGTCGATATTGATGGCAATGACTATTGGGTTTGGGAGGCAATTATTTGCATAAATCCAATTATTGTGGTTTGCGAATGGAATAGTTCATTTGGCCCTGATCATTCGGTTTCAATACCATACGATCCACTTTTTAATCGACTTACGGCGCATCACTCCCACCAATACTGGGGGGCCTCTGTTCAGGCCCTTCAACAACTTGGCCTCAAAAAAAACTATGAGTTAATTGGCTCCAACCAGGCCGGAAATAATCTATTCTTTGTCCGCAATGATCGACTGGGTCGCTTGCTTGGCAGCTCTGCTGCAGATGCGTGGACTGAAGCCAAGTTCTCAGATACCCGCAACGAGCAAGGACAGTTAACTTTTCTTCGTGGAAAGCATCGGTCTAGACTGATAGACAAACTGCCTCTTGTGAATACGAGCAATTGTCAAAACACATCCTTAGAGCAACTTAAACAGCACTAACAATGTAACCAAATTTGAATTTATCAACTTCGGCTAAGCACGATCTCACATGGGAGCAGGCAGTTCAATGGCTGCGCAATCAAGCAGAGCAAGAACAATTAGTAAATGCTTGCTACTACGATGACCCGATCACCGAGGCTGCAACTCGCTTTGCAGAGAGCGAGGAATTTCAGGCTGTTCTTGCACTCGCCAATCTAAAGGTCAACAGCACCGTGATCGACTTTGGAGCAGGTCGAGGAATCGGTTCCTATGGATTTGCCCGTCTAGGCCATGATGTTACGGCCTTGGAGCCTGATGCGAGCGACACCGTAGGACGTGGCTGCATTGAGGTCTTAGCCAGACTCAGCGGCGTCACCATCAATGTCTCTGCTGATAGTGCGGAGCACATCAGTGCACCAGACAACATCTTCGACCTTGCCTACTGTCGTGCAGCGCTGCACCATGCAAGATCCTTGCAGACGGTGTGTGAGGAAGTCTTCCGAGTCTTGAAGCCCGGAGGGATGCTAATCGCCACCCGAGAACACGTGCTCAGCCACGAAACTGATCTTCCGCAGTTTCTGGCAGCCCATCCCCTCCACCACCTCTACGGAGGCGAAATGGCCTACACCCTTACCACCTATCTCAACTCACTTCAATCAGCAGGCTTCAGAACGATCAAAACATTGGGCCCGAGAGAAAGCGTCATCAATGCCTACCCTGCCAGTCTTGCGAATCTCGACGATCAAAGCCGTAGGTATTGGTCCGATCGCTTGAGACGCCTGGGTCGATGGATCAGCCGTTCGGCGTTCGCACGAACTGCAGCATTACGTCGCCTAGATCATCAAGACCAACAGCCAGGAAGGCTCTACTCCTTCATCGCCATCAAACCACGATGAAAATTGCCATAACGGGAGCAGGGGGATTCATTGGTAGTGCGCTAAGGGCATATCATCAATCCCTTGGACATGAAGTCCATGCAATCAGTCGCACCCTGATCAACGAACCAGGATGTTATGGCCATTGCATTAGTTTGCACTCCGAAGAAACTTATGCGTTGATCCAAGCTCTTCAACCCGATATCTTGATTCATGCTGCAGGGCGATCATCTGTCCCCAACTCCGTGACTGATCCCGCTGCAGACTTCAACTCAGGCCCACCTGTCGTCTTTCAGCTCCTTGATGCATTACGACTTCACTCTCCCAAAACAACTTTCCTATTTCTATCTAGTGCTGCTGTCTATGGTAATCCAGCTAAACTACCGATTCATGAATATAGTGCTATTAACCCAATCTCTCCCTATGGCTGCCATAAATATCAATCAGAATTACTAGTCCGAGAGTTTGCCGAGATTTATGGCGGCAGAAGTGCATCGATTCGCATCTTTTCAGCCTATGGCAAAGGCCTAAAACGTCAGCTTTTATGGGATGTCTGCCAAAAAGCTTGGGGGAACAATCAGATATCCCTTCTGGGAAGCGGCAACGAAGCTCGAGACTTTGTTCACATCACCGATATTTGTCGTGCACTAGAATTCATTATTGGCCAATCCGATTTGATCGGACAGCCAATTAATCTTTGCAGTGGTATTTCAACCCCGATTCAAGAGGTCTCTCAACTGATCGCTTCTCATTTTCCCCATCAACCCAGCATCATTTTTTCTGGGGTCCAGCAACTCGGTGCTCCAGCTCGCTGGCAGGGTGAGACTTCTTGGCTGCATAGCCGCGGATTTGACTGCTCTATTTCCATTGCCGAGGGTGTCAATGAATATGTAGAATGGTTCTTGAATACTCATCAGCAAAAAGATTAATGAATAATTCACCAATTAGAATTGGCCTTCTTTACACAGGCGGACGTGACTGGATCGGAGGAGAGCACTACATATTAAACATTCTTTATGCGCTGAAAGAATTTCAAGCAACTGGCTGCGGTGAGACCGCCTTTAAAGTAATTTTATGCTACGAAGACGAAGGCCTTTCAGATCACATTCGCAAAACATTTAGCGCCGCAGATGATTTTAGATTAATCAAAACAATTGGCTCCCCTCTGCGTAAACGCGATGTATTGATTCCCGTTCTAAATATGTACTTACCGCGGAAACTGCGATTTCTCAAGGCTAAGGCTCGGCAGTTTTTAACTGATTCTCAAGGCATTGATTTCCTTTATCCTTACGATTTTCGGTCAGTTTTGTCTGAAGGTACTCATGCAGTAGGATGGATAGCAGATTTCCAGCCTCGCATTTTGCCTCATTTTTTTGGCGAAGAAAATCTAAAATGGCGGTATGAATACGAAGATCGTGTTAGCGACAGAGCTACAGATATAGTTTTTAGCAGCCAAACTTGTATTTCTGATTTTAAAAAGTTTTTTCCATATAGCCAAGCCAAACCTCATTTATTTAGATTCTACCCTTTTATTGAGCCTAACGCATGGGAGCAAGATCCCACACTAATTCAATCAATGTACAACTTACCCGAAAAATTCTTTATCTGTTGCAACCAGTTTTGGCAGCATAAAAATCATATCGCTGTTCTTGAGTCCATCGCCAGCCTTTCAGAAGCAAATCTTGATCTGTTTGTGGTTTTTACTGGCCACACACAGGACAATCGACTGGCCGAACACTTTGACAATATCTGTAGTAAAATTAACCGGCTAGGAATTCGACCAAATATCGCTATTCTCGGCCTAATCCCCAAAATCCACCAACTTCAACTGTTACGCAGAAGCATTGGGGTTATTCAACCGTCTTTAAGTGAGGGTTGGAGCACCGTTGTTGAAGACGCAAGATCATTAGGAAAGCCAATGATTTTGAGCGATCTCCCTGTTCATCTTGAGCAAGACCCACCTAGAGCTGTTTATTATGACAATCGGTCGTTGACCTCGTTGAGCAAAGCCATGCAAGAGGCTTGGACTGATTGGCAACCGGGTCCAAACTGCGACCACGAAAAAAAAGCAAGAATTCAATCGCAAATATTAATTCAAAATATGGGTGAACGTTTTTTGCAAATAGTCACATCTGTTACCACCAAACGCGACTTAGTTGATTAATAAATAAAACCGCACTTAAACTAGCCGGCTAAATTTAAAAATCTAAAGGAATCTGAAAGAAAAAAGCAATCCTTCTCTGTGATCAGATCACGAGCGGGTCCCGGAGCACGTGGGGGGGGGGTCAGGGCCGACTGAAAGTCAGTCACAAGGGCGATTGCGGTGCCTTGTAGGGTCTGCTGTCCTCGGTTGGATTGCTCCTCTCTCTTGTCCAAGCCCGCGTCGCCTTCTGATCTGATCGGCTTTCTGCAGCAGTCGCTTCCTGAGGGTCGCAAGCGCCGGGGCGTGCGCTATCCCCAGTGGCTGCTGTTGCTGATGGACATCCTGGGAATCCTGAGCGGCTGTCGCAGCGCCAGGGATCTGGAGCGATTTGCCCGTCGGCACCGCGTGGCCTTCAATACGGCTCTCGGTCTTGAGCTTCGCGGGACACCCACCGACTCCACCTTTCTCTACCTGTTGGAGCGGGTGGATCTGCAGAGCATGTTCGCGATGCTGCGCCAGTGGATGCTGGCCCAAATCGCAGAGCAGGACAGGGAACTTGATCAGTTGATCTGTGACGGTAAGACCTTGCGTGGTTCCGCCAGCCAGCCCGAGGGATCTGACGGTGCCACCCGCTTTGTCACCCAGGTGACGCTCTACGCCCGCGATCTGGGCGTCGCCTACTGCTCCGCAGAAGCCTGGCGGCTACGCCCAGACCTCCTACGACACCGGTGACTCCCATGAGCGCGCTGCCCTCTAGCCGCAGGCTTCTGCGAAGCAGTAGGAGCTGCTGAGCACGCTCGATCTCAATGGCGTGCTGATCCAGGCGGATGCACTCCACACCTCACCGTCTTTTTTCAGCTCGCAGCAGAACAGGGGGCCGACTTGCTCCTGACCGTCAA
>Ga0247833_1001894_pt1 | contig 32381 bp, 30 predicted proteins | sample LaCruzMarch2015__7_FD_187117 | JGI IMG/M metagenome (GOLD analysis project Ga0247833, IMG submission 187117) | Freshwater microbial communities from meromictic Lake La Cruz, Castile-La Mancha, Spain - LaCruzMarch2015_8m | ecosystem: Environmental > Aquatic > Freshwater > Lake | place: Spain... | reverse complement strand
ACGATGGAACCGGCAAAGGTGGTGTTATCGGTTTGATTGATGGTCAGGGTGCGAACGAGGGTGAGGGATGTGTTTCCGGATCGCGCCAAGGTGGTGATCGTTCCTCCAGTGCCCGAAAGTCGGTTGACGGTCGTCGTGAATGAGTTGCTATCGGTGTTGTTTCGCCCTAGCTGAAAGTCCCCTCCGGTCATCTCCACGGATCCGACCGTCGTATCTGTTTGGCGGGCATTCAACACCCCGCCATTGACCACGAAGGTCGAGTTCGCGCCCACATTGGCAGCATTGCCCCATGCGAAACCGGCGTTATTGATCGTCATCGTACCAGAATAGGCGGAAACGTTCGTACTCCCATCGACCCGGAGGAACGAACCAGAGGCGCCCGTGATCGTGAGATTCCCCTGGATGGTGACCCCGTTGGTTGTGGCGAGCGGGAAGGAAGAGCTCAGGCTCATCGTCCCGCCGCTGAAGGTAAGCGTCCGGTTGCCGGAAGACGTGCTGAGACTGAGTTGTTGACCCCCGCCATGTGTGAGGCCGGAAATCGTCGTACTACTGTCGAAGAGGACGATCGTCGCACTGGTAGTGGTAAAGCTTGCAGAGTCTCCCGCGGTCCACGTTTGGTTCCCCGTCCAGGCATCCGTGGCAAACCAGCCCAGATTAGTGCCCACATTGTACGTCAGAGGCGCCGCCGTCGCGGTCTCAGGGAAGGAAAGAGAAAGCGCCAGAGTGGTGGCGGCTGCCAGCCCCAAAGCGGCGGACCGCCCTGCCCGGAACGAAGAGGTTTTTTCCATTGCGTCGTTGTGTATCTATACCAAGTTTTCTGAGGGGGGATGCCATCCGGGCCGAAGCCCGCCTTCGAAGGAACGTCCGCCAACGAAGCCCGCAAAGCAATCGGAAAGGGACTGGTAAGAAATTGTGAGCGGTTGAACTCGAGGGGTCCGCAGGGATGCGAAAGTCAGAGGCGGGCGACCCCTCTGCGTGCGGCAGACAGGGGCAGGCTGCCCCTGTCACTCTGTGTCCGTCGGTCCTGAATTAGGGGGCGGTGGTTCCGGATTGGATGCTGCCAAGGAAACCCGTGAAGTGCGCCGCATCTGCAGAACCTGACGCCAGGCGGAAACCCAGGACGCCGTTTTCCAGCTGATTGAGAGGCACCGGAAAACTGACCACCGCCCCGTTGGCATCCGTTAGCGGCTCCCCGTTCAGCAGGAGCCGAAACTCCAGGGTGTCCCCGGAGGTTTGCCACTCCACGCGGAAGGTGTAGTTCTCTTCGGTCGCCAGCGACTTCACCGATGCCGTCACGAGCGTCCGCTTAGGAGATCCGCAGAAGAAGGGCTTCCCGGGTGTGAAGCTGACTCCGAACAAACTCTCCGTCTTGGAATGGTACCACGTCCCACTCGGATCCCATGCATCCGAGAACACCTGCGAACTAAACCCAAATCCGTCGTCGATCAGTCGGAAGGTAAACTCATAGAAACCCTGCGACGGGGTCTTATCCGGAAACGGCCGGGTAAAGATCCGGAGCGCACCGTTCGGAGGAGCCGGTTCCACGTAGAGAGCGCGGCTGCCAGCCGAAAACGGATTCACGGGCGTTGAGGTGGCATCCACCACCCCGCCAGCTTTGAGACCGCTGATGAAGATGGGAAACCCGGCCGGTGCGAAATTCCAGGTCTTCGGCTGCACCCCCGGCTCGAGAAAGCTCCAGTTATCGACCAAATCGGCCGCCCGAACGGTCCCACCGAGGGTCATGACAAACATCAGCGCGATCCACAGCCAATCAGGAAAGAGGACGCGGGAAACTTTCATTAGGGATGGTCGGAAAGCTCCGGGATGCCACGTGCGGGCGTCAAGGTTAATCAGGAGTGACCGGGGCAGCCTGCCCCGGTTTGACGAACAAAGAGGGGCTGGCAGCCCCTCTCACACTTTTCCCCTATTGCGCGTTTTGCGGAAAAATCGTAGCATTCTACTATGCCACCGTTCCTCCAAAAGCTCATCGACCGGTTTGGAACTTCCCGGTACGCCACCATTTCGTTCCTCCTGCATGTCCTGATCATCGCGATTTTCGGCGGGACGGTGCTCTTCAAGGCCACATCGGAGCCTCCGGACTTTGAAGGAGAATCCGGCAGCTTCGTCAGTGGCGACGCTGCAAACACCCCCCTGCCCCCGACGCCAACACCCGTTCAGCCGCAAACGGAATTCACCGTCACCGCCCCCCCGACCAACAGCAATCCGATGACGGCGATCACCACGATGAGTAATCAGGCGCTCTCGTTCCAGATGGACGCCGTGATCGCGCCTCCGACCGTCACGCCAACGGCCACCGCGACAACTGCCGTGCAGGCCGCCGCGCCTCCTACTCAGCCGGTTTCCGCGAGCGGGTTGAACGCTCAACAGGCCGCTGCCATTGGGGCATTCACTAAGGGATGGGGGAAGGGCAATTCGACCGGCAGCGGAACGGGAACCCGCCAGCGAGAGTTTGAGTTCACCGCCTACATCGGACAATACGGCGGCGGAAACTGGAGTTCGACGGTTCGCATTGCGCAAAACAAGATCGTCGGCGGCAGCCTCCCAAACCTTCTGTGGCTCATCAGCAAATGGTCCAAGGATAAAATCAAAACCAACGAGCGCAATGTCGAGGCCATCAAGCTCGATAGCGACGCGCTCTTCGCCAAGAAGCCCCCGTTCATTTTCCTCACCGGAACGCGCGATTTCAAACTCACGGACAAGGAGGTCGAGAACCTCCGCAAGTACGTGCAAATGGGGGGATGCATCTGGGGCGACAGCTCGGTTCCGGGTCAGCGCTCCCGCTTCGATATCGCCTTCCGACGCGAAATGCGCCGGGTGATTCCAGACGTTGACAAAAATTTCGAAGTCCTCCCGCCAAATCACCCCATTTTCACCAGTGGCTATTGGTCGGAAGTCAAGACCGTCCCGCCGGGCCTCAACTTTTACCAGGAACCGGTTTACGCGTTGAAGATCTATGGCGAAATCGCCATCCTCTACACGGCGAACGACTACGGCGATATGTGGCAGATCGGGCTCGACGAAAAAGGGGCGATCGACCTCAGCCGCGCCCGCACGGGCGAGTACCTTGCGATCAACCCGACCCTTTACGAAAACCGGGCGACGTACGTGCGCAACCTCACGCCGGAAGCGCTCGCCACGAGTTACAAGTTCGGAACCAACGTGATCATCCATTTGCTCACCCGTTGGGAGGATCAAGTCCGCCGGGCGCCCAAGTTGTGATCACGAGGGAGCGCAATACGCTTTCCTCCCCCCTCCCCTCTGATCGTCCAGCGCAGTCGTAATGCGACGATGGCTTGAGGGCGTGGAGCAGTTCGCGATCGACGTCATTCTCGATCGGCGCTACGGCCGCAGGGCAGACGTCCTCCGCTGGATCCTACTCGGCCTGTCCGCCGTTTACCGGATCATCGTTCAGACCCGGCTCGCCCTTTACCGGCGTCGGATTTTTCGCTCGCACTTTCTCGGGTGTACGGTGGTCAGTGTGGGAAATCTCACCGTCGGCGGGACCGGCAAAACGCCGGTGGTCGAACTCCTGGCGCGCGAGTTTTCCGGCCGTGGCCGCCGCGTGGCGATCCTGAGCCGCGGTTACAAAAGCGTCCAACGGCCGTTCCTGGCCCGGCAGATGGACCGCTTGTTTCGCCGGTCCCCGGGATTTGTCCCCCGAATCGTATCGGACGGCCGTTCGCTTCTCCTCGACTCGCGCGTCGCCGGCGATGAGCCCTTCATGCTCGCGAACAATCTCCGGGGCGTTCCGGTGCTCGTGGACAAGGACCGCGTTCAAAGCGGCATCTACGCCCTCGAGCACTTCGGATCGAATACCCTCCTCCTGGACGACGGCTTCCAGTACATCCGCATGCGGCACGCCATTGAAGTCGTGCTGATTGACCGTCAGGCCCCTTTCGGAAACGAATACCTCCTCCCCCGGGGAACGCTCCGCGAGCCGCCAGAAAATTTGCGGCGGGCCCATTACATCTTCATCACGAAAAGTAAACCCGGCGGAAATGCGGCTCTAATTCGCATGCTTCGTCGCTTCAACCGCACGGCGGCCATCATCGAATGCACACACCGCCCCGTCCATTTGCGCAATATCTTCGACGGAAGCGTTCAACCGCTGAGCTTCCTGGACGGACTCGAAATCGGCTCGATTTCCGGAATTGCAGCACCCGAAAGCTTCGAGAATGCGTTGCGAGACCTGGGCGCTCGGATTGAAATATCGCGAACATTCGCCGATCACCACCGTTTCCGGCCGAAGGAAATCGAAGCGTTCGTCCGCCGCTGCGCCCGGCGGGAAATTCCGGCGATTCTCACGACCGAAAAAGACGCGGTCCGTTTTCCCAGAATCCAAAATCCGGAAGTGCCGGTGTACTTCCTGCGGGTTGAGATCGGAATCTTTCGCGGACATGAAGCCTGGGAGGACCTTCTGCAACGCGTATGCGGCGAGATCCCGCCGTGGAATCAGGGTGCAGGCGACGGTGCGGCAACGGTCGCCCCATCAATCTCGAGATAATCGCGAGAAACCACCTTGCGAGTGGAGGGATCGAATGTCTCCACCCGCATCTGCTTCAAAATCCATTCGCCGTCCACTTTCTGCGCGGACACCACCTCGAAACGCCTCCGGAGCCGGCCGGAGTCGTCAAAACCCTCCACCCGCAGAAGAGCGCCGCTTTGTTTGTCCACCCAGACCCGCGCAACGCCATACTGACTCGTCGCTCGCGGAGCCTGCATTTCCAACTTCCACGCCGCCCGAGTGCGCACGGAATCGCTTCCAAGCAACTTCGGATTCGGCCAATAGAGAAACTTCATCGCGAGGTCCTCGTAGGTGATCCCGCTCTGCCGAACGGGTCGGTCGTAGCGGGCCGGGGTGATGTCCGACTTCCGCCCGCCCATGCGCTCGAAGAGCTCCGAATCCTTGGTCCCCAGCACGAGGACGATGCCCTGGTCCGGGTCTTGGAACTGATAGGTGATCTTGCCATTGTCCACGGTCAACCGGAACGGCGCCTTATCCGCCGCGGTTCGGAGCTGACCCGTCAGTTCTGCGGATTGCCTGGACTGGTTCATCCGAGCTGCGTTGAGGATCGCGGCGGGGTCCGGGGCGTCCTCGGCGGTCAGGGCACTGGAAACGCCGAGCAGACAGAGGACGGCGAGGACGGGGCGGAACCCGGGTGCGATGCGGACTTGTGGCGGATGCGGAATCATCAGAAGCTCACCCTCTGTCATGGCGGCACTGGATCAAGAAATTCTTCTGCGGATCAACACGGATTGGACCGGCCCGGCGATGGACCGATTCATGTGCATCGCCACGAGCATCTCGCTTTGGATTCCGTTTTTGATCCTGATCGGGATCCTCGTCGCTCTGTTCGGAGGTTTCCGCGGCCGGGCGGCGCTGGTGTGTGTTGGCCTGAGCATCGGTTTGGTCGATGGCGTGTTGACCAATAACGTGAAGGATCTCGTGCAGCGTCCGCGTCCGTACCAACTCATTGACGGACTTCGCATGCCCGAGCTGGCGAGGGTAAAGCCGACAATCCTTGCGGTAGGGATGCCCCTGCGGCTGGGGCGGAGCGCGGCGGAGATCGGTCCCTACGGAGGGCGTTCCCTGCCGTCTGGGCACGCGGCGAATAATTTTGCGCTGGCGACGGTCGTCACCCTGTTTTACCGGCGCTGGGGCTGGTTGTACTTTTTACCCGCTTCGATTGTTGCGTACTCGCGCATCTACGTGGCGGCGCATTGGCCTTCGGACATCCTCGTTTCCATCTTCATGGGGAGCGGTGGGGCGCTGATCGTGACAGCGCTTGCGGCGTGGGCGTGGAATCGTTGGGCTCCCCGATGGGTTCCGGCGTTGGCGCTGCGTCATCCCGATCTCCTGCCGGCATGAAGACCTCCCGGTTGATATTGGTTCTGGTCCTCTTGACGGTTGCCCGGTTCTGGCTCGCCATTCAGAACGAACCCTCTCCATCTGAGGCGTACTTTTGGCTCCTTGGACAGCGACCCGCGTGGGGATATCTAGACGGGCCGCCTGGCGGGCCCCTCCTCGCGCGGTTGTTTACCGACGCGTTTGGCAACCGTTTTGGCTTGGCGGCGATGGGTCCCATTTTCGGGTTCATAGCGTCCCTCGCCTTCCTTTCGGGAGCGCGTCGGTTCACCGGCACCGCTGCGGCGGCGTATGCCACGGTCGGGCTGAACCTGCTGCCGCTCTTCAACGAGCAAACCGTACGCGCGAGTGCATTCGCCCCGGCTTTTGCGTTCTCCCTGCTCGCGCTCGCCGCATTTTCGAGAATCATCAGCCGGGAGGGAAGTCCGACCGTCGCCTGGCTGCTCACCGGAGTCGCGGCTGGACTGGCCACTCTTGTTCACCTCGGGGCGGCCGCCGTTCTGCCCATGTGCCTGCTGGGGGCGATCGCGAGCAACCGGAGTCGGCGGGATTTCCTGTCCTTCGGCCCCTACGTCGCCCTGCTCGTTGCCGGTGTGTGTGTGCTCCCCGCGTTGCGTTGGAATGAGGAAAACGACGGAATCTGGTTCGCGGCCACAACCATCCACAGCGCGCTGTCCACTCCGCTGCATTCGCTGCCGGTGCAACTGGCGTCCGCCGCGCTCGGCGTGTCGCCCCTCCTCTTCTTCGGCCTGGCGGTGTCCCTCATTGCGGGGCTCATTCACTTTCGCAACCGCCACCCACGCGAACTTCTCACCCTCGCCGTCGCCCCCGCCGCACTCTGGCTCTTCTCCCCCCCGGGCAGCCTCGGCTCCGGCTTTGCGTTCCTGCTCGCCACCACTCCGATCCTCCTTCTCGCGGGCTACCAGGCTGTTCAAATCCGTGCGGAGATCTGGCGCGTTTGGATCGCCATGACGCTTCTGCTCGCGGCGTTTTTTTCCACCGCATCGGTTCTCTCCCGCCGACCTTCGGAAGCAGAAGCCTGGACCCGAACGGCGCAAATCGTGGACGAACTCGCCCGTTCCGAACCCGACCTCCCCGGTGGCGGTCGCTTCATCATCGCAGACAGCCCCGTGACCGCAGCAGCGCTGATTTTCTACGGAGGTTGGGCAAATCGCACGCCCTGGCCCCCGGTGTTCGTGCGGGAATCCCAGGCGATGGAGAGCCAATTTTCCCTGTGGCCCCGCTACGACGACTTCGTGGAAACCGGAGCCCCACCCGCGGATGAGAACTTCGTCGAACAAACCGCGAGCAATCCGTTTATCGGCAGATCTGCCTTGTACATCACAACAGAAACACCAGAAAGTCTGCCTTCCGTGATTCTCTCCGGTTTCGAATCGGTCACGCCCTGGGAAGGGATCGACTTCCGACGCGGCGATTCGCTCCGACAGAAATTGCAGATTCTTCGTTGTGACCTCTACCAATCCGTCCCGCTGTGAGCTCCCTGCCTGATTTTTCCGTCGTCATTCCACTGTACAACGAAGTGGACAACGTTGACCTGCTTCAGGCTGAGGTCGCGGCGGCACTGGAGGGTCGGAATTATGAACTCCTCCTCGTGGACGACGGCTCGACCGACGGAACCGCCGAGCGCGTGAAAGCGGTCGCGGGACTTCGCCTTCTCCGTTTTGCAAAGAACGCAGGGCAGAGCGCGGCCATGATCGCCGGCATGCGGGCGGCGCGGGGTCCGGTCGTGGTCCTGTTGGATGGCGACCTTCAAAACGATCCCGCCGATGTTCCTTTGCTCTTGAAGGAACTTGAACGCGGAGCGGATCTCGTGTGCGGGTACCGGGCGAACCGACAGGACACCTGGGTAAAGAAAATGACGAGCCGCATAGCGAACGCGGTACGCAGCCGGTTCGTGGGCGACGGCGTTCGCGACACAGGGTGCACATTGAAAGCCATGCGCCGTGAGTGCGTGGACGCGCTAATTCCTTTCAAAGGCGTTCACCGCTTCATTCCGGCGCTGGTTAAGAATGCCGGCTATCGAGTGGTAGAAATCCCCGTTGGACATCGGGCTCGGAAGTTTGGCGTGAGCAAATACGGACTCGGCAATCGAGCGCTAAGGGCGACGATGGATATGTTAGGGGTTCGCTGGCTGATCTCGCGGCGGATTGACATTCGGACCACCGAGTAGGCCAGCTCGAGGCGGGTTTAACCCACTCCCGTTTCAGAACGCCTCCGCCGCAGAACGAAGAGCGACGTTCCCGCACACACTCCAGTCGTCACAAGGAACAGCCACGGAAGCACATTGAAAGGTGCTGCTGGCGTCGGGTAAACGGATGCGATGCAGACGTAAATGAGGATCAACACCGCCAGCACGGCGAACAGCACATTTCTCGCGCGCAATTCCCCGCGCGCTCGCAGAAAGAATGGCGCGGAGATGGAAGTCAGAAGATAAGCTCCAATCGTTCCAAAGGTTCCAAAGGTCGCAAACCAGTCGAAGACATCCATTGGCTTAAACCGAATCGAGAACAGAAACGACGTCAGCACCACGACAACCACACTGGCGATCACCGCGTTGTGAGGGGCGGAATCCGAAGTCCGTACCTTCGCGAGGAACGAAGGCAGGACGCCCAAGCGGGAAAGCGACATCGCCATGCGCGACGCAGCGACGAGACTCGCCACCGTGCAGCCAAAGAGGCTAATGGCGGCCCCAAAACTAATCATCACCCCGAGCCCCGGACGACTCATTCGCGTCGCAAGTTCCGCCACCGGCGCGTCACTCCCGGCGACCGGCACTTGGTATTGGTCAAAGCCCAACACCAGCGCATAGGCGGTAAAGATGAAAAACGCACCCGTGACTAATGGCGTCACGAGCATCGTCTTGGTAATCGTTCTTAGCGGATCTTTTGCCTCCTCACCGAGGGCCGCAGCGGTTTCGAATCCGGCGAAACTTAGGATTCCGATGAGGAGCGCGCTGCTCATTCCGGACACCGAAAGTCCTTTAAAAGTGAACTGGGAAAGATCCACCTCCAGCCCCTGTCGAACCAGAACGGCGAGACAAAGGAGTAAAACCAGACAAATGGAAACGATTTCAATTCCCAACATCGCTCCGGTGGAAATGCGAATATTCCGAACCGCAAGCGCACTGGCGATGATTCCGACAACGAGTACGACCAACGCCTGATGCGGCTTCCAACCGAAGACGTCCAGCAGGCTAATGACGTATCCACCACACGAGGCAAGGATGCCAATGCCGATCGTCAAATAGGCAATCAACAACATCCAGCCAGTGATAATCCTCCATCGAGGTCCCAAGGTAATCCCCACATAATCGGACAGTGACCCCGCAGCCGAAGACCGGCGTGCGAACGGAATAATATTCGCCGAAACGAGGAGGATGGCAAAAGTCGCAATGAGAAACACCAGCCAAGACCCCGACCCCACCGCGAGGAAGACGACCGCAAGATTCACGGTAGGCGTTGCCGTAGGCGCCTCACCCGCGATCGACTGCCCGAGGACCCCAAGCCCCCCGAGCGACCGCGTCATCCTCACATCCCCAGAATTCGACATTGCAAAGAGGCGTAAATCCAAGCACCAGCCAGGTCAAGCCATCGAGCCCCCACTCCGCTCATAAAAGGCAACCGCCGCGCCGCTGCGGCGCTGCGCGGTTCCCTAACGGGCCGCCTCGCCCGCGTTCAGAAACGCCTCCAGCGCCTCGCGAGTGATGACATGCCGCATCCCGCACCTCGGACAATGCACGCGCAGGGACTCATCATCGCCAAACAGCGCATCTGCGTTATGTCGCATGGGCGATTCCAACACGCGCATCATGCGTTCCTGATCGCAGCCACAGCGCCACTGGTACGTGCGCCGCTCGAGCGGACTGAGCGTCTCCGTTTCCTCAAGCGCCAAAACCCCTTCTGCATCGATCCCCTCCAGCCACTCCGTATCGCAATCCGGTTGCGCGCTGATGAATGCCACCTCGTCGCCCTCCAGCGGGAAGAACCGCCCGAGCCGTTGTTCGCTCTGCGCATAAAAGGCCTCCACCGCCCGGAAGACATCGCTCCCTTCGAAAGAAACCACGCTCCGCCGCAACGACTCCCGACCGCGCAGAAGATCGGAGAAAAACATCCCCGTCGGAGACTCCCGCACCGCTTCGGTATGAACCCGCCCGATCAGGTTGGCAAAGTTGTTGTCCCCCGCCAAAAAAAGATTCACCAGCGGCTTTTGAAAATTCACCGTCCACGCGTAGGACTCATTCCAGGGCCGCGACGCACAGTGAAGGGCGATCGCCGCGAGACCATTCTTGAGCATTTCATCATGCTCAGGGGAAACTCTTTCGCCAATCGCCGCGAGGTGCAGGTAATGGTCCACGTACAGCCCGCTGAAATCCGCCCGCGCCAACAGAGCGTTGCGCCCGCGGATGAAAAAGGTGCTCACATCAACTCCGCCGGACTCGTCATCGCTCGCCATCATCAAAAATGCCACAATCCAACCGGCACGCAAAGAACGCGCGGTTGTTTTTTTCGAAAAACCCGGACATACACCCGGGAATGAGCCGATCCACCCCGCACAAACACACTCCATTAACCCGATGCCCCTGGTGCCCCCCGGACGATCCACTCTACATCGCCTACCACGACGAGGAATGGGGCCGGGAAGTACGCGATCCCGCGCGTTTGTTCGAAATGATCACCCTCGAGGGAGCACAGGCCGGACTGAGCTGGCGAACCGTGCTCGGAAAGCGGGAAAACTACCGCAAGGTGTTCAAGAACTTCGACGCCCAGCGAGTCGCGAAATTTTCCGCAGCAAGAGTAGAGGAGATTCTCTCAAACCCCGGCATCATCCGTAATCGACTGAAAGTCGAGTCCACAATCGCCAACGCAAAGGCCATCGTCGCGCTCGAAGAACGGGGCATCCATTTTCCCGAACTCCTCTGGAGCTTCGTCGAGAACCAGCCGCGACGAAATGCATTCACTTCCCTCAGCCAAATGCCCTCGCAGACGCCCGCGTCTGAGCAAATGAGCCGCGAACTCAAGAAGCTGGGCTTCCGATTCGTGGGCCCGACGGTGTGCTACGCATTCATGCAAGCCGTGGGAATGGTGGACGACCACCTGGAATCCTGTTTCGTGCGTCAGAAAAGCGCCTGATTGGCACATTTAAACGCCAGAGGCGCGCCATTAGTGCGTCAACCTGTCGCATTTTGCAAAGGGGTCAAATCACGTCATCCCTGATTATCAACGACTTACCGAATCATCCCTGAACGGAACACTTCGTGCTCAGCTGCCCCCGGAGGAAAAAACCCAATGTCCAAAATTTTAGGTATCGATCTCGGCACAACCAATTCCTGCATGTCGGTCATGGAGGGCGGGGAGCCAGTAGTTCTCGAAAACAGCGAGGGCGCCCGCACCACCCCATCCGTCGTCGCCTTCACTAAGAGCGGCGAGCGCCTCATCGGCCAGGCCGCCAAACGCCAGGCCATCACCAATCCGGTCAACACCATTTTCTCGGTGAAGCGCTTCATGGGTCGCAAGTACGACGAAGCACACGGCGACGCCAATCGCGTTCCTTACAAGCTCGTCAAAGCCTCGAATGGCGACACACACATCCAGGTCGAAGTCGACGGCAAGCCGAAGGCATTTTCCCCTCAAGAAATCTCCGCGATGATCCTGGCCAAGCTCAAGGCCGACGCGGAAGCGAAGCTGGGCGAAAAAATCACCCAGGCTGTCATCACTGTTCCCGCCTACTTCAACGACTCCCAGCGCAACGCGACCAAGGACGCGGGTAAAATTGCGGGACTCGAAGTGCTCCGCATCATCAACGAGCCCACCGCCGCTTCCCTCGCGTACGGTCTCGACAAGAAGACGGACGAAAAGATCGCCGTTTACGACCTCGGAGGCGGTACTTTTGACATCTCCGCTCTCGAAATCGGCGACGGCGTTTTCGAAGTTCGCGCGACGAACGGTGACACCCACCTCGGCGGAGACGACTGGGATAACGCCCTCATGGACTGGATCATCGGCGAGTTCAAGTCCGACTCCGGCATCGACCTTTCCAAACAACCCGACGCCGTTCAGCGTATTAAAGAGGAAGCAGAAAAAGCGAAGATCGCTCTGTCGTCCTCACAGGAATACGACATCAACCTGCCATTCATCACGGCAGATGCGAGCGGTCCGAAGCACATTCAAAAGAAGCTGACCCGCGCGAAGCTCGAGCAACTCTGCGACAGCCTGTTCCAGCGCACCCTGAAGCCCGTTGAGGACTGCCTCAAAGATGCAAAGTGGTCGAAGTCCGAAATCGACGAACTGGTTTTGGTCGGCGGCATGACCCGCATGCCGAAGGTGGTCGACACCGCCCGCTCGCTGATCGGCAAGGAACCGCACAAGGGGGTGAATCCCGACGAAGTTGTGGCCATCGGTGCCGCGATTCAGGGCGGCGTGCTTCGCGGCGACGTGAAGGATGTCCTGCTCCTCGACGTCACCCCTCTCACGCTGGCAATCGAAACGGCCGGTGGCATCGCCACACCGATGATTCCGCGCAACACGACGATTCCAACCCGCAAGTCGCAGATTTTCTCGACCTACGGCGACAATCAGCCCGGCGTCGAAATCAAGGTACTCCAGGGCGAGCGGCCGCTTTCCCGCGACAACAAGCAACTCGGGGTGTTTCATCTCGACGGCATCCCGCCGGCGCCACGCGGTACGCCGCAGATCGAAGTAACCTTCGACATCGACGCGAACGGCATCCTGCATGTTTCCGCGAAGGACCTCGGCACCGGCAAGGAGCAGAAGATCTCCATCACGGGCTCCGGTGGTCTCAGCAAGGAAGAGGTCGAGAAGTTGCAAAAGGAGGCCGAACTGCACGCGGAGGAAGACCTCAAGGCCCGCGAGGCGATCGAGATCCGCAACAATGCCGACAACTTGGCGTATCAGTCCGAGAAGCAACTCACCGAGCTCGGCGACAAGCTGGATGCGGACAGCCGCAAGACCGTCGAAGACGCGATTGCCGCAGTGCGCGAAGCCCTGAAGGGCGACGACGTTGAGGCGATCAAAAAGAGTTACGACGAGCTTCAGCAGAAATTTCAGGAAATCAGCGCGGAGCTTTATAAAAAAGCGAGCGCGGCGACCGCAGCGGCAGGAGCCGCGGGAGCGACGCCCGGCGGCGAACCCGAGGCCAAGAAGGCCGACGGCGACGTGGTCGACGCGGAGTTCGAGATGGTCGACGACGACAAAAAGAAGAGCTGATTTTAAGAATTTAACACCCGATCCCCGGCGGGCCGACCCGCCCGGGGATCCTGTTAATAAACACGATCTCCCGGCGTAAGCCGCAGCGCCCGAACGGGCGCCCCGCAGCCCTTAACCGGAGGATCACCAACCAACAATAGGAGGAAATCCCACATGGCATCAAACATCCGTCCTCTCGGCGATCGCGTTCTCGTGAAACCAGCCGAAGACAAAGAACAGAAATCCGGCGGCGGAATCATCATTCCCGAGTCCGCGAAAGAGAAGCCCCAGGAAGGCGAAGTGATCGCCCTCGGAACGGGCAAGCTCGACGACAAGGGCGTCCGCATCGAGTTCAACGTCAAAAAAGGCGACAAAGTCCTGTACTCGAAGTACGGCGGAACCGAAGTCAAAATCGACGGCGAAGCGCATCTCATCATGCGTGAAGACGACATCCTCGGAGTGATCGGCTAAGCCGTCGCCCGAAAACCCTAACACCAACCAAGCTTAATATTATGGCAGCAAAACAACTCCAATTCGACGAAGGCGCGCGTCATGCGCTCCTCCGCGGTGTTGAGAAATTGGCGAAAGCCGTCAAGGCGACCCTCGGGCCGTCCGGACGCAACGTCATCCTCGACAAGAAATTCGGCAGCCCGACGATCACCAAGGACGGCGTCACCGTCGCCAAGGAGATCGAACTCGAAGATCCTTACGAAAACATGGGTGCACAGCTCGTGCGTGAAGTCGCCAGCAAGACGTCCGACGTCGCCGGTGACGGAACCACGACCGCCACGGTTCTCGCTGAAGCGATCTATCGCGAAGGCCTGAAGAACGTGACCGCCGGGGCCAACCCCACTTCCCTGCAGCGCGGCATCAACAAGGCTGTTGAAGCCATCGTTGGCGAACTCGCCCGCATCAGCAAGAAGGTGAAGGACAGCAGCGAAATCGCGCAGGTTGCGACGGTTTCCGCCAACTGGGACGCCACCATCGGCCAGATCATCGCAGACGCGATGGACAAGGTCGGCAAGGACGGCACCATCACGGTGGAAGAAGCGAAGTCCATCGAGACTTCCCTCGACGTCGTGGAAGGCATGCAGTTCGACAAGGGCTACCTCTCGCCGTACTTCGTGACGAACGCGGAGAGCCTCGAGGTCCTTCTCGAAAGCGCCTACATCCTCATCCATGAGAAGAAAATCAGCAGCCTCAAGGATCTGCTCCCGCTGCTCGAAAAAGTGGCGAAGAGCGGTCGTCCGCTCCTGATCATCGCGGAAGACGTCGAAGGCGAAGCCCTCGCAACGCTCGTCGTCAACAAGCTCCGTGGTACGCTCCAAGTCTGCGCCGTCAAGGCCCCGGGCTTCGGCGATCGCCGCAAGGCCATCCTCGAAGACATCGCGGTCCTCACCGGCGGACGTCTCCTCACGGAAGACCTCGGCATCAAGCTCGAGAGCGTCCAACTCGAAGACCTCGGCCGCGCCAAGCGTGTCGCGATCGATAAGGAAAACACCACGATCATTGAAGGCGAAGGCAAGAACACGGACATCCAGGGCCGCGTTGCGCAAATCCGCCGTCAGATCGACGAAACCACCAGCGACTACGATCGCGAGAAGCTCCAGGAACGCCTGGCGAAGCTCGCGGGCGGTGTGGCCGTCATCAACGTCGGTGCAGCCACCGAGACCGAGATGAAGGAAAAGAAGGCACGCGTTGAAGACGCCCTGCACGCAACCCGTGCGGCGGTGGAAGAAGGCATCGTCCCCGGTGGCGGCGTCGCTCTGATCCGCGCCCAGAAGGTCCTCGATACCCTCGCCCTCGAAGGTGACGAAAAGATCGGCCTCGAAATCATCCGGAAAGCCGTCGAAGCCCCGCTTCGTCAGCTCGCCGACAACGCCGGCCAGGAAGGCGCCCTCATTGTCCAGGAAGTGCGCAAGCGCAAGGGCAATGAAGGTTACAACGTGGCGACCGACGACTACACGGACCTCGTGAAGGCCGGTGTCGTGGATCCCACGAAGGTGACCCGCAGCGCGCTTCAGCACGCGGCGTCCATCAGCGGACTGCTCCTCACCACGGAAGCTCTCATTACCGAGATCCCCGAGAAGGAAAAGCCCGCCATGCCCGCCGGCGGCGGCGGCATGGGTGGAATGGGCGGAATGGACTACTAAGAGTCCCTTCTCTCAAACCAACAATTCCAAGCAGCCCCGGGGGAAACCCCGGGGCTGTTTTTTGTCAATGTGACAGGGGCTGCCAGCCCCTGATCCTGCATGCCTCGGCTTAGTCTACCATGAAGGACATGAAGAGCATGAAGTCGAATGAGTTAAATAATCTGATCTCATTCACCAAAACGGGTGCACGCGGAACGCATCTTTTCCGCCCTTTTCGGAGCCATGCCCTTCATGCCCTTCATGGTGAAATCAACTGTTCCGCAGCGCCACCATCTCCGCCGCCGCATCCTCGGCCTTGAAAACCGAAGTCCCCGCAACCAGCACGTTCGCCCCGCTCTCACGCGAAACAATCGCGGTCTCCCGATTGATACCCCCATCCACTTCGATGTGGAAATCGAGCCCGCGCTCCCGACGAAGCCTCGCGCCTTCGCGAACCTTGTCCATCATCTCCGGCAGGAAAGGTTGCCCGCCAAATCCAGGGTTCACCGTCATCACCAGCAAAATGTCGAACTGTCCGAGGTACGGCAGCACCCGTTCCAAAGGCGTGGGAGGACTCACCGCCAACCCCGCCAGCGCCCCGCTCTTGCGCACGCGCGCCAGCGTGTCCGCCACGTCATGTTCCGCCTCCACATGAGTGGTAATGGAGTGCGCGAATCCCGTAAACCGCTCGAAGTACAAATCCGGGCGGACGATCATGAGATGGACGTCAATCGGACGCCGCGTGTGCTTTGCCGCAGCCTCAACGAACGCCGGGCCGAACGAGATGTTATTGACAAAATGCCCGTCCATCACGTCGCAGTGGATCCAGTCCGCACCAGCGAGGTCGACCCGCTCCACCTCCTCCCCGAGGCGGCTGAAGTCGGAAGCCAGGATCGACGGCGCAATGAGAGTGGGTTTTGTGCTCACCCCCTCCCTTTAACCCCGGGTGACGCCGGGGGGAAGGACGAGTTCATGCCGAATTCCTTCCACAATGGTCAGGGCCAGGAACTCCAGGCATCGGAAAATCGGAGCGTCGGAGATTGAAGGCGAGCCGTTCCAGGTGAAAGATGGCCGCATGGAGGCGGATTTCATCGATCTCGGCAGCGAGCAGTATTTCATGGGCGAGGCGCTTCGGCTTGCACGGCGCGCCATGGATGCCGAGGAAGTGCCGATCGGCGCCGTGATCGTTCGCGACGGCCGCATCATTGCCCGGGCTTGGAATCAGGTTGAGATGCTCAAGGACGCCACCGCGCACGCCGAAATGCTCGCCATCACCCAGGCGGAAAGTGTGGTGGACGATTGGCGTCTCACGGACTGCGATCTTTACGTGACCAAGGAACCCTGCCCCATGTGCGCGGGGGCGCTGGTCCATGCGCGAATTCGAAGGGTCATCTTCGGCTGCCCCGACGAGCGGGGCGGGGCGGCGGGCGGGTTGATCAACCTGCTGCAGATGCCGACTCTGAACCACCGTTGCGAAATCACCTCCGGCGTGCGCGCAAACGAGTGCGCTTCGATTTTGAAAGCGTTTTTCGTGGAAAGACGAAAATCGGACAAACTGTGAAATCCTCCTTCAGTTTCCGGGGTTCGCCGCAAAATGCGCACCGTTTCCCCGTTCCTGCCGGAACCCGCACCGGGCGCCCGGGCGGACGCCTCCCCGCGCTGCCCTCCGGTCGCATGCCTCGATCCCTCGGCGTGCCAAGCTCCCTCCACCACACCCCACCGCCCAAGTCCAAGAGACAGCGGGTGTTTGATGAAATTCGCGGGTATCGGACGCTCAAGCCCGTACAGGCGATCGCGCTTCACGTCGTAGTGTGCGTCGTCGTGGGAATCGCGCTCTCCACGCTGTTCGTGCTGCTCGTCGTCGTCAGACGCTGAAAGGTAGCTGACGCTGAGTCCCCGAAAACGGGGTGGTACCAGAGGAGGGAATTGAACCCCCGACCAAGGGCTTATGAGTCCCCTGCTCTACCCCTGAGCTACTCTGGCGCGGAATCGAGGAAGATACTCGGACTGGAAGTTTTTCCAACTGAAAATGCACTGGTCCCGCAGCGGCGCGGTGGCGCGGCGGGACCTCGCGGACCATGACGTCACGGGTAGGAACGTTATCCCGAGGATTGCTCGAGATGTTCCTTCAGGAGGAGATTGTCCATGTCAGGATAGCGGATGTTGGTGATTTTCCATTTTCCACGAATCTCTTGGAACTGGAATGAAATCATTTGTTCCTGACCGGCATTCTTGAACGTCACCTGGACGACCGCTTTGTCGTCCGAGCCCATTTTATCGTCGCCGCCCCAACCCGTTTCCATGATCTCGAAGTTCGAGATGTCGGGGTCCTGCGAGCCATAAAGGGGATCAAAGTCGATTGCTCCCACTTCCCCGCCCGCCCGTACGGCGTCATTCCAGATGAGGTCGGCAAAATCCTTGGTAAAGTACTTGTCCACACGGGCGCGGCTTTCCGTTTGGAAAAATGGACCCTCTCCCGATGCCTGTGCCGCATAAAGGCGCTTCACGATGACATCCGGGTCGGGCGATGCCGCCCGCGCCGGGATGACCGCCAGCAGGGAGATGCTGAGGAGCCAGAGGATCAGATGGGACGTTTTCACGACGGAATCATTCATCGGTTGCCTCATCACGAGTCAAGACTTGGGCATCTCACAAAGTTCCGCAACGCCGCCGTGCGCCACCACCGGGACATGTCGCAGCAACTCCCGGACCGGGGCGGCACTCAACGCGTCAAAACGCAGAAATCCCACGACATGGTCCGTGGACTTCGCGAAATAGGGATCACCAATCAGCTCGCGCTCTCCGATTTCACTACCTCCGCGAAACATGCCGCTCGCCGTCGCAAGCTCGAAGAATCGGGTCCATTCCGCCTCGGTTGGAAGGGACTTGGTCTGCCCTTGGATCAAGACAATGTATTGGTTCATTTCACGCCAGGGTGTAAAGGCCCCAGAAAGTCATGGAACTATGGGTCGATTCGCGTTGCAACGCCGATTTACCGCACTGTCCATAGCGGACGCGACATCGGGGAGGGCACGCAGGAAAACATTTCCAACCTACATAGCACACGCCGCAACAAAAAGAAACAGATTGCAACCTTTGTATTTTTGTATTTCTTTGGACTCGGCTTTCTTAAAGCCTCCCTCGCCGATGCGCACTGCGACCCCATTTGCTGCTGTAGTTGCCAACCGGCAGTTTGGAGCCCGGCGCATGAGCCATTGGCTGCTTCGCGAAGGATGGGAAGGAGCCAACCGCCGGAAGGTGAGCCAGGTGATGAAGGCCATGGGACTGCAGGCGATCTACCGGCGGCCGAGGACCAGCCAGCCGACACCGGGGGCTCAGATTTACCCGTATCTGCTTCGAGGCCGTGCGGTCACGCAAGCCGACGAAGTGTGGTGCGCGGATGTGACCTACATCCCGATGGCCAGAGGGTTTGCGTATCTGGTGGCGATCATGGACTGGAAAACGCGGGCGGTGCTTTCCTGGAAGCTCTCCAACACATTGGACGGCACGTTCTGCGTGGAAGCCCTGCGCGAGGCATTGGAAGCGACAGGACGGGCACCGGAGATCTTCAACACCGATCAGGGTTGCCAGTTCACAAGCCGGGCCTGGATCACCACGGTGGAAGGGAGCGGTGCCAGGGTGAGTATGGATGGGAAAGGGCGCTGGATGGACAACGTGTTCATCGAGCGGCTCTGGCGGGCGGTCAAGCACGAGGGCGTTTACCTCTGGGCGCACGAAAATGTGAGGGAGCTGGAAATCGCATTGGAAAAATGGCTTTCGGACTACAACCACTGGAAGCCGCATCAGGCGCTCGGATACAAGACGCCCTGGGAATGCTACAGACCGCAAGAAGTCCAACCCTGGAGGAGCGCGGCATGATCACGAAACCTCCATCCCCCTTTGGCGCTCGCTTTGCGGGGCCGTCTTCCACCCTCTCCGCTACGCTCCGAGGGCTCCAGCCGTCCCCGCAAAGCGAAATCTTGCTGCCAATCAACAATCCCACTACAACAACAACCAAGTCCTCGGAGGCCCTGCCAAAGCTAACTTAAAATCGGCTCGCTCTGGCTCCACTTTCCGCGCCACCTCTTTGGGGAGATGGCGCAGTCGGCGGAACTGAAACCAGCACCGCGCTAAATGGTCACGCGAAACCGCAAAGAGGGTCAAATCATGCTTAAGGCTTCGCGTGAGTCGTCGAGAGAGGGAATGAGAATGGTGGCTGGAGAGGGAATCGAACCCCCGACACGAGGATTTTCAGTCCTCTGCTCTACCAACTGAGCTATCCAGCCGGAAAAATTGCGAAGGGGGAGAATCGGTCACCCGGGCTCGCTTTGCAATCGCAAACTCTAAAACGCAATCGCAAACGCTAAACCGATCCAGCTTCCGCCAAACCGGTGTCCCGAAGCCAGCGCCTCGCAATCAAAAGATGACCGGCCGACGAGGGATGCACGCCGTCCGGCGCCCACGCAATCTCCGGACGCTGCGCCCGCGCAGTTTCAAATGCCTCGTGCAAACTGACCAGCGACGCTCCAAATTTCCCCGCCAAACCCTGCACCGCAAGCACGTATGTTTTAACAATATCGTTGCCCTCGGCAGGCTGCGGCGCCCAGATCACCGACGGTTCGCAGAGCACCAACTGACACTCCGGCAACTCCGCACGCACAACGGTCAGCAATTCATCGTAAATCGACTCGAACTCAGAAATAGACACTCCGGCATTTCGCCCGCCCAATCCATGCCACACGTCGTTGATGCCGACCTTGACCGACAGCACGTTCGGGGCATGGGCGATGACGTCGGCCTGCCAACGATCCTTAAGGTTCGTGACTTTGTTTCCGCTGATGCCAACATTGATGAATGTCGCAGGGGCCTCAGCGGGATGGTCCACAAGCAGCAGGTCGCGGATGAGGCGGACGTAGCCGTTCCCAAGGCCCTCCGGATCCTCGCGGCGACCGCAATCCGTAATGCTGTCCCCGATAAACAGGACTTTCGAACTCTGTTGGAGGCGGACCGGCATCGGAACGGAACGTTCGGAACGCTGAAGGGTAAATTACCGCTTGGATTACCGCTTGGAGAACTGGAAGCGCTTGCGAGCGCCGGGCTGGCCGGGCTTCTTGCGCTCTTTCATGCGCGGATCGCGCGTGAGGAAACCTTCCTTCTTCAGCGAAGGGCGAAGTTCTCCGTCGTTCTGAACCAGCGCCCGGGCGATCGCCAAACGAACGGCACCCGCCTGGCCTGCCACCCCGCCACCGTTCGTGCGGACGTCGAGGTCCCACTGATGGAGGCTGTTGGCCACTTCGAGAGGACGCAGGATCGCGTTCTGCAAGGAGAGGGAGGGAAAGTATTCGGTAAATTCGCGGCCGTTGATGCGGATCGTGCCGGTGCCCGGCTTGATATGGAGTCGCGCCACTGCGGTTTTACGGCGACCGGTGACGGTGATGGTATTCGGCATGGGAATGAAGAATTAAAGCGTGACCGGAACGGGATTCTGCGAGGTATGCGGATGCTCGGAACCGCTGTAAACCTTGAGTTTGCGATAAACCGCACGACCGAGGCGGTTGTGGGGAATCATTCCGCGCACCGCGCTCTCAATGAGCAGCTCGGGATGGCGGGCGCGACGGGCTTTGAAAGTCTCGGATTTGTGCCCACCCACATAGCCGGAAAAGCTCATGTAGGTCTTCTGCACTTCTTTTTTGCCGCCGATTTGAACGTCGCCTGCGTTGATCACGATGACGAAATCACCGGTATCCACGTGCGGGGTAAAAATTGGCTTTTCCTTCCCGCGTAGAAGGTTGGCGACTTTGACGGCCACGTGGCCAAGATGCTGGTCTTTGGCGTCCACGAGCCACCATGCACGTGTCACCTCTTCACCTTTTGCGGAAAATGTCTTTCTCATTACGACGGTCGTTTTATCCCTGCGGGAGGGGAGACATTAGAGAGAGTCACGGAGGTGTCAAGGAGAACCATGGAGAAAAGATGGGAGCACGGGCTTTCGTGCCCGTGTCGGTTGGAACAAAAACGGACTGGAAAGTCCGTTCTCCTTTCAGGCATGCCCACCCCGCCCCGCGAGCAGGCGCTCCCTCCACATAAATCCACCCACCGCGACCACCGGCAGAAAAAGCATCGGCCAATACGCAAGAAGCGGCGGAGCCGGGGGCTCCACGCGGACCGGGAATTCCACGATTGCGGACTCCTCCCCGCGCCGAATGGACACCGTAACCGTCCATTCACCCGAATGCCCGAAGACGATCGGCGCCCGATAAAACAACCGGTTGCCACCACCGGAGCGCGACGCCGCCTGCGCGCCGGATCCCACTTTCATGCGACAGCACGGGGGGATCCACTCCGAACCGGACTCCGGCACTGCTGCCTGCACGTGGACCATGACGTCCGCATCCAAAACGGGCTCGCGTCCCCCACGGTTCTGGAGAAAGACACTCAATTCATTTGGCCCCGCCCGCAGGGTTCCCGGATGGGAGTAAAGGAAAACGTCCCAGCCCGCCACGCTCCGCTGACCCTGCACGGCCCCGCCATCGGCGCGGAGGCTCGACGCAATCGAACCAATCGCCAGGAACGCCGCAAGCACGATCGCGAGGCAGTTCGGACGCGGCAATGTTCGGCTCATTCCAGCACCATAGCGCGCCCGTTCCAGCCGTCCACGGGACAATTCCTCGCCTTCGCACCCGCTCATGGACTCAGCGTTCCCCGCATCTCCATCGGTTGAAACACGATCCAAACCCCGCACCCAAAGAGGATCAGCGCCAGCGCCGCCCACGGCAAAAAACACGCCGCACTGCGGGTTGGCGCCAGTTTGTGCGCAAGCCGCCACGCCGCCCAAAGGCTGACGAGCAGACCCACATCCAAGAGCAGCAATTCGAGCGCCGGGAGATTCGGGAACGCCCACGAGCCGATTTCCCATGCGGGCGAACCCCACCCTTTGATCCCCCACTCCCCCGCCAGACGCTGGATCACAGGAACGGGCGTCAGCGCACCCGTGAAAAAATGAAACACAAAGTGCGCCAGCCACATGCCAAAACCCAGCGGCGCAAGGATCATCGCAAATGCGTTGGCCGTAGGTAGCAGGCCCCCGGGCGGGTCGATGAAGCGCCGACTCCACCCCGCGCACGCCGCCACGAGCACGAGAGGCAGGACGACGACAGTCAACGCGAGAAACGCGGTGGTCCAAAAAACGTGCGAATCGATCCCCGTCGCGGCACGGAGGGTGGTTTCCCACTCGATCACCGGCCGCACCATCCCCGCCGCATTGGCAAATGCTCCGAAAACAAAAATCAAAACGAGCGCGGCGAGGTCGGTCCGCTCGCGGTAATCCCCCACCGACGATCGCGGACCCACTTTGGTCAGATCTTTCGCCGGGGCGGTGGCGAGGAGACCGATGTTGTCGTGCGGACACGCCCGCACGCAATCGAGGCAGAAGGTGCAGTCCATGTTGCCGGATTTTCGCGGCACAAAGAGCTCCAGTTCGCAGCCCCGCTGGGTGGCATTGCCCGCGATGCAGTCCCGGGTGCGGCACGACGCGCAGGTATCCGGTTCCCTCACCCGGACTTCAAGCGGCGATGCCAGCGATTGGACGAAGTGAAACTGGCCAATCGGACAGACGTATTTGCAAAACGATGCGCCACGGAAAAGGCCGTCGACCATCAGTGCGCCGACGAAGTACGCGACGATGATCCCCGCCGTCCACGCCGGGCGGTCCCACAGGGCGAACGCCTCATAGGCCCAAAGGTAGGCAACCACGAGCGCGCACGAGAGCCACTTCGTGCGCAGCCACTTCGGCCAGGACCGGTTGGCAGGCAAAAAACGCCGACCGAGATCACGCACGAACGTGAACGGACACGTCATGCAGAAAAAGTTCCCCGCCACGAGGAGGGCGACCACGCTGAAAGCGCGCCAATGCGTCCAGGGCAGTACGCCGGCAAGGTTCATGGGGCTTGCCTCCGGCCCGAGGAACCCGTCGATCACCACGAGCGCCGCGAGGGAAAACATCACGGTCTGCATGGTTCGCCGGAAGCCGATCGAGCGCAGAACCGGACCAATCCGCGTCGCGAGCAGGTCGAATTCCTTCGGCTCCCTCACCCGGGGCCGGACCTGCCTGCGCGGCGGGATCTTCTTCTGCGAGGGTCGCACCCCGCGGCTGGAGAGATATCCGATGAGCACGACGCCGGCGGGGATCAGATAACCCAGGGAGCCCAGGACCCACATGATCGACCCAGCGGCGACCTGGTCCTCGAGCGCGGTCATCGATCCAAGCCGCGGAATGGACTCGTACGTGGGATAGACGACGCGGTTGTAAAAGGAGAGGAATCCGGCCAGCGCGGTGTTGATGAGGTCGGCGAGAAGCAGATACGGAATGATCGCCCAGCGGGGCCAGTGGGGTCGGCTCGGCCACGGTTGCATGACCGGCCACCAGAACAGGATGCTCGTCCACAAAAACGAGAGATGCTCCACCTGATGCCAGACCCGCGAGCGCAGGGCCAGTTCGTAGAACACCGGGACGTGCCAGAATAGGAGCGCAAACACGAAGGCGCTCCACGTAAAGAGGGGGTGCGTCAGGGTCCGCCCCGCGCGGCGCAACTGCGGGGACGAAAGAAACGGCGCAACCACCTCCCGCCGCACCGCACGCGGCAATCCCCGCAGGATGGGAAGGAAGGGATTCCCGCACAACAGAAGGGGTGGCGCGACCATGGTGAGCAGCAGATGCTGGACCATGTGAACACTGAGGAAGAATCCCGCGAACGCATCGAGCGGAGAAAACATCGCGACCGCCAGAGCGAGGAGTCCGGCGTAGTAAGCGCAGAGTCGTGCGACGGAAAACCTTAAGGGCGCCGCGTCCCGCAATACTAGCCAACCTCGAGCATACAGAATGCCCGCGACGACCAGCAACAGGAGCGGCAGCGGATCGAACGTCCAGGATGCAACGGTCGCTTGGTCAATGGTCTCCATGCATGCCGACACACACTAAGGACCCATCGAGCAATAGCCAACAAACCAGTGCCAGCAGTAAAAAATACCCCTCTCTCAAAGTCTTCGGGCCTTCGCGCATTCGCGCCTACGCGTGACCCCTAGAAATCCCCTAACCGTGGTCATTCGCCGCGGCATCCGCGGCGGTCGTGGTCGTCTTCACCTCGGAACCCGGCACCGCAGGCTTCGCGGAATCGCGCGCCGGCGGCACACCCTCAGGTCGCAACGTCACCATGTAGGCCACGAGCGCCTCCACTTGCGCGGGATCGAGATTTTTCCCGTAGGCCGGCATATTGCCGCCGCCTTGGATAATTTGACGCGTGAGCTGCGGCGCGGTGAGACGCGTGCCCACATCGGCAAGATCCGGCCCGCGCTCTCCCCCAATGCCGTCGATGGCATGGCAGTTGCGGCATTGCTTCTGTTGAAGAACCAAGGCGCCCTGAAGTTCGAGAGGCGTCCGACCCTTGATATACTGCGGTTCCGACGCGGCGGAGGTCCAGCCGTCCATCACAGGCGACCACGGGGACGTCTGACCGAGGTAGGTTAATACTCCGAGCGCAAGGACGATAAAGGTTAACGCGACAACGGACACCGGACGCCGACGCCAACTCTTCTCCCCTTCGCCGCACAGGAATGGCAGAGCGAGCAGGAAACCGATGCCCACAGGCGCGGCGGTTAGGAGCAGGAATGTTTCCATCCAATCCGGCAGCAGAGCGGCGACCGCAAAGATCCACAGGAAGTAAAAATCCGGCCGCGGGAGCGTGTCGATCTGGGTTGGGTCCGGCGGGCCCGTGGGTCCCTTCGGTCCGAACACAATCGACGCCAGCATGATGCCGCTGATGACGATGAAGGCGAACACGAGATCCTTGCCAATGCCATCCGGGAAGAATGGGATGCCGTGCTTCTTGATGTGATTCTCGTACTGGGCGTCGTACGTGTTGCGGTCGACCAGCGCACCGGGCACGGGATATTCATTGACCCCCTTGGCGAGCACCAACCGCAGGTGCATCGCGATGAGGCCGATGATGATGCCGGGCATCACGAAAACATGAAGCGTGAAAAAGCGGGAGAGTGTTTCGCCGGCGATGATCGGGCCGCCGAGCATGAGATTGACCAGTTGGTCGCCCATGATCGGCACGCGCCCCATGATCGCCGCACCAATGCCGAGGCCCCAGTACGAATCTTCGTCGAAGCGCAGCACCTGTCCGGTGAACGCCATGCCGAGCACGAGGATCAGCAGGAAGCAGCCGGAGATCCAGGTGAGTTCGCGGGGATACTTGAAGGCTCCCCACAGGAAGACTTGCATCATGTGGATGAGCATGATGCCCACCATGAAGTTGGAGCCCCAATAGTGCATCGCGCGGAGGAACCAACCGAGGTCCTGCTCGTACGTGAGGTATTGGAGGGTCGTGTAGGCCTCGGCCCCGGAAGGGATGTAGACCAGCGCGAGACAGATACCTGTCACGAGCTGGATCATGAAGCAAAGGAGCGTTGCGCTGCCGAACACGTACGCCCAGCTCGCGGAGCTTGGCGGAATGTGGTGGCCGGCGGTATGCGACCACAGATTCGTCAAATTCAGACGCCGATCGAGCCACGTCCACGTGTTCGTCAGAGGTTGGAGAAGCGCCTGCGGGATCATAGTTGGATCGGGTGGGTCAGACTGGATTTGCCAAGGTGGGCATCACGCCCACGCTGACCATCAGTTGACCGTTTTCCACTTTATACGAGTACTCGAAAAGACCGCGCGGCGGGGGTCCGGAAGCGCGCGAACCGTCCTGATAATAAACCCCGCCGTGGCAGGGGCACATGAAGAGCTTAGATTCGGAAAACCAGCGAACCGGGCAGCCGAGGTGCGCGCAGTTGATGGCGAAGACCTGGAACTTATCGCCCTCGATGCGACGCACGTAGCACGGGAGATTCGCCGTTTCACCGTCCCAGGAACGCTTGTAGGGATTTTCGAACGTCGCGAGCTGCGTTTCCCCCTCGGTAAATGCGTTGACCTCACCGAGGGTGATCCACTTTAGCGGGGGACTCTTCTTGAACGAGGAAAGGGCATAGCCGATGACGGGGATGCCGACCATCGCGCCGGCGACGACATTCAAACCGAGCCCGAGCTTAAACAGGAAATCCCGGCGGGAAGGTGGCTTTTGGCACCCTTCGCAACCGACTGGGGCAACCTGCGGTGTTTCGTCTTTGGGATCCATGGGAGTTTCTTCACTCATTAACGTACCGCCGGAGGTGGAGGTTGCGGGGAAAAGCGTTGCGAAGCGAGCCAGGCGACCACATTCGAGATATCTTCATTGGTCATCGGCGTGGGAGCGCCCGTGCCTTGGAAACTGGGCATTCCCAACTCCGGTCGGCCCGCGATGATGATCGTGCGGAGATACTGATCACTCACCAACGCGAGATACCAGGGATCGACCACCGATCCCTCCACGGTACCGCCTTTGCCATCGGCACCGTGGCAACTGGCGCAATGAACACCGAACACCTGAAGCCCGAGCGCGGCGTCGCCGAGCGGCGCGGCGTAAGGGGGAAGTCCGGCCGCGACGGTCGCGGGTTTTTTTGCAAGAATTCCTGCCACAAGGATGTCCACCTGCGCATCGGTGAGGTCACCCCCTGCTGCCTGGCTGAAGCCCGGCATGGCGGTGCCGGGAACACCCTCCGCAATCACCTTGCGCAGCTCAGCCTCAGGGATAACCGAAAGATAGAGAGGGTCGGCCATCGAAAGGGAAGCTCCCACGGTTTCCCCGCTGCTGTGGCACGCGACGCAGTTTTGATTGAAGAGTGTCTGGAAGTCAGCGACGGCCGACGCTGGCGCCCATTTATCTGCCAACTTGGGCTTCCCGGGCATCCAGTCGCATCCACCCACCGCCAGAAGCGAGGCGCACGAAAATGCAAGCAGGGCTCTGCTCAAAAGGCGGGGGGTCATTCTTTTTCCTCCGGCAGGACTTCGACCCCGAGCTTCGCCGCGAGGGGCCAGGACTGCATGGTCTCCACTTTTTCGGACTTAAACACGACGTATCCGCCCACCACTCCGAATGCCACTTGGCAGATCAAGAATGCCGTCCAGTCGATGTATTCCTTGAGCAGCGGGTTGAGGATGCCGATGGTCGCCCAAATCAAGCCCGTCCAGATGATGGGGGTCATGATGCCACCCCAGAACCATTCGTACCTCTGGGGAAGCATGGGCAGGATAACAGTGTACAGCAGGCCGACGATGATCGACCCAACGACGTGGATCACCACCGCGAGCAGGAAGGCGACCAAGTTGAACTGCATGAGCGTCTGCACGCCGCCCTCCGAGAGCGAAGGAAGACCCGCAGCGGCGAGGAGGTTGATGGGATACCAAATGCTGCCCTTCCAGATGAGTCCGTAGAGTAACGCAAGGATCGCCATGGCTGCGCCACCGGCAAGTCCACCAAGGACGCCGGCCGAATAGCTGTTCACCTCCACCGGGATGCGAACGCGGTGGCCGCCATGACCAATTTTGAGGTGCGCAACTTTCTGCGTGGAAACCTTGATCGGCGCGGGTTGCTTATCCAGCGGGTTGAGCGGCACGTACTCATGTTGCGGGTGCGGGAAGACGTCGAAAAACCAACCCACCGCCGCGATCAACGCTGCCACAAACCCGACCGCGCAAACAAAGAAGCTCGTCACGAGCCCCGCAAACATCAGCCCGATTCCGAACGCCGCGACCATGGGCCACGCCGTACCAGTGGGCAGCGGAATCGTGTTCTCGTCGTGTGAGGAATGCGTGCTCATGAAACTCCGGGAGGCAGCGGGGCGTGAACGCTCAGGATGTAGACGACCAGAAGGACAACAATCCAAATGGCGTCCACAAAGTGCCAGTACCACGAGATCATCTCCACATGCTCCGTATGATCCTCATGCAACTTCCCGCGCAGGCTGCTGATCGCCACGCAGGAGAGCAGGATGAGTCCGACGATGACGTGCGACGCGTGGAGTCCCACTAGGGCGTAAAACGTTGAACCGAACAGGTTCGTGCTCACGGTGAGATTGTCGTGGAAGATCAAATGGTACCACTCGATCCCGGTGTAAATGATGAAGATCGCTCCCAGCGCGATCGTGGCCAGCCAGAATCCGTGAAAGGCCGCACGATTTTTGCGATGCAGCGCCTTTTCCGCCATGACGATCGTCGCGCTGCTGCCGAACAGGCAGATGCTAGCGAGCCAGGGAATTTCCAGTACATCCTTCGGAAAGGGGCCGTTCAGGCTCTTGCCGATGTAGAAAACGTAGGCCACGACGAAGATCGAGAAGAGCGTCGATTCCGTGAGAATCAGCGTGATCATCCCCACCTTCCGGGGCGACGGAAGTTTCCACTCCGTCGAAATCTGTGCGGTCGTGGTCTCCATTATTCGAATCTCCAATCCGGATCTTCGGGATGCTTGGCGTCCCAGAGCGGCCGCGCGCTGCGAACTTCCGGCAGTTTTTCAAAGTTGTAATCGGCAGGAGGTGAAGTCGTTGCCCATTCCAACGTCCACGCATCCCAAGGATCATCCCCAGCCTTGCGACCCTTCCAAAGCGACCACAGGATATTGACGACAAAGAATAGGATTCCAATTCCCTGGAGAAGAACGCCAACGGAGGAAATCATGTTCCAAAGCTCCCAACCGCGTCCTGCATCGTAGGTGAAAATGCGCCTCGGCATCCCGAGAATGCCGGAGATGTGCTGCGGGAAAAACGTGACGTGGAACCCGACTAGGAAGATCCAGAAATGCGCAAGGCCGAGCTTTTTATCCATCATCCGTCCCGTGGCCTTCGGGAACCAGTAGTAGATCCCGCCGAAAATCGTGAAGAGCAACCCGCCGATGAGCACATAGTGAAAGTGAGCCACGACGAAGTACGAATCGCTGAGCTGCCAGTCAAACGGCGCGACCGCCAGCATGATACCGGTCAGCCCCGCGATCAGAAATTGGAAAAGAAACGCGATACAAAACAGCATCGGCAATTCCATCCGGATCTTGCCTCCGTACATCGTACCCAGCCAGTTGAAGATCTTAATGCCCGTCGGCACCGCAACCAACATCGTTGAGAGAACGAAAAACGTGTTCCCGAGCGACGTCATGCCCACGCAAAACATGTGGTGAGCCCAGACGCCCAAGCTGATGAACGCGATCATCACCGTCGCCGCGACCATGATCGGATAACCAAAGATCGGCTTGCGGGAGAACACCGGGATGATCTCCGACGCCATCGCGAAGCCTGGCAGAATCAGGATGTAAACCTCCGGGTGTCCGAAAATCCAGAAGAAGTGCTGCCACAGCACCGCATCGCCACCTCCCTGGGTGTCAAAAAACTTTGCCCCAAGAAAACGATCCAGCGTCAACATCACCTGGCAAGCGGTGAGAGGCGGAATCGCGATCACCACCAGGAAAGCAGTGACAAAAAGGATCCACACAAAAAGCGGCATGCGCATCAGGGTCATGCCCTTGCAGCGCATACAAATGATCGTGACGATGATGTTCAGGGACGTCGCCACGCTCCCGATCCCGGTCATCAACAGACTCAGTGTCCAGAAATCTGTACTGCTCCCGCGAGAGAAAGCCTTGGCAGTCAGCGGACTGTAGGCAAACCATCCCACATCCGGAGCCGACCCCGCCGCGTACAGTCCCGGGCCGACCAGGTAGCTGGAGTACAGGAGGATGCCGCTGAAGAGGAAGAGCCAAAAACCGAACGCATTCAGACGGGGGAATGCCATATCCCGGGCGCCGATCATGAGCGGCACGAGGTAGTTCCCAGCGCCCAAAAGAATCGGCATTCCGACGTAAAACACCATCGCGGTGCCGTGCATCGTGAAGAAGCGGTTGAACGTGTCCGGATCCAGGAAGTCATTTCGGGGCACCGCCAGCTGGATGCGAATCGCCGTGGCCATCAGGCCCGCGACAACGAAAAAGAACAAGCCCGAGCAGATGTACATCAGCCCGAGCTTCTTGTGGTCGACGGTAAACAGGAGGTCCTGGATCCAACCCGTGAGCGCACCCTTTTCCTGCCCCGGACGCGCCGTCGGAGTATTGAGCTCCGGCAGGTCCTGCAGATCCTTGTCTATCCTGATGGTTACGTTTGCCATGGGTCCGTTCGATCAATGCAGCGTCTGGAGGTAACCGACGATTTCGTCCACCTCATTATCAAGAAGTTGAAGATTGGGCATCAAGCATCCCACCTTCAGCACCTGGGGGTCCCTCACCCATTGGTGCAAATTCTCGGGCGTGTTGGCGGCAACGCCAGCTCCGATCGTGCGACGCGTCATGAGATGAGTGAGGTCAGGCCCGAATACTCCCTCGGCGATGGATCCGTCGATGCGATGGCAGTTGACGCAGTTGAGAGAAGCAAAAAGTTCACGGCCTTTTTGAGCGGACGCCACCTGCATCGCAGGAGCCTGCTGGCTTTGCACCCATTTCTCGAACTCCGCAGGATCATGGACCACCACGCGAAGCAGCATGTTCGCATGTTGAGTTCCGCAATACTCCGCGCAGTTGCCAAGATAGACACCGGTCTGCTCGGGTTCGAGCCACATGCGATTCGTCCGGTTCGGGATGACATCCGTCTTCCCATTGAGCTGCGGCACCCAAAAGCTGTGGATGACATCCGCCGATTCCAACTGCAATTCTGTGATCACCGGACGATCTTTCGTGCTGAGCGGGATGTGGATCTCGTTCGCCGTTACAAAACCGTACTGCGGATAATGCGCCTCCCACCACCACTGGTGGCCGATGACTCGAATCGTGAGGGCGCTTTCCGGAATCTTGCGATTCTGAATTTCGGCAATCGTTCGGGCCGTCACAAGAACCAGAACGACGGTGATGAGAACAGGGAGGACGGTCCAAGCCAGTTCAATCTGGGTGCTCCCATAGATCTGGGGAGGCTCGGCGTCGTCATCGCCTACCTTGCGGCGGAACTTGATCACCGTGAACACGAGCAACCCCGCGACCACGATGAAAATGCCGAGGCAGATCAGACTCGCGAAGATCCCAATATCGCTGATCGCCCGCGCAGGAACCGAAAGAGGATCAAAAATATTGCCAATGGGCCGGAGCGGAACGGTGTCCTGTTGCGCTGCGACAGGAGCCGTAGAGGCCCAAAAGAGGAGCGCCGGGATGCAAATCGAAGCAATGCCGCGAAAACGCCGGAAACTCCTCCTCACCTCCAACGCAACCAAATGGAACATGTAAGATGCCTTTTCGATGCAAGCTGGATACGCAACCTGCGGAGGTAAGACAACCCCTTTCGTGAACGTCACGAAATTGTCACAAGTCGCTGCAAGTGGTTCGGCTATGCAGGTTTGGGTGAAACAACGTCCACGCTGCGTCGCGGGAAACCGAGGACATAGGTTACACAAAAGCCGAGGACATGGGTAACACGATAAGCTGCCAGAGGCTGCAGAAGCACGGTTGTTACCGGCGATACCGGGGGGTGGGGCCTGCGACGCACACCCTTTGCCAGTGATGACAAAGGATACGAACTTTTTGCCACCGCCACCCATCACGAAGCCCTCCGCCTCCTGGACACCACCGCCGCCCTGCGCGGCGTCATGATGCTCATGGGCACCCCCGGCACCGGCAAAAGCACGCTGATCAAGTCCTGCTTGGCCGGGCTCGAACCCAAGCGGTTCCTGCCCCTGCTCATTACCCAGTCCTCCCTCTCGGCCACCGGCGTCCTCGAATTCCTCCTGGCCAAACTAGGCGACCGCGCCCGCTTCAAACGCTCCACCAACCTCCTGCTCTTAGAAAAACACCTCGTCGATCTCGAACCCATCACCCTCGTGCTCGGCCTCGACGACGCCCAGAACTATCCCGGCCCGGCGCTGGAGGAACTGCGCCTGCTGCTCGGCCTTGGTGGCCGCCAACGTAGTGCCTTTGCCCTCGTCCTTCTCGGCGACGATTACCTCCTGGGCAGCCTGCGCTTGAGCGTCCAGCTCGCCCTGTTCTCGCGCATCAGTGCCGCCACTTCCCTGGCTCCACTGCCCCGTGAAGATATCGCCGCCTACCTCGATTGGCACGTCGCCCGCGCCGGACTTGACCGAGACATCTTCGCTCCCGCCGCCATCGATCTGCTGGCCGAAGCCAGCGAAGGCAACCCCCGAACCTTAGGCCTCCTGGCTCAAGCCGCCTGGATTTGCGCCGCACGCCAAGACGCCCTTAC